>Ga0209438_1000338_pt1 | contig 14005 bp, 15 predicted proteins | sample GraSoi_2013_20cm_FD_185825 | JGI IMG/M metagenome (GOLD analysis project Ga0209438, IMG submission 185825) | Grasslands soil microbial communities from the Angelo Coastal Reserve, California, USA - Sample 9_17_2013_20cm (SPAdes) (version 2) | ecosystem: Environmental > Terrestrial > Soil >...
CGGCAGGCGATCGACGTCGGCAACCGTCGGCAGGCGGCCGCCGAGCACGCGGTCGATTTCCTCGTGCAGCCGCCGCTCGACCTCCGGCGACTGGCTCAGGAGGTACCACGTCCAGGTCAGCGCGTTCGCCGTCGTCTCGTGCCCTGCGAGAAAGATCGTCATCGCCTCGTCGCGGACCTGCAGGTCCGTCATCCCGCGCCCCTTGTCATCGTCGTCCTGCGCCATCAGCAGCATCGACAGCAGATCGCCGCGGTCGCCGAGGCGGGCGCGGCGCTCGCGGATGAGGCCGTAGATGATGACGTCGAGCCGCTCGCGCGCCTTGCGGCCGCGCCGCAGGTACGGAATCGGCAGCCGCTGGAGCTGCTCGCCGAAGGGCAGCATCAGCGTCCAGAACGAGTTCATCAGGCCCGACATCGCCTCGCCCACGTCGCGCGCCTGCGCTTCGACGTCCGCGTCGAACAGCGTCTTGCCGACGATCAGGAGCGTCAGGCGCGACATCTCACGCGCCATGTCGAAGGTCGCCCCATCCGCCCAGCCGCCTCGCAGCCGATCTGCGTGCGACACCATCGTGGCCGCGTACGCCGCGACACGGTCGCGATGAAAGGCCGGCTGCATCAGGCGCCGCTGGCGCAGGTGAAAGGCGTCCTCGCTGGTCAGCAGTCCCTCGCCGAGCAGGACCTTCACGCGTTCGAGCCCGCGGCTCTTGTGAAAATTCTGGTTGTGCGTGACGAGGACGTCCTTGATCACGGCCGGGTCGCTGGCGACGAACAGGTGCTCGTTGGCCATGCGCAGGTAGGCGAGGTCGCCGTACTCGCGGGCAAGACCGGCGAAGAACTGCAGCGGGTCGCGGCCCGGCCTGTACACGATGGAGTTGAGGAGCGAGACCTTCGGACCGGGTGGGGACGTCCTAGTCGCCGATGACAGCGATGTGCGGGAGGTTTCGGTGCTGCTCGGCATAGTCCAACCCGTATCCAACCACGAATTTGTCCTCGATGGTGAAGCCGATGTACTCGACTTTCACGTCGATCTTGCGGCGCGACGGCTTGCTCAGAAGACAGGCGGTCCGGAGGTGGCGCGGCGAGCGTGCGCGGATGATGTCCTGCAGGTACGTCAGCGTGAGCCCCGTGTCGACGATGTCCTCGACGATGACGACGTCGCGTCCTTCGACGGCGCTGTCGAGGTCCTTGATCACCTGCACCTGCCCCGACGATTTCGTGCTGGTGCCGTAGCTGGAGACCGCCATGAAATCGAGCGTGGTCGCGTCGGGAAGCGCGCGCGCGAGGTCGGCGAGGAAGACGAACGCGCCCTTCAGCACGCAGACCAGGTGAACGCCGTCCGGGTGGTCGCGATGGATCTCCTGCGCGATCGCACGGACGCGTTGCTGAATGTCGTCGGCGGCAATCAGGACGTTCATCGCGAAGTAAACTAACATACTCGCCCGGATGAAGCGCTTCCAGATGATCACCGAGGCCGACGCGCGCGTCATCGAATACGGCAGCACCGTGACGCTCGTCGCCGGCGGCCACGTGACGCCGCTCGCGGCGGATACGCTCAAGGCGCGGCGCGTGTCGGTCGTCCGCGAGAGCGGCGGCGCGGACGACGCGTCGCTGGCGCCGCGCGCCGACATCCGGACCGTCGCCATCGCCGGCGATCACACCTCGGTGGCGCTGAAGGCGGCGATCGTCGCGCATCTCCGGGCGCGGGGGCTCGCCGTTCACGATCTCGGCACGAATACCAGCGACCCGGTGGACTATCCCGACACGGCGGGCGCGGTCGCGCTGCACGTCGCGCGCGGCGAGGCCGACGCGGGGATTGCCATCGACGGCGCGGGGCTCGGGTCTACCATCGCCGCCAACAAGCTCCGCGGCGTTCGCGCGGCGATGTGCACCGATCGGACCCTGGCGCGCTACGCGCGCGAACACAACGGCGCCAACGTCCTGGCGCTCGGATCCACGCTGGTCTCCACGCCCGACGCGCTCGAGATCGTGGACACGTTCCTGGGCACGCCGATGCGCGAGGCCCGGTACATCCGCAGGCTCGCGAAGGTCCGCGAGCTCGAGCGTCGTCAGCAGCCCTGATGCAGCCCCTCGACCTCCAGCGCCTCATCCAGATCATCGTCGAGGAGATCGCGGCGAGCGAGCCGGCGCCGGCGCCGTCGCGATGCAGCTGCCATTCGCTGCTCTACGAGTGCTGCCCCGACCGCCTGCGGGGCGTGCTCGATGCGGGCGCGACACGGCTCGGCCTGCACGCCACCGGCGGCGCGCCCGGCGGGGTCGCCTCGATGATCGACCACACGCTGCTCAAGCCCGATGCGACGCGTACGGACATCGAAGCGCTCTGCCGCGAGGCGGCCGAGTACACGTTCGCGAGCGTCTGTGTCAACCCGACGTGGGTGGCGCTCTGCGCGTCGCTGCTGCGGGGGACGGCCGTGAAAGTCTGCTCGGTGGTCGGCTTCCCGCTCGGCGCGACCACGCCCGACACGAAGCATTACGAGACACGCCGCGCCATTTTCGACGGCGCCCGCGAGATCGACATGGTCATCAACGTGGGCGCGCTGAAGTCCGGCGACCTTCGCGTCGTCGAGCGCGACATCGAGTCGGTCACCGCGCCGTGCCGCGAGGCGGGGGTCCTCAGCAAAGTCATCATCGAGGCGGCGCTCCTGACCGACGATGAGAAGATTACGGCCTGCACGCTGGCGAAGGCGGCGGCCGCCGACTATGTGAAGACGTCGACGGGGTTCGGTCCCGGCGGCGCGACCGCTGCCGACGTGGCGCTGATGCGCCGCGTCGTCGGCGAAGAGATGGGCGTCAAGGCCGCGGGCGGCGTCCGCGACCTCGAGGGCCTGAAGGCGATGGTTGCCGCGGGGGCGACGCGGATTGGCGCGAGCGCGGGGGTCCGCATCGTCCAGGAATCGCAGGGCAGGCAGCCGGCAGCGGCGGCGAAGGGGTACTAGGGCGAGTCGGGAAGCAGGCCGGGTCGTTCGGACCCGGCATGGAGGACACGTTGGCGAATCTCAATCAGGATCAACTGCGCCGGCTGGCGCGGCTCGGGGCACAGGCACGGCTCGAGGAACTTCGACAGGAAGAAGCGGCCATTCGATCGTCGTTCCCCGATCTGTTCGGGCGCGGGCGGCGCACGCAGGCCGCCAACGGTCAGGCGTCGACGGCACGGCGCCGCCCGGCGATGTCCGCGGCGGCGCGCAAGGCGGTCTCGACCCGGATGCGGAAGTACTGGGCCGAGCGGCGAAAGTCGAAAGCGGGGAAGTAGTGAAGACAGGGCTGTGCATCGCGGCCCTGTTGATGTCGACCGCAGCGTTCGCTCAATCGCCGCCGGGTCCGTACGTCATCGACGTGCGCGGCTCGATGTCCGGCACGCCCGGCGGCGCCTCGTTCTATCCACCCGTGCCGGAGAACACGCTCGCGCCGCAGCGCGGGTTCGGATTCGGCGCGGGCGCTCACGTCTATCCGTTCCGTCTCGGGCTCTCGCGCGTCGGGCTGGGCATCGACCTGATGCGCGCGCGCGGCGCCGCCAGGTCGCCGGCGACGACGTCGACCGCGAGCGGATCGACCACGACGATTGTCGGATCGGCCGCCGCCGTCGACGCGTCGATGACGGTCACGACCGTTGCCCCGCAACTCTCCTTCAACTTCGGGACGCACGACGGCTGGAGCTACCTGAGCGCCGGCTTCGGCGCGACGTACACGCGAGCCGGCGTAAACGTGTCGGCATCGGACACGACGCCGGCGGCATCGACCGCGCGCGAACGCCGGACGCACACCATCAACGTGGGCGGGGGCGCGCGCTGGTTCATCCGCGAACGCCTCGCGGTCGGTTTCGACATCCGGTTTCACCGCCTCGGCGCCACGTCGGGATTGCCGTCGAAGCAGATCGTCGGGTTGTCGGTGGGGATGTCGGTGAGATAGGCAATGACACACCGAACGGCCGCCATCTATTCGGTCGCGCCTCTGATCGGCGTTGCCTCTTACGTGGCTCCGCTCTTGGCTTCCGATGTCGTCACGGGCAACGAGTCATGGCTGGAGCTATACGCCATTTCGGTGGAGAAGGCCTCCGGTCCGACGTTCTTCCTGCTCTTCGTCGCGGGTCTGCTCGCGGGCGGAGCCGACGCCGCCGTGCGGGCGCTCAGATTTGGAGTCCTGACAATAGCCCTGTTGCCGGTCGCTGCTGTGATCCAGATGGCAGGCGATCCGACGTCGCACAACTTGTGGCCGATCGAGTTCGTGATCTATCTGGTCGTCTCCCTCGTGCCGGCCTGCGGCGTGCTGCTCGGTCGGCACATCGGGCCGATCCTCTTCTGGCCTTCGGACGGGAAGGATTAAGACCCGATGGCCAGCGCCTACGCCGCGTTCGGCATCTGCCGGCTGGAACAGTATCTGGCCTGTTGCGCGCCCAAGATCCGCGAACGCCTGGGACGGCGCTAGCCGCCCCTGCGCTGTCCGGCGATCGCACCCTTCACGCCGTCGAACGACATGGAGTGGTGACGCGTCCGCGGCGTTTACACGAAATGTTTCTTCGCGAAGGCGCGACCAGACCCGGATTTCAGATATTTTTCAAAAGCGATCGCGCTCGACTCACTATTGAATTCCAGCGACACCACGAGCTGCCATGGACGCAACTTGGATGTATGTCCAGACCCACCCGAATTGTGCACGGCGAGCCTCGCCGCAACGTCGGTTGTCATCCCCGTGTAGTAGCGATTCGGGTCGACCGTACTGCGCAGCACGTAAACAGATCGCGTGGGTCTGGTCACGCTGCGGACGCTGCAATCGGCTATCCCTTGCGATTTCCGCGGGAACGACCGAATTCAGTGGTCAGATTTTGCAGTTCTTGCGCACTCGCCGAAGATGGAAGTACGCACAATCGACTAGCTTGCCGAGCGGAAGCTCACGAGGAGCAATTGGAGAGCTCGCCTCCGCGGCGAAGCCGCTTCGGCGGGGTCGCCCTCCGCATCAAACCAGAACGGAGGCTGGCTTGCCCAGCCGAAGCTCATAGCGACATGTCCTGCGGGCCGTCCGCCTCCGCGCCTTGCGCTCCGGCGGGACAGCCTCCGCATGGATCCAGGAGCGGAGGCTGGAGCGGGCGACGGGAATCGAACCCGTGTTCTAGGCTTGGGAAGCCTCTTTCTTGCCACTAGAAGACGCCCGCGCCGTTTTCGATTTTAACGTAATCTCAGCCGCGAATCACGGACAGCACCTCATCGCGCTTTTTCTCCATCAGCTCGGGGGTGGCCGCCTCGAGATTCAGCCGGAGCAGCGGCTCGGTGTTCGACCCGCGGACGTTGAAATGCCAGTCCGGGTAGTCGATTGAGATCCCGTCCATCCTCGCGATCTGCGCGTCCTTGTAGCGCGCCTCGATCGCCTGCAGCTTCTTCGGCACCTCGCTCATGCTGGCCAGCTTGGTGTTGATCTCGCCCGAGATGAAATAGCGCTCGCGCAGCGGTTCGAGCAGATCGTGGAGCGACTTGTCCTTCTTGGACATCAGCTCGAGCATGAGCAGCGCCGGGATGAAGCCGTTGTCGGCGTAGGAGAAGTCGCGGAAGTAGTAGTGGCCCGTGACCTCGCCGGCGAAGATGCCGTCCTCTTCGCGCATCCGCCGCTTGATGAACGCGTGGCCGACGCGGTTCATCAGCGCGCGGCCGCCCAGGCGCTCCACCGTGTCCTTCACCGCCCGGCTCGCGCGCAGGTCGTAGATGATGGTGGCGCCCGGATGCTTCAGCAGGAACGCCTCCGCGAGGAGCGCCGTGATGAAGTCGCCGGACACGAACTCGCCGGTGCCGTCGATGAAGAAGCAGCGGTCCGCGTCACCGTCCCACGCGATGCCGACGTCGGCCTTCTGCCGGATGACTTCTTCCGTGATGTCGCGGCGGTTCTCCTCGATGAGCGGGTTCGCCTCGTGGTTGGGAAAGGTCCCGTCGATGTCGAAGCAGAGCTTCGTTGTCCTGCACGGGAGCTGATCGAACAGCAGCGGGGCGACGAGGCCGGCCATGCCGCTGCCCGCGTCGAGGACGACCGCGAACGGCTTGATCACGTCGCGGTCGATGAACGACATCACCTTCTCGATGTATTCGAAGACGATGTTGCGCGGCGACACCGAGCCCGGCGTGGCGGCCGGCGGCGGCAGCCGGTCGTTGACGATCATGTCGCGGATCTCGCCAAGCCCCTGCTCCCCGCTCAACGGCAGCGCGCCCGACCGCACCATCTTGATGCCGTTGTACTGCTTCGGGTTGTGCGAGGCGGTCACCTGCGCGCCTCCCTCGAGCTCGTCGTTGACGACCGCGAAGTAGAGCATGTCGGTGCCGAGCATCCCGTAATCGGTGACGTCGGCGCCCTGCTCGCGCACCCCCTGGATGAAGGCCGCGGCAACGCCCGGCGAGGAGACGCGCATGTCGCGCGAGACGCCAATCCGCTTCGCCCCCAGGTAGGTGACGAAGCCGCGCCCGATCTGCCGGGCGACCTCTTCGTTGATCTCGTTCGGGTAGAGGCCGCGGACGTCGTAGGCCTTGAAAATGTCGGTGTTGATGCGCATCTTGTGAGCTGTTTCGCCGGGCATGACCTCACGCCTTCGTATAGTCGGTGAGCGTCGTCTTATCGCCGAGCACGGCGCCTGAGTTGACGTTCACGTTGCGGCCGATGTGGCAGTGCCGTCCGACGATCGCGTCGCGGATGCACGCCTCGCGGCTGATGCGACAATTGGGCCAGATCACGGCGCCGCTGACAACCGCGTCCTCTTCGATTTGCGTCTGCCGGCCGATGACGGAATAGGGTCCGATCTTCGCTCCCGCCTTCACCAGCGTCCCTTCGTCGATGAAGCACGGCCCCTCGATGGTCGCGCCCGGCTCGACCTTCACGTCAGGGGCAATCCACGTGCGCGGCGCCGCGATGTCGCGAAACGGTTCGGCCGCGTACCGTCCGTCCATGATGTCGCGATGGACCTGGGTGTACTTCGCCGGCGTGCCGATGTCGATCCAGTAGCCGTTATACACGTACGCGACGAAGGTTTCGCGGCGCTCGATGAGCGACGGGAAATAGCTGCGCTCGATCGACCAGGGGACGTGGCTCGGGATGCGATCGAAGGTGTCCGGCTCGAGCACGTAGATGCCGGCGTTGATGTTGTTGGTGGTGATCTCGTCGGGGTTCGGCTTCTCGAGAAAGCGCCGGATGGCGCCGTCCGCTTCCGTGTCGACCAGCCCGTACGCGGTCGGGTTGTCGACCGGCGTCAGGACGATCGTGGCGCGCGCCTTCCGCTCGCGATGCAGGCGGATGACGCCGGCAAGGTCGATCTGGGTCAGCACGTCGCCGTTGAAGACCACGACCGATTCGGTCAGCTGATCGCCCGCGTACTTGATCGCGCCGGCCGTCCCGAGCGGCATCGGCTCGACCACGTACCGGATCGTGATGCCGAGGTCCGACCCGTCGCCGAAGATCTCCTCGATGCGCCGCGGCTGGTAATTGAGGCTGAGGATGACTTCGTCGATTTCCGGGACCTGCTTCAGCAGATCGATCTGATAGTGGAGAAACGGCCGGTTGAAGATCGGGACGATTGGCTTCGGGGTGTGAATCGTGAGCGGCCTGAGTCTGGTCCCTTTGCCCCCGGCCAGAAGGATCGCCTTCATGACGATCAACGATCATACACGCTGGCGCCGATAAGGTAGAATGCAGGCTTCCGTTACATGAACCTTCCGAATACCTTGACCCTCGTGCGGATTTTTCTCGTGCCGCTGCTGGTCGTGGTGTTGCTCACGCAGTTCGCGGGACACGAGATCTTCGGCGTGCCGAAGGAGCTGATCGGGGCGGCCATCTTCACCGTCGCGTCGTTCACCGACTGGCTCGACGGCTACCTGGCGCGGCGCCGCCGGCAGGTCACGTGGCTCGGACAGGTGCTCGATCCCATCGCCGACAAGCTGCTGACCTCCGCCGCGTTCATCTCGCTGGTGCAGCTGGGCCTCGCGCCGGCGTGGATGGTGGCGCTCATCATCGGCCGCGAGTTCGCGATTACCGGCCTCCGCAGCCTGGCGTACACCAGGGGCATTACGATTCCCGCCTCGCGCCTCGGCAAGATCAAGATGGCGTCGCAGGTCACGGCCATCCTCCTGCTGATTCTCGGCTGGCGGCCGGTGCCCTGGCTGGCGCCGATTGGGTACGTGGCGCTGTGGGTGGTGATGCTCACCGCCGTGGTCTCCGCGATCGATTACTACCGGCGGTTCCTGCGGCTCCTCAACGCGCGCGTGACCGACGTCAACGTGGCGCGGGAGCGGCGGGCGAGCTAGATCTCCACCGCAGCGGCCGGCTTCAGCCCGCCGTCCTCCCTACTTCCGCAGCGCGACGTAATCGCCCGACTGGATCGCGCCGCGCGAGCTGAGCGCGCGGACCGTCGAGATCTCCGGCTTGACGTCCACCACGACGGCCTCTCCCAGGTCGAAGAGAAATTCCGGCGTGACGATTTCGTCGGGCAGATCCTTGATGGCCGACATGTGCTGCGTTTCCATCCTCCGCTTGTCGCGATAGATGACGAAGCGGGCGCCGATGGTGACGCCATGATCGCTGCCGCGATCGACCGTGAAGAAGTCGTTCTTCGAGAACACCTGCCGGCGATCGGTGCCGATGAGGACGTGGCCGTAGTTTTCCTTCTGGGGCTTCGGCGGGTTCGCGTCGGGCGTCGGCGGGTGCGGCAGCGTGAACGGCTCGAGGTAGTCGCCCACGTCGACCACGTCGCAGGTGTGCGACACGGTGACGAGCGACATCGTCTTGTCGACGGCGTAGACGCGCACCCAGCCGGCCGTCCGGATCGACGCGGGGGTCGCCCGCGAGATGCCGGTGCCGCGCGGCGCCTGGACCCGGCGCACGTAGTATTCCTGGCCGACCTCGATGCCGTTGTCCGACCCCGCGTTGATCGTCACCAGGTCGCCTGGACCGTAGACGTGACGGGTCGAGGCATCCTGCCCGCCCGTGATGAGCAGCGACTGCATGGGCCGCTCGAAGGCGAGCGTAGCTGCGCAAGCCTGTGCAATCACGTCCGCGGGCAGGTGCGTCATTTCGGGCGCCGGGCCGCGCTGCGCCAGGAGCGGCGTGGCGGCGGCCAGCAGGCCGGCGGTCAAACAGGCGAAGGTCGGGCGTCTGGTGAGGCTCATATCTCTCCTAGGGACCGGTCCCGAACTTATTGAGTGGCCAGTGTTTCGAGCCGCTTGCGGGCATCGACGAGATACTCGCTGCGGTCGAATTCCTTCACCAGCCGGTCGTAGTACGGGACCGCTTCCGCTTTCTTATCGGTCTTGAGGAGAGATTCCGCCAGATAGTAGTAAACGGCGTCGCGGTCGGGGTAGTTCGGGTCCTGCTTGAGGACCTCCTTGAAGCGGTCGATGGCGCCCGGGTACCAGCGGGCACGGTAGTAGTAGAGGCCGACCTTGTACGACGCCTCGCTGACGCGGCTGCGCGCCTCGCGCCACTTCTCACGCACCTCCGGCGTCAGCATGCTGTTCGGATAGCGCTCGAAGAAGACCTCGAATTCGCGGACGGCGGCGACGGTTTCGGTCTGGTCGCGCTCGGGCGCCTTCATCCGCCGGAAGTGCGTCATCGCGAGCTTGTACTGAGCGTAGTCCACGCGCGCGCTGGTCGGGTAGAACGTGATGAATTCCCTGAACTCGTTTTCGGCGAGCACGATGTTCGCGTCGCCGCCCTCGCTCAGGTAGCTGTCGCCGACGCCAAGCTTGGCGTCGGGGCGCAGCGTGCTCTGCGGATAGTTGTCGACGATCTGCTGGAAGTAGCGGCGTGCGTCGACCCAGCGCTGGCGCATCACTGCGTCGTTGGCGCGCTGGAACAGGAACTGGTCGGGCGCGGTGTTGCCCCCCGGCACGGCTGGCGGCGGGTTGCCGCCGCATGCCGCAAGCCAGGCCGCGACGGCGACGCCGACCAGAATGCGCCAGACGGCGCGCGAACAGCTGGAGTCAGTCATGCGTTGTTGAAGAGGCCTGCCTCGGTCATCCACTGAAACTGCGCGCGCAGCCCCTGCTCGAGCGTGACCGCCGGCGCGAACGCAAGGTCGGTGCGCGCGCGGGCGGTGTCGGCGTAGGTATCGCGCATGTCGCCGGCCTGCGGCTCGATCATGTTCAGCCGCAGTGGACGGCCGGTAATCCGGCCGATGAGCTCGAAGACGTCCAGCAGCTCGACCCGCGAGCCGCCCCCAATATTGTAAACAGCCCCGGGCGTTCCGCGCGTGCTTCCCGCCACCGTGGCGGCGACGGCGTCGCTGACGAACGTGAAGTCGCGCGTCTGCCTCCCGTCCCCAAATACCGTGATCGGCTCGTTCCGCATGGCCGCGAGAAAGAACCGGTGAAAGCCCATGTCGGGGCGCTGCCGCGGGCCGTAAACCGTGAAATACCGCATCGAAACCGCCGGTACCCCGTAGTTCACGTAATACAGGTTGCACAACTGCTCCGCCGACAGCTTGGTCACGCCGTACGGGGAGACGGGCTGCGGCCGGGCGTCCTCGACCATCGGCAGCGGCACGTCGTCGCCGTAGACCGAGGAGCTCGAGGCATAGACCAGCCGCTCGATCGGACGTCCCTTGCAGGCTTCCAGCAGGATTTGCGTGCCCTCGACATTGTTGACTGTATAGACGTGAAAGTCGCGTCCCCAGCTTTTCCTGACCCCCGCCTGGGCGGCCAGGTGAAATACCCACGTCGCGTCATCGAGCAGGCGCGCCCAGTCGGCGTCGGCCAGGGCCGTTTCGACGAGCGTGAATCGATTGCTGGCGCGAAGCCTGGCGAGGTTGTGCTCCTTGCGCTCCCGCGGATAGTAGTCGATGAACACGTCGATCCCGGCCACCGTATGGCCGGCGTTGACGAGGTGCTCGCTCAGGTGTGACCCGATGAAGCCGGCGGCGCCGGTCACGACGGCCTTCATGGGAGGGCGGGTCCTTTTGGACCCGCCAGGTCGTTCGCGTGTCCGATCATCTCCCGGATGCGGGAGGGCAGGCGGCAGGGACGGCCCCGGCTGTCGAGCGCCGCGTGGATCGTATGTCCGACGACGAGCGTCTCGTCGCCGCGCGCGATCTCGTAGTCGAAGCGGATGCGCACCGGCGTCACCAGCGTCGCTCGCGTGCGGACCTCGAGGTCGTCGTCGTACTTCGCCGGCCGCCGATACTCGCAGTGCGCCTCGATGACGGGCAGTTGGACGCCGTCCTCTTCCATCGCGCGGTAGCTGTGGCCGGTGTCGCGAAGCCAGTCGGTTCGTCCGATCTCGAACCAGACGAAGTAGTTCGCGTAGTAGACGACGCCCATGCGGTCGGTTTCGGCATAGCGCACGCGGACACGCGTGCGGCGGAGCAGCGACGCGGCCGGTGCGTTGGTCATGCGTGCGGAGCGGTGGGCGCGCCCATCGCGGCGGCGCGCAGCGCGCGCGTCGCGCGCTCGGGGTCGCTGCCGCCGAAGATGGCCTGCCCGGCGACGAGGATGCTCGCGCCCGCGGCCACCACCCGGGCCGCCGTCCCTTCGTCGATGCCGCCGTCGATCTCGATCGGGACGGACGAGCCCGCGGCGTTCAGTACGGCCCTGACGTGGCGGACCTTCTCCACGCTGTGAGGAATGAACGCCTGGCCGCCGAACCCCGGGTTGACCGACATCACGAGCACGTAGTCGAGATCCCCGGCGATGTCCTCGAGCGCGACGGCGGGTGTAGACGGGTTCAGCACCGCGCCCGCACGTGCGCCCAGCTTCTTGATGAAGCCGATCGTGCGATGGAGGTGCCGCACGGCTTCGACATGGACCGAGACCATGTTCGCGCCGGCCTCGATGAACGCCTCGATGTAGCGGTCCGGCTCTTCGATCATCAGGTGGACGTCGAGCGGGCGCGTCGCGACCCTCTTGATCGCGCGCACGACCGGCGGCCCGATGGTGATGTTCGGGACGAAGTGGCCGTCCATCACGTCCACGTGAATGAGGTCGGCGCCCCCGCGTTCCACCGCGGCGATGTCGCGCCCGAGCTCCGCGAAGTTCGCGGACAGAATCGAGGGCGCGATCTGAAGGGTCACCGGCTCACCTCGAGCGAGATCGGATCCGATTGGGACACGCGAAAGCCGCCCTGCGGCTGCTGCCGCACGACCGTCCCCGGCGGGACGCCCGGATACGGCTGGGAGCCGGTAATGGTGGCGCGGAAGCCGCGCGCGCGCAGCGCGTCGGCCACACGGGCGCCGTCCATGCCGATGACGTCTGGCATCACGTAGGTGGTCGATTCTTCACCGCGGTTCAACAGCATCGATACCGTCGGCGCCTTTGCATCGGGCGGCGGATCCTGCGAGATGACTGCGTCGGCGGGGTAGTCGGCCGAACGGAATTCCGAAACCGAGCCAATCTCCACGCCGTCCTGCTGCAGGCGGATGCGCGCCGTCCGCTCCGTCTGGCCGACCAGCTCGGGCACGGTGGTCGTGCGCGGGCCGGCGCTGAGCCAGACGCGGATGGAACGCTGCGACCGTGCGGCCGCGCCCGCCGGCGGATCCTGCTGCATGATGCGATTGAGCGCGATGTTCGGATCGGTGCGCCGCGTCGGATCGATCTTGAGCGTCAGGCCAAGCGCGCCGAGCGACTGCGACGCATCGGGCGCCGTCTTGCCGACCAGTGGCGGCACCTGCACCTCGCGCGCGCGGAGCGCAACGCGCAGGGCGACGCCGAAAAACAGGAGGAACGTGCCGCCAAGCGCGGCGGCCAGCAGAAGCAGCCGGCCGACGCTCCAGACGCCGAAGCGGGAGGCCATTGAGCGGTCAATCGTACCATGACGCCCCTCAGGCCCTGATCAGGAGCGCGGCAAAGAACGCCTCGAGGCCGTGCGCGGGCGGCGTCGTCCGGAAGAAGCCGTGCGGATCGATGAACCTCGCGACGACCGGGCGTGCCGACGCGGCGGGATCCGCGAGGTGGAAATCGGCGCGCGCGGCGATGAACGCGTCAATGACGCCGTCATTCTCTTCGGGTTCGCTGGAGCAGGTCGCGTAGACGAGGCGTCCGCCAGGGCGGACGACGTCGGCGGCGCGCATCAGCAACGCCACCTGGTCGCGGGCGAGCGAAGGCAGGTCGTCCTCGCGGCGTCTCCACCGGATGTCGGGGTCGCGCCGGATCGTGCCCAGGCCGGAGCAGGGCGCATCGACGAGCACGGCATCGAACCGGGCGCCGAACGGCAACGCGCCATCCGTGGGAACACGCACGACGTTGACGCTCCGGGCGCCTGACAGGCGCAGGGTATCGCGAAGCAGTGCCAGCCGCCGCGGCCGCACGTCGCTGGCGACGAGCGTGCCGGTGTCCTCCATGTCCGCCGCCATCGCGATCGTCTTGACGCCCGGCGACGCGCAGAGGTCGAGCACGCGTTCGTTCGGCAACACGGCCGCCACCAGTGGCACCAGTTGCGACGCCTCGTCCTGGACGAACACCAGGCCATCGGCTGGCCGGCGCAACGGGTTGCCACTGGTGACCACCAGGCCGTCGGGCGCGTAGCGCGTTGGCTGCGTTTCGACGTCGTCCGCAGCGAGCGCGGCGACGGCCTGCTCCCGCGTGGCACGCAGCCGGTTCACGCGCACGGTCAAGGCCGGCGTCTCGTTGTTGAACCGCACCCAGCGTTCCGTCGCCTCGAAGCCGTATCGATCGAGCCAGCGCGCGACCAGCCAGTCGGGATGCGAGTGCGTCACGCCGAGATAGGCGAGCGCGGCGTCCCGGTCCGTGGTGTTCTCCGGCCGTCCCGGCAGCGGAAGCTTGTGCTTCTGGCGGAGCGTCGCCCGGAGCACGGCGTTGACGAACCCGCTCGCGCTCGGCTTCCGAGCCGCCCGGGTCAAATCCACCGCATCGTCTACAACTGCGGAAGCCGGGACGCGATCGAGGTGGAGCAGTTGATACAGGCTGAGACGCAGGATGGCGACGACTTCGGGATCGAGCCTGCCGATACGCCGTTTCGCGTAGTGCTCGATGAGATGGTCGAGGCTGCGCTGCCACCGCAGCGTGCCGGTGACGATT
>Ga0209438_1000342_pt1 | contig 13928 bp, 12 predicted proteins | sample GraSoi_2013_20cm_FD_185825 | JGI IMG/M metagenome (GOLD analysis project Ga0209438, IMG submission 185825) | Grasslands soil microbial communities from the Angelo Coastal Reserve, California, USA - Sample 9_17_2013_20cm (SPAdes) (version 2) | ecosystem: Environmental > Terrestrial > Soil >...
GTGGTCCGTGAGGGCAAGACGGTGGCGCTCAATGTCACGATCGCGCAGATGGACGAACCCGGCCAGCCGGCGGTGGCGCAGGCCGAGGAAGAGAAGGGCCCGCTCGGTCTCACGGTCGAGACGGTGACCCCGAGCATCGCCAAGGAGCTCAAGCTGTCGGAGCCGCGTGGCGTCGTCGTGCGCGGCGTGCGTAGCGGCAGCCCGGCCGAGAACGCGGGAGTCCGGGCCGGTGACGTCATCACCGAGGTGAATCACCAGACGGTGGCCGACGCGGCCCAGATGAAGCGCGCGCTGGAGAAGCACCCCAAGGGCGCGCCGGTGGTCATCATGATCCGCCGGGACGGCACGAACCTCTACGTGGCCATGGCCTCGTAGCGCCCCGAAGCCAACCTCTTTCCGGGGGCCGGGCACGGGATTCGCTTCCCGTGCCCGGCCTGTTTTGCCGCTGGCCCGGCGCTGCGCTAGTCTTCACGCGACCGCGATGCGCACGCTCCACACCATCGGACACTCCACCCGCCCAGCCGATCTCTTCATCGGCCTGCTGCGGACGCACGAGATCGTGACGCTCGTCGACGTCCGCAGCGTGCCCCGCTCCCGCCACAATCCCCAGTTCGATCGCGAGGCCCTCGCCACAGGCCTCGAGGCGGTCGGGATCGGCTACGTGCCCGTGCCCGCGCTCGGCGGTATGCGGCGGCCGCGCCCGGATTCGGTGAACCTCGGGCTGCGGAGCGCCGGATTCCGCGGCTACGCCGATCACATGCAGACGGAGGAGTTCCGGCGGGGATTCGAGCGGCTGGAGGCGCTGGCGAGCGGCGGGGCCACCGCCATCATGTGCGCGGAGGCGGAGCCCTCCCGGTGCCATCGCGCGCTGCTCTCGGACGCGCTCGTCGCGCGGGGCTGGCGGGTGCTGCACATCCGGGGCGACGACGCGCTCGAGCACGCGCCGTCGCCCGCCATGCGGACGGTGGACGACCGGCCGGTCTACCCCTAGCGCGACTCGCGCGCCGGCCCGCGCTCGCGGCCTCCGCTTCGCTCCTGGGTGGGACGCGGGTGGGCCATCGGCCGGGACTCGGAGCCCCGCCGGGCGGGAGCCTCCACGCGACCGCCGGGGTAGAGCCGGTTGGCCGGCTCGCCGGGGAGCACCCGCTGCTGCTGGCGCGGCGCCTCGGTGCGCGGCTGCGGCGCGGCGGGTCGCTCGACCTGCCGTTGCGGGGGTGCCGCGGGTTGTGGGGCCGGGGGTCGCTCCATCGGGCGGGCCAGGGGTATCGACTCCGGGGCTCGCTCCATCGCGCGGGGCTGGTCCCCCGTCTCACGCCGCGGCTGACGCGGGACATCCGCTGGCGCGCGGCGCTCGGCCGGACCCTCGGGGCCCCGCTGGACCTGTGGCGCGCGCGGGACCGGCGGCGCCTGTGGCGCCTGCTGTGGTGTCTGCTGGACCTGTGGAGTCCGCTGGGCCGGCGGTGCCTGCCGCACCGGTGGCGCCTGCTGGTTCGGTGGCGTCTGCTGGTTCGGTGGCGTCTGCTGGACCTGTGGCGCCCGCTGAGGATCCGTGCGCGGCGCCTCTGGCCCCCGCTGCGGCTCCGGGATCCGCGCCGCCTCGGGCTGCCGGCCACGCTCCTGGTTGCGGCCACGCTCCGGTCCGGTCGCATCCTCGCGCCGGACCGCGGGCGGCGTGGCGTTCGGGCGCTGGTCGCCCTCGAAGCGCGGCGCCCGCGGCGGGCGCGCCCGCTCGAGACGGCTCTGGCCGAGCGGCGGCCGGCCTTCGCCCACCTCGCCCGGCTTGGGCGCGGGCACGATCTGCGGGGCCGGTCCGCGGCCCTCCGGCTCGCGCGGCAGCGCGCGGGTCACCGGCGCGCGGGTCGCGACCACGCGCCGCTCCAGCACGTTCTCCGGCGGACGGATGCCGCGGCCGCTGGCCGCCGCGAAGCTCGCGCGGTCCGGCCGGAGGTCGACCGCCCCGCGCACCGGCTGGAGCTGACGCGTGTCCACCTGGCGGATGCGCGCCTCGCCCACCGGGCCGCGCCCGAAGCGGTCCGGCCGCACCGCGACCACCGCGTTGTGCACGTTGACGTTGCGGTACACGTTGATGTTGGTCACGTTGACGACCGTGGTGCGGTTGACGACCACGTTGTTGACCACGCGCGGCCCGCCCCAGCCACCCCACCAGGGGCGGCCGACGAAGCCCGGACGGCCCCACCACGGCACGCACGGCTCGCCCCAGCCGAGCGCGACCCAGCTCACGAAAGGCGCGCCGATGGCGACGCGCACACCGGGCGCGCCGAAGAAGGCCACGAGGGCGGGGGCGTAGACCGGGCGCACGACCACCGGCCCCGGGGCCCAGGCCCAGACGCGGTCGAGATGCACCCAGCGGCCGTAGTGATACGGCGCCCAGCCCCACGGCGCCGTGTCCACCCAGCTCCAGCCGAAGCGCGGGTCCCAGACCCAGCGGCCGGTGGTGTAGGGGGCCCAATCCGCCGCGACGCCGTCCGGCACCCAGACCGAGCCGTAGTCCGGCACCACGCGCCAGTTGCCGTGCTGATCCAGGTCGTCCACGCCGGAGACGGTGGGCGGCACGTAGCGCGCGCTCACGGTGTCCACGAGGGCCTCGGTGCGCGCGTAGTTCCAGCGGTCCCACACGTCCTGCTCCGGGGCGACGAAGGTCTGCACGGTGGGCGTGCCGCCGCCCGAGAGCACCACCTGCTCGCTGGCCGCGATGTTCACCGCCTGGCCGCCGGCCGGCGTCATGCTCGCGGTACCGCCGCGCCGGGTGACGAACGACGTGCGATCCGGCGCCACGTCCACGCGGTAGTAGCCGGGCCGGTTGATGGTGAAGGCGGCCGCGGGCGTGTCGAGCTCCACCGTGCGCCCGCCGTCCAGCGCCCGGAGGTCCAGCGACACGTGGCCGGCCGCCACCTTGATCTGGAGGAAGTCGGCCTCGTGGTTCTCGAGGCCGAGCTGGCTGTCGCCCCAGGCCCGCACGAAGCTCCGCGAGTCGATCTGCACCTCGAGGTTGCCGCGGTTGCCGCTGTAGAGCTGGTCACCGGGGGCCAGCGGCGTGTTCGCCTGCGCGGGCGCCCAGTCCTCGCCGCCCGGCCGCCAGAAGGACACGTCGCCGTTCAGATAGCTGAGCCGGGGCGGCGTCGGCGCGGGGTTCTGGCTGTCATCGGCCTCTCCGTCCTCGGCCGGGGCCGCGGCCGGTGGGGCGGGCGGAGCGGGAACGGCGGGCGACGCGGCGCGCGCCAGGGGCGCGCTCCCCACGAACAACATCAACGCCAGCAGGCTGGCGATCAGTCGCTTCACGGTGCTGATCATGATGTGGCCTCCGTCACTTGGGCGGTGTCGGCGCAGGAGGAGGCGCCGGGGGCGTCCCCGCCGGCGGGACTGGTGCCCGGGCGGGAAGATCGCGTCCCGGCACCTGATGCCCCTTGGCGTACATGCACTGGATGTAGGCGTTGTCGTAGCGGCGCTGCACCTCGAAGGACGGCGCGTCCATGAAGGCGCCCTTCACCTGCTTCGCGGCCCAGTCGCGGCAGACGTTCACGTCGGCCTGGAACTGGTCGAAGGGCCGGCCGGTGCCCGGCAGGACCATCACGCTCGGGCCCGCGGGCGCGGTCGCGCAGCCCGCGCTCAGCGCCACCCCTAGCACGGTCGTCGCCACCGCCGTCACGCTCCATCCTTCACGCATTGCGACCTCCTGGGTTCGGGTTACACGCAGTCAGACGAAGGCCGTCCGGGGGACATTCGGGTAGAAACGACGGTCGGATCCAGTGTACGGCGGGTGTAAACGACGAGTGTAAACGACGAGTGTAAACGACGGGGGGTCGGGCCCCGTCTAAGGCCCGTCGAGGCTCAGCCCGCGAGGGCCCGGCGCATCCGCTCCAGCCCCTCGGTCAGGATCGACCGCGGGGAGCCGAAGTTGAGCCGCACGAAGCCCTGGCCGCCGCGCCCGAAGAGCGCACCGTCGTTGAACGCTACCTTCGCGCGCTCGAGGAAGAACGTGAACGGATCCGCCGCGGCGGTCCCCGCGTTCCGGCAATCGAGCCAGGCGAGATAGGTGGCCTCGGGCGGGGTCATCGTGACGCCGGGCAAGTGCCGGCGCACGTAGTCGGCCAGGTAGTCCCGGTTGGCTTCCAGGTAGCGCATCAGCTCGCCGAGCCACGCGTCCCCGTCGCGGTACGCGGCGAAGGCGGCGGCGTAGCCGAGGACGTTGACCTGCGTCTGCACGTAGTCGCCCCGCGCGGCCATGAAGCGCTGGCGCAGCGAGGCGTCCGGAACGACCGCCACCGAGACCTTGAGCCCGGCCAGGTTGAACGTCTTGCTGGGCGCCATCAGGGTGATCGTGCGCCGCTCTATCTCGGGGCCGAGGGAGGCCATCGGAATGTGGCGCTGGCCCTGGTAGAGCAGATCGCAGTGGATCTCGTCGGCGATGATCGGCAGGTCGCGCTCGAGGCAGATCTGCGCCATGCCCGCGAGCTCGGCCCGGGTGAGCACGCGCCCGACCGGATTGTGCGGGTTGCAGAGCAGGAAGGCGCGGGTGCGGGCGTGGATGGCGCCGCGGAACGCGTCGAGGTCCACCGCGTAGCGCCCGTCGCGGTCGCGGGCCAGGGGGATCTCGTCGCGGGTGAGCTCGTGATTGCCGGGAGACCGGAGGATGGGCGGGTAGACCGGCACCTGCATCAGGAGCCCGTCGCCCGCCTTCGTGAGCGCGCGGCAGGCCACGTTGAAGCCGGGGATCACCCCGGCGATCATGACCACCGCCTCCGGCGAGACGGTCCAGCCGTAGCGCTTCTGCAGGCGGTCGACGAAGACCTGGGCGAACTCCGGCTCCTCGAAGCCATAGCCGAACACGCCGTGCTCGACCCGCTCGCGGAGCGCGCGCACCACCGGCTCGGGCGAGAGGAAGTCCATGTCGGCGACCCAGAGCGGGAGCACGTCCGCGGGGTATTTCCGCCACTTGTTGCTGGCGGTGGAGCGGCGCTCGATGACGCGGTCGAAGTCGTAGGCCATGTCAGGTCACCTGGAGGGAACTGCGCCCCTCACCCTGCCCTCTCCCCAGGGGGGAGAGGGGATCTCGGTCACCCTCTCCCAGGAGGGGAGAGGGCAGGGTGAGGGGTGGATTCAACGCGAGCGACTAGAGACAGGATTCGAAGAGGCCCGCGGCGCCCTGACCGCCGCCGATGCACATGGTCACGACGCCGTAGCGCGCCTTGCGCCGCAGCATCTCGTTGGCGATGGTGCCGACCATGCGCGAGCCGGTCATGCCGAAGGGGTGACCGATCGAGATCGAGCCCCCGTTGGGATTGAGCTTCTCCATCGGGATGCCCAGCGTGTCGCGGCAGTAGACCACCTGCGAGGCGAAGGCCTCGTTGAGCTCCCACACGTCGATGTCGTCCATCTTGAGGCCGTTGCGCTTGAGCAGCTTCGGCACCGCGTAGATCGGCCCGATGCCCATCTCGTCCGGCTCGCAGCCCGCGACCGCGAAGCCGCGGAAGATGAGCTTGGGCTTGATGCCGAGCGCCTTGGCGCGGTCCGCCGACATCAGGAGCGTGGCGGAGGCGCCGTCGGAGAGCTGCGAGGAGTTGCCCGCGGTGACGCTGCCCTTGCCGCTCGTCTTGTCGAAGTGCGGCTGGAGCCCGAGCAGGCCCTCGAGCGTGGTGTCGGGACGGTTGCACTCGTCTTTGTCCACGTAGCCGTCTTCCTTGCCGGTGATCTCGCCGGTCTTCTTGTCCACGATGCCGCGGACCACCTGCATCGGCGAGATCTCTTCCTTGAAGAAGCCGTCCTGCTGGGCCCGCGCGGTGCGCTGCTGGCTCACCAGCGAGTACTCGTCCTGCATCTGGCGGGTGACGTTGTAGCGCTTGGCCACCACTTCCGCGGTGTCGCCCATCACCATGTAGATGCCGGGCTTCTTGTCCTTCACCCACGGGTTCGGGTCGCCGTCGCGCTTCATCATGCTGATGGACTCGAGGCCGCCGCCGATGGCCGCCTCCGCCCCGCCCATGATGATCTGGTGCGCGGCCATCGCGATGGCCTGGAGGCCCGACGAGCAGAAGCGGTTGACCGTCGTGCCCGCGACCGAGACGGGCAGGCCCGCCCGGACCAGGGCCACGCGCGCGACGTTGCTGCCCTGCGGGCCGTTGGGCTGGGCGCACCCGAGGATCACGTCCTCGATCTCGGCCATGTCGAGCTGCGGGGCCTTGCCGAGCACGTCCTTGATGCAGTGGGCGGCCAGGTCATCCGGGCGGGTGATGTTGAACGACCCTCGATGGGACTTGGCGAGCGGGGTGCGGGAGCTGGCGACGACGACAGCCTCTCTCATGGGGGCTCCTTTCTCAGGGGGGAAAGCTGGGAGGAGTATACCTCAGCGCTGCGCCGTGGGCACCCAGGCGGTGGTGCGGCCCCCGACCGTCTCGTGACGGATGTGCTCGCCCCGAACGGTGGTGGCGGAGGGACCGCCGCGGCGGTGGCCCCAGCGACGGTGGAAGAGCCACCAGCGCGGGAACCGGTCGCTGTCCGACCTGGCCCGCAGCGCTCCGCCGATGACCGAGCGGATCCGGGTCCGCAGCCGCCCCGCCTCGGCGGCGGTGAGCGTGCTGGCACGCCGCTTGGGCGCGATGCCCGCCTGGTAGAGCACCTCGTCGGCGATCCAGTTGCCGATCCCGGCCGCGAACGATTGATCGAGCAGCACCGCCTTGATCGGCGCGTTGCGCTCCCGCAGCATCGCGTGGAAGCGCGCGGGGGTCGGGATCGCGCGCCAGGCGTCCCAGCCGAGCGCGCTGATCGGCGGCTCGGTGGGCGGGTCCCGGCGCAGCCGGATGCGGCCGAGCCGTCGGCCGTCGGCCAGCGCCAGCTCCCCGCCGCCCGCGAAGCGCAGGTGGAGCTTGGTGAAGCGCGGGGGCCAGTCGGGCCGGTTCACGTCGCCGTCCGACACGAGCCGGACCGCGGGCACAGCCGCGCGGCGCGCAGCGCCGCCCGGGTTCGCTCGGGTGACATGGATGCCCCCGGTCATGCCGAAGTGCAGACACGGCCACGGCCGGCGGTCGAGCTCGATCCAGAGATGCTTGCCGTGACGCCGCACCGCCTTCACGCGCCGGCCGACGAGGGCCCGCCGGATTCGCGCCGGCGCGACGCCTTCGTAGACGATGGGGTCGTCGGCGACCCAGGCGGCGGAGATGCGCCGTCCCGCCGCGACGTTGTGGGCCGCGCGCCGGGCCGCCTCGACCTCGGGCAGCTCGGGCATCGTGCGATCAGCCGTCGCCGAGCTGGGGCGGGGGCCCGCCGTCGATCACGATGGTCTCGCCCGTCATGAACGACGACGCGGCGGAGGCCAGGAAGATGCAGGGGTAGGCGATCTCCTCCACCTTGCCCCAGCGCCCCATGCCGACGCGGGCCGCGACCGTGTCGTAGGCCTGCTTGGCGGCGGCCGGATCCTGCTTGGTGAGCACACCGAGGTAACCCTCGGTCTCGACCGGGCCGGGCGCGATGCAGTTCACCCGCACGCCCTTGCGGCCCCAGGCCATGCCGAGCTCGCGAGTGAAGGTGATCACCGCGGCCTTCGAGGCGCCGTAGTGCGACATCATGGTCGAGCCGTAGACCCCCGCGATCGAGGAGATGTTGATGATGGAGCCCGAGCCCTGGTCCATCATCTGCCTGCCCGCCCACTTGCAGCCGAAGAAGGTGCCGTTGAGGTTGATGCCGACCACCGTGTTCCACCCGTTGGCCGAGATGTCCTCGACCTTGGCGCGGAACGACGCCCCCGCGTTGTTGACCATGACGTCGAGGCGCCCCATCTCCTTGACGGTGCGCTCGACCAGGCCCTTGACCTGGTCCTCCTGGCGGACGTCGAGCGCCACGCAGAAGGAGCGGCGGCCCATCTTCTGGATCTCGGCGGTGACCGGCTCGAGGTTCTCGAGCTTGCGGCTCGCGATGACCACGTCGGCGCCCGCGCGGGCGAACTCGAGCGCGATGGACTTGCCGATGCCGACTCCGCCGCCGGTGACGATGGCGACCTTGTCCTCGATCGAAAACGGCGACGCAGCCATGGGGCCTCCCGGGTGAAGGGGTGACGGGTTCGCGAACCCGCGGATTATACCCAGTCGGCGGGCGGCGCGCTCTCGAAGACGACCTGCCGCCGGGTCACCGGATGCACGAAGCCGAGCCGCGTGGCGTGCAGGCAGAGCCGCCCGACGCTGCCCCGGGCTCCGCCGTGGGCGACGTCGCCGACGATCGGCCAGCCCGCCTCGGCGAGCTGCACGCGGATCTGATGCCGGCGCCCGGTGCCGAGGCGCAGCTCGAGCAGGCTGCCTTCGCGCCGCCGCCGGATCACCCGGTAGTGGGTGATGGCCTGGCGGCCCTTCTCGGCCGAGCGCACCCGCAGCATGCGATCCTCCGCGAGCTTGCTCTCCAGCGTGCCCCGCTCCTCGGGCGGCTTGCCCTCGACCAGGGCGAGGTACACGCGCTCCACGTTGCGCGCCTCGAACTGGGCCTGGAGCGCCCGCTTCGTCTCCTCGGACTTGGCGAAGACGAGCAGTCCCGACGTCTCGCGATCGAGCCGGTGGACGATGAACGGCCGCTCCCGCTTGGCCGCGAGATAGTCCCAGATCTGCCGGTACGCGGTGCGATCGCGCTCGCGATCGGTGGCGATCGTGAGGAGGCCGGACGGCTTGACCACGACGAGGAGCGCGTCGTCCTCGTGCACGAGCGAGAGGCCGCGCGGGAAGGGCGCGGCCCGGCGCGCGGCGAGCGCGACGGTGTCGCGGGCGGCCAGCGTGAGCCGGCCGTCGCGGGCGGGTCGCCCGTTGACCTCCACGCGTCCCGCCTCGAGCCACTGCTTGAGGCTCCGGCCGGAAGCCTCCGGGTAGAGCGCGCGCAGCCGCTCGAGCAGCGTCACTCGCTTCGGAGCACGCCGAGCGGGCGGCGGCCGAGCAGGCGCCGCGTCCCGAGGAAACCCACCAGCAGCGCGAGCGCGGTGGCGGTGGCCACGCCACCCAGCAGGGTGCCGGGCGCCCAGCGCCACGGCACCTCGAGCGCGAAGCGGAGCACCGCCCAGGCCAGCAGCGCGGCGAGCGTGCTGCCCGCCACGCCGGCGGCCGCCCCGAGCAGCGCGTACTCCACCGCGAACACCCGGGAGACGAAGCCACGGGTGGCGCCGAGGGCCTTCAGGATCACCGACTGGTAGAGCCGCTGCTGCCGGGTGATCGCGAGCGCGCCCGCCATCACGATGAGCCCGGCCCCGATGCTGAAGGCGGCCACCAGCCGCACCGCGAGCGCGATCTGGTCGAGCATGGCGCCGACGCGCTCGAGCACCTCGCGGATGGGGATCGCGGTGACGTTCGGGAACGCGGCCACCACCGCGGACTGCAGCCGGCCCTCCTGCTCGGGCCGCGCGCCCACCGTGGCGATGAACGTGCTCGGCGCCCCGTCCAGCGCGCCCGGGGAGAAGATCACGAAGAAGTTGGACGTGAGCGAGCGCCAGTCCACGTGGCGCAGGCTCGTGACCCGCGCGCTCACCGGCACGCCCTGGATGTCGAAGGTGAGCGTGTCGCCGAGCCGCACCCCGAGCTGGCGCGCGATCTCCTCCTCGACCGAGATCAGGGGCACGCGGGCCGCTTCCTCCGGGGTCCACCAGCGGCCGGCCACGACCGTGTTGTGCCCGGGCGGCTCCTTGGCCCACGTGAGCACGTACTCGCGGGTGAGGTACCACGCGTCGTCCTTGCGGGCGCGCTCGTCCTGCGCGATCGAGAGCCCGTTGACCGCGGCCAGGCGCGAGCGCACCACCGGAGTCAGCTCGGCGGGCGCGGTCGCGCCCTCGGCGGCCACCAGCCGCGCGAACGGCTCGGCCTGGTCGGTCTGGATGTCGATGAAGAAGAACGCGGGCGCGCGGCCGGGCGCGCGGTCCACGAGCTGCGCGCGCAGGCTCCGGTCGAGCAGGGCGATCGAGACGATCAGCATCACGGCCAGGCCGAGCGAGACGAGCACCGGGCCCGCGTGGCTGCCCGGGCGGTGCAGGTTGGCCGCGCCCTGCCGCCAGGCCGGCGACCGCCAGCGCACGCGGCGGGCCAGCGCGATCACGAGCCGGGCGCCCGCGGCGAGGAGGATCAGGGCGGCGGCGAGGCCGCCCGCGAACAGCGCGCCGATCTTCCACGAGCCGGCCTGCCAGAGGGCGAGCGCGGCGAGACCGGCCGCGAGCGGGAGCGCGGTGGCCCACGGCCGGCGCCCGCGCAGCCGCGGCTCGACGTCCATGCGGAGGATCAGGGTCGGGCGGACGTGGCGGATCTGCAGCAGCGGCCAGAGCGAATAGAGGAGCGTCACGCCCACGCCCATCAGGAGCCCGCTCAGCACCGCGCGGAGCGAGAAGGAGAGCGTCAGCTCGATCGGCAGGAGGCGGGTGAGCGCGGGCGCGAGCAGCGGCTGGACCGCGCTGCCCAGGAGCGCGCCGAGCGCGCTGCCGCCCAGCCCGAGCAGGGCGGTCTGCAGCAGGTACGCGGCGAGCAGCGGCCGCCAGCCCGCGCCGAGCGCCTTCAGGACCGCGATCGAGGCGAGCTTCTGCCGCACGAAGGCGTTCACGCTCACCGCGACGCCGATGCCGCCCACCATCAGCGCCACGAGGCCGGTCAGCCCCAGGTACATCGTGAGCTGGTCCCAGAAGCGTCGCAGGCCGGGCTGGGCCTGGGCGTAGGTCGCCACGCGTTGGGCGGCGGGCAGCGACGCCGCGAGCTGGTCGCGGAAGGCCTGGGCGTCGCGGCCCTCGGGCAGGCGCACGAGCGTGCGGTAGCGGACGCGGCTGCCGGGGCGGATCAGCCCGGTGCGGTCGAGATCCGGGCCGGCGATCAGCACCCGCGGGCCGAGGGAGAAGACGCCGACCGCGCGGTCCGGCTCCTTGAGGATCACCCCGGCGATGGTGAGCTCGAGATCGCCCACCCGGAAGCGGTCGCCGACCCGGAGGCCGAGCCGGGAGAGAAGCGAGTCGTGCACGAGCGCGCGACCGCCGCCGATCAGCGTGTCGAGGGGGCGCGCCGGCTCGGTCACCAGCGCGCCGTAGAACGGATAGCCGGGCTCGACCGCCTTGAGCTCGACGATGTGGCTCTGTGATGGGCCCGCCGCCTGCGCCATGGCCACCAGCTCGCGCACGCGCGTGGTCGCGACGTCCGCGATGATGGGCGCGATCATGGGCGCGGCCGCGTCGGGCAGGGGCTGGGTGCCCCGGATCTCCACGTCGCCGCCCATCAGCGACTTGGCCGAGCGGGCGACAGTGCGCTCCAGGCTGTCCGCGAAGCTGCCCACTCCGACCAGGGCGCTGACCCCCAGGGTGATGCAGGCGAAGAAGTAGCCGAAGTGCCGCCACGCCCCCCGCGTCTCCCGCCACGCGAGCCGGAAGACGAAGCGGCTCACTCGTCGCTCACGATGCGGCCGTCGCGCAGCGTGACCACGCGGTCGGCGTGGGCGGCCAGCGCGGTGTCGTGGGTCACCAGCACGAGCGTGCTGCCGAGTCGCCGGTTCAGGCCCACCAGCAGCTCGATGATCTGCTTGCCGGTGGCCGAGTCGAGATTGCCGGTCGGCTCGTCGGCCAGGAGGAGCGCGGGCCGTCGCGCCATCGCGCGGGCGACCGCGACGCGCTGCTGCTCGCCGCCCGAGAGCTGCACCGGGTAATGGTGCGCGCGCTCGGCCAGGCCGACCTCGGCGAGCAGCGCGGCCGCCCGCGCCGCCGCGCCGGCCTCGCCGGTCAGCTCGAGCGGCACCGCCACGTTCTCCTGCGCGGTGAGCGTGGGGAGCAGGTGGAAGGACTGGAACACGTAGCCCACGTGGTCGCGCCGGAAGCGCGCGAGGCGGTCGTCGTCGAGCGCGGTGATCTCCACGCCCGCCACCTCGATCCGGCCCGCGGTCGGCTGGTCGAGTCCGGCGATGAGCCCCAGCAGCGTGGACTTGCCGCTGCCCGAGGGGCCCGCGATGGCGAGGAACTGGCCGGCGGGCACGTCGAGCGAGACGTCGGTGAGCACGTCCACCCCCCGGCCACCGCTCGCGAGACGCATGGAGAGCCCGCGCACGCTGATCATGGTCTCGTCCATACTACACGGACCGGCGCGGTGCCCTAGCGGGCGCGGAACGGCGCGGCGAGGGGCTCGCCCACGAAGACGCCCTGGCCGGGCATGGCCACGCTCTTCCAGTACGCCTCGAGCAAGGTCTCGCCGCGCGTGTACCGCGCGATGGCGAGGGCGGGATACGGGAACTTCGAGGTGAAGTTGCAGGGCTCGGTCACCGCCCCGTAGCTGGCGGTCGCGCCCGCCTCGAGCCACCGGAGCACGCTCATCTGGGAGTGGCCGGTCAGCACGCCGCCGCTCGAGGTGAGGTGGTCGGCGATGGCGCCGGGCCGGAAGCGGAGGGTCTCGAGCCCCGCGACCGCCGCGAGCCCGGTGAAGTAGAACATCACGTCGCGCCGATCCCGGATCTCGTCCGCCTCGAGCCGTTCCACCCGCACGCGCGGCCTCATCGCGTCGAGCAGCGCGTAGCCGGCCGCGCGCGTGTTCCGGGCGCGGTCCGAGGTGGAGAGCAGGTAGGCGGTCCCGTCCGGGAAGGTGGCGTCGGCCGCGATGCCGCGGTCGATCAGGGCCCGGCCGTCCTCCACCCGCTGGCCCGCCAGCAGCATGGTGGGGCGTAGCTTCAAGTCGGTGAACGGGGCCGCGCTCGACGAGTTGAAGTAGGGGCTTCGCCGGGTGGGGCGGCAGCCCTCGGCACAGAAGGCGGGGTCGAAGCCGAACGCGAATGCGGCGGTGATCGACAGGCACTCCACCCGGAAGGGGGTGGTCCAGGCCAGCACCAGGGCCTGGACGGTCGCGGGCAGGCGGGCATCCGCCGCCGCCTTGGCGGCCTCGAATTCCTGTCGGCCGATCTCGTCCCGGCCAACCGGCAACGTGACGAACACCACGTTGCCGGCCGGGATGCCGCGCCGGCGGACATAGTACGCGCCGATCTCCACGCTGTAGGGGTCCGCGGTGTTGACGATCAGCCCGAGCTGCTCGGGACCAAGCGCGGCGGCCGGGGCCGGCGCCCGAGCGGCGCCCAGCAGGAGCAGGAGGAGGATCGCCGCGGTCCGGGTCGTACGCACGTATTCCTTCCGCGCGGGAGCTCAGCGCTCGGCGCCCATACTACACTTAGCGACATGCGCGGGCTCGTCTCGCTGATCGTGCTGGTGCTGCAGCTTGCCGCGGGCGCGGCCCCCGCGGCGGCCTCGGAGCGGGTCATCGTCGCCTTCGGTGATAGCCTCACCGCCGGCCTCGGGGTGCCGGTGGCCCAGACCTACCCGGCGCGGCTCGGCGAGCGGCTGCGACGCGAGGGCTACGACTACAAGGTGGTCAACGCCGGCGTGTCCGGCGATACCACCGCCGGTGGCTTGCGGCGGGTGGACTGGGCGCTCCGCCTCAAGCCGGACATCGTGATCCTGGAACTGGGGGTCAACGACGCGCTTCGCGGGCAGGATCTCGCCTCGGTGCGCGCCAACCTCGAGCAGATCGTGACGCGCTTCCAGGAGGCGGGGGCCCGCGTCCTCGTGGCCGGCATGCGGCTGCCTCCGAACTACGGCACGCCCTACGCCGACCAGTTCTACCGGCTCTTCAGCGAGGTGGCGCGCGTTCGCAACGCGCCGTATCTGCCGTTCTTTCTGGACGGCGTCGGCGCCGCCCCGCGCCTCAACCAGTCCGACGGCATCCATCCGACCGCGGAAGGCTACGCGCTCGTGGTCGAGCACATGTGGCCGTACCTGCAACCGCTCCTGCGCAAGTAGTCCGGCAGGTCCGAGCGCCGGAACGGTCGTCCGCGGACTTGGGGGAGTGCGGGGGCCATGTCTGGGCCCCCGCATATGGAGGGCTTAAAGAAGTGAACGGTCGTCCGCGGACTTGGGGGAGTGCGGGGGGCCATGTCTGGGCCCGCGCATA
>Ga0209438_1000346_pt1 | contig 13827 bp, 9 predicted proteins | sample GraSoi_2013_20cm_FD_185825 | JGI IMG/M metagenome (GOLD analysis project Ga0209438, IMG submission 185825) | Grasslands soil microbial communities from the Angelo Coastal Reserve, California, USA - Sample 9_17_2013_20cm (SPAdes) (version 2) | ecosystem: Environmental > Terrestrial > Soil >...
GGTCGAGAGCAACAGGCTGTACGGATTGCCCTCGTCGAACACCAACGTGGCCTATCAGCCGCGGATGGCGCAACTCGGGTTCCGTTTCGCGTTCTGAGGTATCGTAATTTTTCTGGCGAACGAGGGATGGGCCCAATGGAGGGGACGATGCGCAGGATAGCGCTGGCGATCGCGGCGGTGGTGGCACTGGTCGGAGGGGCTGCTCACGGGCAGACGCAGGCGCCGCCCGTGGTGAGGGTACCGGCCCAGGCACCGGGCACGATGGAGATCTACTTCATCGACACCGAGGGCGGACAGTCCGTCCTGATCGTGTCGCCCAGCAACGGGATTCTCGGCGCGAGGGAAACGTTCCTGATCGATGCCGGCAACCTGACCAATCCGCCGGGACGTGATGCCGATCGCATCGTCGCCGCCATGAAGGACGCGGGTGTCGACCGCATCGACTACATGGTCGTCAGCCACTATCACGGTGATCACGTCGGCGGCGTCGCCGCGCTTGCCGACAAGGTGCCGATCCGGCGCGTCTACGATCCGGGTCCGTTCGCCGACGAGCTGGCCGGGAATCGTGCGGCCGGTTTCAACTCCTATCTGCCGGTCCGCGCGAAGATGCACGTCACGGTTCCCAGGCCCGGCGCGAAGATTCCCGTCGCCGGCCTGGACGTGAACATCGTCTCGTCCGCGGGTGAGCTGACGACGAATCCCGTCCCGGGCGTCCGCAAGGCGGCGAACCCGATCTGCGCAACCGCGAAAGAGCGCGAGCAGGACAACACGCCGAACAACTTCGAGAGCATCGGCATGACGATCGACTTCGGCAAGTTCCGGTATCTCGATCTCACCGACCTGACGTGGAACCAGGAGATGCAGCTGGTGTGCCCCGCGAACCTGCTCGGCACCTTCGCGCTGTATCGCACGACCCGGCACGGCACCGACTGGTCAGGGTCTGAAGCGCTGGTGCACACCGTGCGGCCGCGCGTCGCCGTGATGAACAACAACCCGACGAAGGGCGGAACGCCAGGGACGTTCCAGATCGTCAAGAGCTCACCGGGACTCGAAGACTTCTGGCAGCTTCATTATTCGGAGTTCGTCACGAAGGACGTCCAGTCGCCCGACAACTTCATCGCGAACTTCACCAAGGAAGACGGCGGCAATCACATCAAGGTGACGGCGCGCAGTGACGGCAGCTTCACGGTCAGGAACGGGCGCAATGGCTTCATGAAGGAGTATCGATCCTCGTCGAGCTCGCCAGCATCCACGGCGAGCCGCTAAGCTCAGGGGACGTTGCCCCAGCATCCGCCCCTCACGCTGTACGCGCTCCTCGGCACGCACGCCGGAACCGAAGCGCTGAAAAGCGGTCGTGTGTCCTCGCCGCTGGTGCACGTCCAGTACGCCGACGTCAAGGTGATCAACACGCAGTTCAAGCCGTTGATCCGCGACGCGAAGTACGATTTCGGCGAGCTCGCCATCGCGACCTATTTGCAGGGCTACGAATATCGCAAGCCGTACGTGCTCCTGCCGGCCACGATCCTGGGCCGGGGTCAGCATCACACGATCTTCTACAACGCCAGCCGCGGCCCGCTCTCGCCGCGGGAGCTGAACGGCCGGCGGGTGGGCGTTCGTGCCTACACGCAGACGACGGGCGCGTGGGTGCGCGGGTTCCTCGCAGACGACTACGGCGTCGATCTGCGGAGCATCACGTGGGTCACCTTCGAGGAGCCGCACCTGGCGGAATACCGGGAGCCCGCGCACGTCACGCGAGCGGATGAGGGCAAGACGCTGAAGCAGATGCTGCTCGACGGCGAGATCGACGCGGCGATCCTCGGCGACGTCGCCGAAGAGGGACCGATCAAGCACCTGATCCCGAATCACGCCGCGGAGGGGCAGCGCTGGGCGCACGCGCACGGCGGTGTTCCGATCAACCATATGGCGGTTATCCGCGAGCCGATCGCTCGATCGCGGCCGGACGTGGTTCGCGAGGTGTACCGCATGCTGAAGGAGAGCCGCGCCGCGGCGGCGCTGCCCGCAGGACCCGACGACCCGCTGCGCATCGGCGTGGCGGCCAATCGCGCGTCGCTCGAACAGATGGTCGCCTACGCCTTCCAACAGGGTCTGATCTCGCGGTGTCCCACTGCCGACGAGCTCTTCGCCGATGCCGTACGCATCCTGGGCGCCGCGGCGCACTGACGGATGGCCATGAGGGCTCCCGTCGCGGAGGTGAGCGCCCGCCGCAGGCGTCCGCTGTACAAGGACCTCTCGCTGCAGATCCTCGTCGCGATGGTGCTTGGCAGCCTGGTTGGATATCTCTGGCCCCAGAGCGCCGACTCGCTGCGGCCGCTGGGCGACCTGTTCATCCGGCTCGTGCGGATGATCGTCGCGCCCATCATCTTCTGCACCGTCGTGCACGGCATCGCGAGCGTCGGCGAGGCGAAGCGCGTCGGCCGTGTCGCGATCAAGACGCTCATCTACTTCGAGATCGTGACGACGATCGCGCTGGTGCTGGGGCTGCTGGTGGTGAACGTCTGGGCTCCGGGCGCCGGCATGAACGTCGACCCCGCCACCCTGGAGGATCGCGCGGTCACCGACGTCGAGCAGCAGGCACAGCCTGTCGGGTACGGCGAGTTCCTGGTCAGCCTCGTCCCGACGAGCGCGGTCGGCGCCTTCGCCGAGGGCGACGTGCTGCCCGTGCTGTTTTTCTCCGTGATGTTCGGCTTCGCGCTGCTCGCACTCGGCCCGACGGGGGCGCCGGTCATCGAGGGGGTGCACGCGGTCTCGCAGGTCCTCTTCAAGATGATCGCCTTCGCGATGTACGTCGCGCCCATCGGCGCGTTCGGCGCCATCGCGTTCACCGTCGGACGGTTCGGGCCCTCGTCGCTGCTCGCGCTCGGCAACCTCGTGCTGATGTTCTACGTTCTCTGCGCGCTGTTCGTGCTGCTCGTGCTGTGGCCCATCGCGTGGGGATTCGGCATCGACATGCCGCGCCTCGTCCGCTACATCGGCGCCGAACTGATGATCGTCGTCGGGACGAGCTCGAGCGAATCGGTCTTTCCGCGGCTGCACGCGAAGCTGAGACAGCTGGGCGCGGATCCGCCAATCGTGGCGCTGGTGCTCCCGACCGGCTACGCCTTCAACCACGACGGCACGTGCCTGTATTTCGCGAGCGTCGCGGTGTTTCTCGCGCAGGCGGTCGGCATCCACCTCACGATCGGCCAGCAGCTGGGACTGCTCGCGATCCTGCTGGCGACGTCGAAAGGCGGCGCCGGCGTGGCCGGTTCCGCGATCGTCGTCCTCGCATCGACGCTGTCGGCCACGGGCACGATTCCCGTGGCCAGCGTCGGCTTGATCCTGGGCGTGCACCGCCTGCTGTCGTCGGCGTTCGTGCCGGTCAACGTGCTCGGCAACGCCATCGCGACGCTGGCGATCGCGCGGATGGAAGGAGCGCTCGACGAGGCGACCTGTAAATCCGAGCTTCACCGTCCGGTCGGCGCCGACACGCCGGGTGACGGACTCGAGGCGCAGCAGGCATGGGAGAGATGAGACGCGCATGGTGATCGACTGCCACGGGCACTACACGACGGCGCCGAAGGAGGTGCAGGCGTTTCGCGACGCCCAGGTGGCGGGGAGCGACACCGGGGCGCAGCTGAAAGCGGCGCTCGCCATCAGCGACGATCGGATTCGAGAGAGCGTGCAGCCGCAGCTCGCCTTTCAATCGGCGCGAGGGACCGACGTCACCGTCTTTTCGCCGCGCGCGTCCTCGATGGCCCATCACGTGGGCGATGCCACGGCGAACCGGCAGTGGGCGCGGCTGTGCAACGACCTCGTCTACCGGGTCTGCAGGTTGTTCCCGACGCAGTTCGTCGGCGTCTGCCAGCTGCCGCAGTCCGTGGGCGGTTCTCCAGCCGACTGCATCGGCGAGCTCGAACGCTGCGTGAACGAGCTGGGGTTCATCGGCTGCAACCTCAATCCGGACCCGTCGGGCGGTCATTGGACCGCGCCCCCGCTGACGGACCGCGCGTGGTATCCGCTCTACGAGAAGCTGGTCGAGCTCGACGTGCCCGCCATGGTGCACGTGAGCGCGTCCTGCAACCCGAACTTCCATGCGACCGGCGCGCACTATCTCAACGCGGACACGACGGCGTTCATGCAGTTCCTGCTGGGCGACCTGTTCCGCGACTTCCCGGCGCTGCGTGTCGTCATCCCGCACGGCGGCGGGGCCGTCCCGTATCACTGGGGGCGCTACCGCGGGCTCGCGCAGGATCTGAAACGGCCGCCGCTCACCGATCTCATGCGCGACAACGTGTTCTTCGACACGTGCGTCTATCACTCTCCGGGGATCGAGCTGCTGCTGAAAGTCGTGCCGGTCGACAACATCCTGTTCGCGTCCGAGATGGTGGGTGCGGTCAAGGGGATCGATCCCGAGACGGGCCATTACTTCGACGACACGAAACGCTACGTGGACGGCGTCGCGTGGATGGGCGGCGCCGACAAGGCGAAGATCTTCGAGTCGAACGCGCGGAGGGTCTACCCGCGCATCAACAGCAGATTGCCGTCGTGACGCCGGGCGTGCTGCGCGCAGGCATCAATCTCGGCAACGCGCTCCTCGCGGGGCGCGATCCAGCCACCGGGGAGCCGCGCGGCATCGCCGTCGATCTCGCTCACGCGCTGGGCCGGCACCTCGGCGTCGACGTGGAGCTCGTCACGTACCAGTCCGCCGCCCGGATGGCCGACGCGGCGGCGGGCGGCGCGTGGGACGCCGCATTCCTGGCCGCCGACGCGGCCCGCGCCGACATCGACTTCACCGAGCCGTATCTCGAGATCGACGCGACGTATCTCGTGGACGGCGCGTCTCCGCTGCGGGACGTGAGCGAGGTCGATCGCGCTGGTGTCCGGATCGCGGTGTCGGACAAGAGCGCGTACGACCTTGCGCTCAGGCGCGCCATTACGCGCGCGCAGATCGTCTCGGCGCCGACGGTGGACGCATCGGTCGATCGGTTCTTCGCCGAGCGTCTCGAGGTCCTCGCCGGGTTGCGGCCGCTGCTTGTCCGCGTGGCCGAAGAGCACCCCGGATGCCGCGTGCTCGAGGGACGTTTCACGGCAGTGCGTCAAGCGATCGGAACACCGAAGGGGCGCGACCTCGCGCCGCTCGCGGCGTTCGTCCGCCACGCCAGGACGTCGGGATTGATCGGTGAGCTCATCGATCGGCACGGTGTTCGCGGGGTGACGGCGGCTTCGTAATCGACGCGCGACTCGGGACGCGTTCCCGATCAATACTCGCGCCCGGATCGAGAAAGGGTCCCATGGCCACCGAAGCGATCGCCGCGCACCCACCGCCCGCCGCCGCAGACGTCGAACGCGCCGCCTTCAGGAAGGCCGCGTGGCGCCTCGTGCCGTTCCTGACGATCGCCTACCTGCTGAACTACATGGACAGGAACAACGTCGGCTTCGCCGCGCTGACGATGAACGCCGACACCGGGCTGACGGCGACCCAGTTCGGCTTCGGCGCGGGCCTCCTCTTTTTGAGTTACAGCACGTTCGAGATCCCCAGCAACATCGCGTTGTACCGATACGGCGCGCGCACCTGGATCGCCCGGATCATGATCACCTGGGGCATCGTCTCGGCGGCGACGGCGTTCGTCACCGGATCGCAAAGCTGGTACCTCCTCAGGTTCCTGCTCGGCGTCGCTGAAGCGGGGTTCTTTCCCGGCATCACCTTCTACCTGGCGACCTGGTTTCCGGCCGAATATCGCGCGCGGATGCTCGCGTGGTTCCTCGTCGGCATTCCGGCGTCCACCGTCGTAGGCGGACCTGTGTCCGGCCTCCTGCTGCAGATGGATGGGGTCGGCGGCCTCGCCGGCTGGAAGTGGCTCTTCATCGTCGAGGGGATCCCCGCGGTGCTCCTGGGCATCGCGGCATTCTGGGTGCTCCCCGACGGCCCGGAAGACGCCACGTTTCTCACCGAGGACGAACGGCGCCTCGTGCGCGCTCGCATCGCGAGCGAGCGGCGCGAGAAGGAACAGCGTCATCTGCTGCCGGCGTTGAAGGACCCGCGCGTGCTGATCCTGACGCTGGCGCAATTCGGGTTCACCGCGGGGTCGTACGGCGTCGGCATCTGGCTGCCGCAGATTCTCAAGACGGCGCGGCTCTCGAATCTCGAGATCGGATTCATCACCAGCGGCTGCTACGTCGTGGCGTCGATCGCGATGGTCGTGTGGGCGGCTCGTGTCGATCGCAGCGGACGGAAGATCGGCAACCTCGCGCTCGCCTGTCTCGTCGCGACGCTGGGGCTGGTCGCAGCCATCCTGACGCCGAACATCTGGCTGTCGTTGTCGTGGATCACGGTGGCGCTCATCGGGATCACCGCGGCGCGGGCGGTCTTCTGGACGATTCCGACGCGTTTTCTGACCGGCCTCGCGGCGGCCGGGGGGTTGGCCTTCATCAACAGCATCGGCACCCTGGGCGGGTTTGTCGGACCCTACGCGGTGGGGTGGCTGCGCGACGCGACGGGTTCGTTTTCCGCGGGTCTGCTGGCGATGGCGGCGCTGCTGGCGCTGTCCACGGCGATGTCGTGGTCGCTCCGATTCGTCGTCAAGGAAGAGTAGCCTGCGCGCGGCGACGTGTGTTCCAATACGCCCGCCGCCAGGCGGGGACGCGAACCGTAAGGAGGACTCGTGGCGAACTGGTTCACCAGCATGAATGTCCGCGAGCGGCGGACGTTCTGGGCCTGTTTCACGGGCTGGGCGCTCGACGCCATGGACGTGCAGCTCTACGCCGTCGTGATGCCGACGCTGATCGGCCTGTGGGCCATGTCGCAGACGCAGGCTGGAACGCTGGCAACCGCGGCGTTGCTGTTTTCGTCGGCCGGCGGGTGGATCGCCGGCATCCTCGCGGATCGGTACGGCCGCGTCGCGGTCCTGCGGCTGACGATCGTCTGGTTCGCGTTCTTCACGTTCCTGTCAGGCTTCACGCAGTCGTACGAACAGCTGCTGCTCACGCGCAGTCTCCAGGGGCTTGGCTTCGGCGGCGAGTGGGCCGCGGGCGCTGTGCTGATGAGCGAGGTGATCGACAAGCGCATTCGCGGCCGCGCCGTCGGCAGCGTGCAGGGCGGCTGGTCTGTCGGCTACGGTGCCGCCGTGCTGCTGTTCACGATCGTGTTCAGCGTGGCGCGGCCTGAAGTCGCGTGGCGGTATCTGTTCATCCTCGGCTTGATTCCAGCGCTGCTCGTCCTCTGGATTCGCCGCTACGTGGAAGAGCCGGAACTCTTCACGGCAATGAAGGCGACCACGTCCCGGGGCACCCGACTTCAGTTCGTGGAAATCTTCGGACCCGCGCTTCGCCGCCGTACGTTCCTGGCGTCGCTGCTCGCTGCTGGCGGCCTTGGGGGCAACTACGTGGTGCTGACCTGGCTGGCGACCTATCTGAGGACGGTGCGCCACCTGTCGGTGCTCGGCACCGGCGGCTACCTGGGCATCAATATCTTTGGTTCGTTCCTGGGCTACGTCATCAGCGCCCATTTGAGCGACTGGGTCGGACGGCGGAAGACGTTCGTCGTGATGGCGTGCGCCGCCGCGGTCACGGTTGCGTGCTACACCCTGCTCCCGCTGAGCGATACCGCGGTGCTGCTGCTTGGATTCCCCCTGGGATTCTTCCAGTCCGGCATCATTGCGGGGATGGGGGCGACCTTCGCGGAGCTCTTCCCGACGCGCGTTCGCGCGACCGGGCAAGGTTTCTCCTATAACACCGGTCGCGCCGTCGGCTCGTTCGTACCGACGGTCGTTGGTGTTGCTGCTCCGAGCATGGGCCTTGGCGAAGCGATGGGCATCTGCGCGGCGTGCTCGTACGCGTTCGTCCTGCTCGCAGTGGCCCTGCTGCCGGAAACCCGGGGCCGCGAGCTCGAAAGCACCATTGCGACCGAAAGGAGCGATGCCATCACGGCGCGTTACAGTCCGCAGCCCGTTCGCTGAACACTTCGATACTTACTTTTCCACTTTTCAACTTCTTCCACTTTTCCACTTAGATACGCCGGTCCGGCGTGATCTGATTCGGATCGACCCGCAGCTCCAGCACCGCCGATCGTCCCGCGGCGAGCGCGCGCTCGAACGCCGGCGCGAAGTCCTCTGTCGTCTCCACGCGCTCGGCATGGGCTCCGAACGACTGCGCCAGCGCCACGAAGTCCGGGCCCGCGAGCCCGGTCCCCGAGACACGGCCCGGAAAACGCCTCTCCTGGTGCATCCGAATCGTGCCGTACATACCGTTGTTGACGACGAGCACGAGCACGCGCGCGCCGTACTGCGCGGCGGTGGCCAGTTCCTGCGGGTACATCAGGAAATCGCCGTCGCCGGCGATGCAGACGGTGAGCCGATCGGGATGGCGAAGCGCCGCGGCGATCGCCGCGGGGAACCCGTAGCCCATCGCGCCGCTGGTCGGCGCCAGCTCCGTGCGCGGCGCCTTGTAGGTGAAGAACCGGTGGACCCACACGGTGAAATTGCCCGCCCCGTTGGCGATCGTCGCGTTCGCCGGCAACGCCGTGGCCAGGTGGCGGATGACGACGGCCATGTCGACGCCCTGCCGCGGACCCTCCTCGGGTATCTCCAGGAATTTTTCGTATTCGCGCCGCGCCGCGTCAGTCCACTCGCGCCATCGGGCCGATTCGACAGGCGGGATCGCCGCCAGCCGTTCGGCGGCAGCGGAGGGCGCGGCGACGATCGGCAGGTCGGCTTGATAAACGCGGTTGAGCTCGTTGGCATCCGGATGAACGTGGACGAGGCGCGCCGCGATGCGCGGCGGCTTCAGCACCGAATACGTCAGCGTCGTGACATCGCCCAGGCGCGAGCCGAGCGCGACGATCAGATCCGCCGCCTTGACGCGCTGCTGCAGGAACGGCGGCAGGCCCAGGCTGAGATGTCCCGCGTAGCACCGGTGCCTGTTGTCGATCAGGTCCTGCCGGCGGAACGAGGCCAGGACCGGAAGGGCATTGGCGTCCGCGAAGCGCGCGAGCGCGGCGCAGCCGGCGTCCGACCACGAGGAGCCGCCGGCGATCAGCAGCGGCCTCGATGCCCGTTGCAGCTCGTCGCGAAGCGCGGCCAGGTCGCGGTCGCCGGGCGCCGCCTGGACCGCCTGATACGGCTGCGTGTCGCACGCCGACGATTCCTCCGCCAGCACGTCTTCCGGGAGTGAGAGCACGACGGGACCGGGCCTGCCCGAGGTGGCCACCTGGAACGCCCGAAGCACGTACTCGGGAATGCGATCCGCCGACTCGATTTCCGCGACCCACTTCGCCAGCGGCGCGAACATCTGGCGGAACTCGACCTCCTGGAACGCCTCACGGCCGCGCACCTCGCGCTGCACCTGGCCGATGAAGAGAATCATCGGCGTCGAGTCGTGATAGGCGGTGTGCACGCCGATGCTGCCGTGCGTCGCGCCCGGCCCTCGCGTGACGAAGCAGATGCCGGGGCGCCCGGTCAGCTTGCCGTCGGCCTCCGCCATGTTGGCCGCCGCGCCCTCGTGCTTGGCGACAACCAGCGCAATCTGCGGCGTGTCGTACAACGCGTCGAGCACCTCGAGATAGCTCTCTCCGGGGACACAGAACAGGCGATCCACGCCGTGGACGCGAAGCGCATCGACGAGCAGCCGCCCGCCGTTGCGGGCGCCGGTGGGTGCCGATGACGCAGTCATTGGGGGCGCCCGCAATGCAAAATGCAAAATTCAAGATGCAAACCCAATCTGCCCGTTGCTTCGTTTTTAAGCAGGGTTTGCATTTTGCATTTTTGAATTTTGCATTGACGCGTTACACCGTGTGCTTCAGGTAGACCGTCCGGCTCTCGGTGTAGAAATCGAGCGCGAGCGGCCCCTGCTCGCGCATGCCGAAGCTCGATTCCTTCGTGCCGCCGAACGGCAGCTGGTATTCGACTCCCGCCGTAGGCAGGTTGACCGTGATGAGTCCAGCCTCGATGCGATTGACGAACTGATGCACGCGCGAGAGGTCGTTGGAAATGATGGCCGCCGAGAGGCCGAACCGGATGCCGTTGGCCAGGCGCATCGCCTCCTCGAAGTCCTCGGCCACCATCAGCGCGAGCACGGGTCCGAAGACTTCTTCCTGCGCGATGCGCATCGCCGGCGTGACGCCGCCGAAGATGGTCGGTTCGACGAAGAAGCCCGTGTCGTAGGCGCCGCCGGTCAGCCGCGTGCCGCCGCACAGCAGCTGCGCGCCCTCGCGCTGCGCAATCGCGATGTACTCGAGGTCGGTCTTCAGCTGCGATTCGTCGACCGCGGGGCCGATGTCGATCCCGGGTTCGAGCCCGTTGCCGATCTTCAACGCGCGAGTCCGGGCGATCAGCCGCTCGACGAGCGGCTCGTACACCTTCCGCTCGACGATCGCGCGGCTGCAGGCCGTGCACTTCTGGCCCGTCGAGAAGAACGCGGCGTTGACGAGCGTCGCGGCGGCGAAGTCGGGGTTGGCGTCGGCGAGCACGACGGTCGGGTTCTTGCCGCCCATTTCGAGCTGCACGCGCAGCCTGCGGCGAGTCGCCTTCTCGTACAGCTGGTCGCCTACCTCGCACGAGCCCGTGAACGAGATGGCCTTGAGCGATCGGTGCTCGAGCAGCGCGTCGCCGACCACGCCGCCGCTGCCGGTGACGAAGTTGACGACACCCGCGGGCAGTCCGGCCTTCTCGAGCGCCTCGACGAGACGAAGCGCGCTCAGCGGCGCCAGCGACGCCGGCTTCAGGACGACGGTGTTGCCCGCGACGAGCGCGGGTGCGAGCTTCCACGCCGGTATCGCGCTCGGAAAGTTCCACGGCGTGATGAGCGCGACCACGCCGAGCGGCTTGCGCATCGTGAAGCAGAAGACGTTGTCGCGCTCGGAGGGGATCTGGTGGCTGAACATCCGCGACCCTTCGCCGCCGAAGTAGCGCAGGATGTTGATGGCGCGCTTCACTTCGCCCGTCGCTTCGGGCAGCGTCTTGCCTTCCTCGCGCGTCATGTCGGTGGCGGCCGACGCCAGCTGGCTTTCGAGAATCTCCGCCGCCTTGAACAGGTACTCGCCTCGCCGCGGCGCCGGCAGCGCGGCCCACGCCGGCTGCGCGCCTTCAGCGGCCGCGAACGCTGCGCCAACGTCCTCCGGGCCTGACGCCTGAAAGTCGCCGACGACATCGTCTGTGTTCGCGGGATTGATGTTGGGGAACGTGCGCTGCGTGCGGCCTGGCACCCATTGGCCGCCGATGAAGTTCAGGAATTGGCACGGCATCGCAACGTTACTATCATGCCCTCGAGGGCTTCACAAAGGATTCGTTGCGCGTGGTACCGAAGTGGTCGTTTGCGGTATCGTGCGCGCACACGTCGAACGCGAGGAATTGTTCCTGGCAGTGTTGCGCTGACTGGAGGAAGCCATGAAGTCACTTCGGGTCTCCGGCGGTCTGGCCTTCGTATGTTGGACGTTCATCGCCGCGCCCGCCGGTGCGCAGACCGCGCTGAGCGGCAGCATCGCCGGCGTCGTGCGCGACGCGTCGGGTGGCGTGCTGCCCGGCGTGAGCGTTGAAGCGTCGAGCCCGGCGCTCATCGAACGGACGCGCACGGTCACGACCGACAACAACGGCGTGTTCCGGATTGTCAGTCTCGTCCCGGGCGTGTACGGCGTGACGTTTTCACTGGCGGGGTTTGGCACCGTCAGGCGCGACGGTGTGGAGCTGACCACCGGCTTTACGGCGCAAGTCAACGCCGAGCTCAGCGTCGGCGCGGTCGAAGAGACCGTGACGGTGTCCGGCGCGGCGCCGCTCGTCGACACTCAGAACGTGATGTCGCAGAACGTCTTCTCGGACAAGGTGCTCGACCAGCTTCCGATCTCGAAGACGATCCGCAGCTACGCCCCGCTCATCGTCGGCGCGACGATGGCCGCAACGAGTCAGGACGTTGGAGGCAATCGCGGCGAAGCGAACACGTCGATTGGCATTCACGGCGGCAAGGGGACGGACATGCTCTATACCGTCAACGGCCTGCGGCCCGCGAGCATGATGAATCAGGGCGGCGGCAGCCGCACCTACTCGATCAACGCGGCGACCGCGCAGGAAATCACGTTCCAGACCGGTGGCATTTCGGCGGAAAGCGAGACGGGCGGGATCGTGATGAACGTCGTGCCGAAGGAAGGGGGCAACACGTTCACGGGATACGTCAACCTCGCGTTCGCCAATGCCGCGCTGCAGGGTACCAACACGACGCCGGAGCTTCTGGCGCGTGGCCTGATTGCGCCGCTCAAGATTCGGAAGATTTACGACGTCAATCCCGCGGTCGGCGGCAGGCTCCTTCGCGATCGGCTGTGGTTCTTCGTGTCGCAGCGGACGTGGGACAGTCAGTCGCCGAGTCCGACGCCGGGCAATTACTACAACAAGACGCAGGGGACGCCGGTGTACACGCCCGACTTCGACCGTCCCTTCTATCGGCGCAACCCGCGGCGCAGCAATGCGCTGCGTCTCACGCTGCAGGCAACGGCGAAACAGAAGGTGACTATTGCCGACGACCTGCAGCGCAACTGCAACTGCCCGCAGATTCAGGCGAACGCGGCGCCCGAGGCGCTGGGCTATCACCAGTACCACGAGAACTTCGCCGACGGCGCCTGGACCTATACTGCGACCAGCCGGCTGCTGTTCGAGGCCGCTGCTGCCAACTACACCGCCCGCTACAACTACGATCCGATCGAGGGGATGACCTTCTCGCTCCGCGAGGTCGGTGTCACGGAGCTGTCAACCGGCTACCGGTTCAACTCGCGCGCCACGGCGACGAACACCGATGGCGGCTACGGGACGATTACGCACAACCAGACGAACGGCCGCATCGCGACCTCCTACGTCACCGGCTCGCATGCGTTCAAGACCGGGGTCTATGCGCAGGTCGGCAAACGCGTGCACCAGTCGTTCATGATCGGCGACCGCAATTACACGGTGAGGAACGGCGCACCAACGCAGGTGACGATCTTCGCGTCGCCCGCGGTGAACAACAACCGCCTGATCAATCTGGGCCTCTATACGCAGGATCAGTGGACGGTGAAGAAGCTGACGCTGAACCTCGGCGTCCGCTTCGACTATCTGAACGCCTGGGATCCGGCGCAGTCAGCCGCCGCAGGCGTATTCGTCCCGGCGCGAAACTATGCGGAAGCGAAGAATCTGCCGAACTACAAAGATCTGAGCCCGCGGCTCGGTGCCGCGTACGATCTCTTCGGCAACGGCAAGACCGCCGTGAAGGCGACGCTGGGAAGATACGTGACGCTGGTCGGCGCCAATCTCGCGCAGGTCTGGCACCCGGCAAACCAGCAGGTGAACAGCGCAAACCGCACGTGGGCTGATACCAACGCCAACTTCATTCCCGACTGCGATCTGGTACTGCCCGCCGCCAACGGCGAATGCGGCCCGCTGTCGACGGCGAAATTCGGCCTGCCGACGAACGAGACGCAGCTCGGCGCCGACGCGTTTACCGGGTTCGGTAACCGAGGCTACAACTGGCAGGGCTCCGTCTCGCTGCAGCATGAGCTGCGCCCCGGACTCTCGGTCAACGTCGCCTACTTCCGCACGTGGTACGGAAACTTCATGGTCACCGACAACCTCGCCATCGGTCCGAGCGACTTTTCAACGTACTGCATCACGGCTCCCTCGGGCCCGGCGCTGCCGGGCGGCGGCGGCAGCGGGGTCTGCGGCCTCTATGACATTCGCCCGGAGAAGTTCGGCATCAACGACAATCTCGTGACGCTCGCGTCGAACTACGGAAGACAGAGCGAGGTGTACAACGGCCTCGACGTGACGACGAACTTCCGCTTTGGTCGTGGCGGACTGCTGTCGGGTGGCGTCGGTA
>Ga0209438_1000348_pt1 | contig 13814 bp, 14 predicted proteins | sample GraSoi_2013_20cm_FD_185825 | JGI IMG/M metagenome (GOLD analysis project Ga0209438, IMG submission 185825) | Grasslands soil microbial communities from the Angelo Coastal Reserve, California, USA - Sample 9_17_2013_20cm (SPAdes) (version 2) | ecosystem: Environmental > Terrestrial > Soil >...
TGTCTCCGTGCCTCCGTGGCTCGTGATCTGTGAAAGTTGCCGCGAAATAGATCGTCTGAGCCGGTTTTCGTCCGTCCCGCACCTTACCGGGCAGGAGGACGGAATGAAGATGCTCACGACGTTGTTCTGCCTGGCGGCGCTGGCCGCCGCGGAGAGCGCGCAGGCGCAGCAGCCATCGACGCCCGCGCTGCCCGGCCCCGGCCGCTGGGATACGGCCGGCCAGCTTGCGCTGCTCAATCGCAACCGATCGGATCTCTCGCGGTGGGATGGCTGGTATTCCGCGCCGGCCGTTGACGGGACCGCCGGCCGCTACTGGACGGCGCACTTCAAGACCGAATTCGAGATTGGCGCCGCGGGGCACGGGCGCATCAGCAGCGAAGAGAGCGCGGTCGTCGGTTCGACAGTCTTCTTCCCGCGCTACCGCGAGCACACGCTGCAGGAATCGACGTTCGGGGCCACGGCGCAGTATCAGTTCTTCGAGAACCAGTGGGTGCATCCGTTCATCGGCATCGGTGCGGAGGTCGTTCGCGAACGGCTCGCCGCCGACGGGTTGCCGGGGCAGACGGTTCGTCTGTCGACGGTCGCCCCGGGCCTGATCCTGCCGACGCTGCCCGCCATCGACCGCGTCAACTGGTCGGTTCGTCCGCTCGTGACGGGCGGCTTCAAGTTCTACGTGTCACCACGCGCGTTCCTGCGAACCGAAGTACGAACCGCGCTGTCCGCCGACCGGGCGCTGGCCGTGCAGTGGCGCGGCGGCGTCGGCTTCGACTTCTGAGGAGATTCCCCATGAAAGCATTCGTTGTTCCGATCGTCATCGCGCTGGTCATATCGACGGCCGGCGTCCCTGCCCTCGCGCAAGCGACGAGCGACGGCCTCGCCTGGCGCACGCTCGCGGAGAAGCTCGATGGAGGCACTGCCATCGACGTCCGCCTGCGCGACGGCCATCACTTCAAGGCCACGTTCATCGCGGCGCACGAGACCGCGATGGCCGTGCAGAGGAGGACCCGCGTCCCTGTGGCGATCGAGCAGGTTCCCTACGACGCGATTGCGTCGCTGTCGCGCGTGGAGCCGGCGTCGCTCTCGGGCGGAAAGATCGCCGGCATCGCGATCGGCTCGGCGGGAGCCGCGATAGGCGCGCTGTTCCTCATCATCCTCGCGACGGTGGACTGAGTGCCCCGCCAGGCCTCCCCTTCTTTGTGCCCTTCGACTCCGCGGGGTAGAATTTCGGTTCCCGCCCGTGTCCGCTTCAACACCTCATCCACTCGTCGCGGTCATCATGGGTTCCTCCTCCGACTGGGACACGATGAAGCATGCCGTGGACGTGCTCGAGCAGTTCGGCGTCGAGCACGAACGGCACGTCGTGTCGGCGCACCGTACGCCGGTCTGGATGGCGGAGTTCGCGTCGGGAGCCGAATCGCGCGGCGTGGAAGTGATCATCGCGGGTGCGGGCGGCGCCGCGCACCTGCCGGGGATGGTCGCGGCGCACACCGTGCTGCCGGTGCTCGGCGTCCCCGTGCAGGGCGCCGCGCTCCAGGGCCTCGATTCGCTCCTCTCGATCGTGCAGATGCCCGGCGGCGTTCCCGTCGGCACGCTCGCCATCGGCAAGCCGGGCGCGACCAACGCGGGGCTGCTCGCGGTGTCGATTCTCGGCAACTCGCGGCCCGACCTGCGCGCGCGCCTCCGCGACTTCCGTGACGATCAGACGCAGAAGGTCCGGCAGGAACGGCTGCCGTGACGAAAGTGATTTCGCCGGGCGCGACGCTCGGCGTGCTCGGCAGCGGCCAGCTCGGTCGGATGTTCGCCATCGCGGCGCGGCGGATGGGTTACCACGTCCACACCTTTTCCCCGGAGGCCGAGACGCCGACCGGGCAGGTGGCCGACATCGAATTCGTCGCCGACTACGAGGATCTCGACGCGCTGCGCGCGTTCGCCCGCCAGGTCGACGTGGTCACGTTCGAGTTCGAGAACGTGCCGATCGACGCGATCGAGGCGATCGAGGCGATCACGCCCGTCAGGCCGTGCGGCGCCGCGCTGCACACCGCGCAGCAGCGCGCGCGCGAGAAGCAGTTCCTCGCCGACCGCGGCTTTCCGACCGCGCCGTTCGGGCGCGCCGCGACGCTCGACGAGCTGTGGGATGCGGTCGCGCGCATCGGCACGCCGTCGGTGATCAAGACCGCGGCGTTCGGCTACGACGGCAAGGGCCAGCACAAGGTGACGACGCCTGCCGACGTCGAGCACATCTGGGCCGCGATCGGGCACCAGGAAGCGGTGGTCGAAAAGTTCATCAGCCTGCAGACCGAAGTCTCCGTCATCGGCGTGCGCGGCACGGATGGCGAGATCGCACACTATCAGCCGTTCGAAAACCGCCACCGGGACCACATCCTGGACGTGACCACCACGCCGGCCGCCATCACCCCGGCGCTCGCCGCGCGCGCGGCCGAGATCACGCGCCACGTCCTCGAAGAGCTGCAGTACGTCGGCGTGCTGTGCCTCGAGTTCTTCGTCGACACCGACGGCGAGCTGCTCGTCAACGAGATCGCGCCTCGTCCGCACAATTCCGGACATCTCACTTTTGACGCCGCGATCACAAGTCAGTTCGAGCAGCAGGTCCGCGCCATCTGCGCGCTGCCGCTTGGATCGACAGACCTGTTGTCGCCAGCCGCCGCGATGGCAAATCTGCTCGGTGAGCTGTGGGAAGACGGTGAGCCGAACTGGGCGGCGGCCTCGCGTTTCAGTGACGTGAAGCTTCACCTGTACGGCAAGTCGGAAGCGCGGCGCGGCCGGAAGATGGGACACATGACCGCCATGGGGCGAACGGCGGACGAAGCGCTCGATCGTGTAATTTCCTCCCGCGACGCGTTACTGATTTAGCCGCCCGCTTACAATCTTCACCTCGGCCATAAGGGGCGTCCCGTTTGCACTCCCATCGGGCGCCATGCGTCGCCTCGCCGTTGTTCTTGTTGCACTGACGGCACTTACCACCCTCGCGGCGGCTGAGTCTGCGTCCGTTCCGGCGACGTTTGAACCCGTACTCCACAGATTCCTGGCCCGTCCCGACGAACCGCTCGTTACCTACCGCGGCACCCGGCGCCTCGAAGGGAGCAACGAGCGCTTCAACGTCTCCGGCTGGATGGAAATTGCTGTGGAACTAACGGCAGAGGGTTTCCACTATCGGGTCATCGACGAAGGCGGCAGCGACCTGATTCGCCGGCGGGTGTTTCACGCGATGCTCGAAAACGAGGAGCAGATCTTCGCCAGCGGCGACGCGACCCGTTCGAGCTTTACCCCCGTCAACTACGAGCTGACGCCCGCCGCGGCGGGCGAACCGGGCCTCGTGAAGCTGTTCGCGCGGCCGAAGCGCCGCGATGTCACGCTGATTGACGGCGCTGTCTATGTCACCGACACCGACGCCGACCTCGTTCGCGTCGAGGGGCAGCTGGCCAAGAGCCCGTCGTTCTGGACGCGCCGCGTGCAGGTGCTCAAGCAGTACGCGCGGGTCAACGGGCTGCGCGTTCCCGTCCGCGTCGAATCCACCGCGCAGATCCGCTTTGCCGGCACCTCGACGATGACGATGACGTATGACTACCAGATGATCAACGGGGTGAGCATCCCGCCGTCGAGCACGGTCGCGCTGGCGCGTTAGCAACGCCCAGTTCCCAACTCCCAACTCCCAACGCGGAAGTCCGCCATAATCGGCGCATTGATGAGGCGCGGCGCCGGTGATGTCTATCGTTTCGGCCCCTTCGAGCTCGATTCGTCCCGCCGTCGCCTCGTACGCGAAGGCGAGCCCGTTTCGGTCCCCGCCCGCCACCTCGACATCCTCGCGCTCCTCGCGTCGAATGCCGGACGCGTCGTCTCGAAGGATGCATTGATCACCGCCGGCTGGAACGACGTCGCCGTCAGTGACAACAGCATCGAGCAGGCGATTTCCAGCCTGCGGAGGACGCTCGGCAACCAGCCGGACGGTGGCGCGTACATTGAGACGCTGGCGCGGCGCGGATACCGCTTCGCCGCGGCGGTCGAGCGCCGGGCCGCGCGGGAGTCCGACGCGGCGCTCGACGCGATGCTCGCGCCGTACCGCGCGTTTGTCGACGGCCGCGCGGCGCTCGAAACGCTGGCCCGCGACGCGGTGACGCGGGCCCGCGATGCCTTCGCGCAGGCGCTCCGTGCCCAGCCCGACCACCCGTCGGCCCACATCGGGATGGCCAACGCGTGCATCCTCGGCTTCGAATCGACGCGTGCGGATGCGGCGCCCGATGCCGACGCGCTCCAACTGGCCGGCCATCACGCCCGCGAAGGTTGCCGGCTCGATCCATCCTCCGGTGAAGCCTGGAGCACGCTTGCCTTCGTGCTTCATCGAACGGGCGACGCCCGCGAGGCGATTGCGGCCGCGCGCAAGGCGGTCGCGCTCGATCCAGATGATTGGCGTCATTTCCTGCGGCTGGCGTTCGTCAGCTGGGGAGAGGAACGCCTGCGTGCGGCGCGCCGGGTCCTGACCCTCTATCCCCGGCTCGCGCTGGCGTACTGGTTCGCCGCGACGGTGTTCGTCGCGCGCGACGCGTTCGACGCGGCCCTCGAGGAATTGAGGCCAGGGTGCGCCTCGCAGGACGCGCAGCGGAAGCAGCACGGACGGTTCAACGCGGTCGGACTGCACCTGCTGCACGGCCTCGTGCTGGCGGCACAAGGCGCCGACGACATCGCGCTCGACGAGTTCGCCAGCGAGCTGGCGTTCGAGGAGGAAGGGCAGCTATACGCGCGAGAATGCTGCGCCAACACCTGGTACGCACTCGGGTCGATTCGATTGCGTCAGGGCAATCGCGAGGAAGCGGCCGCGGCGTTCCACGAGTCGCTGAGACGCGTGCAGGGCCATCCACTCGCCGTGCTCGGCTTGCGTGCCGCGTCGCCTGGGGCGTCACAATCGGAGGCGTTGCGGCAGAGCGGGAACGACGTGGATACGGCAATCGTCCGCGCGGCCGCTCTCGCGTTGCAAGGCGATCCTGCCGGCGCCGCGCAGTTGTGCGCGGCGGCGCTCACGCACGCCGGGCCGGGCGCGGCGGGATGGATTCTGCCGGTCGACCCGTTGCTGCACGTCACGGCACACCGCGAGGCCTGGACGCCAGCGCTTGCCATTCTGCGCGATCGCGCGTCCTGATCGGGTTTTCAGGACTTTTCAGGCCGTTCGTCAGGACACGCCCGCATCGGCGCCGCTACCTTACGCGCATGGAGGTTTACATGCGTAATGTGCTTGCCGCAGCGTTGCTGTTCGTCGGGTTCGCCTCACCGCTTCACGCCCAGTCCGGATCATTGGCGCCACCACCGGCCAGGACGCTGAGCCTGTCCGGACCGCGCATCGGCATCTCACTGCTCAGCGACGGCGTCGTCAGCGAGCTCAAGAAGAATGGGGTGGATGTCCGGCCAACCATCTCGCAGTTTGGCTGGCAGTTCGAGAGGCAGTTCTACGCGAAGGAGGGGGGCGTCAGCGCGCTGAACGAGTGGGTGTTCCTGCTCGGCGGGCTCGACCAGGGCGTCGCGATTCCGAGCCTCAGCTGGCTTGCAGGACTTCGAACGCAGGAGGGCGCGGAGTTCGGTGTCGGGCCGAACGTGACCCCTGCCGGTGTCGCGCTCGCGATCGCCGCTGGCGTGACGTTCCGCGCCGGCGTGTTCAACGTGCCGATGAACGTCGCCGTCGTGCCGACGAAGGCCGGGACGCGTGTGACGATGCTCACCGGTTTCACGCTGCGCCGGTAGTGTGGGCGGAACCCGGCCCACGACTTCCGATCACCGCGGCGTCAGCGTCAGCGTATGTTCAGCGGGACCCGGGAGGAACGGCGTGGGGTCGCCATTGACCCACGCCTCGTGCGAGTTCGAGTAGAACGGCGACAGCGGGTGGCCGCTCTGCCCCGTCGGCATGTGCATGATCCCTTCAGCCTCGTGCCCGGGCGAGACGACCATCCGCTCCGACGCGCCGAGCGATCCCGAATGCACCTGGATCGTGTAGAGGTCTCCGGCGAGCGGTCTCATCGGCATGTCGAGCCACCGGCCGGCGAGCGGAACGCCCGCGGAGAGCGGATGCCGGAACGCGGTCACGTTGTCGTCGGACCACCGGCGGCCGTTGAGCGGCGAGTCTTTCGCCTTTGCGTCGGCGATGATCCGATCGATCGTCGAGAGGATCATCTCGTCCCACGTGGCGTATTGCGGATCGAGCAGGTGCAGCGGCTTCTCCGAGACCAGTCTCCAGAGGGGCCCTTCGCGCCGGCGCACGGTCGCGTAGTCGAACGCCGGGTCGGCTTCGTAGCACTCCGACAGCACGAACGCGATCGCGCGCTCGGAGATCAGGTCGCGAAAGCGGTGCACCAGCGCATAGGCGGCCGAGTCCGGCGCGGCGCGGCCGCTCCAGTCGTGTCCGAGGACCTGGCTGAGCTCCGCGCGGTCGGCATGGCCCTGGAGCGTGGCCGGCGTCAGCGTGTCGAGCAGCAGCTGCCGCCAGCGATCGAGGAACTCGGAGCTGGCGTCCATCTGGATGGCGAGCATGTCGCGCACGCTGAACCGGTCGCGCGCCATCAGCCGCTCGCGGATTTGCCGCGCGCGCGCCCCAACCTCGTAGCCGCCATCGCCAAGCTTTGCGAGCATGTCGCCGCCGACCACGCGCGCGTTCGCCGTCCAGATGCGGCCGCCCGGCGGATCGAGGATGCGCGGGTATTCACGTCGTTCGAGCCACCCTTTCCACCCGCGCGATCCATCGGCCCACGACGACGGGAGCACGCCGTCGAAGCCGACGCGGCGGGGAATCGCGCCATAGACCGTCCAGCCGATGCGCCCGGAGCGGTCCGCGATGACGAGGTTCTGGCCCGGAATGCCGACGCCGTTCACCTCGTCGAACGCTTCTTCGATGGTGCGGGCCGATTCGAGCGGGGTGACGGTGGTCGCGAGGCGCTCCGCCGAATGCGCGACCCATGCGTACGCGCGGAGCCGCCCGCGGTGGTCCGGTCCGAGAACGGGTCCCCAGATCGTCCACGTGGCCTGCTCGTGCTGCGCGGCCTCGCCAGCGACCGCGATCGTCTCGTCGGAGTGCTCGAACGGCCGCCAGCCGTCAGGCGTACGGTAGCGATCGGGATTGGCCGGATCGGTCTCGAGCTCGACGAGGTCGCCCCAATCCGCGTACGTGTTGGTGAACCCCCAGGCCAGATGCGTATTGCTGCCGGTGACGAGCGCGGGCACGCCGGGCAGCGTCACGCCGACGAGGCGGTGCGGCTCCGACGGGTTCGCGGCGTCGGGCCACTCCATCGACGCGCGATACCACGTGTTCGGCACGCGGATGAACAGGTGCATGTCGTTGGCGACAATCGCGCTGCGATCGGCCGTCAACGCACCGGACACCGCCCAGTTGTTGCTCCCGAGCGCGCCGATCGCTTCGCGATCGGAAAATCCCAAATCCCAAATTCCAAGGTCCAAATCCCAGGCAGGATTTGGGGTTTGGGATTTGGGATTTGGGATGTGCACCCGAGGCGGTCGTTCAGGCAACGGCAGCGTCGTCCGGCCCGCGCGGCGAGCGCGCAGGTTGTAGACGTCAGGACCGGGAATCGGCGGCGTGCTGAACGTCTCGCCCGCGACCGGCGCATCCCATTCCGTCCCCTTTGGTGCGAGGAACTCGAACATCTCCTCGGGCAGCACGTCGTGCATGGTGGCGAGCGTCGATTCGTACGATCCATCCGTGTCCTGCAGCGTGATGAACATCGAGAGCACGACGAGGAACGAATCCTCGTCCTTCCAGGGCTGCGGCTCCTGGCGCAGCAGCAGGTACTCGAACGGCGGGGCCCCGAGCGAGGCGAGGCCGCTGTTCACGCCCGCGGTATACGCCTCGACGATGCGGCGGCTGGAAGGGGTCAGCAGGTCGACGGCGCGGCGCGCCTCGGCGCGGAAGCGGTGGATGCGGATTTCGCGATCGAGCGCGAGCGCGCGAACGCCGACGAGCGCCGCCAGTTCACCCGCGGCCCGCCGTCTCGCGAGATCCATCTGGAAGAACCGATCCTGCGCGTGCAGGAGGCCGAGCGCGCGCGCCACGTCCTCGCGCGACGCGCCGCGAATCGACGGGATACCCAGGCGGTCGCGCTGGACCTGGACCCGGTCGGACAGTCCCGCGATCTGCCTGGTGCCATCCAGCTGCGGCAGGCTCGCGCGAACGCGGCTCAGCGCCCAGAGCGCGCCGGCCACGCCTGCGACCAGGATGACGAGGAGCGCAATCAGCAGCGCTTTGAGAACCCGGCGCACGATCTCCGGCATGTTATAACGACCGCAAGGGGCGGATAGAAGGCGCGCGCGGCGACGGATATCGTTGCCGTATGAACGCAATGACGATGAGTCTGATGTCGACCGACGAAGGGTTCTGGGAGGCGGTGCTCGCGCGCGATGCGCGCAGCGACGGCCGGTTCGTATACGGGGTGCAGTCAACCGGCGTGTACTGCCGGCCGAGCTGTCCGAGCCGGAGGCCGAAGCGTGAATCGGTGCAGTTCTTCGCCGGGCCGGATTCGGCGGAGGTCGCCGGGTTCCGCGAATGCCGGCGCTGCCGCCCGCGCGCGGGCGTGCCGCCCGCACCGGGCGTGGACCACGTGCGCAAGGCGACGGCCTTCATCGCCTCGCACGCGGACGAGCCGATCACGTTGGCGGCGCTGGCGTCGCACGTGGGCACAAGCCCGTTCCACCTGCAGCGGACGTTCTCGCGGCTCCTCGGCATCTCGCCGCGCGCGTACCAGGACGCGCTGCGGGCGCAGCGTTTCCGCCGCGACCTCCGCAAGGGCAAGCCGGTCACGGGAGCCATCTACGACGCCGGCTACGGGTCGAGCAGCCGCGTATACGAGCGGCGGCCGACCGGGCGCGGCATCACGCCGGCGCAGTATCAACGGGGCGCGCAGGGGACGTCGATCGCGTTCACGATCGTGAATTCATCGCTCGGCCGCCTGCTCGTCGCGGGCACGGACAAGGGGCTCTGCTCGGTGAAGCTTGGCGACCTGGACGCGGCGCTCGAACAGGATCTCCGGGCCGAATATCCGTCCGCGACGATCGAGCGCGAGGGCGGCGCATTTGCGGACTGGGTGCGGACGCTCGTCGCGCACGTCGATGGCCGCGCGCCGGCGATCGATCTGCCGGTGGACGTCAAGGCGACGGCGTTCCAGTGGAAGGTCTGGCGTTACCTGCAGTCGATTCCCTACGGCGAGACGCGGTCGTACAGCGAGGTTGCCACGGCCATAGGCGCCCCGCGTGCCACGCGCGCCGTGGCGCGGGCGTGCGCGACCAATCACGTCTGCCTGGTCATCCCGTGCCATCGCGTCGTCGAGAAGGGCGGCGGGCTCGGCGGCTATCGCTGGGGCGTCGAGCGGAAACGCCGGCTGCTGCAGAAGGAGAAGCAATAACTTACAATCGCTGCGCGCGTGCCGATTGCGTTTCGAGCGGATCTTCAGCCCTTTCTCGCCGATTTCATCGAGCATCATCGCGGCCTCCGCATCGGCCGGATGTTCGGCCTGCCGGCCGGCTACGCCGGCCGCAGGATGTTCGTCTGCCTGATCGAGGACGGCTTGATCGTCAAGCTGCCGCCGGCCGTCGCGAAGGACGAGCTGCGCGCGGGAAAGGCAGTCCCGTTCGTGCGGCGCGGCCGCCCGAGCAGGCTGTGGATCAAGTACACGCCGCGCACGGCACATGATGCAGGCCGCCTCGAGCCCATCCTCGAGCGGGCGGCACGACACGTAGTGGAGGCCGCCTAGTTGCGCACTCGCTACGGCATTTCGCCCTGGATCGACCTCACCCCCGGCTCCCGCGTCCCCGATTACTCGCGGCTCCGTGGCGCACACACCACGCAGGTCGTCATCGTCGGCGGCGGCCTGACTGGCTGCGCGACCGCGTATGCCTGCGCGCTGGCGGGGGTCAAGACGATGGTGATCGAAGCGGATCGCGTCGGGCGCGGCAGCGCCGGCCGCAGCGCGGGGCTGCTGCTGCCGGAGCCGGGACCGTCCTTCCTCGACATCGAGCACGCGCACGGGCTTCGCGCGGCGCGCGCCGCCTTCGATAGCTGGCGCCGCGCCTCGCTCGAAGGCGCCGCGCTGCTGCGACGGCTGAACATCAAATGCGGTCTCGAGCCGGTGACCCCGCTCATCGTCGCCAACCGTGACGATGAGAGGATGCTGCGGCGTGAATTCGACGCGCGGGCGAAGGGCGGCGCCGGCGGAACGTGGTTGACGCGCGCGCTGCTGGGCAAGCTGACGGCGGCCGAGGCGCCGGCCGCGATCCGGATGCGCGACGCCTTCAGCCTGGACCCGTATCGCGCCTGCCTGGGATTGTCGGCCGCTGCCGCCTCGAGGGGCGCGGCGATTTTCGAGCGCTCGCAGGTGAAGAAGGTGACGTTCACGCGCAGGCATGTCGACGTGATCCTCGAGAGCGGACAGGTGCGCGCGTCAACAGTGATCGTCGCGACGGGAACGGCAAGCCTCGAGTTCCGGCAACTGCGCCGTCATTTCAAGCGGCGCGAAAGCTACTTCGTGCTCACCGAACCGCTGCCCGCGGCCATCCGGAAACAGGTCGGCAGGCGCGACACGACGTTCAGCGACACCCAGCGTCCGCATCATCGCGTGCGCTTCACGGCGGACGATCGCGTCCTGGTCGGCGGCGCCACGCAGGACGAAACGCCGGAGCGGAAGCGGCCGTCGATTCTCGTCCAGCGCACGGGTCAGCTGATGTACGAGCTGCTGACGATGTTCCCGGCGATTTCGGGGTTGGTTCCGGAGTACGGGTGGGATGTGCTCTCCGGCGAGACCGCCGACGGCCTCATGTACATCGGCCCGCACCGCAACTACCCGCATCACCTCTTCGCGCTCGGCGGCGGCGGCGATTCGGTGACCGGGGCGTTTCTCGCGGCACGCATCCTCCTCCGCACGGTGCAGGGCGGGGCGGAGAAGGACGACGCCATCTGGGCGTTCACGCGGTAGGCGAGGTGGACCGATGGAACAGGTCGATCTTCTGGTCTTCGGGCCACATCCAGACGATCTCGAAATCGGTGCCGGCGGGACCGTTGCGAAGCATGCGGCGATGGGGCTTCGTGTCGGCCTCTGCGACCTCACCGCCGGCGAGATGGGCAGCAACGGGACCGTTGAAGAACGGCTCGCCGAGGCGGAGGACGCGCGCGCGGTGCTCGGAGCCGCCTGGCGGACGAACCTGCGCTGGCCTGATCGCGCGATCGGTTCCGCGCCCGGACACGGGCTGGCCGCCACGGAGCTGATCCGCAGCGTTCGCCCGAAGGCGATCGCGCTGCCGTACTGGTCGGATCGTCATCCCGATCATGTGACGGCAAGCACGGTGCTCACCGAGGCCATCTTCAACGCGGGCCTTCGGCGCTTTCGCGCGCAGGGCGAACCGTGGAAACCCGAGATGACGTCCTACTACTTCATCAACGAATCGACGCAGCCGTCATTCGTCGTCGACGTGACCGCCCACTACGAGACCAAGCGGCGCGCGCTCGCGTGCCATGCCAGCCAGTTCCGGCCGCCGACGGCCGGCGGCGTCCAGACGCGGCTGACGTCGCCGCGCTTCATGACGCTCATCGAGAGCCGGGACGCGCAGTTCGGCGTCCTCGCCGGCGTCGACTTCGCCGAAGGGTTCGTCATCCGGGAGCCTGTTCTGCGGCCCCATCTGCTTCGCGAGTGGCGGGTCCAAAAGGACCCGCCCTCCACCGGCGAGAGCAAATCGTGAACATCGGCATCATCTGTTACGCCTCGGTCGGGGGCAGCGGCATCGTCGCCACCGAGCTCGGCAAGGCGCTGGCACGGCGCGGTCATCAGGTTCATTTCATCAGCACCGAAACGCCGTTCCGGCTCGGCGAGTTCCAGGCAGGCCTGTCGTTTCACCAGGTGCTCACGCCGACGTATCCGCTCTTCAGGGAGCCGCAGTACCTGCTGTCGCTGTCGAACAAGATCGTCCAGGTCGCGCGCGAGTTCAGGCTCGACGTCATCCACGCGCACTACGCCATCCCGCACGCGACGGCCGGCTTCCTCTCGCGCCAGGTCGTCGGCGCGCACGGCGGCGCGTCGCCGCGCGTCGTCACCACCCTGCACGGCACCGACATCACGCTCGTCGGAAGCGATCCGTCGTACTCGGAGATTGTCGCGTTCTCGATCGATCAGTCGGACCTGGTCACCGCGGTCTCGAAGAGCCTGCGGACCTCGACCTACGAACAGCTCGGGGTGAACCGGGACATCCGGGTGATTCCGAACTTCCTGGACTGCTCGATCCATCGCCGGCAGAACGTCCCCGACCTGCGGAAGCGGTACGTGGGCAAGGACGAAGACGCGAAGATTGTCATTCACGTCTCGAACTTCAGGCCGGTGAAACGGATCGACGCGGTGATGGGCGTGTTCAATCGCATCCGTCACCAGGTTCCGGCGCACCTCCTGCTCGTCGGCGACGGGCCTGAGCTCGGCACGGCATACCGGCTCGCGCGCGAGTTCGGCATCGCGCCGCTCGTGCACTCGCTCGGGGCGCAGGAGGAGGTCGTGCGGCTGCTGTCGATCGCGGATCTGTTCCTGCTGCCATCCGCGCAGGAAAGCTTCGGTCTTGCGGCGCTCGAAGCGATGGCGTGCGAGGTGCCGGTCGTCGCGTCGCGCGTCGGTGGGCTTCCCGAGGTGATCGAGCACGGCGTCAGCGGCTTCCTGCACGCGCCGGACGCGCTCGACGAGATGGCCGAGAGCGGCGTGATGCTGCTCACCGATCCCGCACGGCATAGCGCGGTGGCGCAGGCGGCCTGCGCGCGCGTCCGCAACGAGTTCTGCGCGGAGAAGATCGTCCCGATGTACGAGGAGTGCTACGAGTCGGTGGTTGGATAGTTGGATAGTAGGTAGTGGTTGATGGCACCCACCACCCACTAACTGAACGGCACGAGCTTCTTGAACGTCGCCAGCACCCACCGGTAGCCATCCGGGTCCGTCACCGTCGCGGTCCGGTCTCCCCACGGCCGATCCTCCGCTTCCGACACGCCCGCTCCAGCCGCCCGCGCCTTTGTCAGCGCCTTGTCCACGTCGCCCACGTAGGTGTACAGCGCCGGGGCGCCGCCGGTGGCGCTGGTGCCGTCGCCTTTGGGAATCAGCATCACGACCGAATCGCCGTGTCGCATCTCCGCGTAGCGCGGCTGGCCGTCGACGCCCGGCAGGACGACGCCGCGTGTGAAGCCGAAGGTGCGCTCCAGGAAATCGATCGACGCTTTGACGTTGGCGACGGCCAGGTATGTGTTGACCGCCTGCATCTCGGGAGCGAGCCCGCTGCCGGTCGCCGCCGGCGTTTTCGCCGCGGGCGCCGCCTGTTTCCTCGACGGACGGCGCGAGGGCCGTCTCGCGGGCTTCTTACGCCTGGAAGCCATCGCAGGGAACTATATTTACGCGTGGCCTCCGCGTCCATTCATGATGCGATCGTCGTCGGCGCCGGACCGGCGGGTGCCACCGCGGCGCGGCGGCTTGCGGCCGCCGGCGTCCGCACGCTGCTGCTCGATCGCGCGGCGTTCCCACGCGACAAGGCGTGCGGCGGCGCCATCACGACGCGCGCGCTCGCGCGCTTTCCGTCTCTCTCCGCCGCACTGAAGCGCATCCCCACGCACTGGATCTCGAGGCTCGTCCTGCAGGGTCCCTCCGGGCGATCCGCTGAGCTGCGCTCGAACGGTCCGGCGGTCCTGACGATTCGGCGCGTCGAGTTCGACGCGCTGCTGGTGTCGCTCGCGCGCGAGGCTGGCGCCGAGGTCGTCGAAGGCACGGACATTCACGACGTGCGCGAGGAAACGGACCGCG
>Ga0209438_1000349_pt1 | contig 13785 bp, 10 predicted proteins | sample GraSoi_2013_20cm_FD_185825 | JGI IMG/M metagenome (GOLD analysis project Ga0209438, IMG submission 185825) | Grasslands soil microbial communities from the Angelo Coastal Reserve, California, USA - Sample 9_17_2013_20cm (SPAdes) (version 2) | ecosystem: Environmental > Terrestrial > Soil >...
GGCATCGGCGGTGCGCGTCGGCTCAAAACCGTCGTCGGCCGCGATCAGCTTGAGCATCCGGCCTTCGATGCCGCCGGCGTCATTGACCCGGTTGAAAGCAGTATCGATCCCAAGCTTCATCTGGCGGCCCAAGCTCTTTTGAAGAGCCGGAAAAAGGTGCCGCGATTCCGAACCGGATTTCGCGATCGGTTACGCCGCGGACCGCGGGACCGGCGGGGACCGGTGCGGTTGGCGCCGTGGCGGCAGTGGCGGCGGAGAAAGACGATGCGGCTGACGGCGCGGCGGCAGGCGCAGGTGGTGCGATCACGGCGGGCAGAGCCGGCGCGGCGATCGATCGCTCGAGATCAGCAAGTTGGCGGTCCGCCTGTCTGCAATCCGTCTGTCCCGACGTCACGGCGCCACGGCCGTTCGCGACATTACGATCGAGCAGCTGCGTAAGATCGGAGCGCTCAGTGTCGTTGGTCGAGGCTTCCGCGATTACCGCCGTGAACTTATCGACGATGAGCTGAATACGGGGGCGCGCGATGTCCTGGCAGGCCAACGCCGAACCAAGAATCGGTCCGACGCGGCCTGCAAGATCGCGGACAATGTTGGCCTTGTCGCTGGCCGCTGCGCCCTCGCCAGTGAGCAAAGCACAAGACAAGAAGAGGATAGCCCAACGAGTATTCATAGCCGTCGATCCGCGGTTGTGTTTTCTTGTTGGATGGAAGCACGTCCTCGGTGCCGCAATTGCCCGTTCCGGGACGATGGCCGATGTTATTCGAACTCGACTGCCTGGTACTTCCCGCCTTCATCAAGCGCCGTGCCCCATACCTTGTGCGAAGCCTGGTGTTCGCCGCGGCCGAAGTTGAGCGCGGTTCCAAGGCCCAAGTCGAGATTGCTGGTGTTCTCCAGAACGTCGACGAGCTTCTCGGTATCGAACTGCGGCCCAGCCCGCTTAAGCGCCTGGATCAGCACGTTTGCCGAAATGTAACCCTCCAGCGAGCTGTAGTCGGGTGCCTCGCCCGGGAAATACTTGGCGAGGGCATTCTTGTATTCGAGAACAATGCTCGAATAACCGGAAACGGCCGGCACGACCTGCGTGACAATGACGCCGTTGGCGTAGCGTGGTCCCAACAGCGTCAATTCCTCGGCAAGCGTGGTGGCGCCCACGGCCGACACGTTGGTGTAAATCATGCCGGGAAAGAAATCGCGCGTCTTCTCGACGAACTTCGCGGCAGCCCGATAGGTTGCCACCATGACCACCGCTTTGATCGGTACCCTCTGCGCCTTCAACTGATTGACGGCGTCGTCGACGTCGATGGTGTTGCGCTGGTAGTTGAGTCGCAGAACGGCGTTGTCGCCGAGGCCGAGCGCACGAAATGCCTTTGCGACACCCGAGAATCCCGCATCGCCAAAGGGGTCCGACTGGGCGAAAACGGCGATCTGCCTGGGGGGTATCCGGCGGATTTTCACCAGGTAGCGCACGGCGGCGTCGGTTTCCTCGGCGTAGCTCGGACGATAGTTGAATACGTAGCGGTCGGGAGGATCGTGGCGCACGACGCTGGCGCCCGTGAAAGCGCCGAAGAACAGCATCCGCCGCTCGAGCGCATACGGCACCGAAACGGCCGCGTTAGGTGTTCCGGTATTTCCGATAAAACCGAATACCTGATCTTTGTCGTAGAGCTGTTTCATGTTCTCGGCGGTTCGCGCCGGCTCATAACCGTCATCGGCCACGATGAGCTTAAGCATCCGGCCGTTCACGCCACCGGCGTCATTGACCCGGTTGAAAGCAAGATCGATCCCGAGCCGCATCTGGCGGCCATTTTCCTTTGCCGCGCCGGACAAGTTTGCCGACATGCCGAACCGGATTTCCCGATCGGTTACGCCGCGAACCGCGGGGTCAACGGGGACCGGTGCGGTTGGCGCCGTAGCGGCGACGGCCGTGGCGGCAGCGGCGGAGAAGGATGGTGCGACAACAGCGGGCAAACTTGGCGCCGGCCGGGTAATCGCCCGCTCCAGATCAGCCAGTTGGCGGTCCGCCAGTCCGCAATCGACCCGTCCCGACGTCACCGCGCCACGGCCGTCCGCGACACTGCGATCGAGCAGCTGCGTAAGGTCGGAGCGCTCGGCCTCGTTGGTGGAAGCTTCCGTGATCACCGCTGTAAACTTATCGACGATGATCTGAATACGGGGCCGCGCAATGTCCCGGCAGGCCAACGCCGAACCGATAATCGGTCCGACGCGGCCTGCGAGATTGCGTACAACTTCCTTGTCGCCAGCCGCTGCGCCCCCGACGCCAGCGAGCAAAGCACCCGATACAACCATCATCCAGCGAAGGTTCATCGCAGGCTCCGCGAGATCCCGGCCTCAATAGGCATCACGCTTCTCTCCCCGCCCCTAGGCTATCGATGGCGTGATCAGGATCAGGGTGCCGAGGGCGACGGAGGTTTTTGCTGCCACTGCACGAATGACTGAAGCAGCGACGATTCAGACTCCTCGCGCGCCACAGGCTGGGGAGCCGGGGCCGCCTGGGGTGACGGTGACGCAAGGATCGCCTGAAACTCGGAAAGAGCGGGCTTCAACTCATCGTCTCGTTGACGTGGCTGCGACAGCGCGGTTCTCACCGATTGCAATATCCCCGTGACCGATGAAGCGTCGCCGTCCGGTTGTTTTGCATAGTCTCGCGAAGCAGGAACCATGATGACGAAGAACAGTGCCACGATGGCTGAAACGCCGATCGCTGCAGCGAAGCGGCCGGCGACGCTCAGTATCGCCATTCTCCGATCTAGTTCACGCACGAAGCCCGGCGGCTCGTGCATCACCTCCGGGTCAAGCGGATGCCGTAGAGACTCGGCGACCGCTTCCTCCAGCAACGCGTCGAAAGAATGCGGAAGTGTATTAGGGCGCGCGACGCTCTGGGATCTTTTTTCAGGGGGAGCGGGCGACGCGGGCAGTGGCTCGGCTCGTTCACGCAACCAGCGTGGTGCATAGTACAATTGATCGTTCGGATTGAGATGGTCCTGGTCACTCAAACTACTCATAACTCCACACTCCCTCATTACCCTTGGTTACATTTGGTTATCGTACCGCGGTCACTCGCTCGGCGCTGCGGTAGTTGGCCTGTTCGACGTTGTTCTGGTTAATTGACAAATGTTCCAAGCAATGAAGTCCGTCGCGCGGAAAAACCGCGACTGGTCAAAACGAGATGCAAAGTTAGGTTCGATAGTCGGAATCAATGTGCGTGATGCATGGTCCGCACCGGTCGTTGTAACCCGCGTCAGCCCGCGAGATAGATCTCGAGACCGTGTTGCCCACGCCGCTTCCATTGCCTCAATCCCCCGGCAAATGTCCGCCTCGACCGGCGGCGGAAATGACCTTCAGCTCTACTACTTTCGGCCTAGGAAAGTCACCCGTGTGTGATGTAACGGTGACCGGACATTAATAGGTCCGAAAGTGGACAAAACTGAGATAAGATTTTGCGCCGTCCGCAATCTTAAGATGATGCTAATTTTTTGGTAGTTGTTTTTCGCGGTTGTACCTGCGAACAGACGCAACGTTTGAGTGGATCGGAAATCCGACCTCAGCGCAAATGTGCCACAATTTTCGCAGTGATTGAGCTGATTGAGCCGCTGATTCGTGATTCGAAGCATAGGGGTTCGCGAAAAGTGGCATTAATCAATCGTTAACTAAGTACGTCCACTATTAACCATTCAGTAAGAAAAGGTGAGTTGACCATCATGGAGGCACGGGCGGAACCAACACGCCAACTGGTGCGCCTTCGGGGTCGATCCTACGTGGCGTTTGTGTTTTGTCCCGTCGTGCCAATTGTGGGTTGGCTTGAGGAAATAGACGCGACGCTGGCTCGCTCGCCCGGCTTTTTTGTCGGTAAGCCCGTGGTGCTCGACCTGTCCGCCCTGGACCTTAGCCAATCCGCTATCGCGCACCTCGTCACAAGCCTTGAAACTCGGAATATTCGCATCCTGGGGATCGAGGGCGTGGACGCAGCCCACGTCACCACCAGCATGCCGCCTTTGCTGACGGGCGGCCGCAACTGCGTGGTCCAGCCGAACAAACCGCAAAAGCCGGAAGCCAAGCCGAAGCCAACGTCGCTGCTGCTCGAAAGCCCGGTCCGTTCCGGTCAATCGATTATTTTTGCCGACGGCGATGTGACCGTGCTGGGTTCGGTCAGTTCCGGCGCGGAGATTTGCGCTGGCGGGTCCATCCACATCTACGGAACGCTTCGCGGCCGGGCGATGGCGGGCGTCAACGGCAATCCCGCCGCGCGGATTTATTGCCAGAGAATCGAAGCAGAACTGCTGGCCATCGACGGCTACTACCAGACTGCAGAACAAATAGACCCCAGCGTGCGCGATCGGCCGGCTCAAGCCTGGCTCGAAGGCGACGTCATGAAAATTACACCGTTGAGTTAACCAGTAGAATTAACCGAGTGAGGAGGAGGTAAGAATGGCCAAAGTTCTGGTCGTGACGTCCGGCAAGGGCGGGGTTGGCAAGACCACTTCCACGGCCGCGCTCGGTGCGTCGCTCGCGCAAGGCGGACAAAAGGTCGTGGTCGTCGACTTCGACGTCGGTCTGCGCAACCTCGACCTTGTGATGGGAGCAGAACGACGAGTCGTGTTCGACCTCATCAATGTGGTGCAGGGCGTCGCAAAGCTTTCGCAAGCGCTCATTCGCGACAAGCGTCTGGAGAATTTGTGGCTGCTGCCGGCATCCCAAACCAGGGACAAGGATGCTTTGACGGACGAAGGTGTCGGAAGCATCATCGCCGACCTGCGAACCAGGTTCGATTGGATCATCTGCGACAGCCCGGCGGGTATCGAGCGGGGAGCGACGCTGGCGATGCGCTATGCGGACGAGGCTGTCATCGTCACCAACCCCGAAGTTTCGTCGGTGCGGGATTCCGACCGGATCATCGGGATGCTCGATTCAAAGACCGTGAAGGCCGAAAAGGGCGAGCAGGTGAAGAAGCACGTGCTGATCACCCGGTATGATACGGCGCGCGCGGCACGCGGCGAAATGCTGACCATCGAGGACATTCTTGAAATCCTTGCGACCCCGCTTCTCGGCATCATCCCTGAAAGCCAGGACGTGCTGCGGGCGTCGAACGTTGGATCTCCCGTCACCCTGAACAACGCCGCCAGCGCGCCGGCCCGCGCCTACAACGACGCAGCCCGCCGCCTGATGGGGGAGACCGTCAAAATGCTGGTGCCGACCGAGCGCAAAGGCCTGATGGACCGATTGCTGGGACGGAGGGCCGCATGAGCGCCAGCCTGCTGCGGTTCTTCACTGGCCGCACTGCTTCCGCGCCTGTTGCACGGGAACGGTTGCAGATTCTACTGGCGCATGAACGCAGCTTGCGTGGGCAGCCTGACTTATTGGAACTGCTGCGGGAGGAAATTCTTGCCGCGGTGTCGCGGCATGTCGAACTCGATCCGGATAAGGTTGTCGTCAAGATGGAGCGGGGCGAAACCGTGTCGACGCTGGAGGTCGATATCGAATTGCCCAGCGGATGCGCGCGATTGATCGCGGCGGCCGGCTGACGATCAGGCACATGAGCACGAGCGTCGCGCGCTGTTGCGGAGATAGTCGTCGCAGCGTGATAATTTCCGGCTAATCTTCCGATCGTATCTTCGATCCGGGTTGATCATGACCTCGACGCGACCAGCGCTTCCCATGACCGGCGGCTGCCCGTGTGGTGCAATCCGCTACCAGATCGAATCGTTTCCGCTGCTGCTCTACAGCTGCAATTGCACCAATTGCCAAAGGACGTCCGGCAGCGCGTTCGCATTGAACATGCCGGTCGCGGCAAAGGATTTTCGTATTCTGCAAGGCGAGCCGAAGGGATGGCGCCGTCGATCCTCGAGTGGAGCGGACGTCACGTCATGGTTCTGCGGCGACTGCGGCGGCCGAATCTACGGTGAACGCGCCGGACGTCCGCACTCAATGACCCTTCGCGCGGGAACGCTTGACGATACGACATGGCTGGTTCCGATCGCGCATATGTACGTCAGAAGCGCGCAGCCATGGGTCTTGCCCGCGCGCGGCGCCGAATGCCACGAGACCGGCCCCGACGATTTCAGGCCGCTGGCCCAAGCGTGGCGCGCGATGTGGCCTGAATTTTTCCCGCAAAAATAGTTCCATTTTCACGGAACCGTATGATGTCGGGCAAGTTTAGCCCCGGTTAGGGGGATTTATGAACTTGATTGAGCCGATCGCCGGCAAGGCGAAAAGCGGGATTTGGGGGCTGGACGACATCCTGTCGGGCGGTTTTTCGCGTGGACATGTGTTTCTGGTGGAGGGCGCGCCCGGAACCGGCAAAACCACCATCGCGCTGCAGTTCCTGATGGAGGGTGCGCAAGCCGGCGAGAAATGTCTCTATATCACTCTGTCCGAAACCGAGCGCGAGTTGCGCGACGGTGCGGCCTCGCATGGCTGGAACCTGGACGATCGAATTCAAATTTTTGAATTATTGCCGCCGGAGAGTCTGCTCGATTCCGAGCAGCAGCAGAGCCTGCTCTATTCTTCGGATCTCGAACTTGGCGAGACCACCAAGCAGATTTTCGAAGCCGTGGAACGCGCGCGGCCGAGCCGGGTGGTGCTGGACAGCCTCTCCGAGATCAGGCTGCTGGCGCAAAGCTCGCTCCGATACCGCCGGCAGATTCTGGCGATCAAGCACTATTTCGCAAAGTTCGGCACCACGGTGATGCTGCTCGACGATCTGACCGCTGAGCTCGCCGACAAAACCGTGCACAGCGTTGCGCATGGCGTGTTGCGGCTTGAGGAATTGGCGCCGGCTTACGGCGCGGAGCGTCGCCGCGCCCGCATCGTGAAGTATCGTGGCATGAAGTTTCGCGGCGGTTATCATGACGTGACCATCACCACCGGGGGACTGAACGTGTTTCCGCGGCTGGTGGCGTCTGAATACCGCAGCGGCTTCGTGCGAACCCGGAGGTCCAGCGGCGTTGCCGAACTGGACCAGCTTCTCGGCGGCGGTGTCGAAGCGGGATCGAGCACGCTGATTCTGGGGCCCGCGGGCACCGGGAAATCCCTTCTGGCCATCGTCTTCATCGTCGCCGCGATCGCGCGCGGCGAAAAGGCGGCGCTGTTCGTGTTCGACGAAGAGCTCGGCCTGTTGTTCGCGCGGATGAAAGGGCTCGGCATCGATCTCGAAGAGATGCAGCGCGGTGGCAACCTCTTCGTCGACCAGGTGGACGCTGCGGAGCTGTCGCCTGGCGAATTCGCCCACCGCGTCCGCAAGCGGGTCGATGAAGACCACATTAAGACCGTGGTGATCGACAGTCTCAACGGCTACCAGGCCGCGATGCCCGAGGAAAATTCGTTGATCCTGCACATGCACGAACTGCTGCAATATCTGAATCGCAGGGGTGCGGCGACATTCATGACCGTGGCGCAGCACGGACTGGTCGGCGATATGAAGGCGCCGGTCGACGTAACGTATCTGGCCGACACCGTGATCCTGCTGCGTTATTTCGAGGCGCGTGGTACGGTGCGTCGCGCGATGTCGATCATCAAGAAGCGCACCGGCGCGCATGAATCCACGATCCGCGAATATCGCATCGACGGCCGCGGGCTTACCATCGGCGACCCGCTCGATGGATTCCAGGGCGTATTGCGCGGGGTTCCGGTTTACATCGGCGAAGGCAAGCCCTTGCTCCAGGAGCAGGTCCAGTGAGGCGTGGCGCATCTTCAGAGCGTGCGGTCATTCTCGCGCCGACGGGACGCGACGCTGCTGTTGCCGCTGCGCTGATCAAGGAAGCGGGTTACTGCGCCAATGTCTGCGGCGATCTCGCCGCGCTGTTGCACGAGATCGAAGGTGGCGCGGGCCTTGCGGTGATCGCCGATGAGGCGATCAAGACGGCGGATCTGCGCGGCCTGGTGCGCTGGCTGAACGATCAGCCGTCATGGTCGGATTTTCCGATCGTGCTGTTGACACATCAGGGCGGCGGCCCGGAACGTAATCCGGATGCCGTGCGGCTTGGACAAGCCCTCGGCAATGTCACTTTCATTGAACGTCCGTTCCATCCGACCACGCTGGTCAGCGTGGTCGGCTCCGCCGTCAGGGGCAGGCGCCGCCAGTACCAGACCCGCGCCATTCTCGAGGATCTCACCGAAAGCGAAGGCCTGCTGCAGACCGCGCTGAACGCCGGCCATCTCGGTGCGCTCGAGCTGCGTCTGCCGGAGCTGGAGTTAGAGGCCTCCGACACCTGCAAGGCGTTCTTCGGGCGCAAGCCGGGCGATCCGTTTTCGTATCAGAATTTGCTGGCGGCGGTTCATCCCGATGACCGCGAGAGACGTCGCGAGGTGCTGGACCATGCTCTCGAAACGGGCGGGGACTACAGCATCGAGTACCGCAATATCTGGCCCGACGGATCGCAGCATTGGGTCGAGGTCCGCGCGCGGGCCATTCGCCGGCCCGATGGCCGCATCAAATCGCTGGTCGGTGTTTCCACAGATATCACCGCGCGCAAGGTTTCAGAGATCGAACGCGACAATCTGCTGGCGCAGCTGGCGGCCGAGCGTACCGCGCTGGCGGAACTGACGTCGACCCTCGAACAGCGCGTTGAACAACGCACCGCCGATCTGATGAAGGAAGTCGCAGCGCGCGAAAAGGCGCAGGAACAATTGCGGCAGGCACAGAAGATGGAGACGATCGGCCAGCTCACCGGCGGCGTCGCGCATGATTTCAACAATCTGCTGATGGCGGTGATGGGCAATCTCGATCTGTTGCGCAAGCGCATTCCCGACGATCCACGCCTGCACCGGCTGATCGACGGCGCGGTGCAGGGCGCCGAGCGCGGCGCGTCGCTGACGCAGCGCCTGCTGGCGTTCGCGCGGCAGCAGGATCTGCGAGCGGTGCCGGTCGATCTCGGCGCCCTGATCCAGGACATGAGCGATCTGCTGCAGCGGTCGTTGGGACCGCGCGTCGTGCTGCGGCTGGATATTCCGCAAGGGCTGCCGCCGGCGCGCGTCGACGCGAACCAGCTTGAGCTCGCTATTCTCAATCTTGCGATCAACGCGCGCGACGCGATGTCGGACGGCGGTTCGATTGACATCAAGGTCGCGCAATACCGGGCAACCAGCGATCCGGCGCTGAAGTCTGGCGACTACCTGAAACTGTCGGTGATCGATACCGGTATGGGCATGACTCCGGAGATATTGAAGCGGGCGGTCGAGCCGTTCTTTTCATCGAAGCCGCTCGGCAAGGGCACTGGCCTTGGCCTGTCGATGGTGCATGGGCTTGCCGTGCAGCTTGGCGGCGCGCTGCAACTCTCGAGCACGGTGGGACAAGGCACCACCGCCACATTGATACTCCCGGTCGCGACCAACGCGCCGAAAGCTGAAAGCCCGGTGCATGCCGTGCAGAAGGTCAACCGCTCCGCGGTGATCCTGTTTGTCGATGACGACCCGCTGATCGCGATGTCGACCACCGAAATGCTGGAAGATCTCGGTCACCACGTGATCGGCGCCAGTTCCGGCCTGCACGCCCTCGACATCATCAAGAGCGAGCAGCCGATCGATCTGATGGTGACCGATCATGTGATGCCCGGCATGACCGGTATCGAACTGGCGGCGGCGTCGCGGGAGGTGCGGCCGTCGCTGCCGATCCTGCTCGCGACCGGCTATGCCGAACTGCCCGAGGGTGCGCAGGTTGATCTGCCGCGGTTGGCCAAACCCTATCATCAGGACCAGTTGCGCGACCGGCTCGATCAATTGCTGGGGTGAAGGGCAAATCGTGTCCCGGATGCAGCGCAGCACCATCAGCGCGTTCACGCGCGTCTTCGACGCGCTATGTCTTGCGGCGTGGTGCGCTGCTGATCCGGGACCCATGCACCGCATCGGTGGGTCCCGGCTCTGCGGAGCAGCGTGAAGGACGCTGCACCGCGTCCGGGACACGATACATCCGCTGCGTGCCGCTATCCGACCATCCGATCGCGCCCGGCCCAGAAGCCCGCCTTCAGCACCTTCTTGTCGACCTTGCCGACCCCGGTCATCGGAAGCTCGGTGACGAACTTGATGTGCTTGGGCGCATGGGCTGAGCCTTTGCGCGCCTTGACGAGATTGATCAATTCCTCCGCGCTCGGCCGCGCGCCTTCGCGCACGACCACCACCGCGGTGACGGCCTCGCCCCATTTGTCGTCGGGCACGCCGACGACGGCGACCATCGCGACGTCGGCATGCTGGGACAGCACGTCTTCGACCTCGCGCGGAAAGATGTTGAAGCCGCCGGAGACGATCATGTCCTTCTTGCGGTCGAGGATGAACATGTAGCCGCGCTCGTCCGCGCGCGCGATATCGCCGGTATGCAGCCAGCCGTTCTTCAGGGTTTCCGCGGTCTGCTCGGGCCGCTTCCAGTATCCGGCCATCACATGCGGCGCGCGCACGCAGATCTCGCCGGCCTGTCCGGTTTCCACTTCACGGTCGTCGTCGCCGAGAATTTTGACGTCGCAGGCGGCGATCGGAAATCCGCAGGACAGGAAGAGATCCGGAGTCTTTGGATCATGGTCCGCCTTGCGCAGCACCGAGACCGGATAGCACTCGGTCTGTCCGTATAGCTGCGAGAATACCGGACCGATCCGTTCGATGCCCTCGACCAGCCGGCTCGGCGACATCGCCGAGGCGCCGTACAATAACAGTTCAAGCGAGGAGAGATCGGTCTTGTCGAGCGCCGGGTGGTCCAGCAGCACGTAGATCATGGTTGGCACGAACAGCGTGAAATTGATGCGCTCGCGCTCGATGGTCTTGAACACGGCGTCCGGATCGAAGCCTTTGAGCATGTGCACCGTGCCGCCGCGGATCAGCGACGGCAACACCTTGGTGCCGGCGACGTGGCTGATCGGCGCGGCCGTGAGATAGCGCGGGTTATCCGGAATTTCGAAGTTGGACAGGATCGCGTTGGCGAAGCCGCCATCTCGATGATAGCGCAGCGCGCCTTTTGATTTCCCCGTGGTGCCGCCGGTATAGTTCAGCGTCGCGATGTCGTCGGGGCCGGCAAGACAACGCGGCGTCGCCGTGCCGGCGTGATCGACCGCGGCAAGCAGATCGACGCCGTAGTTGGCGGGGCCGAGCGTGAAGACGTTTTTCAGGCTGGATGCCCCGGTTGCGAGGTCACCGCCGCGATCGCGGAACGTATCGGCGTCAATAACGAGTATCTGTGCTTCCGAATCCTCGATTTGGAAGAGTTGATCATCGAGCGACCCCAGCGGATGCAGCCAGGTGATCGCAAGCCTCGACAATTGCGCGGCGACACCGGCGCACCAGGTGTCGGCGCGGTTGGCGGTAAGGAACGCCACGCGCGCGCCCGGCTCCAGGCCCAGTTGCATGAACACCTTCTGGAAGCGGCCGATCAATTCGGTGGTGCCGGCATAAGTGATCGATCCGCCCGGCCAGCTGAACGCGACCCGCGACGGATAGCGCGCCAGCGCCCGCAGCGTCTGCCCGCACACGGTCGGAAAGGCATAGAGCGGATCGGACATGGTTCCTCCAACTGGTTTTGTCGCTTGTTTTGTCGCTTGCTTTTCTTGGGCCTTCGCTCGTGCCAATGTTGGCGAACGCTAGCACAACGAAACAGGGGCGCGGAACTGCAAACCTCATCAGACCAGAAGGCCGCCGACTCGCTGGCACGCTTTCGCGATCGCCTGAGCCTGCCGCTGATCGCGGCGCCGATGTTCCTCGTCTCCGGCGTCGACCTTGTGGTGGCCGCTTGCCGCAACGGCGTGATCGGCGCGTTCCCGACGGTGAATTGCCGCAGCCCCGAACAACTCGATGGCTGGCTCGGCGACATCGAAACCCAGTTGCGGCGTCATTCCGACGGGAGCGGAAAACCTGCAGCCCCGATCTGCCCGAACCTGATCGTGCACCGTTCCAACGCGCGGCTGCCAAGGGATCTGCAGGTGCTGCTGCGGCATAAACCTGAAATCGTCATCACCAGCGTCGGATCGCCCGCGCCCGTGCTCGCGGCCCTGCATGACGCTGGCTCCCTGGTATTCGCCGATGTCGCCAGTATCCGCCACGCCGAGCGCGCGGTGGAAGCGGGTGCCGACGGACTCGTGCTGCTGACCGCCGGCGCCGGCGGCCAGACCGGCTGGCTCAACCCGTTTGTGTTCGTCCGCGCGGTGCGGGCGTTCTTCGACGGGTCGGTCGTGCTGGCCGGAGGCATCGGCGATGGCCACGCGCTGCGCGCGGCGCAGGCGCTCGGCTGCGATCTCGCCTATATGGGCACCAAATTTATCGCCACCCGGGAGAGCCTGGCGGATGTCAGATACAAGGAGATGCTGGTCGCGAGCAGCGCCGACGATATCCTGCTGACCACGGCCTTCACCGGCCTGCAGACCAATATGCTGCGGCCTTCCATCGCCGCTGCGGGCCTCGACCCCGACGACCTGCCGCAACGCGGCGCCATCGACATCGGCAAGGACATCGACATCGGCGCGCGCGACAAACGGCCTGCGCGCTGGCGCGATATCTGGAGCGCGGGGCATTCCACGTCGGGCGTGACCGGGGTGTTATCGGTCGACGACCTCGTCGCGCGCACCCTCGCGGAGTACCGCGACGGTAAAGGCGCGGAGCGCCGTTAGCTCCCATCCAACTTGCGACCAAGCTCCCTGATCGGGTTGAACGGGCGGCGTCCGAAGTGGCTGTCGTCGCGGCGCCGGACCGCGGGTCCGACGCAAATCCCCCGGGGCAAAGCGGCCGCGGGCGCAACCTTAACGAGCTGTTAACCATTCTCGTCCCAACAATCGTCTCCTGCGCCGTTTCCTCGCGCGTGCGGCGTGCCGCGCTGGAAACCGCCGCTGAAGGGGAATGGGACATGGATTTCGAGGCACTTTTTGCAAAAACCCCGGCAACCATCGAGGAGATCAGGGCCCGCGTCGGCTACGCGCTCGACCGCCACCCGCTGTGCCGCAGCGTGCAATTCGACATCGTCAGCATGCCCCGCACCAGCAGGGGCGGCAACTGGACCATCAGTTTGCAGGCGGTCGCGCCCGATGCGTTGTGGGAGGCGTCCGATATCGTGGCCGATATCCAGGACGCCTACGATCTCGCTGTCGCGGCTTGATTCTCCGAGCCGCGCGGCTGGTTTGATGCCTGCAAATTAGGCGGCCGCCGCCACGTCGGCACGGTTAAGCCTTAATTAGCTCCCAGTTTTCAGCAAAGTGATCGTGGTTCGTCGATGAAAACGGAGAGCGGCTTGACCCGAGCAATGACCCTCATCGCGCTGATCAGTTTCCTCGTTGTCGGCGCGGCCGCTACCAGCATTCTCGGCAATGACGGCGCGTGGGTGGCCCGCCCGGAGATGGCTTCGCCGGTTATCGAGGGTCCCGTCGCGAACAGGGAAAGCAAGAAGGACAGGCTGGCGGTCGCTACCGCAACGCTGGCATCGGCTGCGCTGGCATCGTACCAATCGCCGCAAACCGTCGCGTCGCTGAGCGAGCCGCTGCGGCAGGCCTTCGCATCCGCCGACCCCGTCGATATCGAAATGCCGAAGATGATCGCAGCGCCGGCGTCGGTGCCGGCTGCGCCGCCAAAGCCGAAGGTTGCCAGCAAACCGCCAGCTCAGAAATCCTATGCGCTGCTCAGCGACGGGCAGATCGCCGGCATCAAGGAGCGCCTGAAACTTTCCTCGTCGCAGGAATCCTATTGGCCGGCGGTGGAAAACGCACTGCGCGCGGTGGCCCGCAAGATTCACGCAACCCGCCAGACCGACCCCAACGCGACCGGCACGCCGATCGATCCCGAAGCCGAGGAAGTCCAGCAGCTGAAATC
>Ga0209438_1000355_pt1 | contig 13657 bp, 14 predicted proteins | sample GraSoi_2013_20cm_FD_185825 | JGI IMG/M metagenome (GOLD analysis project Ga0209438, IMG submission 185825) | Grasslands soil microbial communities from the Angelo Coastal Reserve, California, USA - Sample 9_17_2013_20cm (SPAdes) (version 2) | ecosystem: Environmental > Terrestrial > Soil >...
CGCCTCCGGTCAGCCGCAACTTTCGCACGCCCTTGGCGATGAAGGCCGAACAGAGCCGGTCGAGCTCTTCGAGTGTGAGCAAATCGGCCTTGGGCAGAAAGGTCATGTCCTCGGACATGCAATAAAAGCAGCGCAAATCGCAGCGATCCGTGACCGATACCCGTAGGTAGCTGATGGTCCGGCCGAACGGGTCGGTCATCGGACGGGACAACGAGGCGGCAGAAGTCAACGCGGGTTCGGTCATTCAACAGGCCTTGTCATTGCGGCAGCCGCGATCATCAGCGCGGGCTCGAGGTTCCGCAACGCGCAATCTAGGCATGATGCGCTCGGCATACAATCCGCCGTGCGGTGCAGTCCAGGCAATCAGCGGCTGGGCGTGACCGGCACGGAGGCCTGCGCCGGATCGGGGAAGGGCGATGCCGCCGGTGCCGCGGCCGAGGGCTTGGATGGTTTTGGCTTTTTCGGCTTCAATATCCTCCGCGCCTTGGGCGGAGGGCCCGCCGGCTGAAGTTCGGCGACCACCGGGTTGGGATCGACCGTGGTCGAGGCGGGGGTAGAGGAATCGCCGGGGATGTAGCTGACCTGCACCGGGACGGTAACCGGCTGGAACTTGTTCAGCGTGTAGGTGACGGAGAAACCGGCATCGGCAACCGGCACGGCAACCGAGCAGGGCGTCTTGCAACCCGGCCCGAGGGAGGTCAGCGCATCGGCGCCTGACGGCACCGAGTCGAGCTGGAGCTGGACGGTTGGAGGCGTCGATCGGAAGGCGTCAAAAGAGAACGACGAGCAGCCGGCGAGGCTCAACCCCGCTGCCGCAATCGCGATGTCACGACGCATGATCAATCCGCCACCCTGTTGCGGCCAATAGCCACAATCCCCGGGCGGACCATAGGAGCGTCAGGATAGCCAGGCAACCGTGCGGGACTTCATCGTTAAGTAATGGTTAAGGCAAGTAATATTATTCAATTTAATCAGATACTTAGATGGAATTTTGGTGAAGCGCCAGGCTCTCGACGGCCGCTGGCAATTCGCGCATGTGGGCGATCAGCCGGTCGGGTTTGAATTCGGCGATCGGGACGTCGGTATATCCAAACTCAACGCCGATGACCGGGATGCCGGCGCGGCGGGCCACCCCGATATCCGGACCGGCATCGCCGACCATGATCGCCGACGACAACTGACCGCCGGCGCGCGCGATCGTCTGCCGTAAGATCGCCGGGTCGGGCTTTGACACGCCGAAGGTGTCGGCGCCGCAAATTGCGGAAAACCGCGAACTTAATCCCAATTGCTCGAGCAGCAGCTTCGACAACCACTCCAGCTTGTTGGTGCAAACCGCAAAGCGATATCCGCGCGCGGCGAGATCATCGAGCGCGGTTTCCAGGCCTTCGAACGGACGCGAAACGTCGGCGATATGAGCCGCATAGTGATCGATGAAGTCGTTGGTGAGCCGGGTAATGTCCTCGAAACCGGCGGTGCGGCCCTCCAGTTCCAGGCCGCGTTCGATCAGCCTGCGGGCGCCCGCGCCGATCAGGTTGCGGGCGGAATGGAGGGATACCGGAGGCACACCCTCGCGGGCGAGAACAAAGTTCAGCGCGTTGATCAAGTCGGGCGCCGTATCCACAAGCGTGCCGTCGAGATCGAATACAACGGTGCGGGCAGAGGTCATCGAAAATCGCTATCGGTCTGCGCACAATCATGCAAGTAGGAGACGGCAGGCTTCTGTCGCAATCCGGAGATAGCGGGGGCAATCAATCATGCGGGAGCTCGCCGGCAGGACAGCGTTCGTGACGGGCGGGGCCAGTGGTATCGGGTTTGCGCTCGGCGCCGCCTTCGCCCAGGCCGGCATGAAGGTGATGCTCGCCGATATCGAAACCGACGCCTTGGCGGAAGCCGTCAAAAGCCTGCACGATTTTGGGCCCAATGTGCGCGGCGTCGCTTGCGACGTCGCCGATCCCGTCAGCGTCGAGCGCGCGGCGAAAGCCTCGTACCAGGCGTTCGGAAATGTCCATGTGGTCTGCAACAATGCCGGTGTCGCCGCGGCCGGCGGCATCGACATTATCTCGCTCGACAACTGGCGATGGGTGCTCGACGTCAATCTGATGGGCGTGCTGCACGGCGTCCGCACCTTCCTTCCGCATATCCGCGCCCATGGCGAAGGCGGCCACATCGTCAACACCGCCTCGATGGCCGGGATGAATAGCGGGCTCGGCTTCAGCCCTTATGTGGCGAGCAAGTTCGCGGTGGTCGGCATGTCGGAGGGGCTGGCGACGCGGCTCAAGCCGTTCGGCATCGGCGTGACCGTGCTCTGTCCCGGCTTTGTTCGCACCCGGATCGGCGAGAGCGGCCGCAATCGGCCGGAGCGCTACGGCGCGACGCAGACGCCGGATCCGGCAAGTCCGGCGGGCTTGCTGCTCGCCCAGATCGCCGAACGCCTGCAGTCCGGGCTCGACCCATCGGATGTCGCGGCGCGAGTGCTGGCCGCGATCCGCGAGGACGCGCTCTACGTGTTCACCGATCCGGAAATGCGCGCCGAGCTGGAGGACCGGTTTGCCGCCATCATGGCGGCGATGGATAAGGCGGCGGCACGCTAGCGCCTGCGTCGCATTCGCACTTATCCAGGGGGTGTCAATTGCCGCCGGGCCGACGTATTGCGCTGTTCCTGCCTTCAAAACGACGCTAGATATGCGGCGCTGGAAATGGGGGCCTCGATTTGCACCTGAATATGGACGGATTGAAACGGCAAGCGGCGGCCCGCGCGCTCGAACATGTGCGCGACGGCATGAAGCTTGGCCTCGGCACCGGATCGACCGCGAAGCATTTCGTCGAGCTGCTCGGCGAACGGGTTCGCGCCGGGCTCAACGTCGTCGGCGTGCCGACGTCGGAAGCAACCCGCACTGAGGCGGTGCGCTACGGCATTCCATTGACCACGCTCGATGACGTGGATCGGCTCGATCTTACCGTCGATGGCGCGGACGAAATCGATCCGGCGCTCAATCTCATCAAGGGCGGCGGCGGCGCGCTGTTGCGCGAAAAAATCGTCGCCGCGGCCTCGGATCGCATGATCGTGATCGCTGACGATTCCAAATGGGTCGAAATTCTCGGCCGCTTCCCGCTGCCGGTCGAGGTCGTTCCGTTCGGCCTGGCGGCGACGCGCCGCGCCATCGGCGAGGCATTTGCGCAAAGCGGCGTTTCCGGGCAAATGGTGGTCCGAAAAGGCAAGGACGGCCACGTTTTTGTCACCGATGGCGGCCACTGGATCGTCGATGCCCATCTCGGACGAATAGCCGATGCCCCGCGCCTGGCGGGATTACTGGCCTTGATACCGGGTGTTGTCGAGCACGGGCTGTTCATTGGCCTTGCCAGCATGGCAATCCTGGCAGGCTCTGAGGGAATTCGCGTAGTTGAACGGCCGTAACGCCGAAAATCTTGGGAGAATTGAATGAATAGCGTCTCAAAAATCTTGTCGGCCGCAAGCCTTGTGCTGGGACTGGCCGTCGCCGGCCTTCCCGCGGCGGCTCAGCAACCGGCTTCGCGTCCGCTCAAACAGGCTTCTCCGGCGGCGATGGCGGCGGCAAGGGAAATCCTGGCGATGAAGAACGCCAGCGCAATGTACGCCAGCGCGGTCCCCAACATCGTCCAGCAGACCAGGGACCAGCTGATGCAGAGCAACCTCAACTATCAAAAGGATCTCAACGAGGTAGCCGTCGTCGTCGCGCAAAAGCTTGCTGGCCGCGAAAAGGAAATCGGCGAGGGGATGGCGACGGTCTACGCCAACGAGTTCACCGAGCAGGAATTGAAGGACCTGGTCACGTTCTACAAAACGCCGCTGGGGCAGAAACTGCTCTCCACCGAGCCGCGGGCAATTCAGTTCAGCATGTCCTTTATGAACCAGTGGGCTCAGCAATTTGGCGAAATCGTCAATGGCGAATTCCGGGCCGAGATGCGCAAACGCGGCAAGGAGATATGATTTCCAGAGCGTTTTCGAGCGAAGTGGATGCCGGTTCGCGTGAAGAAAACGCGTCAAAATAGAATCCGGGCTGGGTGACGATGGCTGAGTTCGACGTCGATCTGTTCGTGATCGGAGGAGGTTCGGGCGGCGTGCGTGCCGCCCGGATCGCCGCCGGCCATGGCGCGCGCGTCATGATTGCCGAGGAGTATCGGATGGGCGGCACCTGCGTGATCCGCGGCTGCGTGCCGAAAAAGCTGCTGGTGTATGCCTCGCACATCCATCACGAGATCGAGGACGCGGCCGGCTTCGGCTGGACGATACCCTCCGCCACGTTCGACTGGCCGACCCTGATTGCCAACAAGGACAAGGAGATCGCGCGGCTGGAGGCCGCCTATACCGCCAATGTGGAGAAATCCGGCGCCGGCATCGTCAAGACCCGCGCGGCGTTCGAGGACCCGCATACGCTGCGGCTCGCGACCGGCGAGGCGGTGAGGGCAAGATATGTGCTGATCGCGACCGGCGGCGCGCCAAATCACGGGCTTGCCATTCCCGGCATCGAGCACGTGATCTCGTCGAACGAAGTGTTTCATCTCACCGCGCTGCCGAGGCGCATCGTGATTCAGGGCGGCGGCTACATCGCGCTGGAATTCGCCTGTATCTTTGCAGGCTTCGGCTCGGATGTGACGCTGATCTATCGCGGCGACAATATCCTGCGCGGCTTCGACGATGACGTCCGTGCCCATGTGCGCGCCGAGATGGAAAAGGAAGGCATCAGCATCATCACCGGCAACACGGTCGACAAGGTCGAAAAGCACGGCAAGGAATTCACCACGCATCTGTCCAACGGCTCGAGCATCGCCTCCGATCAGGTGATGTTCGCGATCGGGCGGCATCCCAACGTCGCCAATCTCGGGCTCGAGAAAGCCGGCGTCGCCATCAATCCCAACAATGGCGGGATCGCGGTCGACAGCTTCTCGCGCACCTCGGTGCCGCATATCTATGCGATCGGCGACGTCACCCATCGCCTCAACCTGACGCCGGTCGCGATCCGCGAGGGTCACGCGTTCGCGGATACGGTATTTGGCAAGCGGCCGGTCGAAGTCGACCATGTCAACGTGCCGACCGCGGTGTTTTCCCAGCCCGAGATCGGCACGGTGGGACTGACGGAGGCGCAGGCGCGCGCGCAATTCAGCCACGTCGATATCTACAAGGTCGACTTCAAGCCGATCAAGGCAACGCTGTCGGGCCGCGACACCCGGGTGTTGATGAAGCTGGTGATCGATGGCTCTACGGACCGCGTCGTCGGCTGTCACATCGTCGGCGACGGCGCAGCCGAGATGATCCAGCTGCTCGGCATTGCGGTCAAGATGAAAGCCACCAAGGCCGATTTCGATGCAACGATGGCATTGCATCCGACCGCGACCGAAGAACTCGTGACCATGCGGACGCGGACCGCGCGCCATGAGCCCGAGGCGGCGGAGTGATTCCACAGGATCGTAGGCCAATCAGGAAATCCTTGCCGGCGAATCGCGCCGGATGCGATGATGAGTTGGGCACCGCGCGTCCCGATGAGTACGACTTCGCCAATATTAGTCGCCTGGAAACGCCCCCAACCGAACGTAATAGTTTGCAATCTACCGCATATGTTCCGCCTATGAATTACGCCAGCGGTCCGTCTCGATTTCCTATGCCCTCCGGCACATCCTCGGATCATTGAGCGGCGCTCGAGCCGATAGCCGTAAGAATGGAAAAGGAAGATGGCCCATTTCATTTCCCGCAGCTTCTGATCTTGTCGATCAGAGAACGACCCGAGCGAAACCGCTTCGCATGAACCGGATCGCGTTGGCGCGCGAGTGGTCCCGAACCGTTTCAACATAATCCAGAGACTTGGTAGAAAGATTAGCTTATATGATCGACCAGGATTTGATCCCATCGCGGAAATGGACGTCAGATTGGCCCGTCTCGAATGGAGACGGCCATTCTGTCCCGGTAGGAGCAACGGAAGTCATCGCTGCTATCTACAACCAGGCCGGTGACGATTATGTCTCCTATGCCGATGGCGATCCTTCGCAGCCATTTGCCTTTGACGGATTGCACGCGTACGCGGATCGGTGCGTCTGGGCCGCACTGGAGACAAAACTAGCGGACCTGCGTGCTGCCGGAGCAAGCTCGGTCAGGTTCCTCGATGCGGGTTGCGGACCCGGTACTTGGCTACGTCGGCTGGTGCTACGTGCTCGTGCGCTCGGGTTCAGCAACATCACGGCGCGCGGATTTGACATCGCACAGGGGCAAATAGAGCGGGCGCGATTGGCCGCTCGAAATCTTTCCGGCCTTCCCGGGGTAAATCTGACGTTCGACGTCGCGGATCTTGCAGACCGGTTGCCGGAATCCGATGCCTCGGTCGATCTGACCCTTTGCCTGTACAGCGCTCTCAGCCATCTTCCCGTTGCAAGTCTGAAGGACATATCGATCGAGATCGCACGCGTTACGTCGGGGCATTTCATAACGACGGTGCGTCCGGTTGGAAGCACTCCGACAGCCTTTATCGATTCGGTCGAGAATGTCCGACGCCTGAAACAAGATCACGTCAGGGACCGCTGCGAAATCGACCTCAGCGACGGCCGACGCCTGGCATTCGGCTTTCACCTGTTTACCGCGGTCGAACTGCGAAATCATTTCTCTGGCTGTTTCGATATCGAAGATTTGCGAGGTCTTGACCTGTTTCATTGTCGATTTACGCCGGACTCCCGGTGGAACCCCGTACGTTGGCTGGGCGATAGCCCCCTTGCCGATGAACTCGATCTGCTTGAGAAGGCGTGTGCCGCGCGCCCGGAGTTCATGGATCGCGCAGCCCATCTGCTGCTCATTGCGCGCAGCCGGCGAGGCGCCGCGCCTAAGGCCGGTAGCGTCGCGCTGGCTTAGTACCCGCCTTATCTCTGAAACCGCGGCCATCGCCGGGCGGCCGGCGATCGAACTCAGGGAGCGGCGAGAGTTCTTCGCAGCCGCGTGATCGCGCCGGGGAGGCCGCGGACCTTCATGATCCGGCCGGTGCTGTCGTAGACCTCGGAGAGCACCCGGGCATTCTCATACACATCGTTGAGCAATCCTTGCTTCGCGTACGGCAAGACCAGCTGGTCCTCCACCATCGCGGCCTCGAAGAACGCGATGATCGTCTCGCGCAGCGCGGCCACGTCCTCGGGCGAATTGGCGGAGAGCAGGATCGCGTCGGGGTGCTTTGCGCGGAGGGCGGAGCGATCCGTCTCGCTCGCGCGATCGATCTTGTTGAGGAGCAGGCGCGACGGGACGACATCCGCGCCGATCTCGCGCAGCGCGTTGCGGCTCACCTCGAGCTGCGATTCGTGGGTAGGGTCGGACGCGTCAACGACGAACAGCAGCAGCGACGCCTCGAGCGCTTCGGCGAGTGTGGACCGGAAGGACGCAACGAGATCGTGCGGCAGCTTCTTGATGAACCCGACGGTGTCCGAGACCAGCACGCGTGGCCTCGTCTCGGGCTGCAGTGCGCGCACCGTCGTGTCGAGCGTCGCGAAGAGTTTGTCCGCGACTAGTACCTCGCTGCCCGTGAGCGCTCGCATCAGCGACGACTTCCCTGCGTTCGTGTAGCCGACCAGTGCGACCCGAAGCTGATCACGGCGCGCGGACCGACGCTGGTCGTTGTCGCGCTGGATATCGTCTAGTTGCTCTTTCAGCTCCGCGAGGCGATCCCGGATCTTGCGGCGATTAAGTTCGAGATCAGACTCGCCCGCGCCGTAACCCTGCTGTCGCTCGCCGGCAGCCGACGATTCCCGCAGGCGCGGCGCGATGTACTTCAATCGCGCCATCTCAACCTGCAGCTTCGCTTCGCGACTGTGCGCATGACGATGGAAAATCTCCACGATCACGCCGGTCCTATCAAGCACTTGCGTACCGGTTGCGCGTTCGAGGTTGCGGACCTGGTTCGGTGAGATCTCATGATCGACGATCACGAACTCGGGCCTCGGCTGCGCCTGCGGGTCAGGCTCACCTTGCCTGGCGGTCGGCTTCTTGCCGTCGGCATCCTCGAAACGCTCGCGGGCCTTCGATTTCCGTTGTATCGCCATCGATCCGACGACCCCGGTCCCACCGGTAATCGCGGCAAGTTCCTCGAGGCGACCCTTGCCGAGCACCGTCGAGCCGTCGATCTTGTCGCGCTTCTGCGATATCGTGCCGACGACCTCGTAACCGAGCGTCTTCACCAGAAGGCCCAATTCTTCGATGCTTGCGGCATGCGTAACGTCGTCGACGCCAGCGACCTGGACGCCGACGAGGATCGCTCGCGGGATGGGCGGTTTAGTTTCCATGATATGTGCTCGCCTGCGGGGCAGCCGTTACGCGGCCTTGCGGACCGGGTTCATTTCGCGTCGCCGCGCCAAAACGGCGCAGCCGCATTCATGGATCGTTCCGTCCTCAACGACAAATCCGCGCCCTTCCAGCGAAAGGCGAAGGGTTTCGTTAGCCGAGGTCTTTTGAGGATCAACCCAGACGACTAGCACACCGGCGGGACTCAAGAACTCCACCAGCCAATCAAGCGCGACCTCCAGGGTTTTGAACGTGCGCCGCCGCCAGTCAACCAAGGCTACGTCGTATTGGCGGGCCGGATGGCCGCAGTTTGCGGTGGCCGCGGCACGAGCATAGCCGCGGTGATGCAGCTCCAACATCAGCTCGACGGCCTTGGACCCAGCTACGACGATTCTGTGCTGCTTGGAGCAGCCTGCAAGCGCAATCATCGGTTCAATGATGCGGTCGCCTACGGGAGTGGCACGAGAGGGGGCCATGACGTCACCATTCTGATGTAGTTACTGGAGCTGCGCAGGGATTAGGCGGCTGGCGTCGACCATGCATCTCGCGCAAGTCGAGCCTGTTTATCGAACGTTAAGTGATCACTGTCGCGAGGCCTGCTCACTTTTTAGAAGCAGACATGGAGGGCAGTGTTTGCAAGATACGAAAGAGGCCATAAAGAATCGAGATGGATGAAAAGGCCGCGATATAGTGATCGCATGGCTGACTACCCTGATTACGACGCCTCGATCGAGCAGCGCGGCGAGAGGAAAGCAAGACGAGCTATCCCGATTCGACCTCGGTGGGCATGGCTCACTGTAAATTTTGGGTCAAAAGACTGACTTTAAGGGAACGTCCGTTGTGGCACCAAACGGGCATGGCAGCCGTCTTCGGCGATGTCGGCTCATCGGGGTAAAGCAGATATGGCCGCAGGCTATCTGTGCCTTTTTCATTGCGGAGCTTCCGACCATGAAATGGGGCACCCCTGGGGGCATCACAGCGTTTCCGTTATCTTGGTGAGATTTGGCGGATTGTCCGGATCAAAGCCGCGATCCCGCGCAGCCTGCTCGATGGTGGCGTAGGCGGGCAGCAACATCGTGATCGCATCGCAAATCGGATCGTCATTGCCTATCCACGGAAGCGTTGCGCCGGGATCGCCGACGGAAAAGACATTGAGCTTTCTGGCGCGGAGATCGGCGATCAAGGCATCGACCATCGCCGATGATCCGTCGTTCTGCCGCAGCACCAGAAGCGGCGTCTCGGCGCTGGCGGCGGCAAGTGGACCGTGCCGTACCTCGGCTGCGCTATAGCCCAATGTCGGCAGCCGCATCGTTTCGGCGATCTTGAGCGCGATCTCGCGCGCCGGTCCCAGTCCAAATCCCCGGCCGATGACGAACGCCGCGCGTGCCGCTGCAAAACTGCCGCTCCACGCCGACCAGTCGCAGGCAAGCGCGTCACTGAACCTTTGCGGGAGCCGCCTGAGCTTTTCGCTCAAGGCATGATCGGAGGTCAGCGATGCAACAAGTTGCCCGCTTATCACCATCGACAGCACGACCGATTTTGTGGCCGCAACCGCCCGCTCCGGGCCGGCACCGACCGGCAGCGTCAATTCGCAGGCCTGGGCGACGGGCGACGCCACATCGTTTACAATGGCAATTGTCAGCGCTCCGCTTTCTCGGGCCGCTCGCGCGCCCGCCACCAGATCGGGACTCCGGCCGGATTGCGATACGACGATGAACACCGCGTTTCGCATATCGATCGATTGTCGGTAGGTTGTCACGACCGAAGGGGCGGACGTCGAAACCAGCAAACCCGCGCGGGTCTCAAACAAATAGCGAAGAAAAGTTCCTGCATTTGCCGAACTGCCACGGCCTGAAATCACGACGACGCGAGGGTCGGCGCGGCGAATGCGATCTGCGACGCTTGCGACCAGATCCTGTTCCGCCAGAAGGCGCTCCGTTGTAAGCGGGATCTCCCGGATTTCCCGGGCCATGGCCGTCTGTATCAGGTCATGTTGGATCATGGGCCAACCCGTCGATAACTGATCTCAGATTGCCCTCGTGTTTGAGCAACGCCTCAACGGCTTCGGTTTGCTCCCATCCCAGACCAAGCAGCACGGCGACCTTGACGTCGCCCTCCGCGCGCTGAACGAATTTCGCGGCATCATTCTCGTCGCATCCCACGATCTGGCTCACGATGATCTCCGCGCGGCGAAGCAGTTTTGCGTTGCTTGCACGCATGCTTACCATCAGGCCCCGATAGACGCGGCCGAGCTTGACCATGACGGCCGTGGAGAAAAGATTGAGGACGATCTTTTGCGCCGTCCCCGCCTGCATCCGCGTCGAGCCTGCGAGCACCTCGGTGCCGGTCTCGATCAGGATACGATGGCGCGCCGGCTCAAAAAGCGGCGCGCCGCGGTTGTTCGCCACGGCAATGCAGAGGGCCCCTCTCGCTGCCGCGGCACGCAGGGCTCCGACAGTGAACGGCGTCGTGCCGCTCGCCGCGACAGCGATGACAACATCGTGTTGATGAACGTCAGCATTGGCGATGGCTTCTGCGCCTTTTGCCTCGTTGTCTTCGGCGCCCTCCACGCTCTGCAGTACCGCTTGCATTCCCCCGGCCATCACGAAAACGATACGATCGCTCGGCCAATCGTAGGTCGGACCAAGCTCCGCCCCGTCCTGAACGGCGATGCGGCCCGAGGTGCCAGCGCCAGCATAAACCAGGCGGCCGCCGCGCTTCAGCGCCGAGACCGCGTCATCCACGGCGGCATTGATCGCCGGCAGGGCCGGTTTTACGGCTGCACAGGCGACCAGCTGTCCGTCATACATGGCCAGGATCATGTCGCCGGTCGACCATGAATCGAGGTCGACGAACCGCGGACTGATGTGCTCAGTGAGCATATCTGCGCACCTTTCTCTGCCGCCTCGGCTCGGTTGCCGCGTGGCCCTCGCGACGGGCCAGAAGCAGGGCCCCGGCCACCGCATCAGCTTCGGGCGGGGAAAGAAAGGGCAGCACCTCAGGTGAAAGCCACTGAACCAGACGCGATGCCAGACCCCCGAGCAGCGAGATACGCGGCGCACCGAATTCCACCAGCGAACGAATCAGCACGTCGACGTGGCGGGCGCCTTCTGCAACAATTTCTTTCGCGAACGGATCGCCGGCCTCCGCGTGGCTTAAAGCGACGGGAGCCAGGCTCGCATACTCGGTCGCGGTCGCCCGTTCGGCCCACGCGACCAGCGTAACTGCGTCAGGCCCAAGCCGTCCCATCACTTCGAGCAGAAAGGGAGAAGGCCTGGTCCTGCCATCGTATGCGCGAAGAGCGAGCCGCACGGCCTGCAGTCCGAACTCGGCACCACTGCCCTCGTCGGAGATCGGGAATCCGTATCCACCGATACGGCGCTCGCGGCCTTTCACCCGGGCAAAGCCGATGCTGCCGGTGCCCGCAACGACAACGCCTCCATCGCGGCCACCATGCGCTCCGAGGCAAGCAATTTTCGCGTCGCTCGCGTAGACGACGTTTCGAAACGGATGTGGCAAGTCCAGAAGCGCTTCACGGGCCCCTTTACGATCGATTCCAGCCAATCCCACGGCGGCGCTCGTGTCTGCAAGGGCGGCCGGCGGCAGACCGGCGTCGATTGCGGCCGCCATGCTCGCCGCGCGCACCGCCTGCATCGCTCTGTCCGCGCCGATGCGCGTTGTAGCGGGCCCGGCGCTACCCTGGCCCAGAAGGCGGCCTTCGGCGTCCTCGATGCGGGCCCGGCAACTCGTTCCGCCGCCATCGACACCGATGTAAAACTGAGCGTGATCCGATGAATCGTGTTTGCTCATCCATTACTCGCGAAAATAGCGATGCCGAGTAGCGCAAACGTTGCGGCGGCCCCCTTCCGGAACGTTTGCTGGCTCCCTGAGTTCCGCTCTCATGATAGCATACCGGGCGCCGAGCCGGTGCATCATGCAGTCAGCCAGCGGATTTATCGGGCCTGGCAACCGGCCAGTGAGGAAAGTGAGGCGATGGGCCTGCAACCAGCCGAACACGGCCGAACACCCCGGTTGGCGATTTCGGCTGACCGCATTTTCGATGGATACCGCTGGCACGATGATTCGGTCATCCTGATCGAGGGTGGGGTGATTCAACACATCGCGCCGCGCGATCGGAGCGCGGGCGACCGGCCGACCGAAGTCATGCCGCCCGGGACGGTGCTTGCGCCGGGCTTCATCGACCTGCAAGTCAACGGCGGCGGCGGCGTTCTTCTCAATGATGCGCCGACGCCGGACGCGATGCGCGCCATTGCTTTAGCCCATCGGCGCTACGGCACCACGAGCTGTTTGCCGACCTTGATAAGCGATACCCGCGCGAAGGCTGTGGCCGCAATTGCCGCCGCCAAATCACTTGCTGGCACCGACGGAATCCTGGGGCTTCATGTCGAAGGTCCGTTTATCAGTCGCTCGCGCCCCGGGATTCATCGCCCCGACCGCATTCTGTCCGCGACAACGGACGATCTGGATTGGCTCGGGGAGCTATCCGCCGTCGGCTCGTCGATGGTGACGCTCGCGCCGGAATGCGTGCCTGCGGGATTTGTGAAAACCCTCGCTGCAAGCGGAATTCGGGTGTCGGTCGGTCACAGCGAGGCGGATGCCGACACTTTGAGAAGGGCGATTGACGACGGGCTTGGCGGAGTTACCCACCTGTTCAATGCAATGCCCGCCATGAGCGCCCGGCAACCCGGCATTGTCGGCGTGGCCCTTACCGACCAACGTCTCACAGCCGGCATCATTGTCGACGGTATCCATGTCGATCCGCTCGTTGTACGCGCCGCCTTTGCAGCGAAAGATCGCAGCAACATTGCTCTCGTCAGCGATGCGATGCCGACCGTCGGTACCGGGCAGGACCATTTCGAACTCATGGGCAGGCGGATCGAGCTGCGGAACGGGCGGCTGGTCTCCGAAAACGGAACGCTCGCCGGCGCGCATCTCGAACTGGCATCTGCCGTCAAAAATGCGGTGACGCTGGTGGGGATTTCCCTCGATGACGCGCTTCGCGCCGCATCGCTGGTCCCGGCACGGTTTTTGGGGATCGAGCCCGATCGCGGTACGCTGAGCGCCGGGGCTCGAGCGGACATCGTCGCATTAACAGCAAAGCTCGATGTCGTTACGACCTGGATCGCCGGTGAGCGCGCGAAATGAGCCCGGTCGTCGAGTCGGCCGGCTGAGACGGCTTGTCGATGCGCCGTCGCTTGAGACCTCGCCGGATCCAGGGAAAGAAACGGCCCCAGCCAAGGGGGCAGGCCGGGGCCGAAGTTTACAGGGAGAAAAGTGCCGCATGTCGGCACGATCCGGATGTAGTCTCGCAATCCGCCGATCCCATTAAATTCCGCTTTAGAAAACCCGAAT
>Ga0209438_1000357_pt1 | contig 13634 bp, 8 predicted proteins | sample GraSoi_2013_20cm_FD_185825 | JGI IMG/M metagenome (GOLD analysis project Ga0209438, IMG submission 185825) | Grasslands soil microbial communities from the Angelo Coastal Reserve, California, USA - Sample 9_17_2013_20cm (SPAdes) (version 2) | ecosystem: Environmental > Terrestrial > Soil >...
CAGCTGTCGCGGCGCTCGCCGCCATGACACTGCAGGTCCCGGTCGGCGCGCAGCAGCAGGCGCCGGGGCGGCGCGCGGTCGGCGGCACGACGGCGGGCAATGACGCGTATCCCACCGACGATCAGTGGAAGAACTCGAAGGAAGCGCAGGCGCTCGTCGCGAAGGCGAAGGCCGCGGCCGGCAGCGACGCCAAGCTGCAGGCGCGCTTCGACAAGGCGTGCACGGTGCTCGGACCGCAGCGCCCGGCGGTGCTCCGTCAGAACGCGGGGCTCCCCGCCGAGCCGCAGCGGCAGGTCGACATCGTCAAGCTGTTCGACAACTTCTATTTCTTCGGCTTCAGCACGGTCGGCGCGTGGGCGGTGACCACGAGCCAGGGAATCATCTTGATCGATTCGCTGAACACGGTGGACGAGGCGGAGAAGATCATCGAGCCCGCGCTGATCAAGGCCGGTCTCAAGCCCGCGGACGTGAAGTACGTCATCGTCGGCCACGGGCACTTCGACCATTTCGGCGGCGCGCCGTACTTCCAGCAGAAGTACGGATCGAAGGTCGTCATGAGCAAGCTCGATTGGGACATGATCGAGCGGCCCAACCCGAACGCGCGCGGCCCGCAGGCGAACCGGCCGCTGCCGAAGCGCGACGTCGAGGTCACGCAGGACAACCAGAAAGTGACGCTCGGCGACGAGACGATCACGCTGCGCATCACGCCGGGCCACACGCCGGGCACGCTCGCCTACTACATCCCGGTGAAGGACCACGGCAAGTCGATCAACATCCTGATGCTGTCGGGCGCGAACATCACGCCGGATCGGACCTCGCTCGACGCGTTCAAGAAGGCGCTCGACTACGCGAAGTCGCAGAAGGCGCAGGCGCTCATCAACGGGCACCCGGGCCTGTTCGGCGACGAGATTGGCTGGATGGAGCAGGTGCGCGCGAACCCGAATGGGCCGAACCCGTTCGTGCTCACGGTGGACGAGTTCGCGAAGTTCGCCGACATCATGAAGGATTGCGCCGAGGCACGCCTGGTCGCGATGGACTACAAGGGAACGAATTAGGGACGGATCGAGAAAGCGCCAGCTATTTCGCGAGCGGATCCGGGCGAAGCTGAATGTGCATCGCCATCGGCGTCTGACCCTTGCCCGTCTCCATGTGGAACGGCGTCCGGGTGCTGGTCGTCACCCACAACCCGCGCCCCTTCCAGCCGCCGCCCGGGTTGTCGATGCGTCCGTCGATCCCCTTCGAGTACATGCCCATCGGATACGGGACGCGGATGTTCACCCACTTGCCATCCTTCAGCGCCAGGTAGCCGTCGGACTCGTTGCCGGTGGCGATCGGCGTGTTGTCGCCGAGACCGAACGTGTTGCGCTGATCGACCCACGCGAAGTAGCTGCCTTCCGCGCTGCCCGGCTGCTTCAGGTTCTTGAACTGCGGCAGCGGTTGCGCGTAGAAGGTCCATCCTTCGTCGCAGTGGCGGCCGGTGGCCTTCGGTCCGTTGAGCGGCGCCTTGCACTTGCGGCGATCGAAGCTGGCAAGATGCCCGCTGCCGAGCGCGACCCACGCGACGCCGTTGCGATCGACGTCCATGCCGCGCGCCGCGTAGCCCTTGTCGGCCGGCACCTCGAACCGTTCCGCGAGCGAGGTTTCGGTCGGGTTCGACCCGGGCGTCAGCCTGATGATGGCGCCCGGATACCCGTTCACCGAGCCCCAGATCGATCCGTCCGGTGCCGGGTTCACGCTGTACAACTCGTCGTCGATCAGCTTGTCCTTCGCCGGATCGATCGGGTCCTTCGGCCCGACGTACGCGTCGCGCTTGCCGTTGCCGTTGGTGTCGAGCACCAGTCCCGTCCACCCCTGCGACTTCTGCGCGTCGTGCGTCTCGTCCCACATCTTCGTGTTCAGCCAGCCGAAGATCGAGTGGCCCATGCCGAGGTCGTTGAACCAGAGGGTATTGTTCGCGTCCTCCGCGAACATCAGGTGGTGCGCGTGGAAGCAGAGGTCGATGTAGGACAGCTTCTTCGTCTTCGGGTCGTACATCGCCGCCTGCCGCACCGCCTCGTTCATGGGGAACCGCTTCGCCGACGGATGGCTCGATCCGGCCCTGCACCAGGCGGGCGTGGCCGGCGGACGGATTCTCGCGGTCATCCAGAGGCGGCCTTGCCCGTCGAACATCGAATTGTGCACGTCGCTGCGGCTCGTCCAGAGAACCTGGTCCCCGAAGTCCGTCGATGGCTTCAGGTTCGGACCGGCGGCGGGCGGCGTCTTCGGGTCCTGCGGCGGCACAACGAGCGCGGAGGTCTTCGAGGTCGTCGGATCGAGCACGGGCGTGTTCTCGGTGCTCATCTCCGGCGAGCTGTACACGAGGCCGTTGGCATTCACCGTCGGATTGCGCCGGTCCGTGACCGCCAGATCGTGGAGATACGTCTTTTCATCGCCCCAGTTCCATTCCGTGATGACGATGTTCCGCTCGAAGCCGGACGGACGCGGCGGCGCCGGCGGCAGCTCGCCCGCGGCGATGCGATCGGTCCAGTCGGCGAACAGCGCCACCGTCCGCTGCGTCCCCATGAAGTTGAACATCTTCACCATGTCGGCGCCCGCCTGCCCCGACTGGATGCGGCGCAGCCACGCCTCCCTGCTATTGGCGAACGTGCCGAGCTCCTTCGGAATCTCGCGCGTCGCCTTGTCCCCGAGCTGGTGACACGTCATGCAGCTGCCGAAGATGTCGCCGGTCTTCATGAGCGCCAGGAAGTGATCCTGGCTCTTGATGTTGGCGGAGAAATTCGCGGCGCCTCCCTTGCCGGGAAACTCGCTCTTGTCCGGCACGTTGAGCAGCGACATCCAGTAGGCCGCCGGATAGTACTGGGCCGCCGCCTTCGCGTTCGGCGCGATCACCGCCTTCAGATCCAGCATCTTGCCGGGGACGCCCGCGACCTTCGGCGAATCCACGAGCCCATAGCCGCGGACCCAGACGGTGTAGTTCGCCTTCGGCAGATCGGGAATCACGTATTGACCGCGATCGTTGGTTACGACGATCTTCGCGAATCGCGTCGGCAGGTCCTTCGTCTCGGCGATCACCCAGACGCCGGCTTCGGGTCCTTTCGCGCTCGAGACGACGCCACCGATGTCGTCGTTGTCGATCACAACCGGCGTCCGCTGGGCGTCCTCCTGCTGCTGGAGAGTTTCAGGAGTGGGGCCGGCCGCCGTACGAGCCGGGTCGCGCTGTCCGGCGCTGAGAACCACGGCGGCGATCCACATCACGCCGACGACCATCGTCGTGATCAACGAACGAAATCTGCCCTTCATCCTTCTGTCTCCTGAATGCTCATGGAGCATTGTGCATTGAGCTTTGAGCATTTTAATTAAAATGAGCGTTTATGAAGACACATCCGATCTCGCGGCGCGGCATGGTGAAGGCGATGGGCGCCGTCGCGGGCGCGGCGTTCGCGGGCGATTCGCTGCTCGCGCAGCGGGCGGCGCCGCCGACGGTCATCAGCAATCCACCGCGCGACTTCAGCCAGCCGACGACCTACTTCACGGATCCCGACATCCTCACCGTCGATCCGTCCTTCGACGGCGTCATCCTGCCGAACAACGCGATCAAGCGGCTCTGGACCGGCGGGCTCTGGCTCGAGGGCCCCGCGTGGAGCGCCGTCGGACGCTTCCTCGCCTTCAGCGACATCGGCAACAACGTGCAGATGCGCTGGCTCGAGGACAACAACAACGTGACCGTCTTCCGCAACCCGTCGAACAACAGCAACGGCAACACGTTCGACTACCAGGGGCGGCAGATTTCGTGCGAGCACCTGACGCGCCGCGTCGTGCGCTACGAGCACGACGGGACCATCAGCATCATCGCCGACAAGTACAACGGCAAGAACCTCAATTCCCCGAACGACGTCGTCGCGCATCCCGACGGGAGCATCTGGTTCACGGATCCGCCGTACGGCGGCCAGATGTTCGAGGGACAGATCGACGCCGCGGGCACCGGCCTCAATCAGGCCGGACGCATCAACCCGCGCATCGGCGCGCCGCCGGAAGCGGGCACCTTCCATCGCGAGTTGCCGACCGGCGTCTACCGCATCGACCCGGCCGGCCGCGTGGATCTGCTCGCAGACGAAGGCGTGCTGCCGGATCCGAACGGCCTCGCGTTCTCACCCGATCGCCGGAAGCTCTATGTCGTCAGCTTCGCGAAGTTCCCCGGCGACACGGGGCGCGGCGGCGATCGCAGCGTGTACGCGTTCGACATCGACTCGAACAACAAGCTTGGCCGGCCGACGAAGTTCAGCGATTTCATGATCGACGGCGTGAAGTGCGCTCCCGACGGGATCCGCGTGGACGTGGACGGCAACCTGTGGGCGGGCAGCAACGCGGGCCGCGAGCTTGGCTATAACGGCGTCACGGTCTGGAATCCGCAGGGGAAGCTGATTGGCCGCATCCGCCTCCCCGAGGTCTGCGCGAACATCACGTTCGGCGGGCCGAAGCGCAACCGGCTGTTCATGTGCGCGAGCCAGTCGCTGTATGCGGTCTATGTGAATACACAGGGAGCGGCGCCCGCCTAAATCTCAAATCCCTAATCCCAAGCTCCAAATCCCAAGCTCTTGAACTTGGGATTTGGGATTTGGATCTTGGGGTTTGGGATTTATACGGCGCTCTTCACCACGCCGCCATCGACTCTCAGGGCGGCTCCGGTTGTCGCCGAAGAGAGAGGGCTCGCGACGTAGGCGACGAGCGAGGCGACTTCCTCGGGCCTGGCGAAGCGCTTGATGAGCGAGGTCGGCCGCACCTTCTGAAAGAACTCCGTCTCGAACTGCGCGAACGTCTTGCCTTCGCGCTTCGCGAGCGCGTTCACGAAATCCTCGACGCCGCGTGAGCGCGTCGGCCCCGGCAGCACGCAGTTCACGGTGATGCCCGTGCCCGCCAGCGATTCCGCGAGGCCACGCGACACGGCGAGCTGCGCGGTCTTCGTGACGCCGTAGTGGATCATCTCCGGGGGAATCTGCACGCCGCTCTCGCTCGAGATGAAGATGATGCGGCCCCAGTTCCGCTTCTTCATCGACGGCAGGTAGAGCCGCGCGAGGCGGATGCCGCTCAGGACGTTCACCTCGAAGAAGCGCAGCCACTCCTCGTCGGTGATCTCCACGAAGTCCTTCGGCTCGAAGATCCCCAGGTTGTTGACGACGATCTCGACGTCGGGAAACTGCCGGGCGACGTCGCTGGCCGCTGCCGCGGTGCTCAGATCGGCGATGAACGGCAACGCGCTGCCGGCCGCGATGCCATTGAGCTTTGCGATGGCGGCGTCAACCGATTGCGGGGTGCGACCGTTGACGATGACTCTTGCGCCCTCACGGACGAGCGCTTCGGCAATGGCGTAACCGATGCCCGCGGTGCTGCCGCTCACGAGCGCCAGCTTTTCTGTCAGCCCGAGATCCATGCGCGGAATTGTACTGGGCGAAAACTCAGAACCGGAACTGGAAACCGACCTGCACGCGCCGCGCCTGCGACGCGGCCGTCGGCTGGCCGAAGAGGCGCGACGTCATCGTCCCGGCGTACGAGGTGAAGTTCACGCGGTTGAGGACGTTGTCGGCCTGGGCGAAGAATTCGAGATTGAAGCGGCCGGTCGCTTGCTGAAAGCCGCCGCCACCGCCGCCGCGTGGTCCGCCTTGCTGTTGCGCCCGCGACGCGGTGGCGCCGAACACGAACGCGCGGCTCAGGCGCGTGCTCATGTCGCCCCAGCGCGCCGCGCCGCGCGCGCTGTTGCGCCCGATCGTCCTGCCGGTGGCGTCGAGGGGTCGATCGTTGATGACCAGGTCGTGGTTGTCGTCGACGCCGGTCGTGATGTTGTACGGCGCGCCCGACTGGTAGACGAGGCCGTTCACCGTCGCGCGGAAACCGCGGACCGGTGGCAGGAACAGGTTGGCCTGCAGCCGGTGACGGATGTCCTGCGCGGACGGGCCCCACTCGAGGTCCGGATGATAGCTGTCGACGGGCAGTTGCGTCGCGTTGTCGGCGTGGTTCCTGAACCGCGCGAGCGTGTAGTTCATGCCGAGATTGATCTGCCGCCGTGGAATCGCGTAGCCGAGATTGACGTTGAAGCTGTCCCTCGCCGAGCGGCCGGTGGAGTCGAACTGCGTCACGCTGCCGATGGCCGGCTCGGGCCGCAGCCCCGTGATCGGGTCGGGCGTGTTGACGTCGCGCGCGCGCATCTGGTTGCGGCCGCGCAGCATCTGGTATCCGGCGGCGGCCCGGAAGTTCGCGCCAATCGGCCTGTCGATGCTCGCCGACGCCTGGTGTACGTGCGGCATCGCCAGGTTCGGGCTCGCCTGGATTCGGCCGCCCGGCTGCACGAGGGGCACGCCGGCGCCGAGCCCCGCGCGACACGCGGTCCCCACCGCGGCCGCGAACGGATCCGGAAAGCCGGGGCAATTGATCCGCAGGTCACGCTGTGCGATGCCGTTGACCCGCAGCGTCTGGTCGTACAGGTTCGATTCGTACCAGTCGTAGAAAAGTCCGTAGCCGCCGCGCACGATCGTCTTGCTGTTCCGCGGGCTGTAGGTGAGCCCGACGCGCGGCATCAGGTTGAGCTTCGTGGCAATCAACGACTGCAGCTCCTCGCGCACGCCGACGCTGATCGTCAGCGTTCGTGTCGTGCGGATGTCGTCCTGCCAGTAGACCGCGCCCTGATAGGCGGTGAACGAGGTGTCCACCTCGCCGACGCGCTGCGTGAACTGAAGCGGCGTCGCCGCAACGTACGACTCCAGGCTGCTGAAGGTGAACGTGCCGGCCGCGTTGCGGGCGTCGAAGTTCCTGTATCGCCCGCCGGTGACGAGCAACCCGACACGCATCGCGTGCTTGCGGCCGATCGTGAAGTCGAGGTTGTCGACCGCCTCGAAGGTGCGCGTGTGCGAGTTGTTGTTGATGCCGGCGCCGCCGGCGTTGAACGCGTCCAGCACGTTGACCGACACCGCCTTCGACACCGAGTCGACGACCGTTGACACGTGGTTGTATTCGACGTGGAACTCGTTCAGCGTCGAGCGTCCTATCAACCCCTGGACCTGTGTGCGCAGCTGCCCGTCGGTCACGTGACGATTGATCGCGCGTTCCGGCAGGCTGAAGCCGCCGGCGCCTCCGTTGAGCGTCTCGTTGCGCGAGAGCTCGTACTGGATGCGCAGCGTCTGGTTCCGGGTCAGTCCGTGTTCGACGCCGATGGTGCCGTTGGTGTTCTGCGTGCGGTTCGAGACGAACCCGATGAACCGGCTGCCATCCGGGTTGATCGCGTAGATGTTGGCAGGGTTGTTCGACTGGTTGCGATTCAGGTTCAGCCGCAGCGACGTCCGGCCCGCCACGAGCGGCCCGCGGACGCCGGTGCCGAACCGGACGATGTTCTGCGGCGTCTTGACGGCCGCGAACGCGTCGCGCGCGTTCAGCACGTCGTTGCGGAAGTTCGCGTTGAAGTTGCCGTTCCACCGCTGGACGTTCGGCCGCGTGATGATCTCCACCTGCACGCGTCCCGCATCGTGGCTGTCGGCCGCGAACGAGTTCGTGCGGAAACGGATCTGGCGGATGTCCTCGCGATTGGGCAGCCTTCCGCCGGTGAACCCGTCCACGCGAAACACCGCGCCAAGGCCGCCGGCCATCTGCTCGAGCATCGCCTGAAGCTCGTCGGGGTCGTCCGGCAGCTGACCGATCACGCTTTCATCGAGCACTTTCGTCGTCTCGGCGCTCCCCGACGCCAGCGCCGTCGCCGCGTCGTCCACGACGACCTGCTCCTGGAAGCCTTCGATTTTCAGCGTGACCGTCTGATTGTTGGCGCCGCGCCGCAGCGTGACCGGCGCGTCGGACGACTCGAACCCCTGCGCCTCCACGTGGAGTTGCACATCGGCCACCGGCAGCGCCGGCAGGATGGCAACCCCTCGCTGGTCTGCGGTGACTTTCACCGGCGCGCTTCCCGGAGCGGTTACGGCTACGACGGCAGAGGGAATGCCGGCGCCCGTCTGGTCGAGGACCGTCACGCGCAACTGCGCCTGCGCGGTCCCCGGTGGTGGCGCCTGGGCCAGCACCGGCGCTGCAGCAAGCACCGAGGCGAAAAGGAATGCGATCCGGCTCACTGAGTGAAAGTATCGGCTTTGAAGGTCGGATTGATCTTGAAAGTCTTGATCCGGAGCTCTTCCTGGGTCGTGCCTTCCGTGCCGCGCGTGATGAGGTGCGGCAGCTTGATGCCGTTCACCGTCTTGTACTGGCCCATATAGAGCTCGAGCGTCGCTTGTCCCTGCGCCGCGGCTGGCGAGGGTGGGCCCGCTGGTGTTCCGCTGCGGCGGCCCTGCCCAGATCCGCGGCGTCCCAGATCGCCGCCGCGTGACGGTTGTCCCTGCCACGTGATCATCAACGGCATGTGCGTCGCCGATTCGAGAAAGAGGCGGGTCGGCACGCCGTTCGCCGGCCTCACTTCGAGCACGTCGGCTGTCCCGTCGGGCGATTCCGCGGTCCCGATCCACGTGACCGGTCCGTCGGTTGTCAGCACCCATACGAGCGCGAGCCGCGCCAACTCTGCCTGGCGCGTGCGCCGCTGCTGTTCTTTCAGACGCTCGTCGGGCGGTGACGCGCCGTTGGACTGCGCCCCCGCGTTCTGAGGCGGTCGCCCGCCGCCCCCGAAACCGCCACGACCGCCGCCGCCGCGGTCTCCGCCACCACCACCTCCGCGGCCGAAGCCGCCGCCCCCCGGAAACCCGCGGCCGCCTGTGATGCCGCCGCTCGTTTCATCCCACACATCGGCCCCGTTCAGGGCTTCAGTGCGATCGACGTTCGCGCCAGCGAATCCCGTGAGCTCGTTCCGGCGATATTTATCGGGCAGCTCGATGAAGACGTCGAAGTCGCCGTCGATGATTTGATCGGGGCCGGTCGATCGGAGGAACGTTCCCGACACCTGGAGCCGCTTGATCGCCGCGACCTTGTCTTCGCCGCCAAGCGCCTTGCGCGCCTCGGCGAGCAGCGACGCTCCACGCGCCGCCGGGTCCTGGGCGTGCGCAGGATGGCACAGGAGCGCGACGAGAACGACGGCCGCTGGCGACGCCTGGCGAGCCCGCATCAACCGCACGCTCCTGTTTACTCGAAAACCGCGGCCGGTATTTACCGACCGCCGTTTGGGTCGAGCCCGTGGATATCCCCGGCCTCTCTACCTCGCCTCCGTGCTCAGACCCTAACGGACGACCCCGCCCGCCGGATCGCGCACGATCCTGTTGAACTCCGCCTCCTGCGATGGGACGCAGAACTGTTCGGCGATCTCTCGACTGCGCGGCGCCAGCTTCATGATTTTCCGCTCGCTCACCCACGGTGCCGTGAAGATCTTCGGATCCGTCAGCGTCATGTTCAACTCCAGCGTGTCGCGATCCAACCGGCGAAAACGCTCCTCCAGCGTCATCTCGGTGGAGTGAGGCATTCCGAAGTGGTCGAGCCAGCTGCGGTCATCGAAGAACCCGGACGTGACGACGAACGTGTCACCCGCCCATCCGCCGGTGGAGATGCCGTTGAACGTCAGGTCGACGTCTTTCGGCAGCGGGCGGCCGTCAGTCCACACCTGGCGGTACGAGTGGCCCCATTCGAAGAACTGAAACACCCGATCGCGTGTCTGAACGATCTCCATCGGATACACCGCCACGAGCTCGAGCAGCAGGTTGCGAACCAGCCCTAGTGGGTCGCAGTTCCCCATCGGATCGTTGCCGACCGCCGGCGGCACGGCCCGAGGTCCGTACGACGGTTTGTTGGCGTCGAACAACTTCTTGCCCAGGGGCGTGAAGGGCGGGGGTGTCTGACTGAGTGTCAGCAACGGGCTTGTTCGTGTCCAGACGCCCGACAGGTCCCGTGGGTCATGGGGAACCGATACCGTGGGCCTGGCCTCGGCGCCGCCGCCTCGTCTCCCGCCGCCGCCGGCTGGCGCCTGTGCATGTCCTGGAGTTGCCGCCGTCAGCCCGGCGGTCAGCGTCGCGATCGCGATAACGGAGCGTGCTCGCACGATACTAGCCGGCGTGACGGCCCGGATAGCTTGCATTTGAGTCAAGTTTTCCTCCGTCAAGACGGCCGCCCCGCGAAGCGGGCAAGAGATACAGCAGACTAGCGAGGTCCGAGGCCGGCCTCGCTAGTTCTCGTTGCTGCCGCCAGTGCCCAGGACCTGCTTGCCGTTGACCAGGATCGGGCGCATGCGGTTGACGACACCCCTCGGCGTGCCAGCGCGCGAGGGATTGAGTGTCATCGTCAGCTCGTCGCCAGCCTTGATCGTGGTGGCCGTCCAGCCGGCCTCCCGCAGCACGGTTGGACTGTTCATTTCGCCGACCCAATGAACCATCTCGCCCTGCTCGTTCTTGACGTCGAACTCGACGAACGAATGCGGGTTCCTGAAGCTGAACCTCGTCACGACACCGGTCAGCGTCACGGCTTTCGTGGGGTCGTAGGATGCGTTGGTGCCGTGATGCGCGAACACGGACGTCGACGCCAGGAGCGCCATCGCAGCGAGTAGGCACCGTTCGATCACGCCTCTCATACGGATCCCCACTGGTACGTGAACACGCAGGGCACCGCACCCGCCTAATTGGTCGCTGCGGTCGACATTCCCTTGAACGTCAGCTTCTGCAGCCCCATCGTCGTGCCGGCAATGTAGATGTTCCCCTTGGAATCGGTGGCGATGTGGTGGCCGCCGCCGATCATGCCGGACAGCTTGATGCTGCCGGCAATCTGCATCGCCTTGCGATCGACGATGAGGATGTCGTTGCCGTTGCCGACGTACAGGAACTGCTGATCGGGATCGGCCGACAGCGCCAGGTCGCGGGCGAACTGCGTGTCGGTCTTCACGATCTGCTTCAGGAACTTGCCGTCGGGCGTGAACGACTGTACGCGCCGGTTCTCGCGGTCGGCGACGTAGACGATCCCGTCCTTCGACAACCGCACCGCGTGCACGATGCTCAGGTTCGACGGCCCGTCTCCCGGCGGGAACTCTTTCGGCGTCACCACCTCGCAGTGGTCGTCGTCAACCGGCTTGTTGCCGAACGCGCCCCACATCCGCTTGAACCTGCCGCTGTCGGCGTCGAAGACGATGACGCGGTGGTTGCCGTAGCCGTCGGCGACGATCAGCTCGTTGGTGCGAGGGTTCACCTGCACGTCGGCCGCGCGGTGGACGTTGACCGTGTCCGCGTTCCCCTTGCTCTGGTTGCTGTGGCCGATCTGCATGACGAACTTCCCGTCCTGCGTGAACTTCAGGATCTGGTCGTCGGCGACCGGCTTCAGGTTCGCAATGCCGTTGGTCGGGCAGTTGTTGCCCGTAATCCACACGAACCCCTTGTTGTCGATGTTGATGCCGTGTTCACGCTGCGGCCATTCGTAGCCGGCGCCGTCGCCGCCCCACGACTTGACGTAGGTGCCTGCGGTGTCGAAGACCATGACGGCTGGCGCCCGCTTCGGCACATCCTCGGGCTTTACCAGCGTGCGCGGCCGATGCAGCGCCCAGACGCGGTCCTGTGCGTCGATGGCAAAGCTCGACACGTCGCCGAGCTTCCACTGCGCGGGCACCTTCGGCCAGTTGCGATCGATCTCGAACGACGGGAGGCTCCGCGCCGCCGTGCTCTGCCGTCCCGCGAGCGCGGGGTTCACGTACCCCTTCTGCAGGACCTTCTTCAGGTCGGGGCGCACGCTCAGGTACGTCACGTGATCCGGAATCGCCGAGAAGCCGTGCGGCACGCCCTCCGGGATGACGATGATGTCGCCGACGTTGATGACGCGGGTGCTGTAGCCCACCATCGTGCCGTTGCACGACGGTCCGTTCAGGATCGTGGTCACTTCGCTGTCGCCGGGCGAGCGGCGGCCGTTGACGATCGTGCCGCCGGTGATCATCGTCCCGCTGCCCGACGTCACGATGTAGGTTTCGGCCGTGCTGTCGTGGTAGATGCCGTTCGGTCCGGTTGCGCCCGTACGCGGCTGACCGCATGCCGGCGTGTTCGGCGCGGCCGCAGCGGCCGCGGGCGCGGCTGCCGCCGGCGCCGGGGCCAGCTTGCCGCGAGCGACGACCGCGACGCCGAGCTGATATGTCCCCATGTCGATCACGCGGAGCGTGTTGTCGGGGATCGTGCGCTTGGTATCGGCTGCCAGCTTGAGCACCGCCTTGATGTCGGCGTCGCTCACCACCACCGCGTCCTTCGGCGCCTGCGCCGAGACGATCGCGGGACCTGCGGCACACAGGAGCGCCAGCGTTCGGAGGATGTTCTTCTTCATGGCTGTTTAACCTCCACGAGCTCAATGGCGACCCGATCGGGGCCTTCGATCATCGCCGCACGCGTGTTTCCCCAGGGATGAATCTCTTCGAGGAACTTGACGCCTTCGCTCTTCAGGCGCGTCACGGCCGGGTCGAGCTCCGCGACGCTGAGCGCCCAGTGATCGACGACGTGGCCGCGGGTGCTGACGAGGCCGCCGCCGGGCCACGGCCGGATCGAGATGGAGATGTCGTCGAAGAACACCGCGCCGGACGGGTCGCGGACGAAGCCGGGGAACTTGGCGAACGACGGCCACGTCGGCGGCGCGTACGGCTGCTTGCATTCACCCGGCGGCAGCGCGCCCGGCGCGCCGCCGCGCCCCTGCGGAAGCGTTGCGCCCAGGTGCGTGACGTACCACTGCATCGCGCAGAGCGGATGCTCGTGGTACATGTGAATGTGGTTGAAGCGCTCGACGTCACCCGCCTGCGCGTTCTCGATCATGATGCCGTCCGGTCCGCGCAGGTAGCCGAAGCCGCCCTGCCTGGTCGGCTGGACGCCTTTCGCGCGCAGCTCGAGGATCTGCTCCTGCGTCGGGAGCCCCGGCAGCGTGTCGCTCGACATGTCCACGAGCTTGCCATCGGCGGCGTCCCACATCTGCGCAATCTCGAGCCCCATCGCCCGGAACCGCTCGTCGTACTTCCGCGAGTCGGGCGTGTTCCAGCCGAAATGCCAGACGGCGGTCTGCGGGCCGGTCAGCTCGTACTGCGGCGGCGCGGCGACCTTCGTGAAGAGGAGGTAGACGTTGCCGGTCTTCACCGCCTCGAAGCCGTTGAACGTCGTCTTCGTCGCCGTGGCGGCGAACGGCTTCGGGTAGTACGCCGCGGCCTTGGCGGGGTCGACGGAGTTCAGGTGCACGTGATGCACGTGCATCGGCGCAACCTTCGGCGCCTGCGCCAGCACCGACGGCTGCGCCGCCCACAGGTACAGGCCACAGAGACACAGGGACACAGAGACGAGCACTGCGGGTCTCACGGCTGGCCTCGCTACGTCGGGAGGAACCATCCTGCACCTCCTGGTACGCGGGTGATTATAGGTGCGCCGGCGCTCAGCGCGGCGCCGGCGGCTGAGCGAAGAAAAGCGCCTCCTGGCGCTGCTCGCTGTCGAGGCCGATGATTGATCGGATCTGGCACCGGCGCGCCGATCCAGAGGCCGCGAGACGTTCTGTGGGGTTCATCAGGCCTCCCTTCGTGCGTGGGCACATCCTACACGCGGAAGGCGCTGCGGGCGTTCAGCGGGTGGTGCGAACGGGGGTGCCGATCTCCTCGACGATGACCGTGACGGGCTGGCGTCCGAAGCGCTTCGCCTGATTGCAGCTGGGCATGAAGATGTCGATGCGGCGTCCCTTCA
>Ga0209438_1000358_pt1 | contig 13634 bp, 11 predicted proteins | sample GraSoi_2013_20cm_FD_185825 | JGI IMG/M metagenome (GOLD analysis project Ga0209438, IMG submission 185825) | Grasslands soil microbial communities from the Angelo Coastal Reserve, California, USA - Sample 9_17_2013_20cm (SPAdes) (version 2) | ecosystem: Environmental > Terrestrial > Soil >...
CGCGACGAAGAGTGACGTGATGAACCGGACCATGGTGTCGATCCCCACGGGATCTGCAGGCACCTACCTCGGCTGCAAACGGCGAGCCACGGCCCACGCGCGAATTTACCGGTAGGGATCGTTGAGCCAACGGCGCGCGCTGTCCGCACCAAGCGGATCGTTGTCCTCCTCGCAGAGCATCACGGCCTTCTCGAAGTTCGCGCGTGCGCCGGCCCGGTCGCGGCGCAGATCCGCGATTTTGCCGAGCTCCGTGTAGGCGCGCCCTTTCACCCAGCCGCGCGCTTCCAGCGTCAGCGCGCGACGCAGATCCGTGTCGGCCTCGTCGAGCCGCCGCAACGCGACGCGCGCGGTGCCGCGTTTCGCGTACCACAGCGCTTCTTCGCCGAACATCCGCTGCCGCTTGTCGGCGCCAAGCATCCGCAAGCCGGCATTGAGCTGGGACTCGGCCTCCGCCGCGCGCCCGCCGCGCAGCGCGGTCGCGCCCGCCTCGAGCCACAGCAGCCGGTTGCGCGGATATCTGCGCTGCAGCTCCCCGACCTGACGCAGCGCATCGCCGTGGCGCCCTTCGCGGTTGTAGAGCAGCACGAGCGCGAAGCGCGCATCGGGCTGCGCGTCGGACGCGAACCTGGCCGCCTCCTCGACCATCTGCAGCCCGCGCTCCTTGCCGCCGCCGAACCCCGCGACATACGCCATCATCCGCAGCGGCAGCGACATCAGGCTGACGACGTAGCGGTACGTGCCGACGATGAGCCCCGCGTCCTTGCGCGACGCGTCGAGCTCGAGGGCCGTCTCGCCTTCGTCGTACGCGCGCCGCGCGGCGCGGAACGCGCCGACGATACTCCCTTCGACGGTCGCGATGTACGACGCCTGCAGGCCGACAGTCGCCGCAACTTGGTAGTGCGCGTCGGCGTCGCGCGGCTTCGCGCGCAGCAGCCCCTCCGACAGCCTCGTCGCGCGCTCGATGTGCGCGTTGAACCGCGACGCCAGGTCCGCCGGCGGCTCCCGCAGCGCCACGTTCTGACGCGTGACGCTGCCGAGATATTCGTCAACGGTGGCCGCGCCTCGACGAAAGGAGATCAGCAGCCACGGAATGGTGGCGAGCCCGCGCTCCACCGCCGGGTCGTTTGGGTCAGCCTTCGCCGCCGCCTCCATCTCGCGCGTCGCCTCGTCATAATCGAGGTTCAGCGCGAGCTCGTAGGCGCGCGCGCGGAGTCGCGTGGATTCGGGGTTCGCCGCCGACGGGCAGGGCCACGCGGCGACCACTGCTATCGTCACGACCACGGCCCGTTGGATGCGAAGGAGAGGCATGCGTCAGGTCCTGAAAACCATCGATGCGCACGTTGCCGGCGAGCCGCTGCGGCTCATCGTCGAGGGCGCGCCGCGGCCCATCGGTAAGACGATGGCACAGAAGCGCGACTGGATGAAGCGCCACGCGGACCAGCTGCGCCGTGCGGTCGTGATGGAGCCGCGCGGCCACCGTGACATGTGCGCCGCGATGCTCACCGAGCCTGTCGCGCCCGGCTCGGACGCCGGCGTCATCTTTATGCAGAACGACGGGTATCCAAGCATGTCGGGGCACGGCATCATCGCGGTCACGACGATCGCGATTGAATCCGGCCTGATGGTCGTTGGCGGGCCGCCCGGCCTTTCGACGGGCCCAGGATCACCCCCGCGCCTCGTCTTCGATACCCCCGCGGGCGCGGTCCACGCGCGCGCACGCCTGCAGGCGCGCGGCGACAGTCAGTCCGTGGACTCCGTGGTCTTCACCAACGTGCCGTCATTCGTCCTCAGCGGCGGCCACTCGGTCCGCCTCGGCGCGCGCGAGCTGCGCGTGGACGTCGCCTTCGCCGGCATGTTCTACGCGATCGCCGATACCGAAGCCATCGGCATTCCGCTGACGATCTCGCGGCTCCCCGATCTCCGGCGCCTCGGGGTGGAGATTCGCGCGTCCATCAACGCGGCCACAGACGTCTCGCATCCGGTCGACCATCACCTGTCCGGCGTCGCCGGCGTGATCTTCACGGGGCCGCCACAGGATCCCGAAGCGCACCTTCGCAACGTCACCGTGTTCGCCGACGGCGCCGTCGATCGATCGCCGTGCGCGGCGGGCACCTCGGCTGTCATGGCGGTGCTCGAAGCGATGGGCCTGCTGCAGGACCAGCCTTCGCCCGGCTTCGGCGGCACAGGTGAACAGCTGTTCGTTCACGAGAGCGTCATCGGGACGTTGCATCGCGGCCGAGTCGTACGGCGGACGCTGGTGGGCGACTACCCGGCGATTGTCACCGAGATCGAGGGCACGGCGTGGGTCACCGGCGAGCACACGTTCTTCGTGAACGAGGACGATCCGCTGAGAGAAGGTTTTGTGGTCTAAGGAGGTGGCGGCCGTGTCACGATGGAGTCGTGTGAGCGATCAGACCGCTGCGCTGCTCGTCGTCGACATGCAGAAAGACTTCTGCCCGGGCGGGGCGCTTCCCGTTCCCGACGGCGATCGCATCATCCCGGCGTTGAACGGATATCTGGCCGAGGCGCGCAGGCGCGGCATGCCCGTGTATGCCTCGCGCGACTGGCATCCGGCGGTGACGACCCATTTCAAGGAATTCGGCGGCGAATGGCCGCCGCACTGCGTGCAGGGGGCAGAGGGCGCGCAGTTTCATGCGGACCTGCATCTGCCCGCGGATGCGATCGTCGTCGCCAAGGGTGACGACCCGTCGGCGCCGGGTTACTCCGCGTTCGAGGGACACACGTCCAACGGCGCGACGCTCCTCGGCGACCTGCAGAATCGCCACATCACGCGCCTGTACGTCACGGGCGTCGCCACCGACTACTGCGTCAAGGCAACCGCGCTCGACGGTGTCCGGGCTGGCTTCGACGTCCGCATTCTCCGCAACGCCATCGCCGGCATCGACCTCCATCCCGGCGACGTCGATCGCGCGATCGACGAACTCACACGAGCCGGCGCGCGCATCGTCGACGGGTTCGACGCGCAATAGCCATCCACGGACGAACGGGTCGCACGGCGGCGTGTCGTTTGCTTTAGATCCCCCGCCATGAAGACTGTCGTACTCGGTATGCCAATGTTCGGCTTCGTTGTCGCGACTCGCGCGGCGCTCGCCGCCGGCATCGGTCTGCTCCTCGCGGACCGGATTCCGGAGTCCCGCCGGCGCGCAATCGCTCTGACGCTCGTGTCGATCGGAGCGGCCACCACGATTCCTGCGGCGATGGCCGTCTTTCGCGGGCGCAAAGACAAAGCCGCCGAGCTTCGGACCTGAGCCGATTGACTTCAGCCACCTCGTGCATGTCGGCGGCGACAGGCTGAGCTGCGAGCTCTGTCACAACGGCGGTGACCGGCGGCTTCTGCGCGCTGTTTGCCGCAGCATGGCTATCGCTGTCACCGCCCCGGCGGCCACGAGCAGCGCCGCTGCCACCCGCGAGAGCGGCAGCCGGTCCTTCGAGTAGTCCCTGACCTGCGTGCGTTCCAGCATCCCCGCCGATAGGGCGACGGGCTGACGCCTGGCGATCGCCAGCACGTCGGCCAGGTGCAGCGCGACGCGATCGGTGGACTGCGCGATCTGCTCGCGGCAGCTGAAACCGTCGGCGACGATCAACGTCTCGCTTCCGGCGCCTCTGACCTGCGGGAGCAGCCGGCGCTCGCCGATCGACTGCGAAACGTCATAGTGGTCGCGCTCGAAGCCGAACGACCCGGCCATCCCGCAGCATCCGGAATCGGCCATGACGTAGTCGAGGCCGAGGCGGTCGAGCACCCGGCGCTCGCCGTCCATGCCGAAGAGCGCCTTCTGATGGCAGTGCCCGTGAACGATGGCCTTGTATCGCAGCGCCAGGGGCGGCAAGCGGTCCGCATGCGTCGAGAGGAACTCGCCGAGGGACGACACCAGCGTGCTCAGCCGCCGCGCCCGCGCATCGTCCGGGAAGAGATTTCTCAACTCGTCGCGAAAGACCGCGACGCAGCTTGGCTCGAGGCCGACAATCGGAATCCCTTCGTCGATTTCGCGGAACAGTGCGCCGATGATGTCCTGCAGCCGCCGCTTCGCGGTTGACAGCATTCCGTAGTCGTAGAGCGGGCGTCCGCAGCACAACGGCGCGACGGGAATCTCGACGGCGAAGCCCGCGTCCTCGAGCACCTCGACGGCCGCCATCGCCGTTTCCGGGTGGAAATGGTTGTTGAACGTGTCGGGCCAGAGAATGACGCGCGGCCGGTTCGCGCGCTGTGCCGGCGGTCTTCTCATGAACCATTCCCGGAACGTCACCGGCGCGAATGCGGGAATGCGTCGCGCCGGCGCCATGCCCGCCGCGAGCTTCGCGATGTCGCGGAGCACCGGCGTCTGCGTGACGAGGTTGACGAGCCGCGGCGCACGCGCCGCCAGCGCCGCCCACGTCTGAATCAGGCCGAACGCGTACGCCGATCGCGGCCGCCAGTGATGCTCGTAGTAGTGCGAGAGGAACTCGGCTTTGTAGGTGGCCATGTCCACCTGCACCGGACATTCGCCCTTGCACCCCTTGCACGCGAGACACAGGTCCAGCGCCTCGTGCACCTCCTCGCTCGCCCAGCCTTCGGTGATCTGCTCGCCGCGCAGCATCTCGTAGAGGAGGCGCGCGCGCCCGCGCGTCGAGTGCTTCTCCTCGCGCGTCACCATGTAGCTCGGGCACATCGTCCCGTCGTCGTGTTTGCGGCACTTGCCGATGCCGACGCAGCGCAGCGCGGCGTTCGCGAAGCTGTCGCCGTCTTCGTGGAACCCGAACGTCGTGCGCGGCGTCTCGTGGTGCGCGCCAGGGCCGAGTCGAAGATTCTGATCGAGTGGGTAGGCGTCGATGACCTTGCCCGGATTCATCTTCCAATCCGGATCCCAGATCGACTTGAACTCGCGGAACGCCCGGATCATGTCCGCGCTGAACATCCGCGACAGCAGCTCGCCGCGAGCCTGGCCGTCGCCATGCTCGCCCGACAGCGAGCCGCCGTACCGGTGCACCAGGTCCGCCGCCTCGAACATGAACGCCCTGAACTGCGCCACGCCCTCGACGGTGCGCAGGTCGAAATCGACGCGGCAGTGAACGCAGCCCTGCCCGAAGTGGCCGAACAGATCCGCCGTGTAGTGGTACTTCTCGTACAACCGGTGCAGGTCGCGCAGGTAGGCGCCCAGCTTCCCGGGCGCCACCGCGGAGTCGTCCCACCCTGTCCACATCGCCCGCTCGCCGCCGACGGCCGGCACGGCGGGCCCGCCCGCTTCGCGGATGTCCCAGAGCCGTCGTCGTTGCTCGGCATCGTCGTAGACACGGACTTCGCCGGCGTGACGCGATCCGCGAAGCTGCGACACCAGAAAGTCCGCGTGCTCTCGCGCGTCCGCGCGCGTGGCGCCGCCGAACTCGACGTAGAGCCATCCGCGGCCGGGCGGCAGCAGGCGGAGGTTCTCGGCATGCAACCCGCTGTGAGCGCCCGAGCGAATCAGCATGTCGTCGACACCTTCGAGGCCGATTGGACGGTGCTCGAGGATGCGCGGCACCGCGTCGGCCGCGTCGAAAATCGTCGGATATCCGATGACGACCAGGACCCGCTCCGGGAAGTGCCGTACGAGGTGAACGGCCGCTTCGAGGACGAAGACGAGCGTCGACTCGCTGCCGACGAGCGCGCGGCCCACGTGAAATCCGTTCTCGGGCAGCAGCGCCGGGAGGTTGTAGCCGGACACGCGTCGCGGGATGTCGGGAAACTCGCGACGAATCAGGTCCGCGTAGCGCTCCTGGAACGTTTTCACCCGGCGATAGAGATCCGCCGCCGGCCCTCCTGCATCGATGATGTGTCGATACTCGGCATCGCTCGTGGCGCCCGCGCGAAGGCGCAGGCCGCGATACGTCACCACCTCGAGCGTGTCGACGTTGTGCGCGGTTGTCGGACCCGGGCCGTAAAAATCGGCGAGCACCGAGTGCACGCCGCAGGAGTTGTTCCCGATCATTCCGCCCAGCGTGCACCAGCGGTGGGTTCCGGGATCGGGACCAAACGTCAGGGCGTGCTCGTTGGCGGCGTCGCGGAGGTCGTCGAGCGTGAGCCCGGGTTGCACCCGCGCCAGTTGGTGGAATGGATCGATGCCGATGATGCGATTGAGATGCTTGGACGCGTCGATGATGACGGCGACGTTGCAGCACTGGCCGGCGATGCTCGTGCCGGCGCCGCGCGCAAGGACGGGCGCGCCATGACGCCGGCACACATCGATGGCGCTGACGATGTCGTCAGTCGTGCGTGGAATGACAACGCCGATCGGGACGTGACGGTAGTTGGACGCGTCCGTCGCGTAGAGCGCGCGATCGCCGGTCCCGAACCGCACCTCTCCGGCAATCGCGGCGCGCAGGTCGGCGGCGAGCGCGTCCGCGTCGGTTACCGCACTTCGAACCGGCTGGCGTCGGGCCGTTTCAGCTCGAGGCCCAGACCCGGCCGCGACAAATCCGGATAGAGGCATCCATCTCCCCGGGGCCGTTGCGCCCCGTCGAACAGCATCTGCTCGATGCGTACGTGATCGTGGAAATACTCGACATGCCTGACCGGTCCGAGGGCACAGCAGGGTGCAAGATGAAGCGACGGCGCCGTGTGCGCCGACAACGGCATCCCGAACGCGTCGCAGAGCGCGCCGACCTGGAGGAAGCCTGTGATGCCGGCGCACCGCGTTGCGTCCGCCTGCAGCACGTCGACGGCCCCCGCCTCGAGCATGCGCCGGAAATAGCGAAGGTCGTATCCATACTCGCCGGCGGCGATCTCGATGCCGGCCGGAGCGCGATCGCGCATCAGGCGAAGCCCTTCGAGGTCGTCGGAGCTCACGGGCTCCTCGAACCACGACACGCCGAACGGCCCGATGGCCTCCGCGACGGCGAGTGCCTGCTTGCGGTCGTACGCGCCGTTGGCGTCGACGAAGAGCTGAGCCGGCGCGCCAATCGCGTCGCGCACCGCCTTGACACGCTCGACGTCAGCCTTCGCGTCGCGGCCGATCTTCATCTTCACGCGCGAGATGCCGGCCGCGACCCATCCCGCGCACTGCTCCTGCAGCGCCCGAACGGAATAGGAGGTGAACCCGCCGCTCCCGTACAGGTCGATCCCCGGTCGTACCGCGCCGAGCAGGCTCACGAGCGGCACGTCGAGCAGTCGCGCCTTCAGGTCCCAGAGTGCCGCGTCCACCGCCGCAATGGCGCTGGCGGCGATGCCTGGACGGCCGGCGTTGCGCACCGCACGAACCATCGCGATCCATGCCCGCGGGACATCCATTACCGGGAGGCCGTGAATCCGTTCCGCCAGCATCCCCCGAACCACCGCCGCCGCGGACGCGTCGGTGTAGGCGTATCCAAGACCGCGCCTGCCGCCACCCTCGATCTCGACGACGATCATCGTCGTCTGCTGCCAGTCGAACGTGCCGTCGGCTTCGGGAGCGTCGGTCGGGATGGTGTAGGCGTGGACGCTGACGTGATCGACGGCGGAGTCGACGCGCGCCGGATGTCCTGCAGCAGTGGCCACGCGCTCACCGCTCCTTCAGATCGATGAGCGCGAGCCCGGTCGCGGGATCGCTGCGTCGCCGGAGATGAGCCGGCGTCTCGACGAGGACAACCTCCAGCGTCGGCCGGACGTGTGCGTCGAGGAGGTGACCGCCGTGCGCGGTTCCATCGCGTTTGCCGACGACGACGTGCGCGTGGAGCTTCGGTCCGTCGTCGCCAATGGCCAGGTTGCCCAGCAGGGAGAGGACTTCGACCTGCTCGGTGATGGGAATGCGCAGGTAATCTCGCTGCTGCGGCTCGAAGTAGCCGAGCGTCACATGCTGGAACGCGCCGATACCCGTGAACGACGCCGTGGCGATGCCGCGGCTGCGCGAAAAGGCGAGCAGCTCCTTCGTTACCTCGTCACCGGCGTTGAGGACGAGGACGAACGTCTTTGTGCCGCCAGCTTGACTGAGCTCTCGCGCGTTCACTACACCAGCTCTCGCACCTTGTCGGCGAGTACGGTGAGCGCGATCTTGTTGCGATGCGGGGTGCCCTTGGCGAGCGCTTCGGCGAACTTCGTCGCCTGCTGCACCGTGACCCTCGGCGGCATCGGCGGCTCGAACGGATCGACGGTTGCCTCGACGATGACGGGGCCGGGCGTCGCGAACGCCTGGTCGAGCACGCCGCCGCACTGTTTCGGGTCGGCGACGCTGAACCCCGTCGCGCCGCACGCCCGCGCGTAGGCCGCGAAGTCGATCGGCTGCAGCTCGCACCCGTACTCGGGATTGCCGAGGAACACCATCTGCTCCCACTTGATCATGCCGAGCGAGTTGTTCTTGACGATGACGACCCTGATCGGCAGCCGGTACTTCACGCAGTTGGCGAACTCGGCCATCAGCATCGAGAAGCCGCCGTCGCCGACGAAGGCGACGACCTGCCGCTCGGGATAGGCGATCTGCGCGGCCATCGCGTACGGCAGCCCGTTGGCCATCGAGGCGAGCGTGCCCGAGAGCGAGTGCATCTGACCGCGCTTCACGTGGATGTACCGCGCCCACCACGTGGCAATCGTTCCGCTGTCGCACGCGACGATCGCGTCGTCGCGGAGGAGCCGGTTGACTTCCTTCGCGACGACCTGCGGCTTCATCGGCACGTCGGGAGCAGCGGCATGTTCGTCCATCACCTTCCGCCACTTCTCCATCCCCTGCTGCGCCTTCTCGAGGAACGAGCGGTCGTCGTGGCGGCGCAGCATCGGCGTCAGCGCCTGCAGCGTGCGGCGGCTGTCGCCGACCAGGCCGACCTCGACGGGATACCGAAGCCCGATGCGAATCGGATCGAGCTCGATTTGCACGCCGCGAGCCTGCCCGGGCTTCGGCAGGAACTCGAGGTACGGGAACGAGGTGCCGACCATGAGGAGCGTGTCGCACGCTTCGATTGCGTCCTGCGACGGGCGTGTGCCGAGCAGGCCGATGCCGCCCGTCGTGTACGGGCTGTCGTCGGGCACCGCCGCCTTGCCGAGCAGCGGCTTGACGATGGGCGCGCCGAGCAGTTCGGCGGCCTGTTCGAGCTCGCTCGCCGCGCCAATCGCACCGCGGCCGGCGAGGATGACGATCTTCTTCCCGCCGTTCAGGATGTCGGCGGCCTGCGCGAGGTCCGTGTCGTTCGGCAGCCGCGCGCTGTGCGGCTCGAGCTCCGACATGTGGCCCTTGATGTTGCGCTTCGACCGCTGGCCGCCCGCGGCGGCTTCCTGCAGATCCACCGGAAAGGAGATGTGCGAGACGCCACGGTAGAGCAGCGCCGTCCGGCACGCCAGGTGCGCGACGTTTTCGACATGCGTCGGCCCCATGACTCGCGCGTTGTACTTCGCGACATCCATGAAGAGCTTGTCGAGCTCCACGTCCTGTTGCGTGTGGGTGCCGATGAGATCGTGGTACGGCATGCCGGTGATCGCCAGGACCGGCTGTCCGTCGAGCTTGGCGTCGTACAACCCATTGAGCAGATGGATGCCGCCGGGCCCCGATGTCGCGAGGCAGACGCCGAGGCGGCCGGTGAACTTGGCGTAGCCGCACGCCATGAACGCGGCCGCTTCTTCGTGGCGCACCTGCACGAAGCGAATCGCGTCCGCCTTCTTGCGCAACGCCTCCATGATGCCGTTGATGCCGTCGCCCGGCAGGCCGAAGATGGTGTCAACGCCCCATTCCTGGAGCACGTCGATGAGGATGTCGGATGCGGTTTGAGACATCGCGCCTTCCTTGGATGAGTCCGATGTTCGGCGGGTGCATATCGGATGCCCGGTGGGGCCCTACCGTTCACCGTCGGAGGTAGAGCCCGGCGGCGATCGCGACCGCTGCCGCTGCCGCGAACGCGCGGCGGTGTTTCGAGAACATCAGCTCCCAGCTTGACGATCGCGCGCGTCGATCGAACCGGCCATGCGCGCCGAAGTCGCGGTCCTCGTCCACCGGAGCCCACAGGTTGTCCGGCCGGTGCTGGTCCTCGGGCTCGGACGTCTGCTGCGACTCGTATCCCGCATGCGCGAGATAGCGGTCGGCGAGCCCCGCGGCCACGCGATCGCCGACGATGGCTTCGACCGTCGGAAAGCCGACGAAGTACTCGCGTCGCGGATGATCGGCGGCCCAGACGATCGCGTCTGCCGCGACTTCGGGCTGGAAGATCGGAGGCACCGGCTGCGCGCGGTTCGGAAGACGGCTCTTCACCCAGTCGAACTGCGGCGTGTTCAGCGCGGGCAGCTGCACCATCGTCACCCTCACGCCGCTGCGGTCGTGCAGCAGTTCGGCTCGAAGCGAATCGCAGAACCCTTCGACCGCGTGCTTGGCGGCGCAGTAGGCGGACTGGAGCGGGATGCCGCGGTAGGCCAGCGCCGACCCGACCTGGACGATGACGCCGCGGCCGCGCGGCGACATCCGGCGGAGCGCCGCGAGCGTACCGTGCACGACGCCCAGGTACGTCACCTCCGTGACGCGCCTGAACTCGCTCGCCTCCATGTCGCGAATCGGCGAGAACACGCTCGCCATCGCGTTGTTGATCCAGATGTCGATCGGACCGCACGTCTCCTCGAGGATGGCGGCGGCCGCCTCGACGCGGTCGGCATCGGCAACGTCCGCCGGGAGGATGACCGCGCGGCCGCCAGCGTCCTCGACGTCGCGGGCGGCGCCGACGAGCCCGGCCCGGCCGCGCGCGAGCAGACCGATCGAGGCGCCGCGACGCGCGAAGGCACACGCGGTCGCGCGGCCCACGCCGGCCGAGGCGCCCGTAATCATGACGACCTGAGGCGTTGCCGCGGCTGTCATCCGTCTTCCGTGGATGCAACGCCGCCGCCACGTGACGCGCGGCGCACGGCTCGCGCGGGGTTACCGCGGCGCTTCCACGAGCGTGTGCGTACCGGGGTCGATGACCAGGTGCGGCGGCTCCGCGGCAATCAGGTACTCGAACTCGGCGCGGAACTGCTGGAGCGAGATGCCGGCCGTCGCCGCGAACTTGGCGAGCTCGTGCGGATCCTCGAAATCGTCGCGGCGCAGCCGGATCATGTAGCGCCTCGCGATGCCGTACCGCGTCGAATGGATGTCCACCAGCCGCACGCGCGTGCGTCCGCTGTCGGGATCGATGGCGTCGGCGAACGGGATCGGCACGAAGTTGCCACCCTGCATGGAAACCATCACCGCGCTTCCGCCCGACAGCAGGTATTTCGCCGCGCAGTACCCGAGGTCGCGGGTGTACTCCATGTCGGCCGGAATCGGGTCGGCGCACCGCAGCTCGTACCCGATGTTCTTGGCGGCGATCGTCGTCCGGATGCCGAAGGTGCGGAGCCGCTTCTGGACCTCGGCCTTCAGGATCTCGCCGATGTTGACCTCTGCGATGCGAAGGTGGCCGTGGGAATCGCGCTCGACGTCCTCCAGCTGCTCGAGGTCGGCGGGGTCGATGCCGAGCACGAGCCCTTCGGCAATCACGGCGACGCCGTCGCGCCGGCCATAACTGAGCCGCTTGATGACGGCGCCGACCAGGGTGTCGACGACCGTCTTCAACGGGATGTGGTGAAGCGGGAACTCCTCAGGGATGAGCGTCAGCGTCGCGCCCGCCGCCTTGCCGATGCCGAGCGCGAGGTGGCCGGCCTTGCGGCCCATCGCGATGACGAAGTACCAGCGCGACGTCGTCTTCGCGTCGACCATCAGGTTCTTCAGGATCTCGACGCCGTGATGGCGCGCCGTCTGAAAGCCGAAGGTGTCGACGTTGGCGGGCAGATCCAGGTCGTTGTCGATCGTCTTCGGGACGTGGACGACGCGGATGCGCCCGCGGCCGTGCTCCTCGACCTTCATGGCCGAGAACGCGGTGTCGTCGCCGCCGATCGTGATCAGCATGTCGACGTTCAGCCTCAGCAGCGACACGACGACCTGCTCCAGGTGATCGGGCTTGGTCGTCGGGTTCGCGCGAGAGATGCCGATGTGCGACCCGCCGCGGAAGTGGATGCGGCTGACCGAGTCGATCGTCAGCGGGGTCGTGTGATCGACATCGCCTTGCATGATCCACTCGAAACCGTCGCGGATGCCGAGCACCTCGACGCCCTCGAGCCGGCCTCGGATCGTGGCGGCGGAGATGACGCTGTTGATGCCTGGCGCCGGCCCGCCGGCGACGAGAATCGCGAGCCGAGTCTGGTGACCCATGCGGAGACCCTGAAGAACGTGCGCTTCAAGAATATCGCGCTTCGGTCGCTGCTTCGTACCTGAGCCGAACGAGAGGCCGTGGCACCCGGGTTGCGTGACGTGAGCGCCCGGAGAGGTGACCTATGCCCGAAAAAGAGACGCTGCGGCGCGCCCGCGCCGACAAGCGCGCCGGCAAGTCGGCATCCACGCAGGCCGGCGAGTTCGTCCGCGAGGAGGTGCATCACGTTCGTGAGGGGAAACATGGCGCGCGCTCGACGAAGCAGGCGATTGCGATCGGCCTGTCGAAGGCGCGCCGCGCGGGCGTGAAACTGCCGCCGCCGCGAGGTGGCAAGGCAAGCACTCGGCGCAGCGCGGCTGCAGCCACCCGCGCGTCGCGGAAGCGCTCGCGGCCGTCGGCGACCCGCTCGAGGAGCCTGAGGCGTGCGCTGAAGCGCGAAGGACACCGCGCCGCGTCGCGGAAGGCGCTGTCGCGTCAGGCGACGTCGGCCGCTCGCCGCCGGTCACCGGCAAGTCGCAGCGCAGCCGCGCGAAAGGCCGCCCGTACCAGACAGCGGCAGGGCACGATGCGCCGGCGCCGCGCGACGGCGTAGTACGGTGCGACGCCGCAACGGCGGCATTGACACCATGGACGCTTCACGCGTCAGGCGTCATACCACGGGGACCTGGCGCGCACGAGCCGTCCGATCATTCGTGCGTACGTAGTATCTGTCCGAGCGATTAAAGGGGGGGAGCTATCTTGTCGAACGCTGTAGGGCTGAGTCTCGGTTGCAGGTGTACGGCGTGGGAGGCAATCAACGGTCCCGCAACGCCGTAGCGCACCTTCGAGGTAGACAGGGGTTATGCCTGTAGCCCAGTAGAGCGTTGCCGCCCGATTGGGTTGCGTCGTCTCACGGGGCGTGCGCAGCGGGGCCCGGTCGCCGCCGGGCATGAATTCAAACCATCCATGCCATCGCCGCGTGCCGTCGGCCGCCGGTGCGCCACACGCGCGAGCCGCAAAGGGGCGCCCGGTCCCGGTCACCACGGCCCGCCTGTATTCCAGCAGCACCACTGCCATGATCTGCGCGCGTTCACCCTGTTCGGACCGCATGCCGCCACTCTACGAATGCAGACGTCGTGCCCTTGCACGTGAGCGCTCAAGTATGTCGTCGCGTAACGCCGTATCGTGGCGGTTCTCCGCATTCGCCGCGCTGACCTCGGCATGTTTCTGCCAGAAATGCGCGCGTGCGACGTCACGGCGGATACGCATCGCGTCGCCAATCGCTACGTCTGTACCTGACCGGTCAAGTGCGCCGGAATCTCCAACGGCTCGACGCCGACAGGAGATTGCGCGGCGCGGTGGCGTTCGGCAATTCATCGCTTTACATAACCGCTCAAGTATTGCAGAATTTCCGCGATGAGGGAGAAGTTGCTGGTGCTCGCCCGGCGCCGCTGCCTCGTGTGCGACACCGAGCAGGACGTGCTCGAGCAGTCGAACACCGATGTGATCGGCCCCCC
>Ga0209438_1000359_pt1 | contig 13612 bp, 6 predicted proteins | sample GraSoi_2013_20cm_FD_185825 | JGI IMG/M metagenome (GOLD analysis project Ga0209438, IMG submission 185825) | Grasslands soil microbial communities from the Angelo Coastal Reserve, California, USA - Sample 9_17_2013_20cm (SPAdes) (version 2) | ecosystem: Environmental > Terrestrial > Soil >...
CCCGCCTCGTTCGAGCTCAACGTGACGTTGCAGGACGCCCGCTATCGCACCTGGCGAATTACGCTGCTGGCAACCAGATTGTTTGAACTCGCGAAGAAGCTGGAGTTTGCAAATTTCAAGAGTTACCCGGCTTCACGCGCCGTGTGCCTGCCGATTACGACGACCAGGGAAGCGGCCAATCGTGCCAGCGTATATCGCTTCGGTGAACCGTGAGTCTGCATCACCTGGGTAGACCCGACGAGGCACTGCATGGCTGGCGCGAACTCGCCGGCGAAGTGGGCATCATCGGGATCGGCGTGCTCATCGCCCTTGGATCCCAGCAATTCGTCGAAACAGCGCAAGAGAAGCATGAAGCAAAGGAAGCGGAGGAGGTTATTCGCGGAGAGATCGCAGCCAATATCGGCCGCGTCCAATTGCGGATACAAACCCGTCCTTGCGTCGATCGCCGCATTTCCGAAATGCAAACGATACTCAATAGCGCAATTGTGCAGCCAAACATCGTCACGCCGAATTGGATCGGGAGGCCGATATATTCGACGTTTCTGAGAAACCGATGGGATGCTGAATCGCAGGCGGGTCGAGTGGCGCTTATCAACCCCGAAAGTCTGTCCGGCTACGCCGTCATGTATGCGCAGATGCGCGACCTCGAAAATGAGATGATGGCCGAACAAACCGACTGGGCCAAACTCCGGACGCTCGAGCATTTGCAACGCCTGGATCAACCCGCCTCGTTCGAGCTCAACGTGACGTTGCAGGACGCCCGCTATCGCACCTGGCGAATTACGCTGCTGGCAACCAGATTGTTTGAACTCGCGAAGAAGCTGGAGTTTGCAAATTTCAATAGTTACCCGGCTTCACCTGCCGTGTGCCTGCCGATCACGACGACCAGGGAAGCGGCCAATCGTGCCAGCGTATTTCGCTTCGGCGAACCCTGACCTAATGGTCCGACGCCCGGCATCAATCCCCCGGCAATCGAAGCTCGGGCGGTCCCCGACCGCCTGCCGCCTTGAGTTTGCGGAAAGCGTCGTTGCTGAATTTGCACGAGTCTCCCTCGCAGCCGCCCTCCACGATCGAGTTACGCACGCCCATCGCAATTGTGCCGCCGGTATCGCTGTCGCCGATCTCGGCATTCACTTTGCCGGTGCCGCCGATGACGAGATTTGAATCGTCGTAGGTGATGATGTTGCGGTCTCCGGATGAGCGGATCGCAACGTCATCGTAGCCGTCGTCTCCGACCACAAACGTGCTGGTGCCGATTGCCGACGGAGTCCCTTCGCCACTGACGACCGCGTACGACTGGCCCTCCGGCAATTGCGGAAGGTGCATGCCCTGTTCCTCCCCGCCTTCCTTGGCGCCGGGCTCTGGCGCGGCGACGTCCGCGGCGGGGTCGGGTATAGCGGCGAAGGTGAGAGTGATTTGAGGGGCGGTGATCGAGTCAGAGTTGACCGGCAGATTCGACTCAGCCGGGGCGGCTTCGCCGCCGGTCGGAAGCGTTTGCGGGGCCTTCCTTGGTGCCCTCTGCTCATCGGGCTTATTTTCGCTTCCGGCATCGCCAGAGTTGCCCGACCGGATCCACGATTCGCTTACATCAACGACATTCAAGCCACTGGTATCGGTATCGCCGGTGTTCGCGTTGATTTCGCCGTTCCGTTCGATGAAGACATTGGAGTCATCATAGGTGACGATATGATTGTTGCCATTGACGCTCACCGAATGGTCTTCAAACCCACTGATCGCGACCCCCATGCCTTTTGACTTGCCCGCGCGTGGCAAGGTCCCGAGGAACGACATGTTTGCACCTGGCGCCCTGGCAGTTGTGGCGGGTGAATGATCGGGCTTGGCCGCGCCTTGCCCCGCCAGACGGGTAAGGAGGAGCTTCGCCAGCAACGCGGGCGTAATCGTTACAACCGGGGCCGGGCGAGGAGCCGAAGCGCCTGTGATGCCATGCTCAGCGATCCCGCCGAATCTCGCAAGCCGCATCGGGACGGCGGATATCTCAGTTGGCAGCGGGCCGGCGGCAATCGCTGGAAGCGAGCTGGTACCCGTCGACAAGACCGACCCCTCGACTCCAAGGGCGACCACGCCGCTCGCCGACGTAGGCCCGGTGTTCGCCGTCAGCCTTCCGCCGTCGCCGATCATGATGATGGAGCCGTTCTCAGCGATAATCTGCGCGGGCATGCGCTTCGTCCACCACTGCTGATCCGGCTCAGGAGCGGCCGGTGCGATCCGGGGGACGGGCTTGCCGTCGATGGTTGTGACATAGGGCGCGTCGTGCCGCATCGAGGAAGTCGGCGCGGGGGAGAACGGCCAGGCAATCCGGATGGGCTGGTTCGATGCGCCGACGGCCGCGGTGTGCAGGATCGCCGGGCCGCCACAACGCGGGAATGCCGGACACGGCGCGGAAGATCCCGCCATCGTCAATGACACCGCCCCGCCTCGCAGCGCGATCGTGACCACGGGAGCCGAGCCTGCCTCGGTCACCGATGGGCCGGCGTTTAACGTGATCGGAATCCTGTCCGGGTCGATGGCCGTTGGCGGCCGCTCCGCTGGGGCGACGTCCGCTGCGGTTACGCCCGGTCGGCCAATCAAGCCCTCGCGCAACGACAGGCCCATCAGCCCGGAGTTCAGTGTCAACATCGCGAAAAACGCAGATCTGGAGATGTCCATGATCGTTCTCCTTGAATAGCGTCCTGGACAGCAGAATCAGCGTGACAGTCTGCCCGATTAAACTGGGCTAAGGTCTGTCCGGAAAGCGCAATTACATGGGTGAAGAACGCTCACGGCAGAACGTGGCGCCAGCACACCCCAGGTGGGTTCTTGGGAATTTCAGCATCGCTGAAAGGCAAGGGGTTCGGACACGAACCCCGCCATCGACAGGCACCGCCTCCAGCCCTGCTAAAGGCGGTCGCGACCGGCCCGAAACAACGTCTGGCGGTGCCCCAAAGATCGTGATTGCAACCGCTCTTGAGTTTAATTCAGATTAACGCAATACTAACAAGAGGGGGTAAATGCTTGATGCAATATAATTCTCCAAGGGGATCCGTTGTGTAGTCGACTAACCAAGAATGGTTCACGTGTGATCCTCGACCAGGGGGAAGGAGCACATCGAATGTCAGATTTCGTCATCATCAAAGCAGCCTCGCCGATACGGTAAGTATGGCGACGGTCGCGCAGCAGAGACGGTCAAATATGGCCGACTTCGCACCATTCGGTGTGAGCCGGGGATCCCGAGTTGTATCCCAGGCCCTCCTTCGAAAGCTAAGCTCATTCGTTGATCTCAACGGCGAGGAAGTGTCCCTCCTTAGCAGGTTGACCACCGACATCAGGGCAGCTCCCGCGAAGCGGGACATCTATTCGGAAGGAAATCGACCGCACTACCTTCACCTGATTGTTGAAGGATGGGCAGCGCGGTACAGGATCCTCCCCGATGGAACGCGCCAGATCACCGCCTTCCTCCTCCCGGGCGATTTCTGCGACCTCCATGTCTCGATTCTCAAGCGAATGGATCACAGCGTTACGGCGCTGACAAACTGCAAGGTCGCATGGATCGTGAGCGATCTGTTCGACCAGCTTACGGCCGAACATCCGCGACTGACCCGTGGCCTTTGGTGGTGCACGCTGCTTGACGAGGCGATCCTGCGCGCCTGGATTGTTAACCTCGGCCGGCGAGACGCCTATCATCGCATCGCGCATCAGATCTGCGAAATGCATCATCGTTTGTCGATGATTGGACTGGTCGAAAACGGTCGGTTCGATTTTCCAGTGACGCAGGTTGAATTGTCCGACGCAACCGGGCTCACCCCCGTTCACGTCAATCGAATCCTGAAGCGTCTCCGCACGGAAAGAATAATCGATTTGTCCCGGAAAGAGGTTTGCGTCAGGAACCTCGACACGCTGCAGAGGATCGCCGAATTCGACCCAACTTATCTGCATATGGGTCGGCGCCACTAGCAACCGCCCTTGCCGCGTTATTATCACAGTTAAGCGTATCTGCCGCATTTTGGGCCTAATGGGCCCTTGAGACCCGCATCTCCGGTCTGTCGCGGCGAACCTTCCCCTCGCCGCCGCGCAGGGCTTTGAGTGCGGGTCTCGACCTGCGCTAAGGGCGGAAAAAGCCGCTATGCCGTCGCAGCCCGATACGCGACCTCTCGGGAAAAGGCTGGCGGCCGAGGGCGTCGGCACCTTCTTCTTCTCCGCCTGCGTCATCGGATCCGCGATCACCGCTCATGACCTGTCGGCCGGGAGCGACGCGGCTGCGCTTCTCGGCAATGCACTCGCAATCGGCGCGATGTTGTTCGTGCTCCTCACGATCCTCGATCCGATCTCGGGTGCGCACATCAATCCCGCGGTGAGCCTGGTCGCGGCCTTTCGATCCGCGCTGACCTGGCCCGATACCGCCGCCTACATCGTGACTCAGGTTGCGTTCGCGATATTCGGCGCCTGGGCCACGCATCTGATGTTTGGCCTGCCAAGCCTGCAACCGTCTTTCAAAACGCCGGTCGGTCTTGCCCAATGGGTCGGCGAGTTCATCGCCGCCTTCGGCCTGATCCTGACGATCCTCGGCACGGTTCGATTTCCGCGCGAGTGGGTCGCGCCAGCGGTCGGCCTCTATCTTGCGACGGCTTACTGGTTCAACCCGTCCACAACCTACGCCAATCCGGCGATCACGATCGCTCGGAGCCTAACCAATACCCTTGCCGGAATTGCCCCCCGCGACGTGGCGCCGCAGATCGCTGCGGCGCTCGCCGGAGCGGCTTGCGCGGCCGCGCTCGCGCACTGGCTATTCGACGCCGGTTGAAAGCGGGTGCCGACCGGGCCGAAGACGGTCATTTTGCAGCTGCATTTTATTGATCCGGCTCTTCTTAACCTGCTTGCATTCGAGGGTCCGGGAATCACGCTAAGTCGCCCAGCCGAACCATCGGAACAGGGCAGGCGGTAAAATGGGGCGCTCACAACAGGTTAGACTGCTTCTCAAAGGCGCCTCGATCTCAGCGCTCGCCATCGGCACGCTGTGTATCGCAAGCCCGGCTGTGGCTGCGCCGCATGATACCGCCGGGACGGGCACATTCCCTGGCACGAGCACAACCGCCGACACCCTGACGCTGTGCGATATCGCGGGCACCAATCCCTGTTTCTACGGAGTCCACAGCACGGGTTCCGGATTGGTTGCGGCGACGGTCAGCGCAGCAGCGAACGGCCAGATCGATCAGCACGCCGCCGCTTCAACGGTCAGTTTGACGCTTTCCAATCCAGCGGGCTCGAGCGCCGAGGTCGGTGCAGTCGCCACCGCCGCGGGCACCGGCCTGCAGAGCGCGCAGGCGATCGTCCAGGCCGGCATCAAACAGGGTGGCGGCGGCAGTGCCGGAACTGGGACGACCACGTCCGGCAGCACCACCTCGGCGAGTTCGGCAGGCATCGGCGCGGCTGCGACCGGTACTGCCGGCGCTGTGAACCTCATCCAGAATGACGGGACGCTGAGCGTCGCGGCAGTCGCCGACGTCTCCGGCGGCAACGCCAACGCGACGGCGAAGATCGCCGGCGGCATCTCGCAGCTTGCTTCTGCTACGCCCGGAAGCGGGTCGACCTCGCCCACCAGCAGCGCGGCGGCCGCGACCAGCGCTCCCGGTGCCGTAAACCTGACCAACAGCGGCACGATCAACATCACCGCGAACGCGAACGCGGTGGGCAGCACCGCCGCCGCGGCGTTGGCCGGCGTTCAGGGCATTCACCAGGCCGCCGGCGCTGGTGGAAGCGGGTCGACCTCACCCACCAGCAGCGCGGCGATCGGTACGGCTGCGACCAGCACTCCCGGCGCCGCAAACCTTACCAACAGCGGCACGATCAATATCGCCGCGAACGCGGCCGCGGTGGCCGCGTCGGGGCCGGCCAATGCGACGGCGCTTGCCGGCCCAACGAGCGCGCTCGGCTCGGGCGCGGCGATCGCCCAGAATGCGACCGGGCCGGCGACGGTCGACAACAGCGGCACGATCAACATCTCCGCGGTGGCCGATGCGACCGGCGCCGGAACCGCGAACGCACTGGGGATCGCCAACGGTCTTAGCCAGGCAGGCAGCGCGGCAACTTTCGTCAACCAGGCGGCCGGCACGTTCTCGGTGCTGGCATCGGCCAACGCCAACGCGGTCACCAGCGCGCATGCCGCAGCCTCCGCCCTCGGCATCCATCAGGCCGCAGGCGCCGGGTCGAGTTCGCCCAGCAGCAGCGCGGCGATCGGCGCAGCTGCAACCGCCACGCCCGGTGCGGCGACCCTTCAAAACGACGGGACGCTGAATGTCGCGGCAGTCGCCAACGCTGCCGCCGCCAACGCCGTCGCCGCGGCGAACGTCGCCGGCGGCATCGTGCAGTCCGCTGCCGCCGCCACGTCTGGCAGCGGGTCGACCTCGCCCACCAGCAGCGCGGCGATCGGTGCGGCTGCGACCAGCGCGCCCGGCGCCGCGACCCTCACCAACAGCGGCACGATCAATATCGCCGCGAACGCGCTCGCAATGGGCGGCACCGCCGCTGCGGCATCGGCCGGCGTCCAGGCTATCCATCAGTCCGCCGGCGGAAGTGGATCGGCGAGCAGCTCGGCGGCCATCGGCGCGGCTGCGACCAGCGCGCCCAGTGCCGCGACCATCACCAACAGCGGCACGATCGACATCGCCGCGAACGCGCATGCAGTGGCCGCATCGGGACTGGCCCATGCGACCGCCCTTGCCGGTCCGTCGAGCTCGCTCGGCTCCGGCGCCGCGATCGTCCAGGGCGCGGCCGGGCCGGCGACGGTCGACAACAGCGGCACGATCAATATCTCCGCGGTGGCCGATGCGACCGGCGCGGGATCTGCGGACGCATTGGGGATTGCCAACGGTCTCAGCCAGGCAGGCAGCGCAGCTTCGTTCGTCAATCAAGCCGCCGGCACTTTCTCGGTGCTGGCGTCGGCCAACGCCAACGCGGTCACCAGCGCGGATGCGGCGGCGTTCGCCGGCGGCATCCACCAGTCCGCCGCCGGTAGCGCGTCGACCTCGCCCACCAGCAGCGCGGCGATCGGTGCGGTTGCGACTGGCGTGCCCGGCGCCGCGACCATTACCAACAGCGGCACGATCGACATCACGGCGAACGCGAACGCGATGGGCGGCCTCGCCGCTGCAGCGTCGGCCGGCGCCCAGGGCATCGACCAGGCCGCCGGTGGAAGCGGGTCCGCGAGCAGCTCGGCGGCCATCGGCGCGGCTGCGACCAGCGTGCCCAGTGCCGCGACCATTACCAACAGCGGCACCATCAATATCGCCGCGAATGCGCACGCGGTGGCTGCATCGGGGTCGGCCCATGCGACCGCCCTTGCTGGTCCGTCCAGTGTATCCGGCTCGGGTGTGGCGATCGCCCAGAGCGCAACCGGGCCGGCGACGATCGACAACAGCGGCACGATCAACGTTGCCGCGGTGGCGGATGCGACCGGCGCGGGAACTACGAGCGGATTGGGGATCACGAGTGCAATGGCGCTCGCCGACGGTCTCAGCCAGGCGGGCAGCGCTGCTTCGTTTGTCAACCAGGCCGCCGGCACTTTCTCGGTGCTGGCGTCGGCCAACGCTAACGCGGCCGACAGCGCCAATGCGGCCGCCGCCGCCTTTGGCATCCACCAATCCGCCGCCGCAAGCGGGTCCAGTTCGCCCACCAGCAGCGCGGCTGCCACCGGCGCTCCTGTTGCCGCGAACTCGATCCAGAATAGCGGCACGATCGACATCTCCGCTGTCGCCAACGCAGCGGGTGCCAACGCCGCCGCCTCGGCGAGCGTGTCCGGCGGCATCTCGCAGGCTGCTTCCGCCAGCACCGGCAGTGCCTCGAACCTGGTCCAAAACGACGGGACGCTGAATGTTGCGGCGGTCGCCAACGCCGTCGGCGGCGCCAGCGCCGCCGCGACGGCAAGCCTCTCCGGCGCCATCTTGCAATCTGCTTCCGTCAGCACCGGCAGCGCCTCGAACCAGATAAACAACACCGGAACCTTGACGATCCACGCGGACGCGAACGCCACCGCGACCGGCGCGGCCGAGGCCAGTGCGGTCGCCACGTCGGCGATCGTCCAGGAAGCCAACGCGCTCAGCGGCGCTGCCCAGGCATCGCTGACCAACAGCGGCACGTTGAACGCCTCGGCGAACGCCCATGCGATGGGCGGAACCGCCGCGACGGCCTTCGCCAACATCCTGGCTGTCAACCAATCCGCCAGCGTCCTCGGAAGCGCCAGCTCGGCGGGCATTGGTGCGGCTGCGACTGCCGTTCCCGGCGCCGCGACCATTACCAACAGCGGCACGATCAATATCGCCGCGAACGCGACCGCGGTGGCCGCGTCAGGGCTGGCCAATGCGTCGGCTTTTGCCGGTCCGTCCAGCGCATCCGGAACCGGCGCGGCGATCGCTCAGAACGCGACCGGCCCGGCGATGTTCGACAATAGCGGCACGATCAACATCTCCGCGATTGCGAATGCGACCGGCGTGGCGGGCGCGAACGCGGTGGGGATCGCCAACGGTCTCAGCCAGGAGGCCGGAACCGCGACCTTCGTCAACGAGGCGGCCGGGACTTTCTCGGTGCTGGCATCGGCCCACGCCAACGCGGCCACCAGCGCGAATGCGGTGGCGTCCGCCGTGGGCGTCCACCAGTCGGCTTCCGTTGCGCCCGCAACCGGGACGACGACCGCAACCGGGACGACCACGTCCGGTACCAGCGCGGCGCGCATTGGCGTGGCTGCTGCCGGACTCGCTCCGGCCTTCACCAACAACGGCAAGTTCAGCGTCAAGGCCATCGCCGTTCCGGCCGCACCGACCGGAGCCGTGGGAGCCGCGCTAGCAAATGCGCAGGGCTATGATGCCAGCCAGACCTCTGCTGCGTTGGGATCCATGGCGGTCAACGCTCTCAACGCCGGAACGATGACGGTTTCCGCGGCAGCGTCCGCGCCGAACACCGCCCAGGCGCACGCCGTCGGATTCGGAGCCGACGGAAACGCTGCCGCCGGCAACGTGGTCAACTCGGGTACGCTGAATGTGCTCGCGAAAGCGACCGGCTCGGCCAGCAGCGCGAGCGCAACCGGGATGGGCGTGACGTCCGCTTCGAACAACATGACGATCACGAACTCGGGCGCCCTCAATGTCACCGCGATCACCGCGAACGGCGGCGCGGCGAACGCGGCCGGCATTCGCGCTGCGGGAATCGTCCCTCCGGAAACCGGCATTCGCGCTTTGGCGACCGCCGCTCCGGGAACGGGGACCCTTACGATCAACAATTCAGGCGATCTCATCGTGCGGATGTCGACCGACGGCGGGATCACCTTCCAGCGCGGCACCGCAATCGACGTTTCGGCGGCGCCGGTCGACAACTCGGTGGTCAACCTCGGCGACGGCAGTGTCACCGGCAATATTGAGCTGCAGAGCGACGCGGATGTCATCAACTTCACCGGCGGCGGGGCGTTCAATGGGATCGTCAATTCCGCCTGTCTGCCGGCTGGCGGCGTGGTGCCCGACGACCCGCTCCAGAACGGCTGCGGCGTCGGCACGTTGAACATTAGCGGCAATCCGCAATTGTCGAACGACGCCGCAGACGGGCCGTCCTACCTGTTCGCTGACACGCTGAACGTGGCGCCCGGCGGGACGCTCGGCCTGCAGCTGCCCGGGGCTGGGGGAACCTATCCGCAGGTCATCGTCGACACCGCGAATCTCGGCGGCACGTTAAGCGCGACGATCACTTCGCCGAACGGGCTTGTCGATGATACCAACTTCGAGAACGCGATCGACGCACAAACCATCAACGGCACGTTCGACCAGTGCATGGTTAACGGGAATCCGCTGCTGCTGAACCTCGACTGCACGTATGACGACAATGGCAATGTCGATCTGGCGCTCACCCGCAATGCGATCAATAGCGTTCCCGGGGTCACCGGCAACGCGGGTTCGGTAGCAGACGCCCTTGAGGATCTGTTCGACGCCGATCTGACCGGCGGCCTCGCGGATCTCCTGGCCGACCTGTTCCTGTTCGACGACGCGGACAACTTTGCGACCGCGCTCGATATGCTGTCGGGCTCGTCTTATGCGAACTACCTCAACTCGCTCCCGAGCCTCGGCGTGCATGAGAACGACCTGGTGGATCACGCCACGGACTGCAAGCTTCCGGGACCTGTCCGCTCGGTCCTCGAGTGCCGCGGACCCTCGCCATTCCGTGTCTGGGGCCAGCTCGATTATCAACATCGCAAGGAGGACGGCGACCTCTTCGCGGGAACGACGCGGTCCAACCGCATTGTCGGCCTGCTTGGCGTCGACGCCAATGTTGGAGGTGCGGCGCTGCTTGGCATCGATGCGGGCTTCCTCTCCAATCACCTGCGCGATCGCCGGTTCGGCGACACGATCAGGGGCGACGGTTGGACCGTTGGCGCCTACGGGGTTTTCGATCCGGGGCCGTTCTTCTTGAAGGCCATGGGTTCGTACAGTTCGCTCAACGGCAAATCCACGCGTCACATCGACTTCGGGGATCTGGCGCCCGGGGCCGCCTTTGTCGCGACCCCTAGGGGCAGCCCGGATGCCAAGTTGTGGACGGCGGGACTGCATGGCGGTGTCAGATTCTCGTTGAGCCCGGAGACGGTTCTTACTCCGTACGTCAACCTCGATTATGCCCATGTCCGCATGTCCGGGTTTGTCGAACGGGGCGTCAGCGGGGCCGAGCTTCGTGTCGACCGCGGACAGTCGAACCACACATTCGTGACCGGCGGTGTCAAATTGGCAGCGAACCTCGGCGACCTGATTCCGGAGGCGAACCTTGGTTATCGTTATCGGCTCGGAAACAGGCGCGCGTCGCTCAGCGAAGAGTTCCAGTGTCCAGCCGACGACCCTTGTCCGTTCGAGGTCATATCCTCTGCAGAGAAGCGCGGCGCGATTTTGGGTGGCCTCAGCGTCGGTGGTAGGCTCGGTCCCGCCGACGTGAGGATCGGTTATGAGGGCGAGTTCAACGGCCGTCGCACGAGCCACAGCGGCAACTTCAGGATCGTCCTTCCACTTGGTGGCCCATAAATGAATCGCCCGGATGGCGCTCGCCAGGTCGCCAAGCGGGGGGGGCGTTCGCCATCACAGCGACGCACGGCTGACCTGCGCCCGCGGCCTGCTCGCACCGAATCAATCGACGACACGATCAGCAAGGCGCTGTCGGGCCGCGTCAATGTCGTTCCGGCGAAAGCCATCGAAATGGCGGGCCAGTTGTACAGCCGAGGCCAATTCGCTCCGGCGGCGCGCGTGTGTCAGCAAGTCATCGACGCCCGGCCGGGGAATGCCGACGCCCATAATATCCTCGGGGCCGCGCTCGCTGCCACGGGGTCGACCGAAAAAGCGATGGAGTCGATCAGGCGCGCCATCAGGATCAATCCGGGCGCGTCGACTTACTACTCCAACCTCGGCGAGATTCTGCGCCAGGTCGGGCAAACCCAAGACGCCGAAGCCGCGCTCCAAGAGGCGATCAGGCTCGATCCCGGCAATCCGCAGGCGCTCAATAGCCTCGGAATCATCCAGTTCGAGCAGAGTAATTTCAGCGATGCGGAAGCATATTACCGCCGTGCGCTGGAGGCCCTCCCAGAAATGGCCGAGGCGTCCAACAATCTCGGCAACGCGCTGCGGATGAGGGGCGACATCGACGGAGCAATCCAAGCCTATCAGGACGCCTTGACCCATCGCGAGCACTATCCGGAGGCGTACAACAATCTCGGCACGCTGCTGCAGCAGGACAAACGAGCGCAAGAGGCGGAACATGCCCTGCGAAAAGCGATCCGGCAAAATCCGCGCTACGTCGAAGCGCACAACAATCTCGCGCTGTTGCTCCAGTCGCAAGACAAGGACGTCGAGGCACTTAGGGTGCTTGGCGACTCGCTGAAGTTTGCGCCGAAAGACGTGCAGACCCTGGTTATCACCGCGCGCATCCAGCTTCGCCGCCACAGCTTGCCGGAGGCCGAACAGGGCGCTCGCCTGGCGCTTAACGAGGAGCCGGAAAATCCGGAGGCACTCACGCTGCTCGGCCAAGTGTTGCACGAAACCGACCGCTACGATCAAGCGATCGACGTGTTGGAGCACGCGCTCAAGGTACGGCCCGACAATCCTGAAACTCTGAATTTCTACGGAGTTGCGCTTAAGTCGGTCGGCCGGCTCGAGGAAGCGCGGGAGAGCATTCTCAAGGCCCTGAAGCTGAACGACGCCATGTACGGTGGCTATGCGAACCTCAACGACCTGGTCGATTTCTCGAGTGGCGTCGGTGAGGAACTGTTCAACTGCATGGAAGCGACGCTGGAAGCGGTGGCGGATCAAGCGGGCAACCAGTTCATTCCGCTCCATTTCGCTTATGCCAAGGCACTCGACGACCGTGGCCAGCATGAGAAGGCGCTGGAACGTTACATCCTTGGCGGCCAGATCAAGCGGACTCAGCTCGATTATCAGGAAAAAGAAGTTTTTGCCTTTTTCGACGCGATTCAAAAAATCTTTCCAAAAGAAGCCTTTGAGAAACGGAAGTATTCGGGGCTCAGCGACGATCGCCCAGTGTTCATCGTTGGCATGCCGCGGTCGGGTTCCACGCTGGTCGAACAGATTCTGTCGAGTCACCCGGAGATATATGGCGCCGGTGAGGTCAAATATCTGAGCGCCGCCCTTGCCGCGTTGCGAGATCGGTTCCCGTCATTGCCGAAATATCCCGACCTGGTCGGGGCGATTACGCCGGCTCAGCTCGACATCGCGGCGAAGAGCTACCAACTGGCGCTGAGCCATGGCGCAGTCGGCGCCAGGAGAATCACCGACAAGCTGCTGACCAATTATTTCTTCCTCGGGTTGATCAACCTGGCGTTCCCCAATGCCAAGGTCATCCATACGTTCCGAAACCCGGTCGACACGTGCCTGTCCGGCTTCACCAAATTGTTCAAGGACGACATGCCGCACACCTACGACCTCACCGAACTTGGTCGTTATCACGTGAAGTATCAGGAGCTGATGGAGCATTGGCAAAATGTGCTTCCCGAAGGCTTCATGACCACGGTCGTCTATGAGGATGTGGTCGCGGATACCGAGAAGGAAGCGAAACGGCTGATCGAGTTCCTCGGTTTGGCCTGGAACGAAAAATGCGTCGATTTCCACAAGTCGGACCGGCCGGTAAAGACCGCCAGCGTGGCGCAGATCCGCAGCCCGATTTACAAGACGTCGGTGCAGCGCTGGAAAAAATATGGCGCGGGGCTGCAGCCACTCATCGATGCCCTGCATGCCGACCGTGACCGGACGAAGCCGTCGCGTTGACGCGATCAGCGTCCGTAGGTCAGGTCGCGGTCGATTTGGAGATTGCTGGCATACCCGCGGTGATCGGTATTGCAGCCGAACTGAAGGTCGCCGCCATAACCGCTGTATGGCAAGTCGTCATAGAGGCCGGTGTCGAGCAATCCACTGACGTGGACGCCGTACGGCCGCCGCTGCACCTCGGTGATCGCTGACAACCGGACGTTGCCGTTGTAGCCCCGATAAGGGCGCTGCCAGTTCGTGCCGTAATAGTGCCGGTACTGGATTTCCGCCTGGTTCACGGCGGCGAAGGTGCATTGCCGGACCGCCTGCCGGTCGCTGACGTT
>Ga0209438_1000360_pt1 | contig 13610 bp, 10 predicted proteins | sample GraSoi_2013_20cm_FD_185825 | JGI IMG/M metagenome (GOLD analysis project Ga0209438, IMG submission 185825) | Grasslands soil microbial communities from the Angelo Coastal Reserve, California, USA - Sample 9_17_2013_20cm (SPAdes) (version 2) | ecosystem: Environmental > Terrestrial > Soil >...
GCCGTTCTCAGCGACGTTGACGGACGCTGTGGCGCTGGCGCCGTTCGAGGTGATCACTGGTGCGTTGTCGTTGACATTGGTGACGGTGACGGCAATTGCCTGGGTGTCGGTCAGGGTGCCGTCGGAGACCTGGACGGTGACGTCGTAGACATTATTGGCGCCGGCGTCGGTAGGGTGCTCGTAGTCCGGTGCCGAGACGAACGACAGTGCGCCAGTCGAGGCGTCAATGGTGAAATCCGAGGCATCGGCGCCGCCGACGATCGAGTAGGTGAGCGTCGATCCGGCATCGGCGTCGGTCGCGGTGACGGTCGTGACCGCGGTGCCGTTCTCGGCGACGTTGACGGACGCCGTGGTGCCAGCCGCGTTCGAGATGATCACCGGGGCATTGTCGTTGACGTTGTTGACCGTGATGGCAATGGCCTGAGTGTCGGTCAGGGTGCCGTCGGAGACCTGGACGGTGACGTCGTAGACGTTATTGCCGTCGGCTTCTGTCGGTTTCTCGTAGTCGGGAGCTGGGACGAACGACAAGGCACCGCTCGAGGACTTGACGGTGAACCAGGCGGCATCGGCGCCGCCGACGATGGAATGAGTGAGCGTCGAGCCAGCATCGGGTTCGGGCGCTCTATTGGTGGCGGCTGTGGTCGCGTTCTCGGCAATCGATACCGAGGCCGTCGTTCCGCTGTTGACGACCTGAAGCTGGAAGGTGTCGCTGACTGTCGCGCCAGCACCAATCGAGGGGATTGCTCCCAGTGGTTCCGATGATTGAACCGGCCGGTAAATTTCTTCGGCGCCGTGATGAAGATTGGGGTTGGTGAGATCGTACCCGCTGGTATCATCGCTATCACCATTGCCGCGTCCAAGGATGTTTTCCGGCTTCCGGATCGTCCTGATCTCAGGGCTACCCAGCAACTCTACCAAAACATCATTGTCGGACATCTGACACCTGTACTGCCGTCTCTTTGGTCAACCGACGACGACCTTCGGCGTCCATACAACAACAGACATCTTAAATCCTTGCGAAGCGACGTAAGAGAGATCGGACGTCAGCTTTAACCAGATGCTGAATGTATCGATGCCGATTTGTTTGCGAAGCCATTCAAGCTGACTTAACGCCGCGCTAACGCATCTCGTTAATAATCATCGGACACTTTAGGTCTGGATAGCGTGCCCGTCGTGTTATTTGAAAAGTTTTCGAGCGTTTTTCCTTTGAGGCAGGGTTGGCGGAGGTTCACGCGCCGCGCTGATGGCTCGTCTCGTGGTAAGCAGGTAAGCTTCGTATCGTTGAGCGATGGTGAATTCGTTCGAGAGCCGTCAGTACCAATCTCAGTCAAATTTGCATCCTTCTCAGTAAATCTACTGGCTTTGGCGCTCCCGCTATCGATCATGCAGGTCTATGACCGGGTCATTCCAAACCATTCTTTGGCGACGCTCGCTTACCTGTTTTTGGGTCTCACATTTGCGATTGCCATTGATTATGCCTTGAAGATTTCCCGATCAGCACTCTTGTCCTGGCATGCGACGCAGTTCGTCGAGAAGGTGGAGAACGAAGGGGTTTCACGTTTTCTTCGAGCCCCTAATGGCTCGTTTGAGCGCTGTCCCGCCGCGGTAAACATCAGCCGTTATGCCGCCGCAGCGGCACTGGCCGACTATCACAGTGGTCAGGCCCGACTGGTCGCGATCGATCTACCCTTTGTAGGCATAGCGCTGATCGTGTTGACCATTGTCGGTGGCACGATGGTACTCGTTCCCGCAGTCTTGTTTTTGATGTTTGCCGCGCTTGCCATTGGTCGTGCGCGCAAATTCCGAAAGATTCTGGATTTGCGTACTGCGCAAGACAATCGGAAGTACGACTTCATCGCCGAAGTTTTAGCCGGGATACATACGGTCAAGGGTATGGCGATGGAGCCGCAGATGCAGCGACGCTTCGAGCGATTGCAGCAGGCGGTTGCCGAAACAACAATGGCATCCATACTAACCGGCCAGGCCAACCAAACCTCGGCAATGCTTTATGGCAATATCTCGCAACTCATTGTGGTCGCGATAGGAGGTTCTCAAGTAATAAATGATCATCTGACAATGGGCGCTTTGGCTTGTTGCACCATGTTGTCAGGTCAAATTCTCCAGCCTCTTTTGCGCGCAATCTCGCTCTGGACGGAGAGGGAAAACGTAGACCACCGCCGTGCCGAAGTTCGGTTGCTGCTTGATTTACCTTCCGTCGAGCCCGCTCCTGCTCCTGTGGGTCTTACAAGCGTCGTCGGTGACATTCAGTTTGAGAAAGTCACATTCAGGTATGACACTGCTGCCGATCCCGCCTTGGAGGTTGTCGATCTTTCGATCAAGGTGGGAACGATCACGGGTGTCAAAGGTAAAGGTGGTTCAGGTCGAACCACACTGTTGAAGCTCATTCAAGGAGAGATCGAACCGACCTCGGGCCGCATCACCATTGGCGGTGTCTCAACGATGGAGCCGAACTTCCAAGCCATACGGCCCTGTATCGCCTATGTGGGAGCCGCGCCGGTGATGTTTTCCGGCACGATCATGGAGAATCTCACGGTATTCAGCCCGGAAAAGCGCGATTTCGCGCGAAAGATGTCGCAACTGCTCGGCCTGGAAACTACGATTAATCTACTACCGGACGGATACGAAACGGAGCTCGGCCGAGGAATTGGCGACGACCTGCCGATGTCTATCGCCCAACAGGTGAACATCGTTCGTGCTTTGACGAATAGGCCACGTGTGCTCGCTTTGGATGAGGCCAATATGGTCCTCGACGCGGTCGCGGAGCCCGCGTTGATACGTGCGCTCGAAACGCTGCGCGGTCGTCTGACTGTAATCGTCGTAACACACCGTCCATCCCTGCTGGCCCTTTGCGATCGTTTGATTCTTGTTGAAGACGGACATGCTACTTGGTCTGTTCCTGCGCCAAGCACGTTCGAGAGAGCGGCGTCATGACCATACACAGCAGCGTCAGCCCCGCTCTCGACGGCATCCCGGATGCAGGCCCGGTGAAATTGGACAACCCCGTTCACGCGAGCCTCGCCCGGATTGCCGAAGAATTTGCCGGCCCTTCGGATGCCCAACTATCTTCTGGGGAAACTTCGCTCGTCACGGACATTAATGACATCGTCCGACCTCAGACGCCCGCGGAAGCTTGCCTTGCCCCCACGCTGGCGTTGTTTGGGTGGGCGGGGGAAGGCCGCCGAATTCGCGAAGCTCTGCCGCATTTTGATCGAGTTGAAAGTATTGAGGCCTTACGTCTTGTTCTCACGCTTTTGGGTTACGGAACGTCACAGCGATCGGTCAGGCAGTCGGAGATAGCCAATGAGGCTATGCCCTGTTTGTTTTCTTGCGACGGCTCTGACGCCATACTTATCGTCGAACGGCATGCAGATGGCACGCTGCTGGTATTCGACGGAAGCTCTGCATCCTGGAAACAGCTGGTCCCGACAAGCCAGCTTGGTTCTGTATTCATCGTCTGGAATCACACTGGCAAAGAAGAGCTCCTCGATGAAGGAAAGTCCTGGCTGTTTTCTGCCGTAAAGCGATTTAAACCAGCGATTGCTGCCATGCTGGCCTTCAGTTTTCTAGGAAATCTCGCCGCGCTCACGCTGCCGATTTTTGTCATTTTCGTCTATGACCTGGGAATTGGCACGAGATCCACGAATACAGTGATTATGCTCGCCGTAGGTGCCGGAATTGTAATTGCCACGAACCTGGCATTGCGAAGCATTCGGGCGCGTACGATGGCCTATTTTGGCGCAAGAATTGATTCGTTGATCAGCATGAAGTCATTCGAAGTCATTCTCAACATGCCGGTCTCAATGATAGAATCGGCTCCCATTGGCGCTCAGGTTTCGCGCCTCAAACAATACGAAAGCATGCGCGACTTCTTTACAGGAACGTTGGCGTCGTCAATCGTCGACATTCCTTTCATTTTTATCTTCATCGTAGCAATCGCGGTTTGGGGCGGCCATCTCGTCTGGGTGCCTATCTCGCTGATCGCGGTTTATGCCGCGCTCGCCGCCGTCACGATTCCGATGACGCGCAGCTACGTGCGCGAAATCAGTTCTGCGAAGCAGCGCCGACATCTCTTACTGCAAGAACTTTTCAGTAAACGCCGCGTAATCCGGGCGCTCAGCGCCGAGGAAATCTGGATCGCACGCCATCGATACCTCTCAGGCCTGATCTCTCGCCTGAGCAATCGCGCGCGCAGATTTAACAATATTCAGCAGTATTTAGGCGAGATGCTGGTCAGTGTAGCCGGCATCGCAACGCTTGGTCTTGGCGCACTCCATGTTAGCAATGGTTCGATGACATCAGGTGCGCTGATTGGAACCATGGCATTGATATGGCGAGTGCTTGCGCCTGTGCAATCGACCTATCTTTCGCTGCCTCGAATAGAGCAGGCGATGCAGACGTTCAAACAGATCGACCGGCTGGTGAAGATACGTAGCGAAAGACATGCTCATGCCCAACGATCATTCTTTCGCCATTTCAAGGGGAAGATTTCGACGCAGCGTCTGGCGTTTCGCCATGCGCAACGACCGGAAGCGGTCTTGCGCAATATTCAGCTTCAAATCAAGCCCGGCGAAATGATTGCGATTACAGGTTCCAGCGGTGTGGGCAAGACAACGCTTCTAAGGGTGATGGCAGGGCTATATCCTCCCACCTTCGGGTCTGTGCTGGTGGACGATATGGATTTGCGCCAAATTGATCCAGCCGAATGGCGATCGCAGATAGCATTCCTGCCCGAGACTGCAAGTTTCTTTTACGGTAGCCTAGCCCAAAATATTCGCCTTTCCCGGCCGGATGCAAGTGACGCGGATGTAATGCGAGCCTTGACGGAGATGGGGCTCGACAGCGAAGAGCGGCTGACGGCTGGGGGGCTCGACAAACGACTTACAGCAGCAGATTTCGAGAGTTTTCCAGACGCGTTGAAACAGCGAATGGCCCTCGCGCGTTGCTTCATCAAAGATGCCCCCATTTTCATGTTGGATAATCCCGCGGCGTCCCTCGACACTTCTTCAGAACGACATCTGCTCAGAAAGTTTGCGGCGCTTAAGGGCCGTGCAACCGTTTTATTTACGACGTTTCGCCCAAGTCATATGCGCGTGGCCGATAGGGTCATCGTGCTAAGGGATGGACAGATCGCTTTGGACGGGCCGCCGGAGAAAGTGTTGGAGCGGATTTATGCCGCTGCCTGATTGATCTGCCAGCACTGAGAATAAGTCTTCTTTATTCAGAGGTTCACGATGCCGATTTGCGCTCCGCCGGAGGTCCTAGATACCTTGTCGTCACCACCTGCCAGGCGAGTGGAAATCGCGCGACGGCTTACACGACCGCTCGTGCTGGAGGACGGCCGGCCACCTCGTTTACTGGTCGCGACACTGCTGACCGCGTCCGGTTTCGTCATCGCCGCAATCGTTTGGGGTGCCTTGACGCAGGTTCGCGAGGTTACCGTCGCACAGGGCCAGATAGTTCCGCGCGGCCAGGTTCAGAATGTTCAACATCTTGAAGGTGGCATCGTCGCCGAAATCTTTGTTCACGAGGGCATGACTGTAGCCGCCCAACAACCCCTGATCAGGCTGCGGCCGGAAGCGGCAATCAGTGACCGGGACCAGTATGAGGCACGCCGTGCGAATCTGAAACTTCAACTTATCCGGATTGAGGCGCAAAGCCGTGACGAGATACCGGACTTCGGCAGTTTGAAGGAGGACTTTGCTGACTTGGCCGCGCAACAGGAAAAATTGTACGTTAGCTCCGTCATTCAACGACGCCACGAGCGCGCGACCCTCGAAGCCAAGGCCGCTCAGAAGCGCAGCGAAATCGCAACGCTGAATTCTGGTCTGGAATCCGCGCGAGCGCAAGTTGAAGTTCAGCAGGAGTTAGTTGCGCTACAAGACGGCCTTCAACGAGCCGGCCTTGGTGCTCGTAAGAGCTGGCTCGAAGCAAAATATGTCTTGCAACATGCCGAGGGTGAAATCCCGAATTTTCAAGGTAAGCTCGTTTCGGCGAGGGATGCTGTCATAGAAGCTGAAAGTAGCCTGGCGGAAGCCGATGCTAAGGCTATACAGAAGCTAAGCGAGGAGCGTGTCAAGGCGGCCTCAGATTTGGCGGAGACCGAACAGCAATTGATCAAACTTGCCGATCGCTTTGAACGACTCTTGGTGCGCGCTCCCTCAGATGGAATTGTTCAGGAACTAACCCCGAAATCCGTCGGGGAGGTCGTCAAGGCTGGCGATCCGGTGGCTCGGATAGTTCCCACCGCCCATGAATTGGTAGCCGAGGTACGAATCGATCCGAAGGACTCCGGTCACATTCATTCGGATGCAGACGCGGAGATTCGGCTCCTGACCTTCGACAGCGCGATATTTGGCTCAGTTCGCGGCAAGGTGGAATTCGTGTCGGCGACTACCTTCAACCCGCCGCCGGGACAGGCCGCGCCTGGTCCGAATAGTAGCGAGCCTTATTACAAAGCCACTGTTCGTCTGCTGCAGGACCATGTGAGTTCTGGCGCAACCAATTATCCGATTGCACCTGGAATGGTCCTGCAAGCCCACATCCAAACCGGTTCAAAATCTATTATTCGGTACATGTTCAAACCCGTATTCAACTCGTTGGACGTTGCCTTCACCGAGCGGTAGGTAGGGCAGGGTGGGCTTGACCAGATTCGATGACTAGAGCTCGATTTGCTCGGCGATTTGTAGAGCGTCGTCTACCTCGACCCCAAGGCAACGGACTGTGCTCTCCAGTTTTCGATCGAGAGGATCAAGCTGCGTCGCTGCGTCATTGAGCTTTCCGTCCAAACACGATCGAGCGGGGCCGCTGCCTTCGCGCAGCAGCAAGCCCTAATCGCGCGGTACGCATGGCCGGCAGGAGCGGCGTTGGTCAAAACCGCGCGACTATCTTGACGATAGAATTTCGAATGGGCGCCGCAACGAAACTCGCTCGTTAAGCTTGATGCCTGCCGCTGCGGGTTAATTCTGGAACCGCCAAACAAAAAGACCGCCCGAAGGCGGTCACTGGCAATTGGAAAATTGAAAAGGCCGCAGGACATTTTCCGCCGCCAAAAACTGCCCCGCGGCCTCCGGGTGAAAATTGAGTGTATGCACTCACCAGCCCCGGTTGTTAGAAGCTAATCGAAGCGGCAGAAACCCGTGAGTCAAAACGACTGTTCCATCTGAAGAACCAAGAGACTGTGATGAAGCGGTCACACTCTCTAATTGCATCTAACTTCCCTTCGGCTTCAGCCAAGAAGTCTTCGAGATCGGTATCTGAAATACGTTGAAGGTCAGGATATAAACGACTTCACGGAGTTAAAAGCGCCGACGAGTGACGACCATGCCTCTGGTACGGTTTCGAATTCGCGCTGATGCAATTTATCGGCACGATCCATAGAGGCGTTGATCTGAAATTTAAGATGTTCGATTTCATCGTTGCTGAGCGTGCTTGAACGCCTCGAAGCGCTCGCTGAATTTCGATGCAATCCAGCGAACCATCGCATTGCGCCGAACAAGGCGACGAAAATCACGCCCGCGCTAAGAGCGGTGAACCCTAATGCCGCAGGATACGGTTCGATTGCGCGATAGAGGTCAAGCATTCTCCGATCCCACTCTCTCACGCCCCGGTTGAGTCAATGTCTCCCACCCGAAAGATAGTGGATTGAAGTCCGGAATACGCACCGATTTGGCTTTCTTAGGCCATCGAAGCGGCCCGGAAGCGCCCCAATAAGTTCTAAAAGGCGACCGTCAATGAAAAGACCAGCGGCAAGAACAAAGCACGCGTGTCAGTAAAATGAACCGTCACGATCCCAAATCGATGTCCGCCGAGTTGCCTTGGTCCGTTGACGAGTTTGTCGCCTTCAATCGAGTGCAGGCCGCAACTCACATTGTTGAGTTTTGGGCGCAGGAGCAAAGGCTCAAGCAGCTGAATGATTACTGTGACAGAGCTGTTGCCGAAATTCGTGCTTCGCTAGATCGGACCCAAGACGATCAGGCCCGCTATTGCGATCTCTCGCCAATACCGATCGACTACCAGGAGGAGGGCTTCTACCGCGGCCTGCCACTCCTCGAGATCCTGCTCGGTTTTCGGCAGGCTGGTGATGTAGTCGCCGGCATCGCGCAGAGTCACGATCTCGCGCCCACCCGGCAGCAGGATAGGATTATCGAAAGGGGGAGCCCAGACGGCAACAGGCTTCAAACGTGCGATCAGCTATCCGCGTTCAGGGATGTGCTGAACGTTCAATTCGCATTCTTTTCCGCCGCATCGGCTGCCGCGATCTCCGGGCAGATTGTTGTGCTCTCTTGAGCCGCTGACGAAGTTCATTCAAGTCGGAAATTTGAATAAGGAGATTGGTCGTATTATCGGTGAAAATAGAAAGGTTCTCCTGAAAAGAGCGCATTTTACACACCCCACTTACGCTGACACTCATGGCAGCGGCACCCGCGCCCTAGCATGGGTCATCGCAGTCAGCCTAAGGTTCAACTGTACCTTAGGAAACCCGGCATTAATGCTGGGGCCTTGCCGATCGCGATCTCTCTCGAAGAGCGGCAGACCGCGCCTTAGGTTTGGGTGCATCCGGACGAGGAGCGTTCAACGGCGCTGCAGCATGAAGGTGGCGCCTTCAGTTCTGTCTCGAATTGCCGCAACAAAGGCTGTTTTGGAACAAAAGTTCCATGTACCAATTGAATGCGTTGTTCAAGGGCTGGGAAACCCAAGGTGACGTGATGACGACCTTACAAGCAGTGTGTTTGGGAGCGATGCTCGCGTGGACACCCTCGTTCGTTGTGTTGGCATTGTTGCTTCGCGAAGCTCCACTAGATGAGCTTGAGCGCGACCCATCCTAAAGCATAGAGCCATCCCAACGTTGCCAACACGATAGCAATGACCAGAACCGCCAGAAATAATCTATGCTTCATTTCATCACGCGCGATCGCCGCTCATGAGCGACAAGGCCGATTTTTTTATCGCGCAGGTGCGTCGCGGGCCTTGGCCTCAGCCGTTCTAAACCGCTCTCGCAGGTCCTGTTGCTCGCGATATTCTTTTTCAAGCGGGCAGAGTTACTCGGTCGGTGCGCGTTGGTTGGTTCGATAGTTACTGCTGCCGTAAGATGAATATCTAATCATGAGATCGATATCCTGCTTCAAACAAGACCGTCCGGCCGGAAAATGTTTTGATCGACGGGCTTTGCGACGTTGGGTCTGGGAAAGATCCGGTGCGAGACGCTATCTATTCCGTCGGTGCTCGCAACGAGAGTCGAGTGTTAAGCTTGATGTCCGCGCTGCCGGTTAATGCTGGCACCCCGGCGTCCCCAATGCGTATGCTTTCGCGGCGCAGCGAACACTCGCTCAATGTGCCAATTGAGCGCTCGCAGCACGCCGATGCGCGCCAGGCGCCAGGGATATCAAGGGCGGAGCCCTTGGCTAGTTAGATAGGGACAAGTGCGATGCGTTCTGTTCTCGCCTTAGGCCTGTTAGTCACTCTGTCCGCTTCTGCGGATGCCGCCGCGGCGCATCGCTCCAAACCGCCGACGGTACACTTACGCACGCCCCAAAATGTCATCGTTCGTCCCAGCCAAGGTGTGACGGCGGCGGCGCGCTTTGCCGTCCCCGGTTGGACCGACGAAGAGACCCGGCGTTGGTTGGATAACGCTAACCCCTGCACCCGCTGCGGCGGATAGCCCCCGCGCGGCGACGCCCGCAGATGCGTCTTTGTGCACGGAATTAGTCAATGCGAGACCTGGCATCGTTTCGCGGGCGGGAGAAAGTCCGTTCCGAATTTTCATCCACTCCGACCGAGCAGTAAAGTTACTGTCGAACAACTCATTGCCTTCAAACCAACGAACCTTTTGGAGGGAAAGTATCTACCTCATTGCGGCAGGCACGGAGCACAGTATCTCATTGTGCACCGGTCAAAAGGTCTTGTAATGTTCTGGAAGGAACGCTGGCGGAAAGAACGGATGCCAGCAGGTTGCCTGCCGTGCGATTTCAGCGGAATTAGATGGCTTGCTGTGGGGCGCGAGCCGCGTCGTAGACGGCGGCGTTCAATGGTGCTCGTTTGAACGAGGTGCGATGCGCATGCTTCGTCGGATAATCTTGGTGGTCACGACGATCCTGGCGGTCGCCCCGGCCACGGCTCAACGCTACGATCCCCGGTATCCGGTTTGCTTCCAGAGGTGGGGGGAGGGCGGCTTCACCGCCATCGACTGCAGCTATACATCATTGGATCAGTGCAGGATGACGGCGTCGGGACGCTCAGCTATGTGCTACGCCAACCCATATTGGCCGCGAGCACATCAGGCATCGCCGGGCGGCGTCCATCGGCGACAAGGCCGCGTCTACTAGGACACGGATGTTGCGAAACTCGCCAAGCGACTGGCCAATGAGGGCCGTCGCTTGCCGTTCTGCAACGAGGCCGGCGCCTGCGTTATGGCTTTTTTCCGACAACTCATCGATCTCGGCCACGGCAGCACGGTGGCGGCGCCGGTGAACGGATCAAGACGGACTGAAGGGACTCGAAATAACTCGCGCGGCAGCATCGCTTTGGCGATCTCGCGTTTCGCTTCAGGCGAAAATCGAGCGTTAAAGTTGCGCGTCGTTCAAAGTAGCGAATATCGACAAATTCGCGATAAGGACATCTCGCGGGAAACCGGCGTGGTTTTTATTGGAAATTGTGAAGTTTCGCAGTTCAGGACGTGCGACCGAGTTTCAAGGTGCCTAGCGACAATTGGGGCGTGATGGGGCGCAGATGTTCGCAGCCGCTATGCGCTGGCATCTGAGAGAGTCGAGCATCTGGATTTAGCCACCTCGCCGCATCGGGTTTGGAATACTCTGCGAAAATCGAAGGAAAAGTCAAATGAAACTGTTTGATCTCACCGGCCGCGCCGCAATTGTCACAGGTGGCAACGGCGGAATAGGGTTGGGCATGCCGACCAGCCTGCGGGACGCTGGCGCATCGGTTGTTATAGCCGGACGCAACAAGGAAAAAAGCGCAAAAGCCGCGGCGTCGCTTGGCGAGCGCGCCCGCGCCATCGAAGTCGATGTCGCCAATGAAGCCTCGGTTCGTAGCCTGGTGGATCAGACAGTGCACGCATTCGGTTGCGTGGACATCCTGATCAACAATGCCAGTATCGCCATCCGCAAGCAGCTGGAAACTTATAGCCTCAATGAATGGCGGGAGGTCCTCGACATAAACCTGACTAGCGCCTTTCTGTGCTCGCAAGCCGTGTATCCACACATGATCAAGGCCGGGGCGGAAAGATTATTAGCGTGGGCTCGAGGCTATCGATCTTCGGAATGCCTCTCGCGGTGCCTTATGGCGCCAGTAAGGGCGGCATAGTGCAGAGGGGGCGATCTTTTGCCGCTGCTTGGGGAAAGGACAATATACAAGTCAACGCGATCCTACCCGGATGGATCGACACGGATCTAACCGCGACTGCCCGCACGCAGATAGAATGAACGTGTCATGGCCCGGACACCAGCGAAACGTTGGGGCTTGCCGGATGATTTTGCGGGGTCACAATTTTTCTGGCGAGCACCGCTTCCGATTTCGTCACGGGCACTGCAATTCCCATAGATGGCGGTTACTCAATAGCAGGGTAACCGTTAGCAATGACGTTAGAAGATCTCTAGACCCGATAGCAATTTGGCACCGTACAGTGCAAATTAAGCCAAAAATTGAGAGGAGAGAATCTTGAAAGAGAATGCACGGAGGCTGCTGTTCACCAACTGCACAGTCTGGACCGGCGATGTTGGATCGGCGGCGGCACGCGAGGTTCTAGTCGAAGGCAGCCGGATTGCGAGCGTCGCTCCTGTGGTGGCCGCGGATCGTAAGCAAGACGCCGTCGTGGTTGATTGCGGTGGCGCTACCCTCATGCCGGGCTTGGTGGATGGGCACTCCCATCTCTCCTTCCTGGAGAAGGCAGACGTTGTCGATACCGGATTCGTGCCGGTGGAGGAGCATACACTTCAGACAATGCACAATGCTCGGCGTGTTCTCCTCGGTGGCTTCACGTCGTGCGTGGGGGCGAGTTCGGCCAAACCGCGCCTCGACATCGTGATCCGCAACGAGATCAAAGCTGGCCGTATTCCGGGACCGCGCTTACTGGCTTCAACGCCGGAAATTACAGTCACCGGCGGGCTCGGTGACGAGCGCCTCCTGCACATGTATCGGGAATCCTTCGCCGTGGTCATTGATGGCGCCGAGGACATCCGGCGTTATGTGCGCACCATGAGCCGTGAGGGTTGCGATATCATCAAGTTGAATATTTCGGGCAACCAGACGGTGCCCAATGCGCCGCCGACTGCGACCATCATGACGGACGCCGAGATCGAGGCGGCTGTCACGACGGCGCATGCATACGGAAAGCGGGTGATGTCGCACGCGCGTTCATCCGAGTCCGTCCAGCTTTCGCTCAAGCATGGCATCGAATTCCTCAACCACTGCGAGTTCGCCGATGACCACACGATCAATATGCTGGAGGAACACAGGGAACGAGTGTTCTTGGCCCCCGCCTTTGGGCTCCTTCACAACACCCTTTATGAGGCGGCCCCATGGGGCATCACGCCTGAAAAGGCGGCTGCCTGGGGCCTGCCTGAGCAGGTCGAGAACTGCGCCAATGTCTACCGTGAACTACGGAAACGCGGCTTGCGGGTGCTGATCGGCGGCGACTACGGCTTCGCCTGGACTCCACATGGGACCAATGCGCGCGACCTTGACCACTTCGTCAAGTGGTTCGGTTACACGCCGGAGGAAGCACTCGTTTGCGGGACCATCAATGGCGCGAAGGCCATGCGGATGGACAACGAGATTGGCCGAGTTCGTGATGGCTATCTGGCCGACCTTATCATTGTCCGCGGCAGGCCGCACGAGGATGTCAGCTGCCTCAGTACCGAGAACATCCTCGTCGTTCTGAAAGAGGGCGAGCCACACGGTGATTTCGCTTGGCGAATCTCGTGCGCCACGCCGGCAGAACCAGTTGCTCTGATTTGAAGAGGCTTCTTCATGCTCCCGCTTCTCGGGGCGGGTGGCTTGTAAATTATATAGCAATGGCAACTACATAAGAGTTCGCAGTGTTATTTTGAGTGGCGCCACCCAGTACTCATCTGCTGCACGACGGCGTTGAGGATCAGGAAGTGCCGGTCGAGATGATCGCCTGGGAATTCGGAAAACAAGTTGCCGATATCGTCATGGAAGTGACTGACAACAAGACGCTTCAGAAGGACGAACGAAAGCGCAAGCAGATCGAAACCGCTCCAAAGAAGAGCAGGGAGGCCGAACTGATCAAATTAGCTGACAAACCAGCAATCTTCGAGCCATCGCGTCCAGTCCAGCCGCTGATTGGTCGGTAAAGCGGCGATTGGAATATATTGAATGGGCCAAGAACGTCGTGGCGGCCTGCGAGGAATTTCGCCTTGGCTCGAACAGCGATTCGACGAGGCTGTCGCAGCTGCCGAGCGGTCACTTGGGTAGCCGGAAGTGAATCGTGGACAGACCCCGACTTCGGGCTTTCACGTCGCCGAAATCGGTTCGAATGACTCTTGCTTGCGTACCCAAATCATCTCTCAGTCTTTAAGTCTTTTATGATGCCGTTGATGGTTCCCTCGGCGGTG
>Ga0209438_1000363_pt1 | contig 13564 bp, 12 predicted proteins | sample GraSoi_2013_20cm_FD_185825 | JGI IMG/M metagenome (GOLD analysis project Ga0209438, IMG submission 185825) | Grasslands soil microbial communities from the Angelo Coastal Reserve, California, USA - Sample 9_17_2013_20cm (SPAdes) (version 2) | ecosystem: Environmental > Terrestrial > Soil >...
GGCCTCGAGGAAGATGTCCACGCTGCCGACGTGGCGCGCCGGGCGCACCCGCCCCGCGCACCGCATGCCCGGCGCGACCGGCCGCAGGCCGGCCGGCGCGCACCGGACGGCGACGCCCGTCCTCAGGCAGCCGTCGGCCAGATGCGCGGTGGTCAGCGTGGCGTCCATGGCCCCGTCCTCGTGGCATAGTCAAGCGCGGGAGGGTGCTCATGGTCCGATATGCCTCGTACCCGAGCCTGGAAGATCGCGTCGTCTTCGTGACCGGCGGCGGCAGCGGCATCGGCGCCTCCGTCGTCGAGCACCTGTGCGCGCAGCGGGCCCGCGTCGCCTTCGTGGACATCCAGCGCGAGGCTTCCGACGCGCTCGTGGCCCGCATCGCGGCGCGCGGGCTCTCGGCCCCCGCGTTCATCGCGTGCGATCTGCGAGACATCGCGGCGCTGCGCGCGGCGATCGCCCAGGTCGAGGCGCGGCTCGGAGCGGTCCGGGTCCTCGTCAACAACGCCGCGCACGACGAGCGCCACGCGATCGAGGCGGTGACGCCCGAGTACTGGGACGATCGCTTCGCGGTGAACCTGCGCCACCAGTTCTTCGCCGCGCAGGCGGTCGTGCCCGCGATGGCCGCGGCGGGAGGCGGCTCCATCGTCAACTTCGGCTCGACCTCGTGGCTGGTGGGGCAGGGCGGCATGCCGGCCTACCTGAGCGCGAAGGCCGCGGTCGCCGGGCTCACCCGGGCCCTCGCCCGCGATCTCGGGCCGCGCAAGATCCGGGTCAACAGCATCGTGCCGGGCTGGATCATGACCGAGCGGCAGATCTCCCTCTGGCTCACCCCGGAGGGCGAGGAGGAGCTGATGCGCCGACAGTGCCTCAAGCGCAAGCTGGTGCCGCAGGACATCGCGCGTGTCGTGCTCTTCCTGGCCGCGGACGACAGCGACGCCTGCACCAACCAGAGCTACGTGGTCGACGGCGGCTGGGTGTAGGGAGGACGGACGGCGCGCCTAGGGGTTATCCTCCCGCCATGGCCTTCGTGCTGGCGCCGAGGACTTGACCATGGACCCGGAGCGGGAGGATATCGCTCGCTGGCTCGACGAAGGCCGTGAGCTCCTCGCGATGTTGTACGAGCAGGTCGAGCACCTCGCCCAGGACAACGAGCGCCTTCGCGCCGAGCTCACGCGCATCGACGAGCTCCAGGCGGTCATCGTGCGCGTCAATCAGGACAATGACCGGCTGCGGGCCGAGCGAGATGAGCTGCTGGCGACCTTTCGTCGGGTCGCCGACGTGGTAGAACAGCTCCGCGAATCACGGAGCCGGGGACAGGCCTAGTCCCTTGCCCGCGCCGCGCGGCCGGGCGTGATCGCCGCGGTGGTGCGCATGACCCGCTCGTAGTAGTCGAGGTGGCGGAGGCCCGCGGCGGCCTCCCGGTCGAGCAGGACCGTCACCCGCGGATGCAGCTGGAGCGCGGAGGCGGTGACCGACGCGGTCAGCGGCCCCTCCACGGCTTTCGCGACCGCGTCGCGCTTGGTGGGGCCCGCGCCGAGCAGGAGGATTTCCCGCGCCTCCAGGATCGTGCCGATGCCCATCGTGATCGCGCACTCGGGCACCCGCTCGCCCTCGCCGAAGACGCGCCGGTTGTCCTCGATGGTGGCGAGGGTGAGGGTCTTGACCCGCGTCCGCGAGGCGAGGCTCGACGTCGGCTCGTTGAAGCCGACGTGGCCGTCCCGGCCGATGCCCAGCACCTGCAGGTCGATGCCCCCCGCGCGCGCGATCCGCCGCTCGTACTCCGCGCAGTACGCCTCGAGGTTGCCGGACACCGCCCCGTCCGGGACGTGGATGCGCTCGGGTGCGATGTTCACGTGATCGAAGAGCGCCTCCCGCATGAAGCGGTGGAAGCTCCGGGGATGCGACGGAGCCAGACCGAGGTACTCGTCCAGGTTGAAGGTGGTCACCCCCGAGAGATCGAGGCCTTCCTCGCGGTGGAGGCGGATCAGCTCGCGGTACATCCCGAGCGGCGTGCTTCCCGACGCGAGCCCCAGGGTGATCGCCGGCTTCTCGCGGATGCGGTGGGCCACGATGCGCGCGGCCTCCCGGTCGAGGGCCGCGGTGTCCGCGGCGAGGACTACGAGCATCGCCCCGAGCGCCCGGGTGCGGCGGTCACCGGAGCGCGCCGGTCCCGGTCAGGGCCGGTGGAACGGCCGGTCGCCCTTCACGGTCACGCGATGGCCGTGCCGCCGCTGCGGGAAGTAGTCCCACATCGCGTGGTGCTGGGCGCAGCGGTTGTCCCAGAACGCCACCGAGTTGACCTGCCACCGGAAGCGGCACTGGAACTCGGGGGTCTCGACGTGCTGGTAGAGGAACGAGAGCACCGCCGCGCTCTCGCTGCGGGAGAGCTGGACGATCCGGGTGGTGAAGGTCCGGTTGACGAAGAGGGCCTTGCGCCCCGAGACCGGGTGGGTGCGCACGATCGGATGCTCGGCCTCCGGGAACTGCCGGCCCTCGTCCTTCACGCCGTAGCGTCCGCGGTAGACGTGCTCGCCCCGGTGGATGGCGGTCATGCCCTCGAGCAGCCGCTTCATCGGCGGAGAGAGCGCCTCGTAGGCCGCGTACATGCTCGCGAACAGGGTGTCGCCTCCGACCGGCGGCAGCTCGTGCATGTAGAGGATGCTCCCCATGGGGGGCTCGGGGTCGCACGAGACGTCGGAGTGCCAGTTCTCGCCCGCCACGTGCTTGGACGTCTCGTCGGCGTGCACCACCAGGATCTCGGGGTGCCCCTCCACCAGCCCCGGCGCGGCGGGATGCACCGCGAGCTCGCCGAAGAGGCGACCGAAGGCCTTCTGCTGATCCGGGGTGAGGTGCTGGTCCCGGAAGAAGATCACCTGGCTGTCGATGAGCGCGTCGTGCACCTGCTTGAAGGTGGGCTCGTCGAGCGATCGGGCAAGGTCGACGCCATGGACGATGGCGCCGATGTGGGGCGTGAGCTTCTCGATGGTCAGGCCCGGATCTCCCATGATCGCCTCCCGTGGGCCCGATCGTGCCCCGCCCCCGTCGCGTCGTCAAGGGCGCCGGAGGGCATCTTGTTGGGTCTCGTCAAGATTGACCCCCGGGTTTCGGTGTCGAGCAGGCGCAGGCACGAGACGCCTAAGCGGCCCGCCGAGGTGGCTGGAGCGCGGCAAGTTTTTCGGCCGGGGTGCGGCCCGGCAGAGCGAGGGAGAAGCGTTCATAGGTGTACCTGGTCTCCCAGCCCCGCAGGGCGGCGGCGGCCGCCTCGAAGTCCGGGAAGCGTTGCCGGCCCCAGAACTCCTCCTGATCGATCCGATGGCTCCGTTCGACCTTGCCGTTCTGTTGGGGCCGGCGGGGTCGGATATACCGATGGCGGATCCCGGCGGCTTCGACCCCCAGCACAAAGGCGAAGGAGAACTCTTGGCCGTGATCACACTGCAGGCGCTGGATGGGGAACGGGAAGGCCGTTCGGAGCTCGGTCAGGAAGGCGAGGCTCGAGCGGTGATGTAAGCGTCGATAGAGCCGCAGGACGCGAAAGCGCGTGCAGTCGTCCAGGGCCGTGTACTGAAATGCCCAGCGGCCCGCGATCTGCACATACTTCACGTCGACCTGAATCGACTCCCCCGGTTCCGCCTTCTCAAAAAGTTTCATCTGTCGGGGTTCCCGCTTGCGAGTCCGCCGCAGGCGGGGGAGGCCCAGGTCGCGAAACACCCGCTGAATCGTGCCCATGGCCAATCGGATCCCGTGCACGCGCTGGAGCCAGAGCCGGGTGCGCGCCGCCCCGTAGCCGAACTCCTGGCGGGCTTGGCGCATGAGCTCGACGGCCGCGGGTGATACTCGCCGCGCCCGGTGCCGCGGATAGGAGGGCACCAGCCCCTCGATGCCTCCACGCCGCCAGCGCTTCCGCCACCGCCGAATCGTCCGAGCGCTGAGTCCGTAGTGCCGGCCCGCGGCGGCGGGCCCGTGCTGCCACGCATACTCCAGCACCAGCAGGCGATACCGCACCCGCGTCCGATACTGCGGCCGCACCTTCACGTCGCTGAGCTTGATCATGGCCCCCCCTTGGTTTGGACAGGCTGGACGCCCAGCTGCCTATCAAAGCAAAGGAGGTCAATCTTGAGTAGATACTTCAGGGCGTCGCGGTCGCGACTACGACCGCGGCTCGCCCACCGCGAAGCGCCACGCGTCGCGGTGGCGCACGATGCGCCCCGCGGTCGGGTGGTGGAAGTGGGTGCCGAGCACGTCGACCGGCCGGTCGGCGTAGCGGGCGCAGAACGCGCGCCGGGTCTCCCGCGCCTGGGCGGGATCCGTGTCGAACGCGCTCTGCCACGCGGGCTCCGCGACCTGGACCGGGTGGTGCATGAGGTCGCCGGTGATCACCGCGTCGGCGCCATCAGAGTGCACGCGCACGCTCACGTGCCCGGGGGTGTGCCCGGGGGTCGGCTCGAGCCAGATCCCGTCCGCGACGCGGTGGTCCATCTCCACCAGCTCGGCGAGCCCCGCGTCCAGCACCGGGGCGACGCTGTCGGCCAGGATGCGCTTGGTGCCGTCCTCCTCCTCGGACGTCCAGTGCTCCCACTCCCGCCGGGCGAAGAGGTAGCGGGCGCGGGGAAAGGTCGGTACCCAGCGGCCGTCGGCGAGGCGGGTGTTCCACCCGACGTGATCGACGTGCAGGTGCGTGCAGATCACCACGTCCACCGTCTCCGGGGCCACCCCGGCCTCGCGCAGGTCATCGAGGAAGGCGGTGCGGAGCATGTGGAACGGGCGCCGGCCGCCCCGGTCCTTGTCGTTGCCGATGCAGGTGTCGACGAGCACGGTCAGGTCGAAGGATCGGATCACGAAGGTGTGCACGCTCTGCCGCAGCCGACCTTCCGCGTCGATGAAATGCGGGGCGAGCCACGCCCGGTGGGGCGCGAGCGCCTCGGGCGTCGCGGCCGGGAAGAGCCACGTCGGCCGCGTCGGGCCCGCGGTCTCCACGACCGCGTCGACGCGAAGGCGGCCCAGAGCGAGGGTGTTCATGGCCGGGGATTCTACCCAACGCGGCGAGCGAGGACCAGGGCCGAGCGGATCGTGTATGATCGGCCGCGATCCGCGCAAGGAGGCGCGACGGCATGGGAGAGCTCGACGGCAAGGTGGCGATCGTGACCGGATCCGGCCGGGGCATCGGGCAGCAGGTGGCGCTGCGGCTCGCGCGCGACGGCGCGGCGGTGGTTGTGAACGACCTGGACGACGCGCCGGCCCGGGAGACCATCGCCCTCATCGAGCGGGCGGGCGGCCGGGCGGTGGGGTGCAACGGCGACGTGACCGCCAAGGACTTCGGGGAGCGCATCGTCGACACCGCGGTGCGGCAGCTCGGCGGGCTCCACGTGATCGTGAACAACGCGGGCTACACCTGGGACAACGTGATCCAGAAGATGACCGACGAGCAGTGGTACGCGATCCTCGACGTCCACGTGACCGCGCCCTTCCGGATCCTGCGGGCGTTCGCGCCGTACTTGCGATCGCAGTTTGAGGTCGAGTCCAAGCGCGGGGAGCGGGTCGTGCGAAAAATCGTGCAGGTCTCCTCGACCTCCGGGGTGCGCGGCAACGCGGGCCAGGTCAACTACTCGTCCGCCAAGGCCGCGGTGACCGGCATGACCCGCACCCTCGCCAAGGAGTGGGGCCGCTACGCGGTCACCGTGAACTGCGTGGCCTTCGGCTACATCCAGACCCGCCTGACCAAGCCGCTGGCCGAGGGGGAGGCCGGCACCATCGAGGTCGGCGGCCGCCAGGTCAAGGTCGGGGTGCAGGGCGCGCGCGTCGCGGCGATGAATCAGACGATCCCGCTCGGCCGCGGCGGGCTGCCCGAGGAGGCGGCGGGCGCGATCTACCTCTTCTGCACCCCGGACAGCGACTTCGTCAGCGGCCAGACGCTCGTCGTCACCGGCGGCGCCTAGCCGGGGTCCGGCCGGTGTCGGGCCCGCTCCACGGCGTTCGGGTGGTGGACTGCACGACCGTCGTGCTCGGCCCCTGGGCCGCCCAGCAGCTCGGCGACCTCGGGGCCGACGTGATCAAGGTCGAGCCGCCCGACGGTGACACCACGCGGCAGCTCGGGCCCATGCGGAATCCCGCCATGGGGGCGTTCTATCTCGCGGTGAACCGCAACAAGCGCTCGATCGTGCTCGACCTCAAGCAGGAGGCGGCCCGCCGCGTCCTCCTGCGGCTCGCCGCGGGCGCCGACGTGCTGCTGCACAACTACCGGCCGCAGGCGGCGCGGCGGCTCGGGATGTCGTACGAGATTTTCAGAGCGGCTAACCCGGGCCTGGTGTACGTCGGCACCTACGGGTTCCGGGCCGCGGGACCCTACGGGGACAAGCCGGCCTACGACGACATCATCCAGGCCGCCTCCGGCATCGCGTCGCTACAGGCCTCGATCGTGGGCGAGCCGCGCTACGTGCCGACGATCGTGGCCGACAAGTCGAGCTCGATGACGGTGCTGGCCGCGGTGCTCGCCGCCCTCTACCACAAGGCGCGCACCGGGGAGGGCCAGGAGGTCGAGGTACCGATGTTCGAGAGCATGGCCGCCTGGGTCATGGTCGAGCATCTCTACGGCGAGACGTTCGCGCCGCCGATCGACACCATCGGCTACAAGCGGATCCTCAACCCGAACCGACGCCCGTTCAAGACCCGCGACGGCTACCTGGCGATCCTCCCCTACACCGACCAGAACTGGCGGGACTTCTTCGCCCTCGCGGGCCGGGACGACCTGCTCGCCGACCCGCGCTACAAGACGCTCGCCTCGCGCCTGCGCCACATCGAGCTCCTCTACGAGGAGCTGGCGACGATCGCGCTCACCCGCACGAACGCGGAGTGGCTCGCGGAGCTGGACCGCCGCAACATCCCGGCCATGACCGTCAACACCCTGGAGGCCCTGCTGCACGACCCGCATCTCGAGGCGGTGGGCTTCTGGCAGACGGTGGAGCACCCGACCGAGGGCACCCTGCGCCTGCCCGGCCTGCCCGCCACCTACGGCAAGACGCCGGGCGCGATCCGGCGCCTGCCGCCCCGCCTGGGCGAGCACAGCGTGGAGGTCCTCCGCGAGATCGGCCTCGGCGAGGACGAGATCACCGCCCTCGTCCGGTCGGGCGCCGCGCGGGTGGCGACGGCTACCGCCGGCCCGGCTTGATCCGGAGATCCTCGTAGGGCGCGGAGTAGAGGTGGCCGGTGATCAGGCCGAGTCCCGCCTCGTCCACCCGCGGCCCGACCCCGTTCAGGAAGGCCGGCTCCACGATCGGCGCGAACATCACCCGCTCGTGCATCGCCTGCTGGATGCGATGCAGGAGCGCCTCCCGCTTCTTCGCGTCGCGCTCCCCCGCCTGCTCGCGGTAGAGCGCGTCGATCTCGGGGTAGCCCCCGTAGGACCGGATGCCGTCGGTGATCACGAAGGCCTCGATGCGGGTCGCCGCGTTGCCGGCCGCCGCGCTGCCGATGCGCGCGAGCCGCTTGAATCCCTTCTCCTGGTCGGCCCGCAGGTAGGCGGCCCGCTCGAGCGCGCGCAGCCGGGCCCGGATGCCGACCGGCTGCAGGTTGTTGATGACCGCCTCCACGGTCGGGCCGTAGGTGAGGTCGGAGGCGATCTCCCCCGCGTCGAAGCCCCGCGGATAGCCGGCCTCGGCGAGGAGCTGGCGGGCCCGGGCCGGGTCGTAGGGATGCGCGGGCGCCGGCCAGTAGAACTGGAAGTCGCGCGGGATGATGCTGGTGCTGACCCGGCCGTAGCCCAGGTATTCGGCCTCGTTGATGGTCTTCCGATCGATGGCGAGGCTCGCGGCCAGGCGCACCCGGCGGTCGGCCCACGGAGACTTCGGATTCCACTGCTCGGTGAAGGTCAGCCACTCGGTGAAGGTGGGCGACGTCGCCTTGAGCGTGAGTCCCGGAGTCCGGCGCAGCTCCTCCGCGAGCGGGCCGCGGAACGCGTAGGCGATGTCGGCCTCGCCCCGCTTCAGCATGGCCAGGCGCGTCGACTCGTCCGGGACCGAGCGGAACACCAGGCGCTTCACCGCGGGGCTTTTGCGCCAGTAGCCGTCGAACGCCTCGAGCACCAGCTCGATCCCGGGGGTGAACGAGACGAAGCGATAGGGCCCGGCGCCGATCGGCGCCTTCTTGAAGCCGTCCTCGCCCACCCGCTCCACGTAGCGCTTGGGAACGATCCAGGCCGCCCCGGTCGCGGGCGTCGCGTAGAAGGTCATGAAGTCCGGCCAGGGCTGCTTGAGGCGGATGCGCACGTGGCGGGCGTCCACGACTTCCACCGCGGCCACCCGCGCCTTGAGGGTGGCCGCGGCCCCGCCCCGGTAGCGCTCGAGGGAGAACTTCACGTCCTCCGCGGCGACCGGGTCGCCGTTGTGGAAGCGCACGCCGACGCGGAGCACGAAGTCGTAGACGAGCCCGTCGGGCGAGACGCTCCACGACTCGGCCAGGCTCGGCGCCATCGGGGCGCCCGGCATGGGCTTGGCGAGCGCGTCGTGCAGCGCGTACAGGACCATGAACGGCACGATGACCCCGGGCGTCTCCGCGGGGTCGAACCACGTGGGCGCGAGCGAGACGTGCACCGCCCAGGTCAGCTCGCCCTCCGGCGCGGCGGCCACCGGAACGGCCCGGCCGATCGTCAGCAGCAGGAGGCCGACGACCGGCCAGACGCGGGTCACGGCATCACGGCGCGCGTCGCGGCCAGCGCCTCGCGCGCCACGTCCTCGGCCGGGCGCTTCCACGCGGCGGGGTTGGGCGCCTCGTAGCTCGCGTAGCCGGTGTAGCCCTGCCGGGCGAACGCGGCGAAGAACTCCCGGAACGGCACGCTCCCCTGCCCCGGCGGCAGGCGGTCGAGCGCCTTGCCCGGCTCGAGGCCGGTGCGCGGCACGTCGCTGTACTGCACGTAGGCGATCTCCTCCGGCCGCACGTCCGCGATCTCGCGCGGCGAGGCGCCGGTGCGCCCGAGGTGGTACGTGTCGAGCAGGAGCCCGGTCTGGGGATGGCCGGCCCGCGCCATCACCTCGCGCATCGGGCCCAGGGCGTTGAGCTGCTCGCACTGGGAGTTGAACTCGACGGCCAGGCGCACTCCGTGCTCGCGCGCGATGTCGCCGACCTCGCGGATGCTCCGCGCCGCGTCGGCCGCGTCCCCGCGCCCGCGGTCCACCGGGCTCATGATCGTGACACAGCCGAGCGCCTTTGCGCGCGCGGCCTGCTCGGCGAACACGCGCAGCAGCCGCGCGCGCTCCTCCCCGGTGGCCCACAGCCAGCCGAGCTCCACCCCCACGCAGGCCACCGGGAGGCCCGAGGCGCGCACCAGCGTCAGCACTTGCTCGGCGGACTGGCCGGCCTTGGCCGCGCGCTCGAAGTCGAGGCGGCGCAGCTCGACCGCGTCCCAGCCCGTCTTCTTGATGACCGCGAGCGCCTCGGGCAGCGGCGTCGTATCGAGCGTCCACGTGTGGAGCGACAGGCGCATGGTCATGGTGGTCTCCCGTTAAGCTCGAACGCCTCGGCCAGCAATTCGTAGGAGCGCAGGCGTGCCTTGAAGTCATGGGTGATCGTGACGACGATCAGCTCGTCGGCTTGGTAGTCCGCGACCATCGCCAGGAGGCGCTCGCGCACCTGCTCGGGCGTGCCCACCACGCTGCGGCGGGCCGCGTGCTGCGCGATCGCCACCTCCTGGGCATTGTAGGGATAGCGCTCCGCCTCCTCGACCGACGGGTACGGCGCGGGTCGACCGGTGTAGAGGCGCACGATAAAGAGGTCGCGGCTCCGGGCCAGGCGTCGCGCCTGCTCTTCCGTTTCCGCGCAGACCGCGAAGACGGCCACGCTGCTGCGCGGCGCGGGAAGATCGGGCGAGGCGCAGAACCGCTCGCGGTAGGCGCGCGTGACCTCCGCCCCGCCCTGCTCGTTGATGAAGTGGGCGAAGCAGAAGGCCTGGCCGAGGTGGGCCGCGAGCAGCGCGCTGTCGTCGCTCGAGCCCAGCATCCACAGCTCGGGGATGCTCGGGCCCGCGGGCATGGCGTGCACGCCCCGCCAGGGATGCTCGGCCGGCAGGTCGTCGTGGAGGAACGCCACCAGGTCCTGCACCTGCCGCGGGTACTGCTCGGCCCCGAGGGCGCCGGATCCGGCCCGGAGGATCCGGGCCGTCCGCTGGTCGCTGCCCGGCGCGCGGCCGATCCCGAGATCGATGCGGCCGGGGTGGAGCGTCTCCAGCATGCGGAACTGCTCGGCCACTTTGAGCGCGCTGTAGTGCGGCAGCATCACGCCGCCCGAGCCGACCCGGATGCGGCTCGTCACCGCGGCCACCTGGGTGATCAGCACCTCGGGGCTCGCCCCCGCGAGGCCGGGGGTCGAGTGATGCTCGGCCAGCCAGTAGCGGTGATAGCCCCACCGGTCCGCGGCCCGCGCCAGCTCGAGGGTCTCGTGGATGGCGTCGGCGGGAGTGCCCCCGCTGCGCACCGGCGACTGGTCGAGGACCCCGACGCGCATCGGGCTAGTTGATCCGCTTCGTCTTGCCCTTCCACTCCCGGTCGCGCAGGACGAACTTCTGGATCTTGCCGGTTGAGGTCTTGGGCAGCTCGCCGAAGTCGACCGCGGCGGGCGCCTTGAAGCCCGCGATGTGCCGCTTGCAGAAGTCGATGATCTCCGCCTCGGTCGCGCGCTGACCCGGCTTGAGGGTGACGAAGGCCTTGGGCCGCTCGCCCCACTTCTCGTCCGGGATCGCCACCACCGCGCACTCCATCACCGCGGGGTGCCGGGCCACGCACTGCTCGACCTCGATGGTCGAGATGTTCTCGCCTCCCGAGATGATGATGTCCTTCTTGCGGTCGCGCAGCTCGACGTAGCCGTCGGGATGCCACACCCCGATGTCGCCCGAGTGGAACCAGCCGCCCCGGAAGGCCTCCGCGGTCGCGTCCGGCTGCTCGTAATAGCCCTTGGCCACGTTGTTGCCGACCATCACCACCTCGCCGAGGGTCTCCCCGTCGCGCGGCACGTCGTTCATCTCGCCGTCCACCACCCGCACGAGGTCGAAGAGCGCGTAGCCCTGCCCCTGGCGCGCGGCCAGGCTCGCCTGCTGCTCGGGGGGCAGACCGTCCCAGTCCGCGTTCCACGCGCCGACGGTGTGGGGCCCGTAGGTCTCGGTGAGACCGTAGACGTGGACCACCCGGAAGCCGAATTCCTTGAGCTTGCCCAGGAGCGTGGGCGACGGCGGGGCCCCGGCCACCGTCACCGTCACCGGGCGCGCGAGCTGGTGCGCCTTCGGGTCGTTGACCACGCCGATCTGCACGGTGGGCGCGCCGTTGTAGTGGGTGATGCCCTCCGCGTCGATCAGGTCCCAGATGCGGCCGGGGTCGACCTTGCGGAGGCAGACGTGGGTGCCGGCGACCGCGGTGACCGCCCAGGTGAAGCACCAGCCGTTGCAGTGGAACATTGGCAGCGTCCAGAGGTACTTCGTGTCGAAGGTCATGCCGGTCTCGACGATCTCGCCCACCGCGTTCACCCACACCCCGCGGTGCGAGTACATGACGCCCTTGGGCCGGCCGGTCGTGCCCGAGGTGTAGTTGATCGAGATCGTCTCCTCCTCGTCCTCGAGCCAGCTCTCGACCGCCTCCGGTGAGCCGCCGGCCAGGAAGTCCTCGTAGGGATCGCCCGCCGCGCCGGTGTCGTCGACCCGCACCACGCGCACTCCGTTCAGGTCGAGCGGCTTGATCAGGCCCTCCAGCTCCGCGTCCACGAACAGGAACGTCGAGCCCGAGTGCTGCAGGATGTAGCCGATCTCGTCGGAGGAGAGCCGCGTGTTGATCGCCACCAGCACCCCGCCCGCCGCGGGCACCCCGTAGTGCGCCTCGAGCATCGGCGGGATGTTGGGACAGAGGAAGGCGACCCGCTCGTGCTTCCGCATGTCGGCCCGACGCAGCGCGGAGGCCAGCCGGTTCACCCGCTCGCCGAGCTGCCGGTACGTGTACCGCCGCGCGCCGTGCACCACCGCCGTCTTGTCGGGGAAGACGTAGGCGTTGCGGACGAGGAAGCTCACCGGCGTGAGCTCGGTGCGGTAGACCTGACGGTGCTTCATCGCGGGCGGCCTCCGATTGAGCGTGGATGGAATCGTGCCTCCGCAGTGTACCCAAGCACTTCCGGAATGGCGAGGGGCTGCTACGATGCCCCGTCATGGCCCTCGACGCGCGCCGCCCGGTGCGTGGGCGATCACCCGGTAACCGTAGTCTACCGCCGTGAGTCAGCGTGATCTGGTCTTGGGGGGCGGTGCGGTGGCCGCCTGACGCTCGCGCTGCATCTCCCGCGCACGGAGCCGACGGGCAGCGCGGCGAAGTCGCTGGACCGCGGTCCTGGTCTTCGAGTGAGTGGCCATTGTGGTTTCCTCTATTCGATCACCTGATCCGCCCGTTGGAGGACGGACGGCGGAATCGTCAGGCCGAGCGCCTTGGCGGTCTTTAAGTTGATGATCAACTCGAACTTCGTGGGCTGCTCGATGGGAATATCGCCGGGCTTGGCGCCCTTGAGGATCTTGTCGACCGGGATGGCGGCGCGCCGGTAGAGGTCGGCAAGATCGGCGCCGTAGCTCATCAGACCGCCGGCCTCCGCGTAATCCCTTATCTGGAACATCGTCGGTAGCCGGTGCGCAATGGCCAATCCGCCGAGGCGCTGTCTCTCACCGAAGAAGATCGGGGTGGCAAGTACGAGAACGCCCTGCGCGCGCGCTCGGGCCATGGCCGCGAAGGCGCCCTCCAACTCGGCCGGGCTCCGCGCTCCGACGGGCTGCAACTCTAACCGGAGCCTCCGCGCCGGCTCTTCCAGCGCCTTGAGTCCCGGGGCGGCGGACGGGGTGCCAGGATGCCAGAGAACGGCGATCCGTGTGACCGTGGGCACGACAGACCGCAGGATCTCGAGCCCCTTGGCGCCGAGCTCGGTCTGCAGTATGGCCAGGCCGGTGATGTTTCCGCCGGGCCTGGCGAGGCTCGCGACGTGGCCGGTCCCGACCGGATCCGCATGGGCGATGAAGACGATGGGGATCGACGATGTCGCCGCCTTCACGGCCCCGGTGAAGAGAGAGCCCCGCGTCACGATCAGGTCCATCTTGCGCCGAACCAGGTCCGCGGCGAGTTCTGGGACCCGGGAGGAGTTGCCCTCGGCCTCTCGGACCTCGATCAGAATGTTCTCGCCCTCGATCCAGCCGCGCTCCCGCAGACCCAGCCAGAGCCCTTGCCACTGACGACTTTCCGCCGGGTCCGAGGCCTTGTTCATCAAGACACCGATGCGGTACACCCTCCCCGCCTGTTGCGCCTCGGCCGCGAGCGGCGTGGCGAGGAGGCTTCCAGTCAGCGTGCAGACGAACGTCCGTCGATCCAATACCCACCTCTCGCTGTCCGCTTCATCTTGGCAGCGGGTCGACCTTACACCAGGGGGGCGAGCGCGTGGACTAGGATGTCCAGACCCGGATTGGTGTAGACACGTTGACCCTCCCAGAGTGCGGCATGACGTCATGCGCGAGCGGCGCCCCAGAAGAGCGCGGCTGGGGTACGGCCGCGGACGCGATAGCCTTGGTGGGGCC
>Ga0209438_1000368_pt1 | contig 13521 bp, 8 predicted proteins | sample GraSoi_2013_20cm_FD_185825 | JGI IMG/M metagenome (GOLD analysis project Ga0209438, IMG submission 185825) | Grasslands soil microbial communities from the Angelo Coastal Reserve, California, USA - Sample 9_17_2013_20cm (SPAdes) (version 2) | ecosystem: Environmental > Terrestrial > Soil >...
CGATTGGTCTTCGTCCGCGTACGAATAATCAGGCTCTTCCCGCACCTTTCCGCCTCGATAGCCGCGGCCGTACGGATTCGCGCGGAAATTGGAAAACGATGTCTGCGGCGAAAGGAATGTCGAGGCCGCTTCCTCGACGAGCCCCGCTGGAATTTCGTCGATGAAGCGCGAGGGGTCGGTTGACTGATACTCGCCGAACACGCGCCGGCGGGCCGCGGACGTGAGGACCAGGCGCCGTTGGGCCCGCGTGATGCCGACGTAGCACAGCCGCCGTTCCTCCTCGAGCTCCGCTTCGTCCTCGGCCGACCGTGAATGCGGAAAGAGTCCCTCCTCGAGCCCGGCGATCGTGACGACCGGAAACTCGAGCCCTTTCGCGCTGTGCAGCGTCATCATCAGGACGCGCGCGTCGCGCGCGCCGGCTTCCTCGTCCACGTCGGAGAGCAGCGACAACTGATCGACGAAGCCGGCAAGCGACGGCTCCGGGTTGCGCGTCTCGTACTCGCGCGCGGCCGAGACCAGCTCCGCGAGGTTCTCGATCCGGCTTTCAGCCTCCTCGCTCCGCTCCTCGCGCAGGTCCTGCAGGTAGCCGCTCTGGTCCAGGACTTTTCCAAGCGCGATCGAGAGGGACTCGCGCGACGCCATCTCCGTCAGCGCCAGGATCAGGTCGCGGAACGCCGACAGCGACTGCGCGGCGCGCGGCGCCAGCAGGCGCCGGTCGATGGCGTGCACGAGCCGCGCCCACAGGGAATTGCTGGTGGCGACGGGCTGGAGCCCGGCCAGGAGCGGCGGGCCCTCGCCATCGGCCGGCACATCGACCGATTCGAGCGACTCCATCACGCCCTTTCCGATGCCGCGCGCCGGCACGTTGATGACCCGCCTGAGGCTGACGTCGTCGTGCGGATTGAGCACGAGCTTCAGGTAGGCGAGCGCGTCCTTGATCTCCTTGCGCTCGTAGAAGCGGACGCCGCCGATGATCTTGTACGCGATGCCGGCGCGCCGCAGCGCGTCTTCCAGCGTCCGCGACTGGGCGTTGGTTCGATACAGCACGGCGACTGTGTTCTCGACGTCCTCGTGCAGCGCGCCACGAGCGGTCCGCGCGATGAACTCGGCCTCGTCCAGGTCGTCGCCGGCGCGGTAATACAGGATCTTCGCGCCGCCCTTGCGCTCCGTGTAGAGCCGCTTGTCCTTGCGGTTCCGGTTCTGCGAAATGACCGCCGACGCGGCGTCGAGAATCACCTGCGTCGAGCGGTAGTTCCGTTCGAGGCGGACGATACGCGCCTCGGGAAAGTCGTGCTCGAAGTCGAGGATGTTGCGGAGGTCTGCGCCGCGCCACTTGTAGATCGACTGGTCCGGATCGCCGACCACGCACAGGTTGCGATGCCGGCCGGCGAGCCGCTGGATGAGCAGGTACTGCGGGCGGTTCGTGTCCTGGTATTCATCGACCATCACGTGCACGAACTTGTTGCTGTACCGCTCGCGGACGACTTCGGCCTTCTCGAACAGTTCCACGGTCTTCAGGAGCAGGTCGTCGAAGTCGAGCGCGTTGGCGTCGCGCAGCGCCTTCACGTACAGCTCGTAGAGCTTGCCAATCTGGGCGTCGCGCGGATGCCAGGAGTTCGCCGTGAAGACCTCGGGCCCCTCCATCCGGTTCTTCGCGTGGCTGATGCGCGCCAGCGCCAATCGCGGCTGGACGGCGCTTTCGTCGCCGCCGACCTGCCGCAGCGCCTGCTTCATCACCGTGAGCTGGTCGGTGGAGTCGTAGATCACGAAGTCGCGCGAGAGCCCGATGTGGGGCGCCTCGCGGCGCAGCAGCCGCGCGCACAGCGCGTGGAACGTCGAGATCCACATCCGCCTGCAGTCCACGCCCAGGAGCGTCTCGACGCGCGTCCGCATCTCCTCGGCCGCCTTGTTGGTGAAGGTGACGGCGAGGAGGCGGTCGGGCTCGCAGAGGCCTTCGCTGACGAGATACGCGATGCGGTGCGCGATGACGCGCGTCTTGCCGGAGCCCGCGCCGGCGAGAATCAGCAGCGAGCCTTTGGTGTGAAGAACGGCTTCCTGTTGTTCAGGATTGAGGGCGGAAAGAAGATCCAACCACCCTATTCTACCGTCACGCTCTTCGCGAGATTCCTCGGCTGATCGACGTCACAGCCGCGCCGGACGGCGATGTGATACGCGAGCAGCTGGAGCGGGATCGTCATCACGATCGGCGTCAGCAGCGGGGTCGTCGCCGGCAGCGGCACCATCACGTCGCGCTGCGGATCCATCACGGCGGCCATCCGGGCGTCGCCCTCGGTCGTCAGCGCAATCACGGAACCGCCGCGGGCCTTCGCCTCCTGGACGTTGCCGATCATCTTCTCGAATACGTGATCGTTGGGCGCAATCGCCACGACCGGCATCTGCTCGTCGATGAGCGCGATGGGCCCGTGCTTCATCTCCCCCGCCGGATACCCCTCCGCGTGGATGTACGAGATTTCCTTGAGCTTCAGCGCCCCCTCCAGCGCAATCGGGTAGTTGATTCCCCGGCCGAGGAACAGGAAATCGGTGCGGTTGTAGAACCGCTCCGCGACCTTCTCCATCGCCGCCGACGCCTTGATCGTCTGCTCGATGATGTGGGGCAGCTGTAGCAGTTCCTCGATGTGATTGCGGATTTCCGCCGGGGCGAGGGTCCCGCGCACCTGCGCCATGTAGAGCGCGAGGAGCTGCAGGGCGACCAGCTGCGACGTGAAGGCCTTGGTGGAGGCGACGCCGATTTCGGGCCCCGCATGCGTGTAGACGGTCCCCTCCGCGTCACGCGTCGCCATGCTGCCGACGACGTTGCAGATGGCGATGCTGCCGGCCCCCTTGCGCTTGGCCTCGCGGAGCGCGGCCAGCGTGTCGGCCGTCTCACCCGACTGCGTGATGACGATGGCGAGCTCGTTCGGCGCGACGATCGGGTTGCGGTACCGGTACTCGGAGCCGTAATCGACTTCGACGGGCAGCTGCGCGAGCGCCTCGATCAGGTACTTCCCGACCAGCCCCGCGTGCCACGACGTGCCGCAGGCGATGATGCTCACCTTCTGGACGGCGCGCAGCCTGTCCTCGGAGATGTTCAGGTCCTCGAGGAAGATCTGGCCGCGATCGAGCGAGACGCGCCCGAGGACGGTATCGCGCGCGGCGGTCGGCTGCTCGAAGATTTCCTTGAGCATGAAGTGCTTGTGGCCGCCCTTTTCCGCCGCGATCGGGTCCCACAGCACGCGCTGCGTCGTCTTCGACACCGCGTGACCCTGGTAGTCGGTGAACTGCACGCCGGACCGAGTGATGACCGCCATTTCCTCGTCGCCGAGGAACACGACGTCGCGCGTGTGCGCGAGGATCGCCGGGATGTCGGACGCGACGAAGAACTCGTCCTTGCCGAGACCGATGACGATCGGCGGGCCGTTGCGAACCGCGACAATCTTCTCCGGGTCCTCGACCGACACGAGCACGATCGCGAACATGCCGCGCATGTAGGTCAGCGAGCGGCGCACCGCGTTCTCGAGGCCGTCGTCGTGCATCTCGCGCTCGACGAGGTGCGCGACGATCTCGGTGTCGGTTTCGGTCTTGAACTCGTGGCCCTGGGACTGGAGCTCCTTTTTCAGATCCAGGTAGTTCTCGATGATGCCGTTGTGGACGACGACGATGCGCCCGGTGCAGTCGCGGTGCGGGTGCGCGTTCTCTTCGGTCGGACGGCCGTGCGTCGCCCAGCGCGTGTGTCCGACGCCGTAGAGACCGTCCACCGGCTCGACGCGGATGGCCTGTTCGAGATTCGCCAGCTTGCCGGCCGACCGGCGCAGCGAAATCCCCTCGGGGCTGACCACCGCGACCCCCGCGGAGTCATAGCCGCGATATTCCATCCGGCGCAGGCCCTCGATGAGGACCGGCACCACGGGCTTCGAGCCGATGTATCCGATGATTCCGCACATAGCTGTCTTCCTTGGCTTCCGCCTAGTCCTTGCTGCTTTGGGCTTTCCTGCGCTCGACCCACCCGTCCACGTTCGCCTGGCGCCCCCGGGCGATGCCGAGGGCGCCGTCTGGCACGTCCTCGGTAATCGACGAGCCGGCTGCCACGTAGGCACCCTTGCCGACTCGCACTGGGGCGATCAACTGACTATCGCTGCCGATGAATGCCCCGTCCTCGATGATCGTCGGGTACTTCTTGGTCCCGTCGTAGTTGCAGGTGATGGTTCCGGCGCCGACATTCACCCGCTCGCCGATGGTGGCATCGCCGAGGTAGGAAAGGTGATTGGCCTTCGAGCCCGCTCCCATCGTGGTCTTCTTCAACTCCACGAAATTGCCGATCTTTGCTCGTTCGCCCACCACCGACTCCGGCCGCAGATGCGCGAACGGTCCGACCGAGGCGCCCTCTGCAATACGCGAACCGATGATCAGGCAGAAATTCAGGATCACGGATTTGTCGGCGATTTCGGACCCGACGATGCGGACGTGGCTGTGGATTTCGCAGGCCGCCCCAATCCGGCTCTGTCCCTCGATGGCCACGCCGGGGTGTATCACCGTGTCGGGGCCGATTTCGACGTCCGGATCAATGTAGGTCGTGGCCGGGTCGACGATGGTGACGCCGGCCGCCATCAGTTCTTCGTTTTTTGTCTGTCTCACGATTCGGCTCACTTCCGCGAGTTCCGTGCGGCTGTTGATACCCCGGATTTCCTGGGGACTGTCGACAACGAGCGTTTCGACCGGCAGCTTCCTCCGGCGGTAGATCGCCACGAGGTCCGTCAAGTAATACTCGCCCTGGGCGTTTTGCGCCGCGATTCCGCGCAGCGCGTCGAACAGCGGCGCCAGGTCGAAGGCGTAGATGCCGCCGTTGATCTCTCGAATCTGACGCACGTCCGGGGACGCGTCACGCTCCTCGACGATTCGGGCGATGCGCCCCCTCGTCCGGACGATTCGCCCGTAGCCGTAGGGCCGTTCGACGACGGCTGTCACGACCGTTGCGGCGGCGTGGGCGGCCTGATGTGCCTCGACAAGCCGGCGCAGCGTGGAGCCCCTGAGGAGCGGCACGTCGCCCGAAAGAAGGACCACCGTCCCCTGTTTTCCGGCAAGCCGTGTCTCCGCTTGCTGGAGGGCGTGGGCGGTTCCGAGCTGCGGCTCCTGAACAACGAAGCCAATGTTTGAGCGATTACCTATGGCGGAGCGCACCGATTCGGCGCCGTGGCCGATGACAAGAGTCACCGTGGAGGGAGAAATCGCATCCGCTGCCTGCAGCACGTACTCCATCAGCGGCCGCCCGGCCAGCGAATGGAGGACCTTCGGCAGCCTGGATTTCATCCTGGTTCCCTGCCCGGCCGCCAGAACGACAACGTGAATCTCTGGGGACATCGGCAATAAGGTTAAACACCCAATTTCTTGGCTCGCTCGATGGCGGAGTAGACGTCCCGGGGACTCCGACCCGACCGTCTGGCCAGTTCGACGACAGCCTGACGCCTGGAGCCGCCCACAGATTCTGTCATTCGACAGAATTCGCGTGCGACGTCTTCATCGGTAAGGCGGATCTCATTGGTACTAAGATGGTTAGCCGCAGGACCCACGATGATCGTGAACTCGCCTCGAGGGTCTGAGAAGCGCTCGACGAGATCGGACGCAGTGCCGCGAACGAGCTCCTGGTGGAGTTTGGTGAGCTCACGGGCCGCCACAATAGGTCGTTCGCCAAATACAGGCGCGGCTTGACGCAATGTGGCTTGGATTCGGTGCGGCGCTTCGAAGAAAGAGAACGTATGCGGCGTCCTGGAAATCTCCTCGAGCCACTTCTTGCGGGCGTTTGACCTATTTGGACCGAAACCGAAGACCGTGAACGGCACCATCTCAAATCCTGACGCGATGAGGGCGGCGAGAGGTGCGCTCGCTCCAGGGATTGGATCAACGCGGATCCCTCTTTCGACGGCTTCCTTTACGAGCTCCACGCCGGGGTCCGAGACGCCGGGCGTGCCCGCGTCGGTCACGATGGCCACGTTCTGTCCCGCCTCGAGTCGACTGATGAGCTGGGGCACCCGTGTTCGCGTGTTGTGTTCGTGAAAACTGACCATCCTCGTCTCAATCGCATGATGGCTGAGCAACCGCGCCGTTCGCCGCGTGTCTTCCGCCGCAATGACGTCCACCTCGCGGAGCACGCGCAGCGCCCGGAGCGTGATGTCTTCGAGGTTGCCGATGGGGGTCGCGACCACGTACAACGTGCCGGACATCGGGAAGGACAGTAGATTATTGTACCATTGCGGGATGTGCGCTCACCGAGTCGAGCTGCAGAGCGCCGCCATGATCAGGCATGTACCCATCGGAGCCGTTCCCGCATTTTGTCGACGACTACCTCGCCTATCTTTACGAGGTTTGTCCGACCCAGGCGACGCTCGACGGCATCCACCTGCACGATGACCTGCTCGAGGACCTGAGCCGCACGGCCGTCGACGCCCACGTCCGGGCGTTATCCGGGTTCGGCCGCCGGCTTCGTCAGATCGATCCGGCCAGCCTCCCGACCACAGAGCGGATCGAACACCCGATCGTCGCATCGAACATCGAGGGGCGGATGTTCGAGTTCGAGGAAGTCCGCACCTGGGAGCGGAACCCGCAGATTTACGCGGACCTGGTTGGGACGAGCCTCGCCGGCCAGGCGCTGTTCGCGTACGCCCCGGAAGCGGAGCGGGCGCGCCGCATCGTCTCCAAGCTCCGGCAGGTGCCGCGCCTCGTGCAGGCCGCCCGCGAAAACATCCGGGACGCGCCCGGCATCTTCGTCAAGATGGGGCTCGAGAGCTGGCGCGGCATTCTCAAGTTCATAGACGCCGACCTGCCGCGCGCCTTCGCGTCACTCGACGACCTCCACATTCTCGGCGACCTGGCGGACACGTCCGCGGAAGCGTCGAACTCGATCAAGGGTTACATCGACTACCTCGAAAACGACCTCGCGCCGAGAGCGAAGGCGTCGTTCCGCCTCGGACGCGAACGGTTCGAGAAAAAGCTGCGCCTCGAGGAAGGCATCACGTTCACGGCGGACCGCCTGCTTGCCATCGCGCTTCGCGAGCTGCACGAGGTGCAGGAGGAGTTCCGCTCCGTCGCCAGCCGGCTGCCCGGCGGCGACGTCCAGGCGGCGTGGCGCGCCGCGACCGAACGGCATCCCGGCCCCGGCGAGGTCGTCAAGGCCGCGGAGGCGCAGGTCAAGGAGCTCGAGCAGTTCCTCCGCCGCCAGTCGATCGTCACCGTCCCCGACGGCGAGCCCGTCGTCGTCGCGCCGACGCCCGAGTTCTATCGCTGGACGTTCGCGTCGATGTGGACGCCCGGCCCGTTCGAGGCCAAACCGAGCCGTGCGTATTACTACCTGACCGACGCGGATCGGAACTGGCCGCCCGAGCGGCAGGAAGAGCACCTGCGGTACTTCAACTACCCGATCCTCTGGCACATCTCGATTCACGAGGCCTACCCGGGCCACTTCCTGCACTTCCAGCATCTGCGGCAGGTCGAGTCGAAGGTCCGGAAGTCGGTCTTCTTCGCGCCGGCCTCGCTGGTCGAAGGATGGGCGCACTACTGCGAGCAGATGATGGTCGAAGCGGGGTTCCGGCGGAGCGAGCCGGAGATCAAGCTCGGGCAGCTTGCCGAAGCGCTCGTCCGCCTGGCGCGCTTCATCGTCTGCATCCGCCTTCACTGCGAGGACTTGTCGGTGGAGCAGGGGATGCGGTTCTTCCGCGACGAGGCGTTTCTCGAAGAGGCGACCGCGCGAAAGGAAGCCGAACGCGGGACCTTCGATCCGACGTATCTCGTGTATTCCGTCGGCAAGCTGATGATGCTGAAGCTGCGGCGCGACTTCAAGGAGGAGCAGGGCGGCAAGTACTCGCTGCGCGCGTTCCACGACGCGGTGCTCGCGCAGGGCTGCGCGCCGTTTTCCGCGATGCGGCGCCTGCTGCTCCACGACTCGGTCGACGCGGTGCTGGAGTGAGGGTACTGGAGTAAGAACGTGCCGTTATACGAATACGAGTGCGACGCTTGCGGCCGCCGGTTCGAGGTGATTCATCAGAAGTTTTCGGATCCGCCGGTCGACGTGTGCAAGGAGTGCGGCAAGGGTCCCGTTCGCCGCCTGTTCTCGTCGCCCGCGATTCAGTTCAAGGGATCCGGCTGGTACGTCACCGACTACGCGCAGAAAGGGAAGTCGGATTCGTCGTCACAGGGGCCGGCCGGGAAGACCGGCGATGGCGCGAAGACGGGCGACGGCGCGAAGACCGACAGCACGGGCGGCAGCGGGGCCGCGAAGACCGACACCGCGAAGAGCGAGACGACCTCTACCGCGACGAAGTCGAAAGACTCGTGAGCGTGTCGAGGTACTTGCGGAACGGCTCGGCGAGGTCCGGCCGCCGCAGCGCGAAGTAGACCAGCGCCTTCAGGAAACCGAGCTTGTTGCCGGTGTCGTGGCGCACGCCGTCGATCTCGCAGGCGTAGATCGGCCGCGATCGCAGCAGGTGGCGCAGGCCATTGGTGAGCTGGATTTCTCCGGTCCGATCGCTGGTCGTGGCTTTCAGCGACGCGAAGATGTCGGGCGTCAGGATGTAGCGGCCGATGATCGCCAGGTTCGAGGGCGCCTCCTCGCGTCGTGGCTTCTCGACCAGGTCGGCGATGCGATGGACGCCGCGCCCCAGGTTCGGCGCCGCCTCGTCGATCTTGACGATACCGTAGCTCGAGACGTCTTCGGCGGGAACGCGCTCGACCGCCAGCACCGGACCGTCGACCCTGGCGAACACGTCGATCATCTGTTTCAGCGCCGGCGGGTCCGCGTCGATGACGTCGTCTCCCAGGATGACGGCGAACGGTTCGTCGCCGACGAGATTCTGCGTCACGAGCACCGCGTGCCCGAGCCCCAGCGGCTCGCCCTGCCGCACGTACGAGACGTTGATCAGCTGGGTGATCTTGCGGATCTCTTCGAGCTGCGCCGTCTTGCCGCGCTGCTCGAGATAGCTTTCGAGCTCCACCGCCACGTCGAAGTGATCCTCGATGGCGTTCTTGCCGCGGCCGGTGACGATGACGATGTTGTCGACACCGGATTGAACGGCTTCCTCGACGCCGTACTGGATGACGGGCTTGTCGACCAGGACGAGCATCTCCTTCGGTTGCGCCTTCGTGGCGGGGAGAAACCGCGTGCCGAGCCCCGCTGCCGGAAAAACCGCCTTCCGAATCTTGCCACTCATGTTGTCATCCTATCGCAGGGCGCTGTTGTACGATGAGACTGCGACGCGCCCGACATGATCGATCCCGCCTACCTCAGAGAGAACCTCCAAACCGTCAGAGCCGCGCTCGCCAACCGCGGCGTCGACATGACGCGCGAGCTCGAGGAGCTGGCCGCGCTCGAGACTCGGCGCAGGCGCCTGCTGCCAGAGCTCGAAGGCCTCAAGCGCGAGCAGAACACGGCGGGTGACGAGGTCGCGCGCGCCAAGCGGCAGGGGCTCGACACGGCGAAGATCCAGGAGGCGAGCCGCCAGCGCGCGCAGGAAATCAAGCAGAAGGGCGTCGAGCTCGATCTGATCGAGCAGCGGAGGAACAACGGCCTGCTCGTCATTCCGAACCTGCCGCACGCGAGCGTGCCGGCGGGCACGAGCGCCGCGGACAACAAGGAGGTGCGGCGTGCCGGCACGCCGCGCGACTTCACGGTTCCGCCGCAGCCGCACTGGGATCTCGGGCCGGCGCTCGGCATCATCGACTTCGAGCGCGGGACGAAGATCGCGGGAGCGCGATTCACCGTGCTCGTCGGCGCGGGCGCCCGCCTGGCGCGCGCGCTGATCAACTTCATGCTCGACCTCCACACGAAGCAGCACGGCTACACGGAGGTCGAGCCGCCGTTCATGGCGAACACGGCCACGCTGACCGGCACCGGCAACCTGCCGAAGTTCGAAGCCGATCTCTTCAAGATCGCCGGCGACTGGGATCTCTACCTGGTGCCGACCGCCGAAGTGCCGCTGACGAACATGCATCGCGGAGAAATCCTCGACGGCCGCTCGCTGCCCATCCGGTACACGGCCTACACGCCGTGCTTCCGCAGCGAGGCGGGGTCGTACGGGGCCGACGTGCGCGGTCTGATCCGCCAGCATCAGTTCGACAAGGTGGAGCTGATGGCGTTCGCCCGCCCCGAGGAATCGTACGACGAGCTCGAACGGCTCACCGGGAACGCCGAGGAGGTGCTCAAGCGTCTCGAATTGCCGTACCGGACGGTGCTGCTCTGCACGGGCGACATGGGATTTGCGTCGGCCAAGACGTACGACCTGGAAGTGTGGCTGCCGAGCCAGCAGACGTATCGCGAGATCTCGTCGTGCAGCAACACGGAGGCGTTCCAGGCGCGCCGCGCCAACATCAGGTTCCGTCCCGAAGCGGGCGGCAGGACCGAGTTCGTGCACACGTTGAACGGCTCGGCGCTGGCCGTCGGGCGCACGCTCATCGCGATCCTGGAGAACTATCAGGAGCAAGATGGCTCCGTGACCATCCCGGCGGCGCTCCGCCCGTACATGGACGGTCTCGAGAAGATAACGCGAGCGTAACGGGGGGAGCTCGTTACGCTCGTTCGAGCTGCTGGGCGCTCGAATGTCGGCCGGAGTTCCGCGAACGGCGGCCCGCCTTGTCCCGATACATGCGCTCGTCGGCCGCCGCGAGCAGCTCCTCGAACGTCGTGCCGTCGTCCGGGAAGCGCGCGGGCCCCGCGCTGATCGAGAGCGCCATGCGGACGCCGGGACGCGGCTCGAAGGGGTGGGCAGTCACCGCGTTCTGAATCTCCATCACGCGGCGCGCCTCGTTCTCCGCGTTGCAGTCCCACAGGATCACGACGAATTCATCACCCGCGAAGCGGGCGCACAGGTCCGTTTGACGCACCGTCGAGCGCAGCACGTTGCCGACGCTGCGAATGGCGCGGTCGCCCGCTTCGTGGCCGTAGGTATCGTTGATTTCCTTCAGCCGGTCGAGGTCGAGGACGACCACGCTGAACCCCACCTTCGCGCGCGTCGCGTGGGCGAGCCCGGCCTCGAACTGGCGGTCGAGCGAGCGGCGGTTCGGCAGCCCCGTCAGCGGATCGGTGTGCGACTCGTGCTGCGTCTGCTCGAACCGCGTCGAGTTGTAGATGACCGCGGCGGCCTGATCGCTGACGCGTCCGAGCACGCGCCGGTGCTCGTCGGTGAAGCAGCCCGGGACCATGTGGTAGATCACGATGCCGCCGATCAGGCGGCCGTCGAATCGGAGCGGACACGACAGCACCGAGGTCAGGTCCTCGCCGTGCGCGCCGCGCCCGTCGGCGCACGAGGGCAGCCGCAGCGACAGCTCGCTCCACGACTTCGGCGCCGACTTGAAGAGCGCTTCCGTGCCCGGTCCGTGCGCGTAGCGGCACGCGTATCCCTGTTCTTCGTCGCCGAGGAAGAGGGCGCAGGTGACGAACGGCACCAGCCGGCTGACCTTCTCCTGGATCAACGCCATCGCTTCGGCGACGCCGAGGCTCGAACCGAGCGCCTGCGCAATCTCGTAGAGCGTCTGCTCCTCGCGGTGCGCGCCGGTGATGTCCTGCAGCGCGACCTGATCGCCGGCCGCCTCCGAATCCGTCTCCACGACGGTCGCGTTGACCAGGAGCCGGGCGACCAGCAGATCCACGAGCGCGGGGTCGTAGGCGGTGCCGGAGTATTCGCGGACGACGTTGAGCGCTTCGGCTTCGCTGCGGCTCGCGCGGTACGGCCGGTCCGACTGCAGCGTGCTGTAGCAGTCCGCGATCGCGAGGATACGGGCGCCGATCGGGATGCTCTCGCCGCTCAGGCCGCTCGGGTAGCCGCAGCCGTCCCAGCGCTCGTGATGGCAGAGCACGAGGTCGCTGACGGGGCCGGCAAACGGCACGTTCCGCAGGATCTCGGCGCCGACGCGCGGATGAATCTTGACGCGCTCGAACTCCTCGGGCGTGAGCGCCGCGGGTTTCGACAGGATGTGCTCGGGCACCGCCATGTTGCCGACGTCGTGCAGCAGCGCCGCCGTGCGCACCGCCTGGATCTGGTCGTCCGAGAGGCCCGCGGCCTCCGCGAGCATCGCCGCGAAGTACTGAATCGATCGGACGTGCTCCGGGGTGCAACCGGCCTTCGCTTCGATCGCGAGCGCGAGGGCTTCGATCGTGGAAAGCTGCACTTCCATCGCGCGGTGCGTGTCCTCCTGCTCCTTGCGGAGCCGCGCGACGACGGTGTGATAGCTGCGGAAGACGAGGTAGAGCGGCAGCGCCAGCAGCAGCAGCCACACGAACCAGCCGCGGTGCCACGCCTCGCTGGCGAGCGCCGCCAGCGCCGCGCCCGCAAAATAGCTCGGCGCGCTCCAGAGAAAGTTCTGGTGCCAGACGACCGGCAGCGGCTGTCGCGTCGAGAACGCGATGGCGCCGGCAACCAGGAAACTGTTGACGAAGAAGTACAGGGGCGCCGCCATCGCCGCCCCGCGGATCATCACGGCGAAGTCGCCGCCCGACGGGCCAGCGAACCAGATCAGCGGGAGGCCGGCCACGGCGACCGTCACCGTCAGCGACGCGATACTGAAGACGGTCCGATGCATCGGATTGCGTCCGCCGGTGCGCAGCGTGCACTGCGCCCAGGCGCTGATGGCCGCGATGCAGACGGCGCTTGCCGGTCCCAGCGCGAAGAGCGACCAGAAGTTCACGGCGTGCGACAGCGAGAGGCTCGACTGGCTGCGGCCGAGGGGCAGCTCGATTTTCGCGGCCGACGTCACGACCCCAAGGACCAGCAGCGTCGCGAACAGCAACGTGTCATCGAGGCGCAGATGGAGCGCTGCCACTGTGAGGCACGCCGCGCCGCCGGCGACGACCGCGGCGACGTACAAGCGCGCCACAGGTGGCATACCAAGGAACGTTGGGTTGTCCGTCTTCCGTCTCTTCATACCAATATGACTTGGTGCGACTCGAGGGGCGTTGGAGGAACGTGACGCAACCTTAATGCCTGAGTTGGCGTGAGCTGCCTTGGAACGCAGCAAGGTGGGATTTGTGCCGCGTAAATATAGGGAAAATAGATGTTCAATGTTTTCAATGGCTGGGAAACCGCGTGTAACGCCCGCGTGTCATCTCGGACCACGCTGTATGGACGGTGTTCCCTTTTGGGCCATTGCCTGACGAGGCTGTCGCGATCCGGTAGGGTTACACTTTCGGCCGAGTAGTCAGTTCGGAGGGATGGCCGAGTGGTTGATGGCGGCGGTCTTGAAAACCGTTGTACCCGAAAGGGTATCGGGGGTTCGAATCCCTCTCCCTCCGCCAACCTTCGCTCCGGTGCCGGGCGAAGGTTGTCCACCGTAGCGACGCGTAGCGTCGCGGAGGTGGACCAGTTGAGATCGGCGAGCGCGTCATCGACGGCATGTATTCAGTTCGCAACGGTTGCGCGCGCGACGTAAACTGCACGTTTACGATCGAAGTCCGCACCGCCTGCCGCTACTAGCCGCGTGCCCGCATCAACCCTGACGCATCTCGAATGTTCACGCCCCGGCTGCGGACACACGTTCGATTTCAGG
>Ga0209438_1000370_pt1 | contig 13519 bp, 5 predicted proteins | sample GraSoi_2013_20cm_FD_185825 | JGI IMG/M metagenome (GOLD analysis project Ga0209438, IMG submission 185825) | Grasslands soil microbial communities from the Angelo Coastal Reserve, California, USA - Sample 9_17_2013_20cm (SPAdes) (version 2) | ecosystem: Environmental > Terrestrial > Soil >...
GGCCGGCCGTGGACTGCTGGAGGACGACAACGAGTGCGAGCGCGAACGCGGCGGCTGTCAGTGAGCGCATAGCTGGCGTGGACTATACTCCCCGTCCTCGGATTTGTTAACAGGGTGACCACGTCTCTCCAGAAACGAGGGAAGCCGATATGCGGTTCGTCGCAACGCTGACCCGGTTGGCCTGCTGGATCCTCCTCATCTCGTCAATACCTGCGACCGCCTTCGCCCAGGCAAGCATCGCGGGCGTCGTGAAAGACACCTCCGGCGCGGTCCTGCCCGGCGTCATCGTCGAGGCCGCCAGCGCGGCGCTCATCGAAAAGGTGCGCTCGGTGGTGAGCGACGGCACGGGCCAGTACCAGATCGTCAACCTCGTGCCGGGCACCTACACCGTGACGTTCACGCTGCCCGGGTTCAACACGGTCAAGCGCGAAGGCGTCGTGCTCGCCGGTTCGTTCACCGCGAAGATCGACGCCGACCTCCGCGTGGGCGCGCTCGAGGAAACGATCACCGTCACCGGCGAGACGCCGCTCGTCGACGTGCAGAACACCAAACGCGAACGCGTCATCGACCGCGAGATCATCGACAACATCCCGACCAGCCGCACCGCCTACGACATGGCGGCGCTCATCCCCGGCGTGTCGCGCAGCGGCCTCACCAACCAGGACGTCGGCGGCTCCTCGTCGTCCGGCAGCCCAATCGGCAGCGTGGCGATCCACGGCGGCCGCACGGGCGATCAGGTGCTGCTGCGCAACGGGATCGAGACCGTCGGGCAGTCGGGAACCGGCTTCTCGACCCCCGTCAACATCAACCCGATCGGCACGCAGGAAGTGAGCGTGGACACGGCATCCGCCGGCGCCGAGTACACGACGGGTGGCGTTCGGATCAATGTGATCCCGCGCGATGGCGGGAACATGTTCAGCGGCGCGCTCTTCACCAGCTACGCGCGGCCGTCATGGCAGGCCGACAACATCACGCAATCGCTGAAGGACCGCGGTATCAGCTCCGGCGACCGGCTCAAGGACAACTTCGACTTCAATCCCGGATTCGGTGGGCCGGTCAAGAAGGACAAGATCTGGTTCTTCCTGTCGGCGCGGTACAAGAACTCCGCGAACTATGCGACCGGCATGTACTACGACAAGAACCAGAACAACCCGAACGTCTGGGTGTTCGAACCCGACCTGAACAAGCCAGCCGCGAACCCGTCGATCTGGAAGGGCGGACAGCTCCGTCTCACCTGGCAGGTGTCGGCGAAGAACAAGATCGGCGTCAGCTGGAACGAAGACAGCGTCAGCTATGCGCCGACCAGCGTCAGCCTGACGCTGGCGCCCGAGGCGGCCGAGAACCGCATCTACCCCGTGCAGCGGCAGGTGCAGATCGACTGGAGTTCGCCTGTCACCAACCGCATCCTCCTCGAGGCGGGCATCAACCGCTACAAGGCCGCGAGCAACCTTCTTCCGCTCAGCGGCCTGAGCCCGTCGATGATTCCCGCGACCGAGCAAACCACCGGGCTGAAGTTCCGCTCGCTCGAGGCGCACCGGCTGCAGCCGGCGAAGACGACGCACGTCCGGTTCGCGGCGTCGTACATCACGGGAGCGCACAACGTGAAGGTCGGCATCAACCACACCAGCGGATGGAATGGCTTCACCTATCAGAACCTCAACTCTCTGAGCTACCGCCTGAACAACGGCGCCCCGAACCAATTGAGCGAGCGCGCGTTTCCGATCTACACGGACACGAACATGGAGCACAACATGGGCGTGTTCGCGCAGGACAAGTGGACCATCCATCAACTGACGGCGTCCTACGGCCTCAGGTACAGCTACGCGTCGATCGGCTGGCCCGAACAGCATCTCGGTTCGTCGCCGCTGACGCCCGCGCGCGATCTCACGTTCCCGGCGCAGCACGCGTTCGTCTCCTGGCACGACCTGACGCCGCACCTCGGCGCGGCGTACGACCTGTTCGGCAATGGCAAGACCGCGATCAAAGTGAGCCTCAACCGGTATCTCGAGAGCCTCTCGGCCGGCGCGCCCATCGCGCAGGACCCGAATCCGCTCAGCAGCCTGATCACGCAGACGACGCGATCGTGGACGGACACGAACCGCAACTACGTGGCGGACTGCAATCTCATGAGCCCGGTGGCCAATGGTGAATGCGGCGCGATGGCCAACGCCAGCTTCGGGCTGCCGGTGCCCGGCGCGACCTACGATCCCGACCTGATCCACGGATGGGGCAAGCGCGGGTACAACTGGGAGCTCTCGACCGGCGTCCAGCACGAGATCCTGCCGCGCACGTCGGTTGACGTCAGCTACTTCCGGCGAACGTACGGCAACGCGCGCGTGACCGACAACCGGGTGCTGTCACCGGCCGACTTCGACACGTTCGACGTGACGGCGCCGTCCGATCCCCGCCTGCCCAACGGCGGAGGCTACGCCGTTCGCGGGATGTACAACCTGAACCCCGCGAAGTTCGGCCTGGCATCCGACAACTTCGTCACGCTCGCGAAAAACTACGGCGACCAGGTCGAGTACTGGCACGGCGTGGACGTGAACCTGGCGACGCGGTTCATTCCGGGCGTGCTGCTGCAGGGCGGGACGAGCACCGGGCGCACCGTGACGGACAATTGCGCGCTGCTCGCGAAAGTTCCCGAACCGGCCGAATCGCGCGCGACCTCCGGACTGATTACCACGGCCGCGGTCCGGCCGCTGCAGTTCTGCCGCAACGTCACGGACTGGCTGACGCAGGTCAAGTTCCTCGGTTCGTACACGATTCCGCGCATCGACGTGCTGGTGAGCGGCACGCTGCAGAACCTGCCGGGGCCGAACATCCTCGCCAACTACAACCTGCCGACCGCGCTGGCGGCGCAAACGCTCGGCCGGCCGCTGTCAGGCGGCGCCGCGAACGTGTCGGTCGCGCTCATCGACCCCGGCACCCTGTACGGCGACCGGTTGAACCAGGTCGATTTTCGTGTGGGCAAGGTGCTCCGGTCGGGGCGCACGCGCACGACGGCGAGCGTCGATTTGTACAACGCGCTCAACGTCAGCACGATCCTCGCCCAGAACAACACGTTCGGCGCTGCGTGGGGGCAGCCGGTCACCATCATGCCGGCGCGCTTCGCCAAGGTCAGCCTGCAGGTCGATTTTTAGGGGGCAGGTGGCTTGCCACCTAGAAATCGAACTGCACGCCGATCTTCGCGAAGCGTGCCAGGATGATCGACTGCGGGCGCTGCCAGGTCGCGTACGCGTTGCTCATCGTGAGCACGGTGTCCACGTTCAGCGCGTTGTAGAGATCGAGGTTCACCGTCGCCCGTGCACGACCGAGCGACACCGCCCTGCCGAACCGCAGATCGAGCTGGTTCAACCGCGGCCCGTACATCGTCCCCGGCTTCACGAGGTTGACGGTCACGGTTGCGTTGGCTCCGGCCGCGAGGTTGCGACCGAGCGTCGGCACGACCTGCGCGTTGCTCGCCGTGTAGTTCGCCTGGAGCTCCGGGCCCGGCAGGTCCTGGAACGTCGCGCTGACCTGCAGCGCCACCTTCGGGATCGTGTACGACCCGAGCAGCTTGAACTGGGTCAGCGGCTGCTCGCTGTGGCAATACGGATTGGTCGGCCCGGCGTACGGCCCGAGCACGTCGGTGATCGTCCACTCGGGCAGGTTCGCGCGGACCTCGCAGACGTCCTGCGTGAGCGTGCCGCTGTCGAGGCCTGCCTGCAGGAGCAGCCCGCTGACCGGCCGCGCGCTCGTCCCGACCGCGAACCCGTTCCACAGCCGCACTTCCTTGCCGTAGTTCTTGGCGAAGGTCGTGATGTTGTCGGTCACGCCGAACCGTGCGAGGCTCACGTCGTACAAGCCTGAAACGACGTAGCCGCCGCCGTCGGGCAGGCGCGGATCGGACGGCGCCGTGATGCTGAACTGGCTGAAGTCCGCGGGACCGACGGCCCGGTTGTCGACGACGGTGAAGTTGCCGTACCAGCGCCGGAAGTACGTCGCGTCCACGGACACGCGCGGGAGAATCTCGCGCTGGACGCCGGCGGTGAACTCCCAGTTGTAAATCCGCTTGCCCCAGCCGTTGAGGATGTCCTCGTCGAAGTTCTGTTCCGCGACCGCCGTCCCGAAGTTCCGGCTTGCCGCCGCGCCGCACTCGCCGTTGGCGTTCAGATCGAGCAGGTTGCAGTCGGGAGTGTAGTTGCCGTTCGCATCGCCCCATGACCTCGTCGTCGAGTTCGCGAGGCGGTTGATCGGATTGCGGCCGCCGGCGATCCCACCGACGGTGTACTGCTCGACGTACCGATTCAGGCTGGTCTTGACGGCCGTCTTGCCGTCGCCGAACAGATCGTAGGCCGCGCTCAGCTTCGGATTGAGATCGTGCAACGACAGCCCGTCGGTCTTCGAGAAGCTGACGTTCCGGGTCGGCGCGAGCGGCGTGGGACCGACGTCCTGCGCGGGGAAGCTGTTCTTGAACCAGTCCCAGCGCAATCCGAGGTTGAGCGTCATGCGGTCCACCGTCCACCTGTCCTGCGCGTAGGCGCCGAACTGGTGATTGATGTCGACGCGGAAATTCGTCGGCAGCGCGCGCATCGTGATCTGGTTCGGCACGCCGTTGTTGAACCGGTAGCTCACCGAGTTGTTGTCGTAATCGTTCTGGTTGAAGTGACCGAAGATGTCGCCGGCGCCGACCTTGAACGCGTGCGCGCCGGTGATGTACGAGACCGACGCCCGGTAGAACATCGTGTAGCTCGGACGGTTGATGTACGTCTCGCGCGCGCGATACTGACGGCCGGTGGACTGCTCGAGCACGTTGACCATCTGCGGATTCAATCCGGGCACGCGGTCGCGAATCGCCCGCTCCACCGAGTGCTTGATCGCCCCCTCGACCAGCAGGTTGTTGTTCACGGGGGAGGCCGCGTCGACCGTCACCTGCCGCTCGAGCGGAAAATAGTGATAGGGCGACGCCTCGTACGCGTACAGGGTGGTGCCGGGCGCGGTGGCGCCCATCGCGTCCCGCACCGACGGCCAGTTGCGCGCGGTCTGCTGGACGTACAGGCCGCCGACCTTCACCTTCGGCAGCGCCTGCCACGTCAGGTGCAGGCGGCCGTCGTTCACGTCGGAGTCGTTCGACACCGGCCGGCTGAGATCCGGCTCCCACGTCCAGGCGTTCGGGTTGTTGAAGTTCTTGTCGTAGAACTCGCCGGCGGCCCACCTCGAGGCAATGGCGCGGCGCGCCGACGCGTAGAACCAGAGCTTGTCGCGTCGCAGCGGGCCGCCGAAGCCGGGGTTGATGTCGTACAGCCGGCGGATCGCGTCGGGCGAGCGGAGCCCCGCCTTCTGCAGCGCGTCGGAGAAGTTGTTCCCCTGCAGCGCGCCGGTCGCGCCGTTGATGAACAGCGTGCCGTTGAAGGTGTTGCCGCCTTCTCTCGGTATGACGTTCATCTTCACGCCGCCGGCGTTGTTGTCGGCCGCCGCCGCCGAATAGTCGACCGCGATCTCCTGCGTCGCCGCCATGTTGAACGTGATCTGGGAGTTGGCCGGCGACACGAGTGCGGCGGTGGACAGCCCGTTCTCCATCAGGAGCTGGGAGGCGCCGTTGCTGCCGTGCACCTGCATCGCGATGGCGCCCGAGAGCTGTGTCGCGCCCCCGACGTCCTGGTTGTTGGCCGCCACGGTCACACCGGGGATGAGCGCCATCTGCGCGAACGGCGATCGCCCCGTCGGCAGCTTGTCGATGAGCTCGCGATCGATCACGCGCTGCCGGGTCGCGCTCTGCACGTCCACGATCGGCGTCTCGGCACTGACCGTAATCGTTTCCTCGACGGCGCCGACGCGCAGCTCGGCGTCGATGCTTGCCGTGAAGGTCCCCGTGAGCGCGATCCCGTCGCGCTTCACGGTGTTGAAGCCGGGCAGCGCGAATGTCACCGTGTAGGTGCCCGGAGGCAGAAGCTCGATGCGGTACTGACCGCTCCCGCCCGTCGCGACAGAACGGACCTTTTCGATGAGGGCCGGGCTCGATGCCTCGACGGTCACGCCCGGCAGCACCGCGCCTGACGCATCCTTCACTTGCCCCGCGATCGAGGCCTGCGCGCTCACCGTCGCCGGCGCGCCAACAACCAGCAGGACGAACGACACGATGACGACCCGAGGTCCATGCATGACAGGCCTCCTTGTGCCACCTAGAAATCGAACTGGACCCCAATCTTTGCGAAGCGGGCCAGCAGGACTGACGTCGGTCTCAGCCAGGTGGCGTACGCATAGTTCACCGTCAGCACGGTGTTGACGTTGAAGAGGTTGTAGACATCGAGATTGACGACCGTCTTCGCCCGACCGAGGCGCAGGATCTTGCCGAACCGGAGGTCCACCTGGCTCAGGCGGTCGCCGTACATCGTTCCCGGCTCGACGATCGTCACCGGCAGGTTGGCGACGCCGCCCGACAGGCTCCGTCCGAGCGACGGCGCGATGACGGCGTTGGTCGCGGTGTAGTTCGCGTAGATGTCCGGGCCGGGCACGCTGCGGAAGGTGCCGCTGACCAGTACGTCGGCGCGCGGGATGGTGTAGCTGCCGGCGAACTTCACGTTGGTCAGGAACGGCGACTGCTGGCGGCAGAACTGCCCCGGAATCCACTGGTTCCGAATCGCGTCGCTGTTGTTGGTCGACACGGCCAGCACCTGCGGCGTCGTCGCGTTGGCCGGCGTGGCCGTGCCCAGCAGCATTTCCGGCACTTTCTCCGCGACGTCGCAGATGTCCGTCAGCGTTTTGCCCGTGCTGACACCTCCCTGCAGCCGTACACCGGCCTGCGGGCGCATGCTCAGGTTCACGTCGACGCCCTGCCATCGTTCGACCTGCTTGCCGTACGCGCTCGCGAGCGTGACGAAGTTGTCGGCAGGCCGTCCGAAGCTGGCCGGCTTCAGATCGTACAGACCCGAGACCGTGTAACCGCCGCCGCCCGGGAGGCGCGGATCGACCGGCGCGGTGATGCTGAAGCGATCGAAGTCCGATGCGCTCACCGCGCGGTTGTCCGTGATCCAGAAGTTCTGGTACGCGCGCCGGAAATAGGCGACATCAACCGAGGTTCGCGCGAACAGCTCGTGCTGAAGGCCGGCGGAGAACTCCCAGTTCGCGGTGCGTTTGTCCCAGCCGCGGAGCAGATCGGGATCGTAGACGGCGCCCGGACGGGCGCTGCCGAACGCCGGGTTCGCCATCGCGCCGCACTCACCGTTGGCGAGCGGGCTGACGAGACTGCAGTCGGGCACGAAGTTGCGGTTCGCGTCGGCCCACGAGCGCGTCGTGCTCGTGACGAGCGTGTTGAGCGGGCTCGGATCGGCCGCAAGCGGTGAGCCGGCCGCTTCGTTCTGCAGGTACCTGTTCAGGCTCACCTTCACCGCTGTCTTCCCCTTTCCGGTCGGGTCGACGCTCAGGCCGAGACGCGGGCTGAGGTCGTGCCACGCCGTGTTCGTCTGCGCGGGAAACGTGATGTCACGCGCCGGCGCGAGGACCGCCGGTCCGGCGTGCTGCTCGGGAAAGCTGCTGGCGAAATAGTCGTAGCGGAGACCGTAGCTGGCGGTCATGCGCCGGACGCTCCATTTGTCCTGGCCGTAGATGGCGAGATTGTGATCGACGTTGACCTGGCCGTACAGCGGCAGCGCGCGCTGCGTGATCAGGTTGGGGACGCCGTTGTTGAAGCGATACGTTAGCGACTGGCCGCCGTCGTTGGTGTCGCGCGCCTCGAAGCCGTGACTGTGCGTGAACCCCGCCTTGTAGGCATGCGCCCCCGTGATATACGACGCGCCGAAACGCAGATGGATTGCGTGGTTCGGTCCGTTGCGGAAGTTGTCCGCGGCGCGGTACCGGAGTCCGGACGACTGCTCGTTCACCGTGATCATCTCGGGGCTCGAATCGGCCGCGCGGAGACGGACGCTGCGGCCGAAATGATTCGCCACGCCGGCCTCCAGCAGGAGGCGGTTCGTCACCGGTGATGTCCAGTCAACCACCTGCCGCCGCTGGATCGGAAAGCGTTCGCGAATGTCGGCCTCGGGCGCCACGATGGCCGACACCACGCCGACGCATGTACAGCCGGCCTGGTCCGCGACGAGCATGCCGATCTTGTTTCGCGGACTCACCTGCCAGGTGACGCGCGCATCGCCGCCGTAATAATGCGTGTCCTTGAACGCGGGGCGGTTCAGGTCGGGCTCGAAGGTCCAGACGTTCGGGTTGTTGGCGTTCTTGTTGAAGAACATATCCGCGACATCGAGCTGCGAGCCCGAATAGAGCGTCGAGACGTAGAACCAGACCTTGCTCTGCCGGATCGGACCGCCGAAGCCCGGATTGATGTCCCACAGCTTCCTGACGGCGTCGGGCGTGCGAAGACCCTGCCGCCGCAGGTCGTCGCTGAGGTTGCCCGCCTGGAACGCATGCGTGGCGATGCTGCCGAAGAAGGTGCCGTTGAAGGTGTTGCCGCCTTCACGCGGCACGATGTTGATGCGCACGCCGCCGGTGGGCACCTCCGCCGTGTTGCCGGAGTAGTCGAGCGTGACTTCCTGCACGCTGGCCATGCTGTAGATCAGCCGCGTGGTGAAGCCGGTGGACGCCATCGCGTTCATCGTGATCCCGTCCATCGACGTCCAGCCGTCGTTGCTGCGGCCGCCATGCGACGACATGCCTGTCGTCGCGTTGATCACCGCGCCGCCGACGTCCTGCGGCACGTTCGTCGTGATGCCGGGATTGAGCGCGCCGAGCGCCCAGATGTTCCGCCCCGCGGGGATGTTCTCGATGATGTCGCGGTCGACGATGCGCTGGCGCGCGGTGTTCTGGACATCGACCGTCGGCGCTTCGCCGGTGACGGTCACGGTCTCCTCGAGCGCGCCGACGCGCAGATTCCCGTTCACCGTCGCGGTGAAGTTGCCGGTCAGCTCGATGCCATCACGCTTGAGCGTGTTGAAGCCGGCGAGCATGAAAGTCACTGTGTAACCGCCGGGCGGAAGATTGACAACCTGGTACTGGCCCGTCCCGTCGGTCACGGCTGCACGAACTTTTTCGATCAGTGCGGGGCTCGCCACCTCAACGGTGACGCCGGGCAACACCGCACCGGAGGTGTCGGTCACGACGCCGGCGATCGATCCCTGCGCGGACGCGATGGCGGGATGCACAGCAGCCAAGACCAGCAACGTGAGGATCGCCGCGAGTCTGCCCATGGTGGCTCCTTGGTCGTAGGTTGCAGAACGCAATAGTGTGTGAGGTGGCGAGACGGTACGAGACCAACGACACGGTGTCAAGCCATCGCTCGCCCATCGCTCGCCCGCCCATCGCTCGCCTGGTTCGGAGCGTCTGGCTCCAGGCGTCACCGCGGCCAACAGCACAGCCGGCTGACCTGTGAATTCGATTGATTCCGTGAACGCGCGGATGTTTAATCCGCCGCATCGGTCGATCACGTCGCGCCTGATTGCACTCATACCGGCAAACTTTTCCGGAGGAGGCCGCAGATGCGTAGACACCAGGTCGGTTGGATCCTTTCGTTACTTCTCGCCACCGCCATACCCGTACTCGCTCAACAGGGCACCTCCGAGATCGGTGGACGGGTCATCGATCAACAGGGGGCCGTGCTTCCAGGCGTCGCCATCGTCATCACCAACGAGGAGACCGGCGTGTTCCGCGAAGTGATCAGCGGCGCCGACGGCAGCTACTTCGCGTCGCAGCTGACTCCAGGCCGGTATCGTATCCAGGCGAAGCTGGCAAGCTTCCGCCCGTTCGAGCGGGGCGCTCTCCTGCTGGCGGTCGGCAAGACGATGACGATCGACGTGACGCTCCTGCTGGGTGCGCTCGCAGAGACCGTCGAGGTGACCGGCGAAGCGCCGCTCATCGACACTACGAGCACCAAAGTGGGCGGCAACATCGGAACCCAGGAGCTCAGCGAGCTGCCCGCGATGAATCGCAACTTCTTTTCGACGGTCGCGCTTCTCCCGGGTATTCAGTTTTCGCCGTCCAACCAGATGGGCAACGACACGATCGTCTCCGCCGGCCAGACCACCCAGAACAACAATGTCGCGGTCGACGGCGGCTACAACGCGGACGATGCCCTCGGCACCAGCGCAGGCGCGCAGGTGCGCACGCCGCTCGAAGCGATCCAGGAATTCCAGGTGTTGACGAGCATGTATGACGCGGAGTTCGGCCGCGCGAGCGGCGCCGTCGTCAACGCGATCACCAAGGCGGGGACGAACCAGTTCAAGGGGGTGCTCTTCGCCGAGGGGGCCAGCAACAGGCTGACGGCCGCGGACTATTTCGTCAGGACCCAGCACCTGGCGAAGCCGACCGCGGTCAGGCGCGACTGGGGCGGCGTGATCGGCGGCCCGATTGTCAGGAACAAGGCCCACTTCTTCTTCAGCCTCGAGCGGCAGGTGGACGACCCGAACCGGACGAGGGTGTTCCCGACACGGCCGGCGCTCAATTTTGCGATCGCCGAGGACCGCACGGACTGGAACACGCTGGTCCGCTTCGACCACCAGATCAACGCGAACCACACGTGGGCGGTCCGCTGGCTGCGCGAGTGGGCGCCGCAGTGGTTCACCATCGGGAATCGCCAGACGCTGGAGTCGTACCAGGACGAGACCGACCTCGATCAGACCGCGGTGGGCACCGTGACGAGCGTGCTCGGCAACGCTCGGGTCAACACGGTTCGCGTGGCGAGGACGTGGGAGCACTGGTGGCACGGCAACGCCTGCTTCCGCGCTCAGGGTACTGCGGGCGGACGGGCCGGCTTCACGTTCAAGCAGGAGGCCGCTGGCAATCAAGCCCTCTGTCCGCCGCAACTCAGTTACACGAGCTTCCTCTCGCAGGCGAGCACCGAGTCGCAGGGCCCGTGGGACAGCAACTATCAGATCGAAGACGATTACTCCTGGTTCCTCCCGGGCAAGAAGGGGGACCACGACATGAAGTTCGGAGCCCGTTACAACTACACCGAGCTCCGGCGAGTCGATCAGCGAAACGAAAACGGCACGTTCACGTTCAACGGAGATCTCGCGTTCGATGCGGCGAACCCGCGGACCTACCCCGAACGGTTCTCCATCCGCACGGGGACGTTCAACGAGTTCATCAACAATCACACGTACGAGGCGTTCGCGCAGGACAAATGGAAGTTGAACCCGCGGACGACCCTGAGCCTCGGGGTTCGCTACGATCTCGAGATCATCCCGCTCGACGAGACTGACAACCCGCTGTTTGCCGCCGGCAACAAGAAGTCGCCGACGGACAAGAACAACGTGTCACCGAGAATCGGGCTCACGCACTCGCTGGACGAGGGCGGCAAGTCGGTCGTGCGCGGTGGGTACGGGATCTTCTACAACAGGACGATTCTGGGAGCCCTCGACGACACGCTGGAATTCGGCAAGTACACCTCATCGGCCACAGTTATGTTCCCCACCAACAGCGCCGATCCGGGTCCGACCGCTGGACGGCTGCCGACCGACCCGTACCTGGTCAACGGGCCAGTCGTCAACCGCGCGCTGCTCAACCAGGCGTACCCTCCTGGCGTCAGGAACGACGGCGTCGTCATCTTCGACTCGCCGAATCGCAGCCTGCCTTATGCGCACCAGTTCACGCTGGGCTACGTTCGGGAGCTCGCGTCGTCGCTCGCGGTCCATGTCGACTACATCCACATGAAGAACAAGGACATGTTCCTCGCGCGGAACCTCAACCCGGCGTTGCGCGTCGACACGAGCCGTACGGGTGCCCTCAGGCGGTCCGATGCGTTTGGCGTGCTGGGGGACACCTATCTTCAACAGGTCTGGGTCTTCGAGAACACGGGCGAGTCGGTCTACAACGCGTTGAACCTCTCGCTCGAAAAACGATACGCGAACAACTGGTCGGGCCGGCTCTCGTACTCGCTGTCGAAGGCGGAAGGCACGGCCAACGACCAGAGTGACAAGAACACGTATCAGACGATGACCGACCTCAACCTGGACGCATTCCGGGGGCCGAGCAACGTGGACCGCCGGCACATTCTGTCGCTCGGCACGCAGACGCAGATTCCGAAAACCGGGATCATGTTGTCCAGTACCGCCCGGTACATGAGCGGCGCCCCGTTTTCGATTTACGACAGCAGCATCGATGCCGACCGCAACGGCGAGCTCATCGATCCGGTGCCCGCCGGCACGTATAGCGGCACTGCTCCGGACTCCATGAAAAATGTGAAGAACAAGGGGGGACGAAACGGCGCGATCGGCCCCGATTATTTCCAGGTCGACGTTCGGGCCGGCTGGCGGCGCAGAATCAACCAGGACAGGGCACTGGAGCTCTTCCTCGACATCTACAACATTACGAACCGTGCGAACTTCGAGAACCCGACGATGGCGAACGTGCCTGGTGGATCGACAGACCGTCGGCTGCCCGCGACGTACCTCGTGCTGACGAATCTGCGCGGGGGCGGCGGGTTTCCGCGCCAGGCTCTGATGGGCGCCAGGTTGGCGTTCTAGCTGTTGTTTCCAGGGACGTTGTTCATTGGGCCACCCTCGGGAAACGCGTCGCTGGTGATTGATAGATCAGGCTCGCATGCGGTCGCTCGGCATTGTAGTACCGGAGCCAGGGACGCAGCGCGCGGGTTCGCCGCCACGAGCTGCTGTACGGGTGGGCGTAGGCCCACTCGCGCAACAGCGTTTGGATGAAGCGCTCGGCCTTCCCGTTGGTCTGCGGCCGATAGGGCCGCGTCCGCAGGTGTCGGGCGCGATGTCGGCGACAGGCGTCCCGAAAGCGGTGCGACACGTAGGCCGAGCCGTTATCGGTCATCACGCGTTCGACACGGACCCCCCGTTGGGCAAACCAGTGAACGGCGCGCCGGAGGAAGCCGACGGTGGTCGCCGCGTGCTGATTGTCGAGCACTTCGACATACGCCGCCCGACTGAAATCATCGACGCAGACGTGAATCGTTTCCCACCCGAGACCGCGGACGCGCCGCCGGCGATCGCCATGAATGCGATGACCCACGACCCCGATCCGCCCGACGCGCTTCATATCGAGGTGGAGCAGTTCGCCAGGCCGGGTGCGCTCATACCGCTGAATCGGCGCGGACGGGTGCAACCGCGCGAGACGATTGAGCCCGCTCCGCGCCAGCACCGCGGAGACGGTCGAGCGCGGGATCTGGAGGCGCACGGCGATCCGCCACGCCGACAAGCCTTCGTAGCGGGCCGCGACAATCGCCGCGGCGACGGCCGTCGTCGTGCGGCGCGGTTGATGATGGGGGGTGGACGGGCGATCGTCGAAGGCGGCCTCGCGTCCGCGTCGCAACCACTTATAGGCGGTGCGGATGCTGATGCCTTGGCCGTGAGCCGCGGCGTCGACGGTCCAGCCTTGCTGCCGAACACGGGTGACGAGGAGCGCCCGGGTGACGGGCGTGGTCTTAGCGTTACGATGAAGCCTCACTCGGGGCCTCCTTCGAGAAGACGGGTGTGTGGTAACTCCCATTCTTCCCAAGAGGGTCCCGAGTGAACAACCTATCTGGAAACGACACCTAGTCCCCCGCTGCGACTTCCACCGTGTCAACGAT
>Ga0209438_1000374_pt1 | contig 13431 bp, 7 predicted proteins | sample GraSoi_2013_20cm_FD_185825 | JGI IMG/M metagenome (GOLD analysis project Ga0209438, IMG submission 185825) | Grasslands soil microbial communities from the Angelo Coastal Reserve, California, USA - Sample 9_17_2013_20cm (SPAdes) (version 2) | ecosystem: Environmental > Terrestrial > Soil >...
GGTGATGGCTACGAGCTCGTGATCGATCGGCCCGATGCGCTCGTGCAGGTCGAGCGGTTCAGCGGCGCGGAAGCACTCAATCGCCGGTGGATGGACGTCGAAGGCCGGCTCCTCAAGCAGGGGTGGCGCGGACCCGCGCCTCGCCAGCAGCTGCAACATCTGTAGGCCGCGGCCGGTCGGAGCGCACGAAGTCCGTCGCGCGCCGCCCGGGACCGCGGTACTGCCGGCGGTCGGGCTGCTCCGGGTCGCGCCGATCCCTGAACGGGAGCGGGGCCGATGGCGGCGCAGCGGCCGAGGCGTGGTCCGGGTTCGCCAGCACCACGCGGATGCAGTTGCGGCCGTCCGCCTTCGCGCGATAGAGCGCGGCGTCGGCGCGCGCGAGCACCGCCTCGAGATCCTCCTCGCCAGGCAGCGCGATCGTGATCCCGACGCTCGTCGTCAGCTGGATGCGCGCCGAGTCGTACTCGGTGACCGTGGCGGCGATGCGGCGCGCGAGCGTCAACGCCACGCGCTTGGCCTGGTCGAGGCCGCTCTCCGGCAGCGCGACGAGAAACTCCTCGCCGCCCCACCGGCAGCGGAGATCGCTGACGCGCAGCGTCTGCATGATCGTGTTGCCGATGGCCGCCAGCACCGAGTCGCCGCCCTGGTGGCCGTAGCGATCGTTGATGCTCTTGAAGTAGTCGAGGTCGAGCATCAGCACCGCGACCTGCTGGTTCGCGCGGTGCGCCCGCTTCAGCTCCGCGCGCAGCCGCTCGACACCGTCCGGCCTCGTCGAGCATCCCGTCACCGAATCGATCGTGCTCAGCTCGCGCAGGTGCGCGATGGTGTGCGCCGTCTGCAGGCAGTCGCCGAGCAGCGGCGCCAGCGATGCCATGGCGCGCCGTGCGGCGGGCGTCAGGGGACGCGGCGCCGACGGGAGTCCGATGACGCCGACGACGCCGTCGGCCGAGCGCAGCGGAAAGGTCGCCCATTCGCCCGGCGATTCGACCAGCGGGTGGATGGCGGCGGCGATGCCCTCTCCGACGATCGGCGCCGCGATCATCTTGCGGCGGCCGCCCAGCGTGGTCTCCAGCCAGAGGCGATCGATGCCGAGCAGCGGCGGCAGCTTCGTCGCGATGGTCTCCTGGAGCTGGCCCGTCGTCAGCGTGCCGCGCAGCTCCGCCGCGAAGGCGAGCGCGCGCTGCTGCGCGGCCTCGGCATCCTGTTCGATCGGTGGTGCGGCAGGCGTGACGGCGGCGGCCGCGGAAGGCGCAACGGTGTCGTCGCGGCGCCGACCGCTGATCGCGGCAATCAGAACGACGGCGATGACAAGCATCGCAACGGCGATGAGTGCCAGGACCAGGGCCGGGGACACGGGGCGATCATTCTAAGAGAAAACGTCGTCGTGATAACGTCTTGAACCTATGAAAAGAAGCGCGAGCGCAGTCTGGAAGGGTGGTCTCAAGGATGGCCGGGGCACGGTGTCGTCGAGCAGCGGCGCACTGTCCAATGTTCCGTACAATTTCTCGATGCGGTTCGAGAATGAGACAGGGACCAACCCCGAAGAGCTGATAGCTGCAGCTCACGCGGCGTGCTTTTCGATGGCGCTGTCGCTGTCTCTCGGCAAGGCGGGGATGACCGCGGAGTCCATCAATACGACCGCGACGGTGACGCTGGAGAAGGTTGGCGACGCGTTCACCGTGACCGCGAGTCACCTGGACACGACGGTCCGCATCCCGAATGCGGACACGGCGAAGTTCCAGGAGGCGGCCGAGGGCGCGAAGGCAGGCTGTCCGATTTCGCGACTGTTGAATACGAAGATTACGCTCGACGCCAGGCTCGGATAATCACGCACGTCGCTTCGCGACATTTACGACGCACGCGACATCACGAGGAAGTCACCGCTGAAGGAGACTTCGTGGCTCAGCTCTCCACCCGCGGCCCGCTGAAGCGGCCGACGACCGGCCTGGCGAGGTCCGCGAAATCCTCGTAGTGCATCCGGAGGCAGTCGGTGTGCGTCCCGGCGTTGAACACCATCTCCGGGTCGCCGACGAAGCATTCCTCGACGAACACGCGCTGCAGGTAGAGGCCGCCGAACGGCGGCATCGCACCCTCCTCGCAGTCCGGATAGAGGGCGAGAAGCTCGGGCTCGCTCGCCATGCGAAGCGTCGCGGCGCCGGCGAGCCCGCGCAGCTTCTCCAGGTCCACGGTGTAGTGCGCCGGGACAACGGCCAGCACCACCTCGCCGTCGGCGTGGCAGACGACCGTCTTGGCCCAGGAGCGCCCCGGGACGTGCGAGATGGCCGCCGCGTGCATGGCGGTGAATGCCGGCGCATGCCGGAACGTCGTGTAGGGAACCCGGTTCTTCGTCAGGAACTCGTCGAGGGAACGGGGCCTCATGCAAACCTCCGCTGCCGAGCGGGCAGTATAGCGGCAAACCGAGCTAGAATCTTCTTCCTGTCGATCGTGGAGGATCGAAGGGTCTCGCGGCCCGGCGTCGCGGTAAGCCGTTCCGTCTTTGGCGAAGTCGCAGTGGCGAACGACTTCGCGCGTGTGGGGAGGGTTCCATACCATGAAGGGGTTGCATACGTTCGTACGGGTATTGGTCATTCTGGGCGCCGTCCTGGCGCTCCCCGTGATAGCCGCCGCGCAAGAGGCGGTCGTGACAGGCACCATCACCGATTCAACAGGCGCCGTGCTGCCCGGCGTCACCGTGCAGGCCACGCACGAAGCGTCGGGCAACAACTATGACGCCGTGACCGATCCGCGCGGCGTGTACCGCATTCCCGTCCGCGTGGGTTCGTACAAGATCGTCGCGCAGCTGTCGGGTTTCGGGAACGTGACGCGCATGGGCGTCGAGCTCCTCGTCGGCCAGACGATCACGCTCAACCTTCAGATGGCGCCGTCCACGCTCCAGGAAACGGTGACGGTCACGGGCGAGGCGCCGCTCATCCAGACGCAATCATCCGAGCTTGGCGGCAACATCGATCCGCGCCAGGTGCAGGATCTGCCGACCGCGGGACGCAACTGGATGTCGCTGGCGCTGCTCGCGCCCGGCAACCGCACCAACGCGCAGGGGTCGCTCCCGGTCCAGGACCGCGTCGACGTGCGCGAGTTCCAGCTGAACGTGGACGGTCTGCAGGTGACGTCGAATCTCGGCACCGGCAACCAGTCGCGCTACAGCAACGACGCGATCGCGGAGTTCCAGTTCATCTCCAACCGCTTCGACGCGACGCAGGGTCGCTCGTCCGGCGTCCAGGTGAACGCCATCACCAGGTCCGGCACGAACAATCTGACCGGAACCTTCGTCGGCAACTTCCGCGACAGCCGGTGGAACTCCGCGGACCCTGTGCTGAACACAAAGGTTCCGTACAAGAACCAGCAGTACAGCGGGACGGTCGGCGGCCCCATCGTGCTGAACAAGCTGCACTACTTCGCCAACTACGAGTACGAGCACCAGCCGCTCACCTCGATCTGGACCACGCCCTACCCGGCCTTCAACGTCACCAAGAACGGGACGCATCACGTCAACCTGTCCGGCGTGCGTCTCGACCAGGAGCTGTCGCCGAAGATGCGCCTGATGGGCAAGGTGAACCACTCCAGCCTGCTCGATCCGTTCGGCACGGGCAATTCGAACTACCCGGCGGCCACGGCGAAGAACCAGGAGCATTCGACCGACGTGGTCGGCGAGTTCACCAGCGTGCTCAGCAACAGGGCGCTCAACACCGCGCGCGTCGGCTACGCGTCGTACGGCATCAACCAGTCGAGCCTGACGACCTGGTCGAAGCACTGGGAGGCCGGCAACGGCATCACCAACGGCGGGCCGAACCTCACGTTCCGTGGCTTCCGGAGCAACCGGAACGGGAACATCCCACGGTACCGGAACCAGAACACGTACACGATTCACGACGACTTCACGTACTCCTATGACGCGAAGGGGCACCATGACCTGAAGGCTGGAGGTGAATTCCTCCATCTCCTCGACAACACGCGCAACTGCAACCAGTGCGGCGGCACGGCCACCGTCAACGGCGGACCGGTCCCGGCCAACATCACCTCGCTGCTGCCGGACCCGTTCAACGCCGACACGTGGCAGCTGGCCGATCCGGCGTTCGGCGCGATCGCGACGCGGTACAGCGTGGGCGTGTCCGATTCGTCGAACTTCCTGACCCCCGTGCACATGTGGAAGTACGCCGCGTGGGCGCAGGACGACTGGCGGCTCACCAACAAATTGACGCTGAATCTCGGCGCCCGCTACGACCTGATCTGGAACGCGTTCGCGCAGAACGTCACGTTCCTGCCGTTCGAGCTGGCCAACCGCCCGCAGGACGCGAACAACATCCAGCCCCGTCTCGGCTTCGCCTACACGCTCACCGATCGCACGGTGCTGCGCGGCGGCGCGGGCCTCTACTACAACGACGAGCTGAACACGAACGTCCTCTGGCCGATGAGCCCGCTGACGATCGCGGTCATCGCCATCGACAACACCGCGCCTCGGCGCGGCGATTTCGTGGCCAACCCGTTCAACGGCCCGCTGCCGACCTACGATCAGGCGCTCGCGCGGTTCTGCAATGCCGGCGGCGGCCGTCCGGACAACCCGGCGTATACCGCCTGGGCGGCGTCGGGCTTCACGGGAGCGGCACCCTGCCTCCTCCGCGACTTGCAGGAAATGTCGGCGATTCCGGACTACTCGCACGTGACGCGCAGCTGGCAGAGCTCGATTGGCATCGCGCAGCAGTTCGGCACCACGACGGCGCTGCAGGTGGACTACGTGCAGACGAACAGCCGCCATGAAAAGTCGATCCAGGACAACGTCAACCTGACGTTCAACCCGGCGACCGGCGTGCCGTATCCGTATTCCGACGTGGCGCATCGCGCCTATCCGATGTTCGGCGTCGTCGGCAGCAGTCCGCACATAGGAGCGTCGGATTATTACGGCATCCAGAGCAGCCTGACCAAGCGGATGGCCAGTCACTGGCAGGCGAACATCACGTACACGCTCGGCTGGTTCTATTCGCAGGATCCGTCGCCGCTGAGCGGCCTGAACGCATACACGGGCACGGTGCCGATCGACATGGGCGGCGAGCGATCGCTGTCGGCCTTCGACCAGCGGCATCGCGCGGTGTTCAACGGCATCTGGGACGTGGCGCACGGCTTCCAGGTGAGCGGCATCTACTTCTACGGCTCGGGCGAGCGCGACCAGATCGTCTGCGGCTGCGACGCGCGCGGGCTGCAGATCGGCAGCATCGATCGCCTGCGCCAGGACGATCCGCTCGGACCCAACGGCAGCATCATCCCGCGCAACAGCTTCATCGGCAATCCGATCCACCGTGTCGAGATGCGGCTCCTGCAGCGCATCCCGCTGGCAGGGCGGTCGAACCTCGCGGGCAGCCTCGAGGTGTTCAACCTGTTCAACCGGAAGAACTACGGTGCGTACGACCTGACGGAGACGAGCGGGACGTTCCTCCAGCCGCAGCCGAGTACGAACCTGTCGTACGCGCCGCGTACGCTGCAGCTCGGTTTCCGGCTCACGTTCTAGGTCGTCGTTCGTCGTTGGTCGAGGCCGGGTCCTTTCGGGACCCGGCCCCTTTTTTTGTACACGGGTTCATCGCTCGTTCATGAACGCGAGATTAGGATGCGGGCCACTTGGAGTCATCGTGTATAAATCGCCGTAGTCATCTCACACGACTGAAGGAGGTCTTCATGAGGTTCGCCATCGTCAGGCCACTGCTCCTTCTCTGCGCCATCCTTCTGCTGCCAGCCCTCCTCTTTGCGCAGGAAGCGGTTCTGACCGGCACCATCACCGACACGACGGGCGCAGTGTTGCCCGGCGTTACCGTTCAAGCCGTCCATGAAAGCTCCGGGAACACGTTCGAGGCTGTGACCGATGGCCGCGGTGTGTACCGAATCCCCGCGCGAATCGGAACGTACAAGATCTCCGCGCAGCTGGCCGCGTTCGGCGCGGTGACCCGCCAGGGCGTCGAGCTGCTGGTGGGCCAGACGCTCACGCTGAATCTGCAGATGTCGCCGTCAACGCTGCAGGAAACGGTGACGGTGACGGGGGAGGCGCCGCTCATCGCCACGGAGTCATCGTCAATTGGCGGGACGATCGATCCGCGCCAGATGTCCGAGCTGCCGAGCGCCGGCCGCAACTGGATGTCGCTGGCGCTGCTCGCGCCGGGCAACCGGACCAACGCCGAGGGCGCCACGCCCGTGCAGGACCGCGGCGACGTCCGTGAGTTCAATCTGAACGTCGACGGCATGCAGGTGAGCGCGAACATGGGCGCCGGCAACCAGCCGCGCTACAGCAACGACGCGATTGCCGAATTCCAGTTCATCTCCAACCGCTTCGATGCGACCCAGGGCCGATCGTCGGGCGTGCAGGTGAACGCGATCACGAAGTCGGGCACCAACCTGTTCTCGGGATCCGTCATCGGGAACTTCCGCAACAGCAGCTGGAACGCGCCGGACCCGGTGTTGAACCGCGTGCTGCCGTACAAGAACCAGCAGATCAGCGGAACGGTGGGCGGACCAATCGTGCTCAACAAGACGCATTTCTTCGGCAACTACGAGTACGAGCATCAGCCACTGACGTCGATCTGGAACACGCCGTATCCGGCATTCAACGTCACGCTGACCGGCACGCGAAGCGTGAAGCTGTCCGGCATCCGAATCGACCAGGAGCTGTCGTCGAAGATGCGGCTGATGGGCAAGGCGGGGCACTCGCGCCTGATTGAGCCGTTCGGCGCCGGGGCGACGACGCATCCAGCCGGGACGATGACCAACATCGAGCACAACACCGACGTGCTCGGATCGCTGACGACGGTGATGAGCAACCGCGCGGTGAACGACATTCGCGTCGGCTATGCCTCCTACGGGTTCTTCCAGGACACGCTGGTCAACTGGTCGAAGCACTGGCAGGCGGCCAACGGCATCACGTCCGGCTCGCCGCGCATCACGTTCCGCGGCTTCTCGATTCCCGGCAACGCGAACCTGCCGCGATACCGCAACCAGAACGTCTACTCGTTCCATGACGACTTCACCTTCTCGTACGAAGCCGGCGGCCATCACGACCTGAAAGCCGGCGGCGAGTACCTGCACAACCTGGACAACACGCGCAACTGCAACCGCTGCATGGGCACGGTGACGTCCAACGGCGGACCGGTTCCCGCCAACATCGAGGCGCTGTTCCCGGTGTGGAACGATGCCGACACCTGGAACCTCAATGCGATCTCGCCCATCACCACGCGCTACACGGTTGGCGTGTCCGATTCATCGAATTTCCTGACGCCGCTCTACATGTGGAAGTACGGCGCGTGGGCGCAGGACGACTGGAAGCTGTCGAGGAAACTGACGCTCAACCTCGGCGCGCGGTACGACCTGATCTGGAACGCCTTCGCCCAGAGCACCGTGTTCGAGCCGACCGAAAAGGCGGGGCGGCCTCAGGACGCCAAAAACGTGCAGCCGCGCTTCGGGTTCGCCTACTCGCTCGACGATCGGACCGTGCTGCGCGGCGGCGCCGGCCTCTACTACAACGACATGATCGACACCGACATCCTCTGGCCGCAGAGCGTGCTGTCGATCGCCGTCATTGCCGTCGACAACAACCCCGTGCGCGCCGATTTCGTGTCGAACCCCTTCAACGGTCCGCTGCCGACCTACGCGCAGGCGCTGGCGCGCTTCTGCTACGTGAGCAACACGCCGGGCTGCCTGCTGCGCGACCTGCAGGAGCAGTCGCCGATTCCGCAGTACGCCCACGTGACCCGCAGCTGGCAGACCTCGTTCGGCATCGCGCGGCAGTTCGGCGCCTCGATGGCGCTCGAGGCCGACTACGTGCAGACCAACAGCCGGCACGAGCACGTGTTCCAGGACAACGTGAACATCAGCTTCGATCCCGCGACGGGCAACCCGTACCCGTACTCCGACGTCGCGCACCGGCCGTATCCGCAGCTCGGCGTGATCGGGATGACCCCGCAGACCGGTTCATCCGATTACCGCGGGCTGCAGACCGTGTTCAGGAAGCGGATGAGCAACCACTGGCAGGGGTCGATCACCTACACCCTCGCCGGCCTCTGGACGAAGGATCCGCAGCCGCTGAGCGGCACGGATTTCAAGGAAGTCACCTTCACGGTCGCGCCCGATATCGCCGGTGAACGGACGCTTGGGGCGACCGATCAACGCCATCGCGCCGTCTTCAACGGCATCTGGCAGGTCGGCCACGGCTTCCAGATGAGCGGCATCTACTTCTACGGCTCCGGGCTTCGCAGCCAGATCGTCTGCGGCTGCGACGCGCGCGGACTCCAGATCGCCAGCATCGACCGTCTCCGGCTGAACGACCCGCAGGGGCCGAATGGAAGCATCATCCCGCGCGACAGCTTCGTCGGCACGCCGCTCCATCGCGTGGAACTGCGGCTGCTGCAGCGCATCCCGCTGCACGGCAAGGCGGCGCTCGACGGAAGCCTCGATGTCTTCAACCTGTTCAACCGCGCGAACATCGCGACGTACAACCTGACCGAGACGAACGCGAACTACGGCAAGCCGAACGCGAGCACGAACCTCGCGTACGCCCCGAGGACCGTGCAGCTCGGATTCCGGTTCACATTCTAGGCATTCTTGATTGCCTCATCCGACCCGAAGGGAGGACCCCATGAGGTTCCGCATCCAGACCCCGTTGCTGCTGCTGCTGGCCGCCGTGGCGCTGCCCGCTACGGTCCTTGCGCAGGAAGCGACGTTCCGCGGCACGGTGACTGATACCACGGGCGGCGTCCTGCCCGGAGTGACCATCAGGGCGGTGAACGAAGCCTCGGGAAACAGCTTCGAAGCGGTGACAGATGCGCGCGGCGCCTATCTGCTCGCGGTTCGAATCGGTACGTATCAGGTCACGGCGTCGCTGATCGGGTTTGGCACCGTCTCCCGGACGCTGGAATTGCTCGTGGGGCAGACCTCGGTCGTCGACCTCCGGTTGGCGCCGTCGGCCGTACAGGAGAACGTCACGGTGACGGGTGAGGCGCCGCTGATTGCGACCACGACGTCGAGCGTGGCCGGCAACATCGATCCCAGGCAGATGTCGGAACTGCCGGTGCTCGGGCGCAACTGGATGTCGCTCGTCCTGCTGGCGCCGGGCAACCGGACCAACACACAGGGCGCGGTGCCGGTGCAGGACCGGCATTCCGGCGACGTCCGGGAATTCGAGCTGAACATCGATGGTCAGCAGGTGACCTCGGAGTTCGGCACTGGCAACCAGCCGCGCTACAGCAAGGATTCGATCGCCGAATTTCAGTTCATTTCGAACCGGTTCGACGCAACGCAGGGCCGGTCGTCCGGCGTGCAGGTGAACGCGATCACCAAGTCGGGGACCAACACGCCGTCCGGATCGTTTGTCGGCAACTTCCGCAACAGCAAATGGAACCAACCCGATCCGGTGCTGCACAAGGTGCTTCCGTACTCGGACCAGCAGTATGCCTGGACCTTCGGCGGTCCGATTCGCAAGGACAAGGTCCACTTCTTCGGAAACTTCGACTACGAACGCCAGCCGTTGACGTCGATCTGGAATACGCCGTATCCCGCCTTCAACGTCACGCTGACCGGCAAGCGGAACATCAAGATGGAGGGCGTGCGGCTGGACTACGAGCTGTCGCCGAAGACGCGTCTCATGACGAAGGTCAGCGGGATGAATCTCCGCGAGCCGTTTTCCGCGGCCGACAACAATCACCCGGCGGCGACCACCGAAAGCACCGAGGCGTCGCGGGAGGTCCTCGGCCAGCTCACGCAGGTCCTCGGCACACGCGCGGTGAATGTGATCAAGGCCGGCGTGTCCTCGTATGAAATCTTCAATGGAAACCTGACGACGTGGAACCACCACTGGCAGGCGCCTGATGTGACCGTTGGCAGCCCGCGCATCACGTTCAGAGGCTTCTCCATCGCCGGCAACACCAACTACCCGCGGCGCAGGATTCAGCGGGTGTGGAGCGCGCGCGACGATTTCTCGCTGTCGTACGAGGCCGCCGGCTCGCACGCCCTCAAGCTCGGCGGGGAGATGCTCGACCACCGCGAACACACCAACAAATGCGATCGGTGCATGGGGATCATTACGGCGAACGGAGGGCCGATTCCGGATCCGGCGACCCTGCAGGCGATGTTCCCGGACCCCTTCAAGGTCGACACGTGGAACCTGGCCGCTCTCTCACCGATCACGACGCGCTACCAGGTCGGCGTGTCGGGCAACCATTTCGTCGAGCCGTACACGATTCCCAAGTATGCGGGCTGGGCGCAGGACGATTGGAAGCTGTCACGGCGGCTGACGCTGAATCTCGGCGTCCGCTACGACTTCGTCTGGAACGCGTTTGCCCAGTCCGAGGTCCTGCTGCCGTGGCTGACGCCAGGGCGGCCCCAGGACAGGAACAACATCCAGCCCAGAGTCGGCTTCGCGTATTTGCTGAACGATCGAACGGTGCTGCGCGGCGGCGCCGGGCGGTACTATGCCGACGTCACGTCACCGAATGTCGAGTGGTCGAAGTCGCCTGCGATCATCGCGATCCTGTCGGTCGCCAATGACGGCCGGCCGGATTTCGCGGCGAACCCCTTCAGCGGACCGCTGCCCACGTTCGCTCAGGCGCAACAGCGGTACTGCTACGTGAACAACAACGCGCCGGGATGTCTGCTCCGGGATGCGAACGAACTGGCTCCGCCTCCCCAGTTTGCGAACGTCGCCAACAGCATCCAGACCTCCATCGGGATCCAGCGGCAGATCGGGAGCGACATGGCGATTGAGGGCGACTACGTGTTCACGGGCAGCCGCAACGAGCATCGTGTCCAGGACAACGCCAACATCAGCTTTAACGAGGCAACTGGATTGGCCAATCCCATCTCCAATCGCGCGCTGCTCCCCTTCCCCAGTTGGGGCGTGGTGAGCATGTATCGGATGGTCGGCCGGTCCAACTACAACGGCCTGCAGACGGTGTTCACCAAGCGTCTGCGCCATCGCTGGCAGGGATCGCTCACCTATACGCTGTCGACGCTGAGCGACAGCGATCCGCAGCCGGTGAGCGGGTTGACAGCGGTGCCGTTCGCCGTCTCGCGGGTCTTCGGCACCGACTATGGTCCGGCAGTAACGGATCAGCGGCACCGCGCGGTGTTCAACGGCATCTGGGATGTCGGCTACGGCTTCCAGCTGAGTGGCATCTACTTCTACGGCTCTGGCGAGCGCTATTCGACCACCTGTGGTTGCGGCGTCATCAGCACGCTGACCGGCGCGGCTGGCAGCGACCGGCTGCGGCTGAACGGGACCATCACGCCGCGCAACGGCTTCGTGGGCGTACCGATTCACCGGGTGGACATGCGGCTCCAGAGACATTTCAGGATGAACGCCCGTCTCGGCGCCGACGGCATCGTGGAGGTGTTCAACGCGCTCAACCGGGCGAACTACGGAAGCTACGTCACCAATGAGGCGAGCCCGCAGTACCGGCAGGCGATATCGAGCGCAAACCTCTCGTACGCACCGCGGAGCGTGCAGCTCGGTTTTCGCGTCACGTTCTAGAAACGGCCATGCAGTCCATCCGTGCACGTCTGAATAACGAAGAGGCTATATATGACCAGACGCTTGATCGCTCTATTGCTCCTGGGCACCGCGGCTGCCCTCGTACCCGCACCCGGCCGCGCGCAAACCTTCAAGGTTGAAAAAATCGACATCAAGGGCGACGGCGGCACGGACTATGTCGCGGTCGAACCGGCGACGGGGCGTGTCTTCGTGTCGCGCGGCGACCACATGATGGTCGTGGAAGGCGCCACCGGGAAGGTGCTCGGCGACATCGCGAACACGCCGGGCGTCCATGGCGCCGGCATCGTCACCAAAGCCGGTCACGGCTTCACGACCAATGGCGGCGACATGACCGTGACGATGTTCGATCTGAAGACGCTTGCCGTCCTCCGGCGAATCATGGTGGGGCCCGGTCTCGACGGCATCATGTACGACGAGCCGGACGACAAAGTCATCCTGACGAATCACAGCCGCCCGATCGGTACGCTGACAGCGCTCGACCCCAAGACCGGTGACATCGTCGGCACCGCGGAGCTCGAGGACACGGCGCCCGAGGGCGCTGCCGCGGATGGCAAGGGACATATCTTCGTCAACAACGAAGGCAAGAACACGATACAGGTGATCGACGTCAAGACGTGGAAGGCGACCGCCTCGTGGCCGCTCGCGCCCTGCGAGGGACCGACGGGCATCGCGTATGACAAAGCGACGAACCGCATCTTCTCGGGGTGCAACAGGAACTCCGTGGTTGTCGATGCGGCCACGGGCAAGGTCGTCGCGAGCATTGCCAACGGCACGCGCGTCGATGCGCTCGGCTGGGATCCGTCGAAAAAGCTGATCTACGTTCCGAATGGCGGCGAAGGCAACGTGACCGTTGTCCACCAGGATTCGGCGGACAAGTACACCGTCGTCGCCACGGTTACCACGTTCCCTGGCGCAAAGACGATCACTGTCGATCCGATGACCCACAACGTGTACCTCTTTCAGCCCGAGCGGGGTCCGGCTCCGCCGCCGGCGCCCGGCGCGCCGCCGCCTGCCGCGGCAGGGGGCGGACGAGGACGTGGTCCTCAGGGTCCCGTCGTAGCCGGGTGGTTCATCGTGATCAAGCAGTAGCGGCCGATCGCCTTTCTCGCCGCGCCCCGGCGGTGAGAGTGGAGGCCGGGTCCGTCCGGGCCCGGCCTTCTTCCGTGGACTTCCCAGTTTTTCACGTGAGTCGCGCTCGACCTTCGTTTGACACACCCCATGCCGGGCCCTAGAATGCGCCGACGTAGCTCAACCTGAGCATTTGCTTCGCTTTGCAGTTTTGCCCACGGTCGTCTCGCTGAGGACGCGTGGGGTTGTTTGTGCTTCCTGGAGGAGGACCCCGATGTATTCGAGCGTTGTGAGGCGGTTGATCTTTCTATGTGCCATGCTGGCACTTCCCGCGCTGGTCTTCGCGCAGGAAGCGACGGTGACGGGCACCATCACGGACTCGACCGGCGGCGTGCTGCCCGGTGTGACCGTCCTGGCCGTCAATGAGGCTTCCGGCAACCAGTTCGAATCGGTGACCGACGGCCGCGGCGTCTATCGCATTCCCGCGCGCGTCGGGACCTACCGGATCACCGCGTCGCTGACCGGTTTCAGCACCGTCAACCGCCAGGGCATCAACCTGCTGGTCGGGCAGACGGCAACCATCAACGTGCAGATGGCGCCGTCGACGCTGCAGGAGACCGTGACGGTCACGGGCGAAGCACCGCTGATCGAGACGACGACGTCGAAGCTTGGCGGCAACATCGACCCGAAGCAGGTGCAGGAGCTGCCGGTGCAGGGCCGCAACTGGATGGCGCTGGCGCTGCTGGCGCCGGGCAGCCGCACCTCGTCGACCAACGCTACCGCGCCGCTGCCGGATCGGAACGGCGGCGAGCAGCGTGAATTCCAGC
>Ga0209438_1000376_pt1 | contig 13419 bp, 12 predicted proteins | sample GraSoi_2013_20cm_FD_185825 | JGI IMG/M metagenome (GOLD analysis project Ga0209438, IMG submission 185825) | Grasslands soil microbial communities from the Angelo Coastal Reserve, California, USA - Sample 9_17_2013_20cm (SPAdes) (version 2) | ecosystem: Environmental > Terrestrial > Soil >...
GGTCAATGTATCGCCAGTCGGTTGTTTGGTCCCGCGTCGCCGACAGCGTCGCCTGAGTCAGAGTATTTGAGTCATGGTTGTGTCGCGTCGCGGGGCGTCTGCAAAGGCGCCCCACACTAAATTTGAGTCGCATCCGAGTACCCGTATCGTGCTAGGCGATTGCGTCGCCGAGATGTCGAAGCTTCCGGCCGCTTCGGTCGACCTGGTTTTCGCCGATCCGCCGTACAATCTGCAGCTCAAGGGCGACCTCAAGCGTCCCGACGAATCCCACGTCGATGCCGTCAACGATGACTGGGACAAGTTTTCATCGTTTGCCGCGTACGACGATTTCACCCGCGCCTGGCTGCTCGCCTGCCGCCGCGTCATGAAACCGTCGGCGACGCTGTGGGTGATCGGCTCCTATCACAACATTTTTCGCGTCGGCGCGATCATGCAGGATCTGGGCTTCTGGGTTCTCAACGACATCGTCTGGCGCAAGACCAATCCGATGCCGAATTTCCGCGGCCGCCGCTTCACCAACGCCCACGAGACCATGATCTGGGCCGCGCGCGACGAGAACGCCAAGGGCTACACCTTCAATTACGAAGCCTTGAAGGCCGCCAACGAGGACGTGCAGGCGCGCTCCGACTGGCTGATCCCGCTCTGCACCGGCGAGGAACGTCTCAAAGGCGCTGACGGCAAGAAGGTCCACCCCACCCAGAAGCCCGAAGGCCTGTTGGCACGCGTGCTGCTGTCGTCATCCAGACCAGGCGATCTCGTGATTGATCCGTTCAACGGCACCGGCACGACCGGCGCGGTGGCAAAACGTCTCGGCCGCCGCTACATGGGGTTCGAACGCGACAAAGCCTATGCGCGCGCGGCGGAAGCCCGCATCGCCGCCGTCGAACCGCTGCCGGAAGCGACGCTGGCGCCATTCATGACCGCACGCGACGCGCCGCGAGTGGCGTTCTCGGAGCTGATCGAACGCGGCATGATTTCGCCGGGCACCCGACTGGTCGATTCCAGGAAGCGCCACGGCGCCCTGGTCCGCGCCGACGGCGCCATCATGCTCGGCGACAAGGTCGGCTCGATCCACCGCATCGGCGCGGTGGCGCAGGGTTCGGGCGCCTGCAACGGCTGGACCTTCTGGCACATCGAGACCAAAAAGGGCCTGCGGTTGATCGACGAATTGCGCGCCGAAATACGCTCCGAGATGGCAGCGGGCTAGTCGTTTCACTCATACCTCATACCTCATACCTAACCCACCAGCTCGCCGTCATTCCGGGACGCGACGAAGTCGCGAGCCCGGAATCCATAACCACGATCGGGAGTATGGATTCCGGGCCTGCGCCAAGTGGCGCATCCCGGAATGACGAGCTTTTATTCAGCCCGCTCACGAACTCGTCGGTTGCGCGTTCTGCAAAAATTTGAGCAATGGACCCGCCCGTGGCATGGTCGCGGCGTCCCGATTTTCTCGGCAACAAACAAGCAAGGGGAGAACTTTGATGCTCAAATTCTACTTCAACGGCGCGCCGAACCCCAACAAGGTCGCGCTGTTTCTGGAAGAGTCCGGCCTGCCTTACGAGCTGGTGCCAGTCGATACCCGCAAGGGGGATCAGTTCAAGCCGGAGTTTCTGGCTGTCAATCCGAACGGCAAGGTGCCTGCGATTGACGATAACGGCGTGTTCGTGTTCGACAGCAATGCGATCCTGCTTTACCTCGCCGAGAAGACCGGCAAATTCCTGCCGCCCAATACGCCCAAAAGCCGCGCGCAGCTACTGTCATGGCTGATGTTCGTCGCCAGCGGCGTCGGGCCGTATTCGGGGCAGGCGGTGCATTTCAAGACCGTGGCGCCAAAGGAGCTGGAATACGCGCGCAACCGCTACCTGTACGAAGCGAACCGCCACTACAAGATCCTGGACGAGCATCTGGCCAAGAGCCGCCATATGGTCGGCGACACCTATAGTATCGTCGATATGGCGTTCTGGGGCTGGGCGCGGCTTGCCGCCTTCGTGCTCGGCGACGAGGCCTATGCGAAATACCCGAACGTGAAACGGCTGGTCGACGAAATAACGGCGCGGCCAGCGGCGGCGCGCGCGATCGCACTAAAAGACAAGTTCACCTTCAAGACCGAAATGGACGAGGAAGCGAAGAACTTCATGTTCGGCCACCTCAAGACCAAGGCGGCCTGATCAGGCCACCACGACGAGACGGCGCCCTTCGCGGGTGCCGTTCTCGTTTCACGCATCGAGCGCGGCAATCGCCTCGATCTCGATCAGCCAGCCCGGCCGCATCAGGCGGCTGACGACAACGAACGTGCTGGCCGGCGGATTTTCGACATTGAGATAGCGATCGCGTATCGGACGAAGCTTCGGCACATTGGCTTGGTCGACCTCGGCGACGAGGTAATAATTCAGCTTGACGATATCCGCCATGGTGCCGCCGGCGGCTTCGACTGCAATCTTGAGATTGCGAAAGACCTGTTCGACCTGCGCCTCGAAATCGCCTTCGCCGACCACCTTGCCGGACGCATCGCTCGCGACCTGGCCGGAAAGATAGACGATCGTTCCGCTATTGACCTTGGCGATGTGCGAATAGCCGGCCGGGCCCGGGGCTATCAGGGTTTTGGGGCTGAAGAATTCCTTCGATGGCTTCGACATGATGTTCTCCGTGCGGTCGGCTTTGAGACGCAGCGCGCCTCGATCCCGGGACATATATTCTTACACTTATTCTTGCACGGCCCGATATTTCAAACCGCCGCCGGAATCTTCGACGCTGGAAACGGCCCCAACGCTTTCTCGACCAGCGCGGAGTCGCAATATTCCCTGATTTCCTTGACCTTGCCGTTCTCCAACCGCCACACCATGCAGTAGTCGTTGTCGTAACGGACGCCGGTCCTGGTGATGTTATCGCCCTTGGCTTCGACCACGACATAATCGCCCTCGGCAATCAGATGATGGGCGACGGTGCGCGGCCGCTCGGCGAACAGCGAGCGAAAATGGCCCATCAGGCCGTTGATGACCGCGTCCTTTCCGCGAAAGCTGCGCGACCATGAATACTGGCCGGTCACCACCCAGCACACCTCGTCGGCGAGGTTGTCGGCAAAGGTCGTGCCGCTGCGGTTGGCGGCGTCCATGTAGATCTGTTTTACCAATTGCTTGTTGGCGGCGGCGCTCAAGGCCTCTCTCCATCCGGATTGATCGATTGCGATCATGACCCAGCGCACAACATTCTTCCAATCGATAGTTGATATGATATATATTCAGCTCATGAATTTATCCGCCCTCGATCTCAACCTTCTGGTCGCGCTCGATGCGCTGCTCCTGGAGACCAATGTCAGCCGCGCCGCGATGCGGATCGGCCTGTCGCAGCCCGCCACCAGCCATGCGCTGCAGCGGTTGCGCGACATGCTCGGCGATCCCCTGCTGGTTCGCGTCGGCGCGCGCATGGAATTGACGCCGAGGGCGCAAGGACTGCGCGGACCACTGGCGCAGGCGCTCGACCAGGTGCGCGGACTTTTCATGTCAGACGATTTCGATGCCGCCAGCAGCGAACGGCACTTCCGGCTGATGATGCCTGATTTGGCAGTGGAACTGCTGGTGCCGCCGCTGATGGAGAAGATTACGCGGCTCGCGCCGAACGTCCGGCTCGACATCGTCCCCTGGCGGGGACCAGCGATCTTCAACGCCGAGTTCGCGCGCACCATCGATCTCGTGATCTCGATCGGCGATGCCTTCAAGGGCTTTCACCGCCAGCTTCTCTATACCGACCGCGATGCGCTGGCGGTCCGGCGCGGTCACCCCGTCGCAACAAAGCTTGGCCGGCGCGATGCTTTCCTCAAGGCGCGGCATGTCGCGGTCATTATCCGCGGCCAGAACGCGGACCTGATCGACGGCTGGCTGCGAACCAAGGCCATCGAGCGGCGCATTGCGCTTGTCGTGCCCGGCTATATCGAGGCGCTACACATCGTGGCGCGCACCGACCTGGTGGCTTTCGTCCCCGGCCGGCTGATATCGGCGCTCGCCAAACCCTTGTCGCTGATGGCGGTCACCCCACCGCTCGATCCCGGGATCGACGAGCAGTTCATGTTCTACCCAACGCGGGCGCAGTTCGATCCCGGCTCGATCTGGCTGCGCAATCTGATGCTGCAAACCGGGCGCGGGCTCGATCGGCCCAAGCGGCGCTCGGCGCAGCCTTGTCACGGACGCCAGAACGGCTTGCTGAGCTCATGAGCGATCGACGACCAGCATGTTCCCATATCCTGCAGTTCACGCTCACTCAGGGCCGCAAGATCTCGCCGGAAGCGTGCGCGCGCTCGCCAAATCTGAACGATCGCGAGAAGATTCCGAACCATGACACTCAGCGAGTTCATCGATATTCTTGATTGATGATGAAATCGCTGCCTGCTCTCGGTGTAGCTGCTCGTCACGAGAGTCGCTCCTGACGTTTGCCTTCGATATAAACGCTGATGATCGTGTCGTCGGCGGGTTGGTGTTCGGGCGCAACCGATGTGAGCTGGGCCTGAATGCACCTCCACGCGCCGTCCTCGAACAGATACGTGTCGGTGTACATCGTCATGCCGGTCACTTCATTTCCATCGCGGCGGCGCGTGTGCTTGTTCGTGGCGCGCACAAGCGCAACGTTGCCGATGATGGTAATGAGTTCGTCGCGGACATCCCAGTAAACGATGACCTGGGGATCGAAGGCAGTTGCCCAATACTTCAGATACGTTGCGCGGTCCCACCGCTGACCTGAGGGCCAGATGTTGATGAAGCCGGGATGAAGAATGGCGTCGTGCGAGGGCACGTCGTTGGTCACAAAGTTATGGATGAAACGCGCGTTCAACGCGCGCAATTCCTTCATCGTCTCGGACGATTGATGATTACGCGAGGTGAGTTGCATTGTCGTCTCCCGATATTTTCAAAGCGCCAGTTCGCGGGCTTTCTCCGCAGTCGCGCTGTCCGCCGGATAAAAGCATTCGATCTTCAATTTTTGCAGCGCCGCGTCGGTCGGCATGGCGAGCGTCGTAAAGGTGGAAAAGAAAGCGAGACGAAGGTCGGCTTTCTGAAGTTGCATCGTCATGACCGGAGACGATCCAGCCGGGTTGCGCGGAAGTCTCCATTCGGCCGGCAGGCCGGGATAGGCCATGATTTCGTCGAGCAGTTGCGCCGCGACCCTGCTGCCTTGTGCGACTTCGCGATGAAGAATCTGGATCATCTGGCCGGCGAACTCGTCCCAGTTCACGATGAACTGTCGCAGGCCTTTCGGATGAAAAACCACATGCATTGCGTTATCCGCGAGGTCGGATTCCATCTCGAATGACTCGCGAAATGTCTTGAACAAACGCCCCGACGCCTCATTGCGGATGCGGACGTCCCAGCGCCCGTCAATGACAATCGCGGGGTATGGCTCCTGTTGTCGAAGAATGAAATCCAATGCCTGGCGCACATGCTGCAGATTGTCGGCCGCCAATCCCTGATCGCCATAGGGCGGCACGAAGCCGGCTGCAACGTGCAGCGCATTGCGCTCCTCAAGCGGCAGATCGAGCGCGCTTCCAAGCAACTGCACCATCTCGCGGCTTGGCTGCGCGCGTCCGGTTTCCAGAAAGCACAGATGCCTGGCCGAGATGTCTGCATCGCCTGCCAGTTCGATCTGGGTGAGGCGGCGAACATTTCGCCAATGCTTCAACAAGCTGCTGAAACGTCCTGTCGCAGCATCTTGCGAGATCAAGTCTTGGGCGCTCATGGAGGTTAGCCTAGGCTTTTAGGTCAGAAGATCAATTACCTCCGACGTAAGTCACGGCGCGCACTACTTGATCTTCCCCAGCCCGTGCGCGATCACCTTGCGCATCAGATTCGGCAGCGCTTCATCCCCAAGCGTCGAAATCGGCACCCAGCGCATTCCCTCCGGCGCGCGGGTGCGCGCGGGAACGCTTGCGGTGTAGACGACAAGCTCCAGCGGGAAATGCGTGAAGACGTGGGTGACGACGCCTGCCTTGCGATGCCAGCGTGCAATGCCTTTCAGCATCGGTGCCTGCTTCAGCGCGGTCTTGTCGTCCTGCGCGGCGAGCCAGTGAGAGGTCGGCACTTCGGTCATGCCTCCGAGCAGGCCTTTTTCCGGGCGAGTGCCGACCAACAGCTCATCGCCGCGCGTAACGACGAATGCCGCTCCGCGGCGCAGCGCTCCGGATTTCTTCGGTGCCTTGCGCGGAAAAGTCTCCTGATCGCCGCGCGCACGGGCCGCGCAATCATCGCTGAGCGGGCATAGCGAACAGGCCGGGTTCTTCGGGGTACAGATCGAGGCCCCGAGATCCATCAGGGCCTGCGCACTATCGCCCGCTCGCGCCGCCCCCAGCAGCGTTGTCGCCAGCTGTTGAATCAATGGCTTTGCCTGCGGCAGCGGCTCCTCGACGGCGAACAGCCGCGAAACCACGCGCTCGATATTGCCATCGACCGGCATGGTCCGGCGGCCGAATGCGATCGCGGCAATGGCGGCGGCGGTGTAGGGCCCAATCCCCGGCAGCGATCGCAAGCCCTCCTCGGTGTCCGGAAACACCCCGCCATGATTGCGCAATACCGCCACCGCGCAGGCGTGCAAATTGCGGGCGCGAGAATAGTAGCCAAGCCCGGCCCACATTCTAAGCACGTCATCGAGCGAGGCGCGGCCGAGCGCGTCAGCATCGGGCCAGCGCACCAGGAATTTCTCGAAATACGGCACGACGGTCTTGACGCCGGTCTGCTGCAGCATGATTTCCGACAGCCAGACGGAATAGGGATCCGCGCGTTCGCCCGGCAGCGGCCGCCACGGCAGCTTCCGCCGATGCCGGTCGTACCATTCAAGCAACAGCGCCGGGCGAGACCTGGCCGCGTCATCATGGTCGAAGGATGAAGCTTTCTTTCGCCTGAGGGCCGCGCCTGATAAGGTCATGCGACCATATAGCGTCATTCCGGGATGGACCGAAGGTCCAGACCCGGAATCTCGAGAGGAAACTTCGGGATTCCGGGTTCGCGCGTTTCACGCGCGCCCCGGAATGACTGGAAGACAAAAACACCCATGTCCAAGCCCGGTCCGATCACGGCAAAGCCGCTTTCCGTCCTGCTAACCGACGTATTTTCCGACGCCTACGCCAAGCAGGGATTTGCAGCCCGCGAGTTGGTGACGCGCTGGGCCGAGATCGCCGGTCCCGAAATCTCAGCCCATTCCGAGCCGCTGAAAATCCAGTGGCCGCGGCCGGTGGAGGGGCAGCCGCAGGAAGCGGCCACACTGGTGTTGCGCGTGGAGGGTCCGATGGCGCTGGAGATCCAGCACGCTTCCGACGTTGTCCTGGAGCGGGTCAATCGTTTTTTCGGCTGGAGCGCGGTGGGACGGCTGGCGCTGCGGCAGGCGCCGCTGTCGCGCCGACCCCCGCCAACCGCCTCGCGCGCGCCGGACCCCAAATCGGTTGCGAAAGTCGCGGAAACCCTGTCGTCGGTCGAGGACGAGCAACTGCGGGCCGCGCTGGCGCGGCTCGGCGCCTCGATCAAGCGAAATTGAGCCTGCTAGCTCTGACAATCGCGGCCGGCCATTGCCACAATTGCCGTTTCAAGCTAGCGAACACACATTCTTTGGTTCTTCGGGCGTGAACGCGCCAATACGGGAGCAAACCGTTGATCATCACGCGCCGCGCCTTCGCCATTGCCCTGTCGCTGACCGGACTCGCCGCTCTCGCCGGCTTCTCGCCGCTGCGTCTGATCGCAGAGGCGATGGCGCAAACCGCATCCGATGTGGCAAAACCGGTTTCGCTGCCGGACATGGCACTCGGTCCGGCCAACGCCCCGGTGACCATCACCGAATACGCATCGATGACCTGTCCGCATTGCGCGGCCTTCAACGAAAACGTGTTCCCGAAAATCAAGTCGGAATATATCGACAGCGGCAAGGTGCGTTACGTGTTCCGCGAATTCCCGCTCGACATCAAGGCCGCGGCGGGCTCGATGCTGGCGCGCTGCATCGCCAAGGACGATTCGGGAAAATATTTCGCCGTCATCGACATGCTGTTCAGGCAGCAGAACGATTGGGTGGTGAAGAACACCACGGAAACGCTGACCCGGATCGGCAAGCAGGCCGGCCTCAGCCAGCAGGCGGTCGAGGATTGCCTTAAAGACCAGGCGCTGCTCGACAAGATCGCCGCCGACCAGAAGTTCGCTAACGAGGTCTTGAAGGTCAACTCGACCCCGACCTTTTTCATCAACGGCGAGATGATCAGGGGCGAGACCTCGTTCGAGGAATTCGACAAGAGGATCAAATCGCTGCTGAAAAGCTGATTCTTGCGCCCGGGCGGAACCGGGATTACCTGCCGCCCGTAACCCGCGCAAAAGCCTTGGGAAAAGCTCCTGCGGCGGTTGCCCTCCGACCCCGGCCTCGCCATTGTCGCCTGCCATGAGCCGCAGGAAGCGACTCGCCCACACACCGACATTGCCTTCTATGGTATTGTCCCGGCAGGGAGATTCGCGCCCTGCCAACAGAGAATCGTGCCCATGAAACTGACCCGCCTTCGCCTCCACGGTTTCAAGTCGTTCGTCGAACCTACCGACTTCATGATCGAACCCGGTTTGACCGGCGTGGTCGGGCCGAACGGCTGCGGCAAATCCAACCTGGTCGAGGCGTTGCGCTGGGCGATGGGCGAGACCTCGCACAAATCGTTGCGCGCCGCCGACATGGACGCGGTGATCTTTGCCGGTTCCGGCAACCGTCCGTCGCGCAACCACGCCGAAGTGGTGATGACGATCGACAATTCCGACCGCTCCGCGCCGGCGGCCATGAATGACCGGGAGACCCTGGAAATCTCGCGCCGGATCGAGCGCGAAGCCGGCTCGGTCTATCGGATCAATGGCCGCGACGTGCGCGCCCGCGACGTACAGATCCTGTTCGCCGACGCCGCCACCGGCGCACGTTCGCCGGCGCTGGTGCACCAGGGCAAGATCGGCGAGATCATTCAGGCCAAACCGGAGCAGCGCCGCCGCGTGCTGGAAGATGCCGCAGGCGTCGCCGGACTTCACGCCCGCCGCCACGAGGCCGAATTGCGGCTGAAGGCCGCGGAAACCAACCTCACCCGCGTCGAGGATGTGATCGGGCAATTGGCCGGACAGATCGACGGCCTGAAGAAGCAGGCGCGGCAGGCGATCCGCTACCGCGAAGTCGCGGCCAAGGTGCGCAAGGCCGAGGCCATGCTGTTTCACCTGCGCTGGCTGGAGGCCAATTCCGACGTGGCGGAAACCGCCCGTGTCCACGACCTCAGCGTCCGCGACATGGCCGAACGCACCCGCGAACAGGCCGAGGCGGCCCGGATCCAGGCGGTGCGCGCCTCCGAACTGCCTGCGCTGCGCGAGGCCGAGGCCCGCGCCGCGGCCGGACTGCAGCGGCTCACCAACGCGCGCGAAACGCTCGACCGCGAGGAAGAGCGCGCCAAGGAGCGCGTCGCGGAGCTCGATCGCCGGCTGACGCAGTTTGCGGCAGATATCGCGCGCGAGCAGCAGCAGACCTCCGACGCCGAAGTGGCGCTGCAGCGGCTCGATGCCGAAGACTCCGAATTGAAAGACGAGATCAAGACTCGGGTCGAAAAGCGCAGTGGCGTCGATCAGCGCGTGTCCGAGGCTGAAACGACCTTGGCCGCCGCCGAGCGCCTGTTCGCTGAGCTGACCACCGTCCTTGCCGACCTCACCGCCAAACGCCACCAGCTTGAGGAAAGCGTGCGCAGCCACCGCGAGCGGGTGGCGCGGCTCGATTCCGACATCTCCAATGTCGGGAGCGAAGAGCAGAAGCTGGCGCAGGAAACCAGCGGATTGGGCGACCTCTCGATACTCGCCGCTGCCGTGGAGACCGCACAGCAGAGCCTTGCGCGGTCCGAAGCCGCGGCGCAGATGACCGAGACCGCTCACGCCGCCGCGCGGCAAAAGCTGGAAGCCGCCCGCGCGCCGCTCAACGAGGCCGACAAGCGCGTGCAGCGGCTCGAGACCGAAGCGCGCACCATCTCAAAGCTTGTCAATGGCGAGACCAAGAACCTGTGGCCGCCGATCATGGACGGCGTCACCGTCGCCAAGGGCTATGAGAAGGCGCTTGGCGCGGCATTGGGCGATGATCTCGATGCCCCGGTCGACCCGTCGGCGCCGATGCGCTGGACCGATGCCGGCGTGACCGAGGGCGACCCTGCCCTGCCCGATGGGGTGGAGGCGCTCACCGCCCATGTCGAGGCGCCCTCCGAGCTGGCGCGCCGCCTGGCGCAGATTGGTGTCGTCGCCAAAGAGCGCGGCGCCTCTCTGGTGTCGCAGCTCAAGACCGGCCAGCGGCTGGTATCGCTCGAAGGCGACGTCTGGCGCTGGGATGGTTTTGTCGCCGCCGCCCACGCCCCGACCGGTGCGGCGCGGCGTCTCGCCGAGCGCGCCCGCCTCGTTGACATTGAAAACGAGCTTGAGCAGGCCCGCACCGATGCTGCCGCCAAGCGTCAGGCCCTGGAAGCCGCCGAAACCGAGTTGAAGGCCGCATCCGCTTCCGAAACTGCCGCCCGAGAAGCCTGGCGCGCCGCGCAACGCGAGGCCGACGCCGCGCGGGAACGCCACGCTAATGCCGAGCGCGAGATCAATCGCCACGCCGCGCGCAAGTCGGCGCTGGCCGAAGCCCATAGCCGCCTCAACGCCGACCGTGCCGAAGCCCACACCGCGCATGAGCGCGCGACCGCCGCGCTGGCAGAATTGCCACCAAGCCTCGACACTGAAACCAAGCTCGCCGCCGTTCGCACCGACATCGACGGCCATCGCCGCCTCGCCGCCCAGGTGCGGGCCGAAGCCCAAGCGCTGGCGCGCGAGGCCGAGCTCGCCGACCGGCGGGTTCAGGCTATTTTGGCCGAGCGCAGCGAGTGGCAGAACCGCAAGGGAAGCGCTGCCTCGCAAATCGCCACCATCGAAGCCCGCATCAGTGAGGTCAAAGCCGAGCGCGCCGAACTCGACAATGCGCCCGCAATCTTCGCCGAAAAGCGCCGCGCGCTGATCAGCGAAATCGAAGCAGCCGAAAACGCCCGCCGCGTTGCCGCCGATGCGCTCGCATCAGCCGAAAACGTGATGGCGGAAACCGACCGCGCCGCGAAAATTTCGCTGGAAGCGCTGTCAAGCGCCCGCGAAGCATGTGCCCGCGCCGAAGAACGCATGGATGGCGCCAGGCGCCGCCTCGCAGACATCGAGCGCGAAATCCACGACATGCTGGAAGTCGCACCACAAGGCGTGGCCGATCTGGCCGAGATCAAGCCGGGCACGGAATTGCCGCCGCTTGGCGAGATCGAGGAAAATCTCGAAAAGCTGCGCCGCGACCGCGAGCGGCTCGGCGCGGTCAACCTGCGCGCTGAAGAAGAGTTGCGCGAGGTCGAAGCCCAGCACACCTCGCTGACCACCGAACGCGACGATCTGGTGGAAGCCATCAAGCGATTGCGCCAGGGTATCCAGAGCCTCAACCGCGAGGCGCGCGAGCGGCTATTGACCTCGTTTGAGGTCGTCAACGGCCATTTCAAGCGGCTGTTCGTGGAATTGTTCGGCGGCGGCGAAGCAGCGCTGCATCTGATCGAGAGCGACGATCCGCTCGAGGCTGGCTTGGAGATCATCGCCAAGCCGCCCGGCAAGAAGCCGCAGACGCTGTCGCTATTGTCGGGCGGCGAGCAGGCGCTGACCGCGCTGGCGCTGATTTTTGCCGTGTTCCTCACCAACCCGTCACCGATCTGCGTGCTGGACGAAGTCGACGCCCCGCTCGACGACCACAATGTGGAGCGGTTCTGCACCCTGCTGCACGAAATGACGGCTGCGACCGAGACACGCTTCATCATCATCACCCACAACCCGATTACGATGGCGCGGATGAACCGTCTGTTCGGCGTCACCATGGCCGAGCGCGGCGTGTCGCAACTGGTCTCGGTCGATCTCGAGGACGCGGTGAAGATTCTCGATCAGAACGTGGCGTAGAGTTACGCCCTCGTCACCACAATCGTTGACGTCATCATCCGCGAAAGCGGATGATCCAGTACGCCGCGCCGTTGATGTCGCACGCTGCCGTCACGGAATACTGGATGCCCGCTTTCGCGGGCATGACAACTGATAGATGACCGCGCCCGACCTTCCCGCCGAACTGAAAGCAGCGCTTGACGCCAGGCTGCAGGGCCTGTCGCGCAACGCCGCCGCCGAGCGCGCCGCATTGATCTCGCAGACCTATCGCGATGGCGGCGGCTCCAGCGCGATCAGGTCCGAGACCGATGCGCTTGCCTATGCGCTGGGGCGGATGCCCGCGACCTACGCCGCGGTGAGCGCCAGCCTGAACGCGCTTCGCGAAATCAGGCCGGATTTCGCGCCAACAAACCTGCTCGATGTCGGCGCCGGGCCGGGAACGGCAACATGGGCGGCGGCCGCGGCTTTTCCATCGCTGACAAGCCTTGCGCTGCTGGATTCCAACAGCGCCTTGCGCGCGCTGGCGCTTGATCTCGGCGGGGACAGCACGCGCTTGCTCAAGATGACATACCAACACGGCGAAGCCCGCGCGGCGCTGGCCGACAGCGAAGCGGCCGACCTCGTGATAGCAAGTTACATGATCGGCGAGATCGGCGACGCGGAACGACCAGCACTCGCCGCGCTGATGTGGGAAAAGACCCGCGACACGCTGCTGATCGTCGAGCCCGGGACGCCCGCGGGCTATGCGCGGATCATCGCGCTGCGGAGACAACTGATCGCGGCCGGCGCGAATGTCGCGGCCCCCTGCCCGCACGACGGCGAATGTCCGATTCTAACGCCGGACTGGTGTCATTTCACGCAGCGCCTGCCGCGGTCGCGGGTGCATAAACAACTCAAATCCGCAGAACTTCCCTATGAGGACGAAAAATTCAGCTATCTGGCGCTGACCCGCGTGCCGGCCGCGCGGCATCCTGCCCGCGTGATTGCACAGCCGGTTGTCACCAAGGTCGCGGTCACCGCCAGACTTTGCACGGATCAGGGAATTTTGAACGCGAGCGCAGCCCGTCGTCAAAAGGCAGCATACCAGCGCTTCAAGAAAATCGCCTGGGGCGACGCAATTTTCGACGCTGACCACGGTCAGGCGGAATAAATCGTACTCCGCAGCGTTTGTCGAAGTGACGCACCTAGCGTCTTCAAAATTTCATCAGGAGTGGAGCTGCAATGTCCAGGACATTCGCCGCAATAGCGGCTTTGACTTTCATTTTCGCCTCATCCGCGGCGTCGGCGCAGATGCTGAAGACGGCCGACACGCCGAAGGGCAAGACCTTTGTCGATGCCAAGGGCATGACCCTATATACCTTCGACAAGGACGCCGGCGGCAAGTCGACGTGCAACGGTCCCTGCGCCGAAAACTGGCCGCCGCTCGCAGCCGCCGATGATGCCAAGCCGACCGCCGACATGACCATCGTGGTCCGGGACG
>Ga0209438_1000377_pt1 | contig 13410 bp, 15 predicted proteins | sample GraSoi_2013_20cm_FD_185825 | JGI IMG/M metagenome (GOLD analysis project Ga0209438, IMG submission 185825) | Grasslands soil microbial communities from the Angelo Coastal Reserve, California, USA - Sample 9_17_2013_20cm (SPAdes) (version 2) | ecosystem: Environmental > Terrestrial > Soil >...
GCGCGGCGCCCAGCAGCAGGCTGCCCGCCGCGAGCACCGACCCGACCACTTTGAGCCAGTACTCCAGCGTCTCCTTGGTCATCGCGTCCTCCTCGATCGCGCGTGCGTCACCCTCCGATCTCTTCGTCCCGATACGCCTGCAGGAGATCGGACGTGAAGCACGCGAAGGTGACCGACCACGAGCCCGCTCACTCCTGGAAGACCGCGTCCGCGAGCCAGACCGCGGCCGCCGACAGGACGGTGAGGCACGCCACGGTCGCCGCGAGGCGCCGGCCGTGCCAGAGGCTCCGGAACCAGTCCAGGAGCTCGGCCGCGAGGATGTTCGCCTTTCCGCCGTAGAGCTCCATCGAGCGGAGGTACGGCCGGGAGTCCCGGAGTCCGAGCGGATCGTCGGCCACCGGCCCCGCGGTCACGTAGATCGCGAGCGCGCCACCGAGCCCGACCACCAGGATGGCCGCGATGACGAGCCGGACGCGCGTGCGCGGCGCGCCCAGCGCGCTACCGCCCCTGGAACTTGGGCGCGCGTTTCTCCTTGAAGGCCTGCACGCCCTCCCGGTGGTCGGCGGTCTCGCGGACCACCGCCATGTGGGAGGACACCAGGTCGAGATGCGTGCGCAGGTCGAGCCGCATGGACTGGTAGACGAGCCGCTTGATCATGCGCACCGGCACCTGCGGGCCGTCGGCGACGCGCCGGGCGAAGGCGTAGGTCTCCTCGGCGAGCTTGTCGTGCGGCACCACCCGGTTCACGATGCCGAGCTCCAGGGCCCGGGGCGCCTCGATGAAGTCGGCCGTCCACAGCAGCTCGAGCGCGCGCGCGGTGCCGATCAGGCGCGGCAGGAAGTAGGTGTCGCCGTCGCCGGGCACCAGGCCCACCCGCACGTAGCCGGTGGAGAAGCGGGCCGCGTCGGAGGCGATGCGCATGTCGCACATGAGCGACATGCCCATGCCCGCGCCCACCGTCACCCCGTTGACCATGGCGATGACCGGCTTGTCCATGGCCTCGAGCGCCTTCGGCACGCGGTGGATGTGCTCCCACAGGCCGTTCTTGTTGTCGAGCGGGGTGGGATCGCCGGTGCCCATGCGCCCGACGTCGCCGCCGGAGCAGAAGGCCTTGCCCGCGCCGGTCACGATCACCACGTTCACGTTCGGATCGGCCTGGGCCTCGTTGAGCGAGGCGGACCAGCGATCGATCATGGGCCCGGTGAAGGCGTTCATCTTGTCGGGCCGGTTGAGCGTGATGGTGGCGATGCGGTCCTTCACCTCGTAGAGCAGCTCGCTGTCCGCCATGGGATCGTCCTCCGGAGCGTGTTGGGATCAGGCGCGGGGCTTCCAGCCCCGCCAGGTCTTCAACGAATAGAGCGCGAGGAGGCCGGAGCCGAGCAGGAGCGCCGAGCTCGGCTCGGGGGTGGCCGTGATGTTGTCCACGCCGAGGGTGCCGGTGACGGACTCGGCGGTCGCGCCCGACCCGTGGTAGAGCTGCAGCTCCACCGTGTTGTGCAGCGCGGTCACCACGCTCCCGGTCCCGGGCGTCAGATCGGCCGGCGTGATGGCGAACACGTTGGTCACCCACCCGCTGTGCGCGGGCAGCAGCAGGGGGATCGTGGAGAACGCGGTGTTCGCGGCGCCGAATGTCCCGTCCGAGAAGAGCAGGCGGAGCGAGAGATCGGTGTTGCCGAGATTGTTCAGATCCATCCGGATGCGGGTGATGTCGGCGAGGATGTAGTCGCCCGCCCACTGACGGATGTTGATCGCGCTCAGCAGGTTCCCGGGCCCGACCCCCGCGACCGCGTTGATCTTGAGGAAGCTGTCGGCCGCCCCGGCCGGTCCGCCCCCCGCCATGTTCACGGGCGGAGTCGGGCTCGAGATGTCGAGCAGGGACACGCCCCACCCGTTCGTGGTCCCGTCCTGGAAGGTGTCCTTCTGCCCGATCGAAAGCCCCCAGGCGAAGCCGGGTGACAGGCCGATCATGAGCAGCAGCACCGTCGTTCGCAGCGCGTGCGTCATCAGCACTCCTCAGTCCTTGGGCAGGCCCAGCACCCGCTCGCCCAGGATGTTGCGAAGGATCTCGGTGGTGCCCGCGCGGATGCCGCTGCCGCGGGCCAGGAGGCAGTAGAACTCCCACTCGCCGTCGTCGGGCGCCATCGCGCTGCCCGCCTTGAGCTGCGAGTAGGGGCCGATGACCTCGGTGGCGAACTCGGCCAGGTCCTGGTCGAGCTGGCTCCAGAAGAGCTTCGAGGTCGAGCCCTCCGGGCCGGGCGCGCCGCCCCGGAGGATCTTGGTCAGGCTGCGATAGCCGTTGAGCTGGAGCACCCGCTCCCCGATGGAGAGCGCGGCGATCTTCTGGCGCACCACCGGATCCTCCGAGGCGGGGCGCCCGTTCTTCATGGTGCGGCGGGCCAGGGACAGGAGCTTCTGCAGGGCGGTGCGCAGGCTGATATGGCGGATCATGGTGAGCACGTCGCGCTCGTAGGCGAGGGTGGTGAGCGCCACCCCCCAGCCCTCGTTCACCTTGCCGACCACGTTGGTGACCGGCACGCGCACGTTCTCGAGGAAGACCTCGTTGAACTCGGCCTCGCCGGTGATCTGGCGCAGCGGGCGGATGGTGAGCCCCGGGCTCTTCATGTCGAGCAGCAGAAACGTGATGCCCTTGTGCTTGGCCACCGTCGGATCGGTGCGCACGAGGAAGAACCCCCACGCGGCCACGTGGGCCATGCTCGTCCACACCTTCTGGCCGTTGAGCACGTAGTGGTCGCCGTCCAGCACCGCGCGGGTCTGGAGATTGGCGAGGTCGCTCCCCGCGTTGGGCTCCGAGAAGCCCTGGCACCAGATGTCCTCCGCGGTCAGGATGCGGTCGAGATGCTGGGCGCGCTGGGCCGGCGTGCCGTGCTTCATCAAGGTGGGGCCCAGCATGCTGAGGCCGCTGCGGTTGAGGGGCTGCGGGCTCCCGCTGTGCGACAGCTCCTCGTAGAGGATCACCTGCTCCATGATGGAGGCGCCGCGGCCGCCGTACTCGGCCGGCCAGTCCATGCCCACGTAGCCGGCCTTGTGGAGCGCGCGCTGCCACTCGCGCAGCCGCTTGACCTCCTTGACGTCCGCGCGCGAAGAGGCGAAGCCGCGGCCCTTGAGATCGGCGGGCACGTTCTCGGCGAGCCACGCGCGGACTTCCTGGCGGAAGTCCTGCTGCGCCTGCGTGAAATCAAAGTCCATCCGTCTAGGCCTCTCTCCCCTCGGGGGAGAGAGCCAGGGTGAGGGGTGGTCTCATCAGACGGTGCCCGCCGCGTCGGGCCGGGTAGCCACTCCGTTGATGCGCCATCCGTCCTCCCAGATCATCTCGTACAGCGCCTCGACGGCCTGTCCGTTCGCGCCGCGGATCTTCACGGTGACGTACGCGAGGCCGGGTGAATCCAGCTCCGTCCTGGTCACCGCCGCGAACGTCGAGCGCGCGATCTCCGGATAGCCGCGGCGCACCATGGTCTCGAACGCGGCGCGATCGAACTGCGCCCGGATCATTCCCGACGCGAACGTGAAGGCGGTGTCGAAGTCGTCGCGGCGAAATGCCTCGAGCTGCTTGACCACCGGCTCGGCGGCGCCCTTGGCGTCGGTCCGGTCCGCCTGCGCCCAGACGACGGCGCAAAACGATAGAACCGCCAGCGCGCTGGCGAATCCGGCGACGAAACGCTTCTCCTGCATGAGCCCCCTCACCCTGCCCTCTCCCCTGAGCGGAGAGGGTGGTGTTAGTGCATCACCGAGCCGCCGTCGACGTTGAGGGCCTGCCCGGTGATGTTGCGCGCGTCCTCCGAGGCGAGGAAGACCGCGGCCAGGCCGATGTCCTCCGGCGTCTGCTCCCGCTTCATCGGGATGACGTCGCCCACCCGCTTGTCGAAGACCTGCCGCGCGGTCATGCCCTTGAAGGCCGGGTTGGTGTCGGCGATGTGCTGGGCCAGCTTCTCCCAGAACGCGGTCCACAGCACGCCCGGGCAGATCGCGTTGACCGTGACCCCGTGGGGCGCCAGCTCCTTGGCGATGACGCGGGTGAACGTGATGACGCCGCCCTTGGCCACCGAGTAGGGCGGCATGGTCAGGGCGGCCAGCGGCCCCGCGATCGACGCGATATTGATGATGCGCCCGGCCTTGCGCTCGATGAAGTAGGGCGCCAGCGCCTTGCACATGAGGAAGACCGACTTGAGGTTGACCGCGTAGGTCCGGTCCCAGTCCTCTTCCGAGTTGTTGGTGAACGGCATCCCGGGGGCGGAGGCCATCCCCGCGTTGTTCACCAGGATATCGACCCGGCCCATCTCCTGCTTGATGCGGTCCACGGTGGCCTGCACATCGGCCCCCTTGGTGACGTCGCAGCGCATCGAGATGGCCTTGCGCCCCATCGCCAGGACTTCCTTCACCACTCCCTGCGCGTTGGCGTCCTGGATGTCGGGGATGGCGATATCCGCGCCCTCCTTGGCCATGCACAGGACGATGCCCCGCCCGATCCCGGCCCCACCGCCCGTCACCACCGCCACCTTGCCGGCTAGCCTCATCGCCTCGTCTCCTCGCGTGGGTTGGAGCCCGGGTCATTCTATACCGGGCGGGAAGCGCGCGCAGGCCGTTGACGTCCGCGCGCCCGCGCTATAGCGTGGGGCCGCCGCCATGACGCCACGCCGCTCCGCGCGAGTCGCAATCCTCGCCGTCGTCCTGGCCGGCGCCTGTCTCCTGGGGGCCGACTTCGGCCGGCCGGACCCGGCCAGCTTCACGCTGGGCCAGACCACCGAGCAGGAGATCCGGACGCGGTTCGGCCAGCCCAGCGGCCAGACCAGCGCCCGGGTGGGCGACAAGGTGGTGACGACCCTGCGGTACGCGTACGCGGAGGCGCGAACCGTCGCGGTCCCGGTGCGGATCATGGCCTACGCCTTCCACGAGGGCCGGCTCGTCGGGTTCGACTACATGAGCTCCTTCGCGGCGGACCAGACGCTCTTCGACGAGCTGGCCGTGAAGCGGATCACGCGGGGGGTCTCGACCCGCGCCGAGGTGCTCGCCCTGATGGGCAAGCCCGCCGGGCAGTTCATCTACCCCTCGGCCTTCGTCGCGACCCCGGGCCATCACGCCGATGTGTACAGCCACTCGCGCAGCGAGAAGCTCCCGTCCGGGGTGACGCTCGAGACCACGACGAAGGTCCTGACCGTCACGTTCGACGAGCACGACGTGGTGGCCGAGACGCAACTGGTGGTCACCACGAGCAGCAAGCCCCTCAAGCTGACGCCGGACACCATGCACCCGCCCCACGGAGGCCTCTCGTGAGCACGCCCACGCTGCGCAGTCACAACTGGTTCGGCAAGAAGGACCTGGACGGCTTCGCCCACCGGTCGTGGATCAAGGCCGAGGGCTTCAGCGAGCTCATGTTCGACGGCCGGCCGGTGATCGGCATCGCCAACTCCTGGTCCGAGCTGACCAACTGCAACGCGCACCTGCGCCAGGTGGCGGAGGCGGTGAAGCGCGGGGTGCTCTCGGCGGGCGGCTTCCCCCTCGAGTTCCCGACCATCTCGCTGGGCGAGATCCTGATGAAGCCCACCACCATGCTCTTCCGCAACCTGATGGCGATGGACGTGGAGGAGTGCATCCGCGCCTACCCGCTGGACGGCGTGGTGCTGCTCTCGGGCTGCGACAAGACCACGCCCGCCATGCTGATGGGCGCGGCTTCCGCCGACGTGCCCGCGATCATGGTCACGGGCGGGCCCATGCTGCGCGGGCGCTGGCGCACCGAGGACATCGGCTCCGGCACCGACAACTGGCGCTTCTGGGCCGAGCGCCGGGCCGGGCGGCTCAGCGAGGAGGAGTTCTGCGAGATCGAGGCGTGCCTCTCGCGCTCGGCCGGCCACTGCATGGTCATGGGCACCGCGTCCACGATGGCCTCGATGGCGGAGACGCTCGGCATGACCCTGCCCGGCAACGCGGCGATTCCCGCGGCGGACTCACGGCGGATGGCCCTCGCCGAGATGTCGGGGCGCCGGATCATGGAGATGGTGCGCGAGGACCTCAAGCCCTCGAAGATCCTCACCCGCGAGGCCTTCGACAACGCCATCCGCACCGGCATGGCGATCGGCGGCTCCACCAACGCGATCATCCACTTGCTCGCCCTCGCGGGCCGCGCGGGGGTGGACCTGGCGCTGGCGCGCTTCGACGAGCTCTCGCGCACCACGCCGATGCTGCTCAACGTGCGCCCGTCCGGCAAGTACCTGATGGAGGACTTCTTCTACGCGGGCGGGCTCCCCGCGGTGCTGAAGGAGCTGCTGCCGCTGCTGCACGGCGACGCGCTCACCGTGACCGGCCGGTCGCTCGCGGCCAACAACGAGGCCGCGGTCAACCACAACCCGGACGTGATCCGCACCCTCGCGATGCCCATCCTGAACGAGGGCGGCACCGCGATTTTGACCGGCAACCTCTGCCCGAACGGGGCGGTGCTGAAGCAGTCGGCCGCCTCCGCGCATCTCCTCACGCACCGGGGACGCGCGGTGGTGTTCGAGGACCACGCGGATCTGCACGCACGCATCGACGACCCGGACCTGGTGGTGGACGAGACCTCGGTGCTGGTGCTCAAGCGGGTGGGGCCGAAGGGCGCGCCCGGCATGCCGGAGTGGGGCGCCGCGCCGATCCCGCGCAAGCTGCTGCAGAAAGGCGTGCGCGACATGGTGCGCATCTCGGACGCGCGCATGAGCGGGACGTCGTACGGCACGGTGGCGCTGCACGTCTCGCCGGAGGCCGAGGCGGGCGGGCCGCTCGCGCTCGTCCAGGACGGCGACGAGATCGAGCTGGACGTGCCGAATCGCCGGCTGACCCTCCGGGTTCCCGACGAGGAGCTGGCCCGCCGCCGCGCCCGGTGGAAGCCGCGCCCGCCCCACTACACGCGCGGCTACGGCCGCCTCTTCCTCGACCACGTGCTCCAGGCCCACGAGGGCTGCGACTTCGACTTCCTCCGCGGCAAGACTCCGGTCCGCGCCGAAGACACCGCCGGCCCCAGCCACTCCTAGGCCGGGGTCAGGTCTTGAATTACGACATTTCTGGCCGGGGTCAGGTCTTGAAATACGACATTCCCGTGCGCCCGGCTCTCCGCGCAACCGGGGGAAATGTCGTAATTCAAGACCTGACCCCGATCTATTCGAGGGCGTGGCGGAGGGAGCCGGCGGCGCGCTTGAGGCGGCGGCGGGCGGCGGGGGCGTCGATGTGGAGGCGGGCCATCGCGATGGCGACCTTGGCGCTGGCGCCCGAGGCTTTCAGCAGGCGCTCGGCCTCGCGCGGCGTGACGCGGCCGAGTTGGCGCACCAGACGGAGCGCGCGGGCGCGAAGCTTGGCGGAGCGCGGGCGCAGGTCCACCATGCGGTTGCCGTAGACCTTGCCGAGGCGCGCGAAGGACGCGGTGGTCAGCGTATTGAGCGCGAGCTTGGTCGCGGTGCCGGCCTTCAGCCGCGTCGAGCCGGTGAGAACCTCGGGACCGACCGCGAGGGCGATCACCACGCGGGCCGCACGGGCCGGCACGTCGGAGTTGCAGGTGACCAGCGCGGTGGCGGCGCCGCGCTTCCGCGCCTCCTTCAGCGCCGCGCGCACGAACGGCGTGACCCCGCTGGCCGCGATGCCCACCACCATGTCGCCCGGCCGCACACGCTTGCGGATCTGCCGCGCGCCCTCGGCGCCGTTGTCCTCCGCGCCCTCGGAGGAGCGGAACACGGTGCGCTTGCCGCCCGCGATCACCGCCTGCACGAGCGACGGCGGCGTGTCGAACGTCGGCGGGCACTCGGCGGCCTCGAGCACGCCCAGCCGTCCGCTCGTGCCCGCACCCACGAAGATGAGCCGCCCGCGGCGCGAGAGCGCGCGCACGATCAGGTCCACCGCGCGGCCGAGCGCGGGCGCGGCCCGGCCCACCGCGCGCACCGCGCGGCGGTCGGCCTGGTTCATGAGCCGCGCGATCCCGACCGCGGACAGACGGTCGAGGTTGCCGGTGCCCGGGTTCACGCGCTCGGTGGGCAGCCGGTCGAAGCGGATGCGGCTCACGCGTTCATCCTAGCGGCTAGTGCGCCTCGAAGCCGAGCCATTCCTCCACCTGCTCCACCAGCCGATCGCACCGCTCGTCGAGCTGCGCCTCGGTGAGATTGGCGATCGGATGCGGCATGTCGAGAAACGGGTAGCCCGGCTTCCCCCAGCTCTCGGCCATCGCCTTCCCGGTATTGCGGAACGGGGCGGTGATGATGGCGATGGCCGGCACCCCTTGCTCCTCCATCAGGATCGCGTCGAGCACACTGCTCGAGCTGCACGACCCTCAGTCGCCGATGCCGGAGATGACGAGATCGGCCTGCGCGCGCAGGGCCTTGATCCCGTCCGCGTCCACCTCGTGGCTCGCCGAGCGCTTCCGGTTCCTCACCGTGACCGTCATCTGGTGTCGCCGGGCCAGCCGCTCCGCCAGCTTCTCGAGGATGGGGCTCGCGTTGAACTTGGTGTTCTCCACCAGCCCGAGGCGCAGGCCCCGAGGGCTCGCGGGCCGGGGCGCCAGCTTGATCGCGCGCTCCACCGGCTTCGAGGTCGGATCGAAGAGCTTCATGTCGGATCTCCTTCGGATAGCTCGATGCGTGTGGTGACGCTGCGGGTCCACTTCGTCCCCCACCCCGGCAGGCAGGCGGACCAGCTCCCCGCCCGGCCGCCCGCGAACGCGATCAGGATGTCCTCGGGCCGCTCGAAGCGGTAGCGCCAGGTGGTCTCGTCCGCCGGGGTGACCTCGCCGGGCAGGCGCGCGCCGCGCTTGTAGTCGGCCACGGACCGGCGCGTGCGCTCGATCAGGAAGCGCTGCACGTCGAGGCGGCTCCAGCCCGCCTTCTGCAGCACCTCCGCGTGCTCGCCCGCGAAGACGATGAGCGTCTCGTTGAAGCCGAGCAGGTTCGACGTGCCCACGTTACCCAGCGCGTCGGCGAAGCAGTAGAGGAGCGGCTCCGGCTCCGCGGCCAGGTGGTTGTAGACCTGGTAGAGGCTGTTCGACGCGATCAGGGTCACCGCGCTGTCCTCGCGCCGCAGGCCGCGCGACACGTGCAGCGGCTCCCACGGGTGGTCCTCCTCGTGCTCCGCGAAGCAGAAGCTGTACTTGCCGGGATTGCCCAAGGTGGCGCGGTCGAGCAGGCCCGGGCGCGTGTTCATCGCGTTCATCATGATGAGGCGCACCGCGCGGCCGATGGTCGCGTTGGGGCGGTGGCCCTGGCCGAAGGCGTTATTGCCGCTATTGATGCCGAGCCGCGTCGCGATCGGCCCGTTGACGACCAGCGCCATGGCGGAGCCGCCGGTGCTGCTGGCCGGCCCGTGGTAGGCGAAGGCGGGCGCGCAGAGGCTCTTCACCGCGGCCACCACCACCGGCATGTACTCGGGGCGGCAGCCGGCCATCACCGCGTTGATCGCCGCCTTCTCGGCGATGACCACCGCGTTGCGGCCGGTGATCGCACCCAGCTCCTCGTGGCCCTGGAGCCCCGCCGCGGCCAGCATGGCCGCGATGGAGGCATCCGACGGCGGCACCACCGGCAGACCGTCGGTCCAGCCCGCCTCGTAGTACGCCTCGATCAGCGCGGCCGGGTCGGCCGCCTCGTCGAGATCACTCACCGGGATGAGCGGGCGCGGCGGCCGATCAGCCGCGCCCGACGAAGGGCATCTTCGTCGCCATCACGGTGAGGAACAGCACGTTGGCGTCGAGCGGCAGGCTCGACATGTAGACCACCGCGTCCGCCACCGCCTTCACGTCCATGGTCGGCTCCGCCCGCGTGGTCCCGTCGGGCTGGAGCACGCCCTTGGCCATGCGCGCGGTCATCGGGGTGGCCGCATTGCCGATGTCGATCTGCCCGCACCCGATGTCGTACTTGCGACCGTCGAGCGCGGTGGCCTTGGTGAGGCCGGTCACCGCGTGCTTGGTCGCGGTGTAGGGCGAGGAGTTGGGCCGCGGCGTGTGCGCCGAGATCGACCCGTTGTTGATGATGCGCCCGCCCATCGGGGTCTGGGCCTTCATGATCTTGAACGCCTCCTGCGTGCACAGGAAGACGCCGGTCAGGTTGGCGTTGACCACCGTCGTCCACTGCTCGTAGGTGAGGTCCTCGAGCAGCACCGGCGGCGCGCCCCCGCCCGCGTTGTTGAAGAGGACGTCGAGCCGCCCGAACGTCTCCTTGGTCTTCGCGAAGAGCGCCTTGATCGACTCGTGGCTGGTCACGTCGGTCTGCACCACCAGCGACTTGCCGGGCGTGCCCTTACCCTCGGCGGCGGCGGACTCCAGCATGTCCTTGCGCCGGCCCGCGAAGACGACCGCGTAGCCCTCCTTCATGAGGGCCAGCGCGCTGGCCTTGCCGATACCGCTGCTCGCTCCCGTGACGATCGCGACTTTCTGCGTTGAAGTCATTGTCGGCCTCCCGGGGCCGAACCTTAGCCCGTGCGGCGGCGGCAGTCAATGCGGCTATTTGCGGTGGCGCCTTTGCTAGTATGACGAGGGCATGGCCACGTTGACCGACCACGTCACCTATGCGGACGCCCAGCGGCTCTGCTCGCCCGCCCGGCTCTGGGAGCTCTTCGACGGCGATCGCCAGCGGCTGAACATCGCCCACGAGTGCATCGACCGGCACCCGGCCGATCGGGTCGCGGTGCGCCTCGTCCACTCGCTCGAGCACGGGGGGCACGACGAGGCCTTCACCTTCGGCCAGCTCGCCGCCTGGTCCGCCCGCTTCGCCCACTACCTGGCCGAGCGCGGCATCGGGCCGGGCGACCGCGTGGGCATCATGCTGGAGCCATCCCTGCCGTTCTACGCGGGCGTCTTCGGCGCGGTGAAGCGCGGGGCCATCGCGGTCCCCCTCTTCACGCTCTTCGGCCCCGACGGCCTGCGCCTGCGCATCGACGACTGCACGCCCCGGCTCCTGCTCGTCTCGCCATCGCAGGCCGACATCGCCCGCGACGTGCCCGGCCTCACGACGGTCGTCGCCGACGACGCGTTCCTGGCGACGCTTTCGAAGTATCCGGATCGCTTCGCGCCCGACACCCGCGCCGACGATCTCGCGGTGTTCCAGTACACCTCGGGGACGACCCGCGAGCTGCCCGCCGCGGTGCGCCACACCCACCGGAGCATCGTCACGCTGATGATCGCCGCGCTCTACGGCACCGGCATCCGTCCCGGCGACCGGTTCTTCTGCCCGTCGTCGCCCGCGTGGGGCCACGGCCTCTGGCACGGCACGCTCGGCCCGCTCGCCCTCGGCGTCGCCACCGGGGCGTTCGCGGGCAAGTTCGACGCGGACCGCCTGCTGCGCGCCCTCGCCGAGCACGAGATCACGAACCTCTCGGCGGCGGCCACCCACTACCGGATGATGAAGAGCGCGGGCACCGCGTCCCGCTACCGCTACGCGATCCGCAAGCTCTCCTTCACCGGCGAGCCCATCGACGAGGCCACCCGGCTCTTCGTGGAGGCGACCTTCGGCGCCCCGGTGTGCAGCATGTACGGCACCACCGAGGTCGGGGTGATCCTCGCCTCCTACCCGGGCGCGCCGGACTTCGCGGTGAAGGCGGGCTCGCTCGGCAAGCCGGTGCCCGGTGTGGAGGTCGAGGTGCAGCGCCCCGACGGCGCCCGCTGCGCGCCCGACGAGACGGGCGAGATCCGAGTGAAGCGCCGCGACGGGTGGTTCCCGACCAAGGACCGCGGCTGGACCGACGCGGACGGCTACTTCTTCCACGGCGGGCGCGCCGACGACGTCATCATCTCGGCGGGCTGGACGATCAGCGCGGTCGAGGTCGAGGGCGCGCTGCTCAAGCACGCCGACGTCCGGGAGGCCGCGGTGATCGGGGTGCCCGACCCGCTGCGCGGCCTGGTGGTGAAGGCCTTCATCGTGAGCCCGCGCCGGGGAGACGACGCCTTCACCCGCGAACTGCAGGAGTGGACGCGCACCCGCCTCGCCCAGCACGAGTATCCGCGCCAGGTGGAGTTCGTGACCGAGCTGCCCAAGACGCCGGCCGGCAAGGTGAACCGCAAGATACTCCGCGAGCGCGAGGCCGGCGCCTCCGTTCCCACGCCCTAGGAGGCCGGCCGATGGCGACGCAGCAGCTCTTCCCCAAGATCACCCAGCAGGGCCTCGACGATCTGCGCCGCCGCATCGGCGTGCCCATCACCGACACGCTCGAGCCGTGGTGCCACGAGGCCACCCGCGACAATATCCGCCACTACGCGCACGGCATCGGCGACGACAACCCGCTCTGGTGCGATCCGGCCTACGCGGCGCGCACGCGCCACCGCGGGATCATCGCGCTGCCGAGCTTCCTCTTCACGACGAGCCGCATCATCTCCGGCTACGTGGGCGGGCTCTCGGGCGTGCACGCGATGTGGGCGGGCGCGGACTGGACCTGGCACCGGGCGGCGCGGCGCAACGACGAGATCTCGACCGAGGCGTGGCTCAAGGACCTGATCGAGCACCAGACCCGCTTCGCGGGCCGCTCGGTGCAGCAGATCTACCACGTGAAGTTCCGCAACCAGCAGGGCGAGCTGCTCGCGGAGGCGGACAGCTGGTGCTTCCGCACCGAGCGCGACCACGCGCGCGAGCAGGGTTCCAAGTACGTCGAGGTGAAGAGCAAGCCGCCGCGGCGCTATTCCGACGAGGAGCTGGCCCATGTCTACCGCCTCTACGCGGCCGAGGAGATCCGCGGGGCCACCCCGCGCTACTGGCAGGACGTGACGGTGGGCGAGGCGCTGCCGAAGATGGCGAAGGGGCCGATGACCGTCACCGGCTTCATCGCCTACGCGCAGGGCTGGGGCGGGCTCTACATCCGCGCCAACAAGCTCAACTGGAAGCAGATCACCAAGCACTCGGGCCTCGGCATCAAGAACCGCTTCGGCATCCCGGACTGCCCGGAGCGCGTGCACTGGGAGCACGAGTTCGCCACCGCGGTGGGCGCGCCCGGCGCCTACGACTACGGCCCGGAGCGCTGCTCCTGGCTCACCCATCACCTGACCAACTGGATGGGCGACGACGGCTTCCTGCGCCGGGCCCATTGCAAGATCCGCCGCCACAACCCGGAGGGCGACTACCTGATCATCGAGGGCCGCGTCACCGGCAAGCGCGTCGAGGACGGGCGCCATCTCGTCGAGATCGAGCAGTCGGCCCACAACCAGGACGGCGAGCTGTCGGTGGTCGGCGGCGGCGTGATCGAGCTGCCGGCGCACGCGTGATGGGCGTCCGCCCCGGCCTCGAGGTGCTGGCCGGGCGTCTGGGCTCCCTGCTCGCGGGAAAGCGGGTGGGGCTGCTCGCCCACCCCGCGTCGGTGGCGCGCGATCTCACCCACGCTGCCGACGTGATCCGGAAGATGCGGCGGGTGCGTCTGACCGCGCTGTTCGGGCCGGAGCACGGCCTCGGCGGCGTCGTGCAGGACCATGTG
>Ga0209438_1000378_pt1 | contig 13410 bp, 11 predicted proteins | sample GraSoi_2013_20cm_FD_185825 | JGI IMG/M metagenome (GOLD analysis project Ga0209438, IMG submission 185825) | Grasslands soil microbial communities from the Angelo Coastal Reserve, California, USA - Sample 9_17_2013_20cm (SPAdes) (version 2) | ecosystem: Environmental > Terrestrial > Soil >...
GACCCGCTTGGCCGCCACCAGCACCAGGGGCTCGTCGGGCCCGCGGCCGGCCAGCTCGCTCGAGGCCACCGAGAGGGCGTGGTCGAGCGTCATCATGCCGGAGAGATCCACCACCTGGCTGCCCAGGACCAGGTAGGCGTCGGGCGGCAGCACCCCGTTGCCGTCGTAGCCGGTGGCCATGCCCCACAGGCGCTTGAGCTCGTCCAGCGCCTGAGCGGCGGACGTCTGGCTCACCAGCGCGTCGGCGCGCTGCACCTTGATGAAGCCGCTCCGGTCGACCACCCGCACCGGGTGCCGCGTGGTTCGGAAGACCCAGAAGCTCTTCTCCACCACGTCGGCGCTGAAGACGTAGTGGCCGCTCGTCTGGCCGGCCAGCCGCACCGCGGCCGGCTCCGTCTTCAGCGACGTGGCCGCGATCGCGCGCGCCTCGTCCTCGTCCAGGGTCGTCAGGAGATCACGCGCCCGCATCTCGGTGGCGCCCCACGCGGTGGCGCGCACCCGCTGGGTCTGCGGGTTCACCTCGATGTGCACCTGCACCGTGCCCGGGTGCGCGCCGGCACGGATCGCCGCCTCGCGCGCCTCCGCGCGGATCGCGAGCAGGTCCTCCGGCTTGGGGTTCGGCATGACCCGCTCGACGCTGTCGCGCACCATGGCGAGGGCCACCCCGATCGAGGAGATGACCTCCGCGTTCTGCGCGATGCGATACTCGAGCCCGAGCCGGGCCGCCGCGTGCGGGATGAGCGCGGAGGCCCCGCCCCCGCCGCCCACCAGCGTGATCTGCTCGCGCTCGAGCCCGTACTCCTCGATCAGCCGCTCGATGGTGGGGATGATCTTGCCGACCGCCACGTCCAGGATGCGGCGCGCGGTGTCCTCCACCGAGAGCCCCACCCGCGCGGCGAGCGGAGCCATCGCGCGACGGGCTGCCTCCGGGTCGCCGTGGGAGTAGTCGCCCGCCTTCACCAGGCCGAGCACGTTGGCCGCGTCGGTGGTGGTGATGGCCACGCGCCGGCCGTCGCCCAGGCGGATCGCCACGTAGCCCGCGGGGTCGTCCGCCTTCGGCTGGATCAGCTCGACCGCGGGGTCGACGATGGACGCGGCGGGCTGGAAGGCCGCGTAGGGCAGCCCCGCGATGTGGGCGCTGCGGGGGCCCACGTCCACGATGCGATCGCCCTCGAGCCGCACCATGCTGCCCCCCGCGATGCCGAGCACGCGCACGTCCAGCGAGCTGATGTAGGTGCGGTGCCCGCCCACCTGCGCGAACGCGATGGTTGGCTGGCCGCCGCGGATGACCCCAATGTTGGTGCTGGTGCCGCCCACCTCGAAGAAGATGCCGTCGGAGACGCGCAGGTACATGAGCGCGCCGGCCACGCTGGCCGCCGGGCCGGAGAGCATGGTCAGCACCGGGCGCTTCTGTACTTCGCCGAGATCCATCACCCCGCCGTCGCCGCGCATGATCATGAGCGGCGCGGTGATGCCGGCCTGGCGCACCGCCTCGTGGGTGAGCTGGGCGGTCTCGATCATCTTGGGCAGGATGCTCGCGTTGATCACCGCGGTGCGGGTGCGGATGGTGAGCCCGTAGAGCTTGCTGATCTCGTGCCCACCGGTGGCGGGCAGACCGGCCTCGGCCGCGGCGGCCATCACCTGCTCCTCCGCGCGCGCGTCGTCCACGCTGAACGCGTCGCTCGCCACCACCACCCGCGCGCCCTGGGCCCGCACCGCGGCCACCGCGGCGCGCACCGCGTCGGCCCCCGCCTCGTCGCTCCGCATGAAGGTGTGGGTGGAGGCGATGACGCGCCCGGCGGCCAGCTCGATGTCGCCGATCACGGTCTGGCTCCGGGCCAGGCGCGACTCCACCGCGCCGCGCCCCATCCCGATCACCCCCACCCGCGCCACGTCTCCCTCGAGGAGCGCGTTGGTGGCCTGGGTGGTGGAGTGCGCGATGAACACCACGTCGTCGGCGGCGGTGATGCCTGCCGCGCCCAGCGCCCGCCGGAAGGCGTCGATCACCCCCTCGGCCACGCCCGCCTCGGCGCCGTGCGTGGTCGGAACCACCACCTGGCCGATGATCTCGTGGCTGTCGTTGTCGAGCAGCACGGCCTTGGTGAAGGTCCCGCCCACGTCGATACCGATGCGGACGAGCCGTCCCACCGGTTGCCCGCTCCTACTGGGCGAACATCGAGCCGAACATGAAGTAGGCGATGAACGCGTTGATCGCGACCATCAACCAGCCCCACGGCAGCGCCGTCTTGAGGAACTCGGCGTGCGAGACCTTGGTGTAGCCGATCGTCCACAGGGTCCAGGAGTTGGTCGGATCCTGGCTGCCCTGCAGGCAGAGCGGCCCGCGCCAGCAGAGGTACAGGAAGATCGGCGAGACGTAGTTGGCGTTGAGCATCACCGCGAGCAGCGCCGCGCCGGTGCCCACCACGCTGAACGGGCCGCGGTAGATGGCGAGCGGAGCCAGCAGCGCGAAGAAGACCGCGGCCCCGAACGGGCTGTGGGGGATGAACGGCGAGAACACCGGGTTCAGCACCGCCTTCACCGCGTCGAGCTGGCCGGCGACGATCAGCATGCCGCAGATGATCCACAGCGCGGCGATGGTCGCGATGTCCGGGAAGGCGTCGTAGAACGCCTTGTGAAAGATCGCCACCGAGTCCCGCAGCGAGCGGCTGCCCTGGGTGGTGGCCAGCGCGAACACGATCGCGAGCAGGAAGGCCGGGATCAGCGGCCACTTAAACGCAATGATGACCACGACCGGGATCGCGGGTGCCAGGTACGAGATCCACGGCACCCGCACCCGCGGGGTGGCGGCGACGCCCACCGCGGAGGCCCGACGCACCTGGACTCCTCGGAGGTTCCAGGCCGACATCGCGAGCCCGCACGCCAGATAGACCGCGAAGCCGATCAGGTAGAAGGTGAAGTAGGGCGGCCCGTACTCGATGCCCTTGAAGAAGTTCTTGAAGATGCCGAACTCGACCGGGTTCAGGTAGTTGCCCGCCCCGATGGCCATGGTGAACGCGGGAGCCGCGACCTTCGGCGGGATGCCGAGCGACAGCATGATCGGGATCGCGATGACCCCGATCGAGATCGCGGCGCCGACCCCGTAGATCGAGGTGAAGAGCAGCGCGGTGATGAGCGAGACTGCCCAGGCCACCGCGATGGGCCGGTCGCCGGCCAGCTCGACCGCGGTGCGGATCATGCTCTCCGCGATGCCGGTCTGCACCAGCACCTGGCCGAACCAGGCCCCGAACACGATGATCACGATCGTGCTCGCGTACTCGACGCCGCCCTTCTGGAGGACGTTGGTCAGCAGGTCCCAGAAGGATGATCCGGCCAGCAGCGGCCAGACGATGGCCAGCACCAGCAGCACGATGATGGGGCTGACGCCGCGGAAGATCACGAAGACCGCGATGAGGAAAGCCAGCATCATGACGACACCCAGGAACACGCTCATGGTTGCCTCCTAGTTGAGGCCGAGCACCGCACGGACCACCTCGCCCTTCGTCATGGCGGCGAAGCCGTCGTTGACCTGCGCCAGCGGGAGCCGCTGGGTGACGAGCTCGTCGAGCTTGAGCCGGCCTTCCAGATAGAGGCGGGCGAGCCAGGGGAAATCGCGGCGCGGGCGGGCGCCGCCGTAGCTGGAGCGCACGATGCGCTTCTCCCCCATCAGGGAGCCCCAGCGGAGGGAGACGGGCTGGTCCACGTTGACCTTGCCCAGGAACACCACCGTGCCGCCGGGTCGCACCGCTTCGACCGCGAGCCGGAACGTCGCCTCGCGCCCGCCCGCCTCGATCGCGTAGTCCGCGCCGCGGCCGCCGGTGAGCGCGCGCACCGCGGCCACCGCATCCTCTCGCGCGCCGTTGACACCGTGGGTGGCGCCGAAGACGCGCGAGAGCGCGAGCTTGCGGTCGTCCACGTCGGCCGCCACGATGACCTCGGCGCCCGCGAGCCGCGCCCCCTGCACCGCGTTCAGCCCGACCGCCCCCGCGCCGATCACCAGCACCGAGGACCCGGGGGTCACCGCGGCCACCCGGGTGGCCGCGCCCACCCCGGTCATGACCCCGCACCCGATCAGGCACGCGCGGTCGAACGGGATGTCGTTCGGGACTGCGACCGCGCTGGACTCGTGCACCACGCAGTACTCCGCGTGGGACGACACGGCGGAGAAGTGGTGGACCGGGCGGCCGCCGAGCGACAGTCGCGAGGCCCCGTCGAGGAGGAAGCCCTTCGGCTGGGTGCGGGTGAAGACCTCGCAGAGGATCGGCTGGCCGCGATCGCAGTAGAAACAGTGGCCGCAGGACGGATTCCAGGAGCAGACGACGTGATCGCCGCGCCGGGCGAGCGTCACCTCGGCGCCCACCGCCTCGACCACCCCGGCGCCCTCGTGGCCCAGCACGATCGGCAACGGATAGGCGAGCGAGCCCTCGATCACCTCCAGGTCGGTGTGGCAGAGCCCGCTCGCGTGCAGGCGGACCAGCACGTCGTGGGGGCCGAGGGGCCCGAGCGTCACGCGCTCGACGACGAGCGGTCGGCCGACCTCGTGCAGGACCGCGGCGCGGAAGTCCACGCGTGCGGCCGGGCTATCTGAACCGCTCGGTCGTGGTGCCTCGGTAGAGGATCTCGCCCTGCCGCTTCATGATCGCGGCGTGGCGCTCCCGCGCGGAGGGATCGAGATCGGCGGCGGGCGGCTCCTCGTGGTCGAAGTAGTGGTAGTCGTCCACTCCGCGCACGAGGGTCGCGGTGTCCCGCACGTCCGAGAGCTGCCGGACGTGGGTCGGGATGTAGCGGATCGCGTAGCCGATGCGGCGGTCGGCGGAGCGGTTCGGCGGCGAGCCGTGGAACATGCGCACGTGGTGCAGCGACATCTCGCCCGGGTGGATCACGATGTCCACCGCGCGCGCCTCGTCCACTTCCACCATGATCTCCTGGCCGCGCGAGAGCAGGTTCTCGGGCGCGAACGTGTCGCGGTGGGGCACCTGCTCCCGGTGGGTGCCCGGCACCATCCGCATCGCTCCGCTCTCGATCGAGCTCTCCGAGAAGGCCACCCAGGCGGTCACCACGTCGGGCTCGCTGAGGCCCCAGTAGGTCGAGTCCTGGTGCCAGGACACGAAGGCCGGATCGCGCGCCTCCTTGATGAAGAAGCTCGAGCTCCAGCACAAGAGGTTCGGCCCGAGGAGGTCCTCCACCACGTCCACGATGCGCGGGTGCCGGATCAGCTCGTTGAGCCACGTGAACAGCAGGTGGCTCTTGTGCCGCAGCTCGCCGCCGAGCGGTCCACCGTGCGCCCGCTCCACCGTCTCGAGGCGGGTCCGGTAGCCGGCGGCCTCAGCGGGCGAGAGCACCCGGATGGGGAAGTAGAATCCGTCACGACGGAACTGGGCCACGGCTGGGGCGGTGAGGGTTTTCATGGGCCAAGGTGTAAGCGTCCACGTGAGGCTTGTCAAGCTGCCGGACCTCCGCTAGGCTGCCGCCATGAACGAGACCGAGGTCCGGACCCGCCACTTCAGCCGGCTGGAGTACGAGCGGCTGGTCGACGGCGGCACCCTGAGGCCGGACGAGCGGTTCGAGCTGATCGGCGGCCACCTGATCGCACGCGCGCCGCAGCGCGACACCCACGCCACCAGCGCCGATCTGGCCGCCGCCGCGCTGCAGAAGGCCTTCGGCTTCGGCTACCGGGTGCGGGTGCAGCTCCCGCTCGCGCTCGACGACGACTCCGAGCCCGAGCCCGACGTGTCGGTGGTGCGCGGCAGCCTCGCGCAGGCCGACCGCACCCTGCCGTCCCGCCCGGACCTGGTGGTGGAGGTCGCGGAGTCGAGCCTCACCTTCGATCGCCGCGAGAAGGCGAGCCTCTACGCCCGGGCCCGCGTGGAAGATTACTGGATCGTCAACCTGGTCTCGCGCGTGCTAGAGGTCCTCCGCGATCCGGTCGCCGATCCCACCGCGCCCTACGGCTGGCGCTACGCCCGCACCCGCATCCTGACCGGGGTCGAGGTGGTATTCCCGGTCGGCGCGCCGCTCTCCCGCATCCCGATCGCCGACCTGCTGCCCTGACCCGGCCCTTCCGCTCGCCAGCGTGGCGACCTAGGGCGCCGCGCGCTCGCCCGGCGCCGCCGAGTCTGCTACCGTAGGCGCCCATGACCACGGAGGGAATTACGGGGGAGCGAATCGCGGGCTTCTGCGCGCTGTGCCGCTCGCGCTGCGGCTGCGTCTCGGTGGTGGAGGACGGCCGGCTGGTCGCGGTGGAGCCGGACCCGTCGCATCCCACCGGCCAGCACCTGTGCGTGAAGGGCCGCGCGGCGCCGGAGCTGGTCTACGCGCCCGACCGGCTGCTCCACCCGATGCGCCGCACGCGGCCCCGCAACGACCCGAACGCGGGCTGGGTGCGCATCACGTGGGACGAGGCGCTCGACTGGACCGCGGAGCGCATGCGCGCGATCGCCGATCGCGAGGGGCCGGAGGCGGTGGCCTTCACCGTCACAACCCCGGCGGGCACCGCGATCTCCGACGGCTTCCCGTGGATCAACCGGCTCATCCGCGCCTTCGGCAGCCCCAACATGGTGTGGGGCGAGGAGCTGTGCGCGTGGCACCGCGACTACGCCACCGCGCTCACCTTCGGCGCCGACATCGGCACCCCGGACTTCGAGCGCACCGGCTGCCTGGTCCTGTGGGGCCACAACCCGTCGAGCACGTACCTGGCCCAGGCCACCGCGGTCACGGAGGCCGCCACGCGGGGCACCGCCCTGATCGTGGTCGATCCGCGGCGCGCGGGACCGGCCGCGCGCGCCGACCAGTGGCTGCGCGTGCGGCCCGGCACCGACGGGGCGCTCGCCCTCGGCCTCGCCTCGGTCATGATCGCGGAGGGCTGGTACGATCGCGACTTCGTCCGCGACTGGACCAACGGCCCGCTGCTGGTGCGCGATGACACCGGCGCGCTGCTCACCGCCGCGGACCTCTCGCCCGACGGCCGGCCCGGCGACTATGTGGCGTGGGACCGCGGCGCGGCCCGGCCGGTCGCGTACGATCCGGTCGCCGGCCGGTTCGTGGAGCGCGTCGTCGAGCCCGCGCTCACCGGCCCGGTCACCTGCCCGACGCGCGGCGGAGGCGCCATCGCCTGCGTCCCCGCGTTCGAGGCGTACGCCGCCCTCTGCCGGCGCTACCCGCCGGCACGCGTCGAGCGGCTCACCGGGGTCCCCGCCGCGCAGATCGCCCTGACCGCGCGGCTGCTCTGGGAGCGCCGGCCGGTCGCCTACTTCCACTGGACCGGCCTCGAGCAGCACACCAACGCGACCCAGACCGTGCGCGCGCTCTCGCTGCTCTACGCGCTGACCGGCTGCTGGGATGCCCCCGGCGGCAACGTCCGTCCCGCGCGCCCGGTGATCAACGACCTGGGCCCGCTCTCCCTGCTCTCCGACAAGCAGCGCGCGAAGGCCATCGGCCTGGCCGAGCGGCCGCTCGGCCCCGCTCGGCAAGGCTGGGTGACCGCGGGCGATCTCTACCGTGCCATCCTCCACGGCACGCCCTATCCGGTGCGCGGCGTGGTCGGCTTCGGCGCGAACATGCTCCTCTCGCAGCCGGGCGCGACGGTGGCCCGCGCCGCGGTCGACCGCCTCGACTTCCTGGTCTACGCCGATCTCTTCCTCACCCCGACCGCGGCGATGGCGGACGTGGTGCTGCCGGTCTCCTCGGCGTGGGAGCGCGAGGGGCTGCGCGTCGGCTTCGGGCCCACCCAGGCGGGCGAGAGCTTCGCGCAGCTGCGCGGGCCGGTCATCGCGCCGCTCGGCGAGGCGCGCTCGGACACCTGGATCGTCTGTGAGCTGGCCCGGCGCCTCGGCCTCGGCAAGACCTTCTTCGACGGCAGCGAGGACGCCGGGCATCGCTTCGCGCTCGAGCCGTCGGGGGTCACGCTCGAGCAGCTCCGCGCGCACCCCGGCGGGGTGCGGGTGCCGGTCGAGGCGCGCTTCAAGCGCTATACCGCGCCGGGCCCGGACGGCCGCTCGGCCGGCTTCGCGACCCCGAGCCGCCGGGTGGAGATCTTCTCGGCCCAGCTCGCCCGGCACGGCCAGAGCCCGCTGCCCGACTACGTCGAGCCGGCCGCGAGCCCGGTGAGCCGGCCCGACCTGGCCGCGCGCTTCCCCCTCCGGCTCACCTCGGCCAAGGTCGTGCAGTTCTGCCACAGCCAGCAGCGAAACCTGCCGCGCCTGCGGCGGCACAGTCCGGATCCGCAGGCCGAGATGCACCCCGAGGCCGCGAAGGCCCGCGGCATCGCGGCCGACGACTGGGTGGTGGTCGAGACCCCGCACGGCACCATGCGCGCCCGGGCCAGTCTCAACAGCAGCCTCGATCCCGAGGTGGTGTGCGCGCAGTTCGGCTGGTGGCAGGCCTGCCCGCCGCTCGGCCTGCCCGGCTACGCCTCCGACGGTCCCGGAAGCGCCAACTACAATGCCCTCATCGATCCGGAGGCCGCCGACCCGATCAGCGGGACTGTGGCGCTCCGCTCGTACCTCTGCGAGGTACGCCGAGGAGACCCGTGAGCATCGACCAAGCCATCGACGCGTTCTGGCAGTGCGCCCGGCAGCGGACCGCCCCCGGGCCCGAGTGGATGAAGCGCCTGAGCCGCGAGGAGGCCTACCGCGTGCAGCTGGGCGTCCTCGCCCGGTATGTCGCCGCGGGCGAGCGCCAGGCGGGCTGGAAGGTGGGCCTCACCTCGAAGGCGATGCAGGCCCAGCAGGGCGTGCACGAGCCGGTGCTGGGCTTCCTCCTGCAGAGCGGCGAGCAGCCGAGCGGCACGCGGTTCCGCTACGCGGACCTGATCCGCCCCGGCTTCGAGAACGAGCTGTGCCTCACCGTCGGCACCACCCTGCGCGGCCCCGGGGTGACCACCGAGCGGGCCGCCGCCGCGCTCGCCGCGATGGCGCCCGCCTTCGAGATCGTCGAGCGACGCGGCGACTTCGCGGCCGACCTCAACGTGAGCCTCGCCGACAACGCCCAGCAGCGCGCCTATGTCACCGGCGCGCCGGTCCCGGTGCCGTCCGGCTTCGACCTCGCGACGGTGGTGGTCGAGCTCTCCGTGAACGGCGCGGCGGCCGAGCGCGCGCTCGGCAGCGAGGTGCTCGGCACCCCCGCGGCCTCGATCGCCTGGCTCGCCAACAAGCTGGCCGAGTTCGGCCTCGCGCTCGAGGCCGGCATGAAGGTGATGTCGGGCTCGTTCACCCGCCAGTACCTCCTCAACGCGGGCGACCGCATCGACGCCACGTTCACCCCGGTCGGCTCCGTCCGCGCCGAGTTTATCTAGCATCTGAGGCGGCTCAAGGGATCAGCACCACCTTGCCGTGGTGGCCGGCCTCCATAACGGCCTCGTGGCTCCGGGCCGCCTGGGCGAGCGGCAGCTCCTGTGCGATGACCGGGCGCAGCGAGCCGTTGCGCAGGCCCTCCACGAGCGCGGCGTGGATGCCCGCGAGCTGGGCGGGAGTGGCGTGGTTGAGCGCCATGCCGAGGATGGCGGCGTCCTTGTTCATGGCGATCCGCGCGTTGATCTCTACCGTGCCCCGGTTGCCGATCACGACGATGCGGCCGCGGGTGGCGATGGCCCCCAGGTCCTTCTGGAGATTCGCGTTGGCCAGCATCTCCATGATGATGTCGGGACCGCGACCGCCGGTGAGCTTCACGCACTCCTCGAGGTAGCCGGCCGCGCCGTGGTCGAGGACGTGGTGCGCCCCCTGCTCCAGCACCATCCGCCGCCCCTTCTCGGTGCCGGCGGTGCCGATGACGGTGAGCCCGCGCGCCCGCGCCAGCTGCACCGCCCCGATGCCCACGCCGCCGCTCGCACCGTGCACCAGCACCGTCTCCCCCGCTTCGCCGCGCGCTCGGTTGAAGAGCGCGTGATAGGCGGTGGCGTACGGGACGTTCATGGCCGCCCCCTGCGCGCAGCTCGCGTTGGCCGGCAGCGGATGCACCTGCCCCTGCTCGCAGACCGCCTGCTCGGCGTAGGCGCCGGTCACGGTGCCGCCCACGTAGACGCGATCCCCCGGCTTCACGGAGGTCACGCCCGCGCCCACCGCCTCGATGACGCCCCCCGCGTCCCCGCCCGGCGTGTAGGGCAGCTTCGGCCCGCGGTTGTCGGTGTTCGAGCGCAGGTAGGTGTCCACCGGGTTGATGCCAACGGCGTGGTGGCGCACGAGCACCTGCCCCGGCCCCGGCTGGGGGCTGGGAATCTCCTCGAGCTTCAGGACCGACGGGCCACCGTACTCCGAGACGCGGATCGCTTTCATGCGGGTGTCCTCCTTAGGACGTGGGCTCAGGACGTGGGGGGATCGGGAGTTCCCATCCAGAACGGCGAGGTCTTGCCGATCGACTCCAGATAGGCGCGGCGCTCGACCGCGCGACGCGGGTACCACACCGACAGGTAATCCGGGTCCAGCATGTGCCGCCGGCTCTCGGTACCGAAGAAGCCGGCCAGGTCGGTGAGCGTGATGAAGCCCTCCTCGGATCTCGGCGTGAACTGGCTCCAGCGGCGCGCGTGGTCTTCCGACCGGAAGAGGTTCATCCCGGTTCAGAGGTAGTACGACCGGCCGCGCGAGGCGCCGAAGCCGAACGCGAGGTGGCCGATCAGCCCGGGCGGGTCCGCCCAGGTGATCCGCCCGTCGCGCATCTCGACCGTCGCCGGGTCGCCGCAATCGAGGCACGCCGCGTCCACCCGCACGGTCTGGCCCGGGAAGAGCCACGTCGCGGAGGTCGCCTCGAACCCGCACTGCGCGAACCAGCGCTGCTCGCCGCCGACCGTGATCCGGTACTGGGTGGGCAGGTTGTTGAGCGGCGGGAACGACGCGATGTAGTCGGTCTCGGGGTGCAACCACCCGATCGGGTAGGCGGCCATCACGTCGCGCAGGAGCGCGCGCCCCTCCTCCGCGGGCAGGCCCAGGGCCCGCCCGAGCTCCGCGTAGTGCGGCGCGCGGCCCGTCTCGACGAGGCTCCGCATGATGCGCTGGAACGCTCGATCCATCAGCTTCGGGTCGGCCATGGTGTCCTCCGTGCGAGAGTCGGTCAGGCCCGGTCGGGCAGCACCGCCACCGCCGAGATCTCGATCAGCGCGCCCTCGCGCAGGAGCCCGGCCACGATCACACCGGTGGCGGTGGGGAAGCGGTCCCCGAAGAACTCCCGGCGCACCGCGGCGGTGCGGGCGTAGTTCTCCGTGGTCGTGACGTAGTCGGTGGTCTCCACGATGTGCTCGAAGCCGCCCCCCGCGGCCCGGAGCAGCCGGCCGAACTTTTCGAAGATGTAGCGGGTCTGGGCCACGATGTCGCCCGGCCCGACCAGCTGCCCGCGCTCGTCGCCCGCGGTGGTGCCCGAGATGAACAGGAGATTGCCGGCGCGCACCGCCGGCGAGAACGTGTAGCGGCTCGGCCAGGCGGTTCCGCCGGTGATCACCTCGTACGCGGCCATCGCGTCGTCCTCCTCGGGCGTGGCGGAGCCTACCGCCCCCGCAGCAGGAATCGCTGGATCTTGCCGGTCTCGGTCTTGGGCAGCCGGTCGAGGAACTCGACCTCGCGCGGGTACTGGTGGCGGCCGACGTGGGTCTTCACCACGTCCGCGATCTCGGTGGCGAGCCCGGTCCGGACCGCCCGGCCCGGCTTGAGCACCACGTACGCCTTCACGATGTGCCCCCGCAGCGGATCCGGCTTTCCAACCACCGCGGCCTCGGCCACCGCCTCGTGCTTCAGGATCGCGCTCTCGACCTCGAAGGGGCCGATCCGGTACCCCGCGCTCTTGATCACGTCGTCGGCGCGGCCCTCGAACCAGAAGTAGCCGTCGGCGTCGCGCCGCGCCAGATCGCCGACGGTCAGCCACTCGCCGCGGTACGCCTCGCGATCCCGCTCCGCGTCGTTCCAGTAGCCGAGCGAGTAGTACCCGTCCGGGTGCGGCTTCATCCCCACGTGGCCGACCACGTCCGGGCCCACCTCGTGTCCCTCGTCGTCCACCACCGCCACCGTGGAGCCCGGCAGCGGCAGCCCCATCGAGCCCGGCTTCACCACCATGTCCACGGTGCCGAAGTTGCCGACCGGCAGCCCGAACTCGCTCGAGCCGTACTGGTCCATCACGGTGACGCCCCAGTGCTCGCGGAAGAAGCGCACGACCTCCGCGTTCAGGGGCTCCCCGCAGCTGCTGGCCGCGCGCAGGCGGACGCCGCCCACCGCGTCGGCCCCGAGCGCCATCACGCCGCGCAGCAGCGTCGGGGTCGTCGCGAGATTGCTCACCCGCCGATCCCGGAGCTGGGCCACGCAGAGCTCCGGGGTCGGAGCCGCCTCGACCGACAGCACCGGCACCCCGAGGGCGAGCGCGCCCATGTAGCAGACGAGCCCGTAGCCCCAGCCCGGATCGCCGGTCGGCCAGAACACGTCGTCGGGTCGGAGATCCGCGCCGTGAACGAGGTGCGGATGGATTGCCATCAGGAAATTGGCGGCGATCCTCACGCCCTTGGGCGGCCCGGTGGAGCCCGAGGTGTAGAGGAGCACCGCCGGTTCGTCGCGCCGGCAGGCCACCGGATCGGCCATCTCGGTGGGCTGATCCATCGCGCGCCAGAACTCGGCGTCGCCCGACGGGACCGTCTCGCCCCCCGCGACCGTGACGACCGTCACCCCGTCCGGCACGCGATCGGGCAGGCGCGCGCGATGCTCCCAGTGCGTGACGAGGACCCGGGCCCCGCTGTGGCGCACGCGGTACTCCACCGCGTCCGGGCCGAACCCGGTGAAGATCGGGACGTAGACCGCACCGGCCTTCCACGTGCCGATCATCGCGATCAGCATCTCGGGCACGCGCGGCAGGAAGCCCGCGACCCGCGCGCCCGGCTCCACCCCTTGCGCGCGCAGCACGGCCGCGAAGCGCGCGGTCAGCTCGCCGAGCTCGTCGAACGAGTAGGTCCGGTCCTCGCCGCGCTTGCCGAGCCATCGAAGTGCGGGGCGCCCGCCGCCCGCGTGCCGGTCGACGATGGTGTGGCCGAGATTCACCGGCTCGCCGGGGGCCCAGTCGAGGGCACGAGCACTTTCCTCCCAGCGGAAGGCCCGGCAGGCATCGCGATAGGTCGGCCGGCTCGTCATCGCGGGGCCGAGTATACCCGCCCGGCATCCCCTCGTGTTCGCCCCCCTTGCGGAAGCCCCGGCGCCCGGATACACCAGACTCCGTCGGCATCCCCACCGCCAGGAGAGCGCGCATGACCGAGACCGCGACGACCGAGAAGCTGCTCCTTCACAAGGACGGCCCCATCGGCTGGATCACCTTCAACCAGCCGGAGAAGCGCAACGCGGTCAGCCAGGAGATGTGGCAGGCCATGCCCGAGTACGTGGCCGACCTGGCCGCCGACCCCGCCATCCGGGTGGTCATCCTGCGCGGGGCGGGCGAGACCGCCTTCGTGGCCGGCGC
>Ga0209438_1000379_pt1 | contig 13375 bp, 9 predicted proteins | sample GraSoi_2013_20cm_FD_185825 | JGI IMG/M metagenome (GOLD analysis project Ga0209438, IMG submission 185825) | Grasslands soil microbial communities from the Angelo Coastal Reserve, California, USA - Sample 9_17_2013_20cm (SPAdes) (version 2) | ecosystem: Environmental > Terrestrial > Soil >...
CCAGTGTCCCACAGGCGTCGCCGCGTGTGGGCACGGAGATTCGGTTCTCTTCTGGCCTCAGGACCTGCAGGCGCTCCAGGCCGGGCGATGGACGGACTGGCAGGATCTCGTGCTGCGCGAGGGAACGCAGCTGAACAGTGAGGTGCGGATAACGGGGGGGGACGAGAAGACCAGCTTCGCGCTCAGCGGAGGCCAGCTCCATCAGGTGGGGATCGTCCGAGGGATGGATTTCGTGCGTCGGTCGCTGCGGTTCAACTTCGATCATCGCCCGAATTCGCGTCTGCGACTCGGCACCTCGACCTCGCTGACCCAGAGCGACCAGCACCTCGGCCGGGGCGACGGGGTCTACAGCGAAGCGCTCGGTAACGACCCACTGGGGATGCCGTACGACAGCTCCGGCAACCTCCTGTTCAAACCCACGCCCGACGGGCAACGCGTTAACCCGCTCTCCGACGTCCAGAACCAGAAGGACGACCGCGGACGCGCGCGCGTATTCGGGACCCTGTTCGCCGACTACAGCCTGAGCCCCGCGCTGAATTGGCGCGTAAACTTCGGGGGCGACTTGACGTTCTATCGACGCGGGCAGTTCTGGGGGTCCCAGACGCAGGCGCAGCAAGGGAGCCCCGCCAACGCGACCCTCGAGCAGCAGCGCACGTTCGCGTACACGCTCGACAACATCCTCACGTTCAAGCGCAGCCTGGGGCCTGCTCACCGCATCGACGTCACACTCCTGTACAGCGTCCAGACGCAGCGGACGGAAGACCAGGTCACGACCGTGCTCGGGCTGCCGTACGAACAGGACCAGTACTTCGACCTGGGGTCGGCGGCGCGCGTGGATGCGCCATCCAGCTACGTGTCGCAATGGGCCCTGCGGTCCTACATGGCCCGCCTCAACTACGCGCTCAAGGACCGCTACCTCCTCACCCTCACCAGCCGCGACGACTGCTCGTCCCGCCTGGCACCGGGGCACAAGTGTCAGGTGTTTCCCTCGGCCGCGCTCGCCTGGCGCCTCTCGGAGGAAGGGTTCATCCAACGCACGGGCCTCTTCTCCGACCTGAAACTGCGGGTCAGCTACGGAAAAACTGGTAACACCGCGATCAATCCCTATCAAACGGAGGGATCGCTCACGAGGACCATCTACTCGTTCGGCGACCAGCCGGCGGTCGGGTACAGGCCGGGCAGCTTCGTGAATCCCTTTCTTTCGTGGGAGCACACCACGCAGACGGATGCGGGGCTGGAGTTCACGGTGGGGCACGGCAGCATATCGGGCTCGGTGGACGTGTATCGGGCTGCGACGAGCGAGCTGCTCCTGAACCGACAGCTGTCGGGGATCAACGGCCGCTCGAGCATCCTGCAGAACGTCGGCGCGACGCTGAACAGCGGCGTCGAGGTAGCCCTCAACACGGAGATGCTCCGCGACTGGCACGGCATCGGCTGGAGCACGCAGCTCAATTGGGCGAGGAACCGCAACCGCATCGTCAGCTTGTACGGCGGCAGCTTGAACGACGTGGGCAACAAATGGTTCATCGGCAGTCCCATCTCGGTCTACTACGACTATCAGTTCGGTGGCATCTGGCAGATCGCCGATTCCGTGGCAATGAAACGGTACGGGCGGAAAGCGGGGGACATCCGCATCGTCGACCAGAACAATGACGGCAAGATCGACGCGAACGACCGCGTCGTGCTGGGAACCCCGTTCCCCGAGTGGACCGGGAGCCTGATGAACCACTTCACTTGGAAGGGCTTCGACCTGTCGGTTATGGTGATCGCCCGCTGCGGCCAGACGATGGACGACGCCTTCCGCAGAGACCAGAACGTGCTGGCGGGCCGCTATAACAACGTCAATGTCAACTACTGGATGCCGAACAACCCCAGCAACACCGATCCTCGCCCGAACCTCGATCAGGAACGCCCGGAAAACAGCAGCGCGATGGGATTCGAGGACGGCTCTTTCGTCCGGGTCCGCAGCATCAGCGTGAGCTACACCCTGCGGGGCGCGCGTCTGGGCTCGTTCTTCCACGCGAATTCCCTGCGCATCTATGCCACGGCGCAGGACCCGTTCTTGTTCACGAGGTTCCAGGGCCTCGACCCCGAGTCTGCCACCAACGCCGGCACGCCCAGCTATTCGACGCTGATGATGGGCGTCACGGTGGGCCTCTGACCATGGGAGGAGCAATGCACAAGCGAACCGTCGTCATGCTGGCCACGGCAGTGCTCACCTCCCTGCCCGCCTGCGTGGACCTGAATGAAGAGGTCATCACCGGGTTGACCCCGGGAGCGTACGGCAGCCAGGCGGTCTTTCAGGCCCTCGTGAACTCGTCGTACGAGCCGCTGCGCAGCTTCTGGGGGCAGGAGCGGGGCTTCACGCTGACCGAGTTCGGCACGGACATCTTCTACAAAGGCGCCGACGGCAGTTACAAGTTTGTCAACGACTACACCACGCAACTCAACCCGACGGTCGACTACTTCACGGGCACCTGGAACGACTTCTACCGGGCGATCAACACCGCCAACACGGCGCTCGACCAGGCGCCGGTGGTGCAGATGGACTCGACCGCCAAGGCGGAGCGCGTGGGCGAACTGCGGTTCCTCCGGGCCCTCTACTACTTCTACCTGGTGCAGATGTTCGGTCCCTTGCACATCACGGTGCACCAGATCACAGCACCCACGACCGAGGCGCACCGCTCCTCCGTCGACAGCGTGTACGACGAGGTGATCATCCCGGACCTGCAGTACGCCGAGGCGCATCTGCCCGCTGTGCAGCAGGAATACGGGCGCGCGACGAAAGGCGCCGTTCAGCATCTGCTCGCCAAGGTGTACTTGGCGCGCCTGCGCGTCCCCGACGACTCCGCCGCCGACGAGGTCGCCAAGACGCAGGCGGGGGACTTCGCGAACGCCGCCGACTACGCGCAACGGGTCATCAACTCGGGCCAGTACTCGCTGCTGCCCCGGTTCGGCGACGTGTTCGATTTCCACAACGAGCGGAACGCCGAGGTCATCTGGTCGGTGCAGTTCACCGCCGATCCCCTGACCACCGGCCCCGGCAACAGCGGGCATCTCTACTTCTTGATGGAGTACGACGTGCTGCCCGGGATGCTGCGCGACGTCGCCAACGGTCGTCCGTTCAAGCGCTTCCGCCCGACCAGGTTCTTCCTGGGTCTGTACGACCGCACCAAAGACGGGCGCTACGATGCCCAGTTCAAGCGCGTGTGGTACGCCAACAACGCCGCGACCATTCCTCGGGATGCGACGGGCGCGCCCAAGTTCCAGCTGGGGGACACGGCGGTCTTTGTCTCGACGACCGTCGCGGACACCGTGCTGGCGCGGACGAAGCCGTACCGGGTCTATACGCCGAAGACGTACAGCAGCAGGATTTTCCCGTCCCTGAACAAGTTCGAGGATCCGTTTCGGCTCAGTGTCAACGAAACGCGCGGTTCGCGGGACTTCCTGCTCTTCCGCCTCGCCGAGACGTACCTCATTGCGGCCGAGGCTCTGATGCGCGACGGGCGGCCGGCGGAGGGGCTCGCGTATATCAACGCCGTGCGGCGACGCGCCGCCATCCCGGGGCACGAGACCGAGATGGAGCTGACCGTCGCTCAGCTGACGCTGACCGAGGTCTTGAACGAGCGCGCCCGCGAACTTGCGGGTGAGTCGATGCGCTGGTTCGACCTGGTGCGGACGCACACGCTGCTGTCGCGCGTCAAGGCGTACAACTGGCAAGACGCCACCGGAGCGAGCAGCATCAAGCCATTTCACGTATTGCGGCCGATTCCCCAGACGCAGATCGACCGCACCTCGACGCCGTTCCCGCAAAACCCGGGGTACTGAGCGTGACCGACCGGCGGACGTTCTTGAAAGCGAGTGCCGCGGGCGTCGCCACTGTCCTCACCCCCCTTCCCCCTCTCCCCGTAGTGGAGAGGGGGAGCGAGGGGCTGAGGCTGGGGGTCGCTAGCTACTCGCTCCGCAATTTTCCCCGCGCGAAAGCGATTGAGATGGTGCAGGCCCTGGGGACGCCTTACATCAACCTCAAGTCAGTGCACCTGCCGTTCGAACTGTCGCCCGCCGAGCTGGCAGCGGCGCGCCAGGAGATCGCGGCCGCCGGGCTCGAGATCGTGGGCGGGGGGGTCATCTCCTTCGACCGGGACACGGACGCGGACGTGGAGAAATACTTCGCGTACGCCAAGGCTGCCGGCATGCCCTTGATCACCGCGCACGCGGCCGCACCGACCCTGCCGCGCATCGAGGGCTTCGCCAAGCAGTACGACATCAAAGTCGCGATCCACAACCACGGCCCGGAGGACAAGAATTTTCCGTCGCCCTACGACGCGCTGCAGCACGTGAAGAACATGGATCGGCGGATGGGGCTATGCATCGACATCGGCCACACCGTGCGGACGGGGACCGACGTCGTGCGCGCGATCGCGGACGCCGGACCGCGCTTGCTCGACATGCACGCCAAGGACCTGCGCGACCTGACGGCGAAGGGCAGCCAGTGCATCGTGGGCGAGGGCGCGATCCCGATCGCCGAAATCTTCCGGCAGCTCGAGGCGATGCGCTTCGCGGGTTACGTCAACCTCGAGTACGAGATCGACGCCGACGACCCCTTGCCCGGGATGAAACAGTCGTTCGCTTACATGCGCGGTGTGCTCGCGGGGCTCGGCTCCGCGGGGCGGCGCCGCGTCCAATCCTGATCGGAGGATGAGATGGCCCGTCATAAGAAGAAGGAGAAGACGATGCCGCGTCGCGACTTCGTGAAGAGCGCCGCCGCCGGCGTGGCCGGCCTCGCGGCCGCGTCGATCCCCGCGTCGAGCTACGCCCGGATTCTGGGCGCGAACGACCGCGTGCGCGTCGGGATCGTCGGCTTCTCCGACCGCTTCCGTCAGGCACTGCTCCCGGCGTTCAAGGCAGCCGGTCCAACGCTCAACTTCGAGATCGTCGCCGTGTCGGATATCTGGAACCGGCGCCGCGACGAGGGCGTCGCCGAGATCGAGCGGGTGATGGGCGCGAAGCCGCGCGCGTTCCTCAACAACGAGGAGATGTACGCGGCGAAGGTCGTCGACGCGGTGATGATTTCGACCCCCGACTTCCTGCACGCTTACCACGGCGTCGAAGCGATCCATGCGGGGAAGGACGCGTACATCGAGAAGCCGCTGGCCCACAGCATGGACCAGGCCGTCGCGATCCGGGACGCCGTGAAGAAGTCGGACCGCGTCGTGCAGATCGGCACGCAGCGGCGCAGCGCCGCCAATTACCAGGCGGCGAACGAATTCATCCGGTCGGGGAAGTTCGGCGACATCGTCATGGCCGAGATGACCTGGAACGTGAACCAGCCGGGGCGCTGGCGCCGGCCCCCGCTCGTCTCCACCATCAAAGAGACCGACACCGACTGGAAGCGCTTCCTGGCGTACATGCCGTATGAGGCGTGGGATCCGCGCAAATACCTCGAGTACCGCCTCTTCTGGCCTTATTCCTCGGGCATCCCGGACCAGTGGATGGTCCACCAGATCGATACGGTGCACTGGTTCACGGGCTTCCCGCGCCCGCGCAGCGTCGTCGCGAACGGCGGCGTCTACCTGTGGAAGGACGGCCGCAAGAATTGGGACACCGCCACGATCGTGTTCGAGTACGGGCCGCTCGACGATCCCACCAAAGGCTTCCAAGTGGTGTACGCGTCGCGCATGACAAACGGCGCCGGGGGCACGAAGGAGCTGTACTACTCGAACGCCGGGATGTTGAACCTCGATACGAACGAGATCTCGCCCAACGGTGGGCTCACCGACCGCTACGCGGCGGAGATGGGCATGAAGGCGAACCAGCTGCCGACGATGAAGCTCTCCGAGGTGGCGCCGACGGAGACCGCGGCGAATACGGGCGGCGATTCGTCCACCACCGCGAACGTGCGCAACTGGATGGAGTGCGTCCGCTCCCGTGGGATGACGAACGCACACATCGACGCCGGGTACAGTCATGCCGTCGCCCTGTGCATGACCGTCGCCGCGATGCACACCGGCCGCAAGGTGCTGTTCGATGATGGCAAGCAAGACATCGTGATGGGTTGAGGGACGGGAACACCATGCGCAAGCCTTGGCTGGCGTTGTGGCTGGGTGTCGCTGGGACGTGGGTAGGGGCGCAGCATGCTGCGCCCCTACACGCGCAGGCGGTGGCGCCCCGCGTCGAAGTCGTGCCGCACGAAGATCTGCGGCGGGTCGACGTCACCGTGGACGGCAAACCCTTCACTTCCTACGTCTGGCCGACGACGCTCAAGAAGCCGGCGCTCTACCCGCTCCGCGCGGCGTCGGGCGTCGTCGTCACGCGCGGCTGGCCGCTCGACCCCCGGCCGGGAGAGCGCGTCGATCACCCGCACCAGGTCGGGCTCTGGTTCGATCACGGGGACGTGAACGGGTTGGACTTCTGGAACAACTCGGACGCGATCCCCGCGGCCCGTGCCGACAAGATGGGCACCATCCTCCAGCGCGCGGTGCGGAGCGCCAAGAGCGGCCGGGGCGAGGGTACACTCGACGTGACGGCCGAATGGGTGAACTCCCAAGGCAAGCCGCTGCTGCGCGAGGACACCCGCTTCGTCTTCCGGGCCGCGGACGGACTGCGCGCCATTGATCGGATCACGACCCTGACGGCGCTCGACGCACCGGTGACCTTCACCGATAATAAGGAAGGCCTGATCGGGATGCGTGTCGCACGCGCGCTCGAGCAACCGTCCAATAGCCCGGAGGTCTTCACCGACGCGGCCGGACACGCCACGACGGTCCCCATGCTCACCAACGAGGGCGTCACGGGCCACTATCACAGCTCCGAGGGCATCGAGGGCGACTCGGTCTGGGGCACGCGTGGCCGCTGGACGATGCTCACGGGCATCGTAGAGGGGGAGCCCGTCACGCTCGCGATCCTCGATCATCCCGGGAACGTCGGGTTCCCGACCTATTGGCACGCTCGCGGTTATGGTCTTTTCGCCGCCAACCCGCTGGGGGAGAAGGTGTTCTCGAACGGAAAGAGCGAGCGCAACTTCCGGCTCGCCCCGGGACAATCGACCACGTTCCGTCACCGAATCCTGATCCTCTCCGGGACCGCCACACCAAACCAGATCGAGACGTACTACCGGGACTTCACGCGGTGACCGTGGCCGCCCGGGCCGTCAAAATCCACCCGGCTGACGACGTCGCGGTGGCGGTTCAGGCGCTCATCGCAGGGGACGAACTGATGGTCGAGGGCGAGCGCGTCGTGCTCGCCGACGACGTCCCCGCCGGTCACAAACTCGCTCTGCGCCCCCTCGCCCGCGGGCAGACGATCGTCAAATACGGCTTCCCCATCGGCGCCGCGACTGCGCCGATCGCCTGTGGCGCGTGGGTCCACTCGCACAATCTCAAGACGTGCCTGGAGGGCGTGCTGGAGTACTCATACGAGCCGACACGGGCGGTAGGGGCGCAGCATGCTGCGCCCCTACAGGCGCCGACATTCATGGGCTACCGCCGACCCAACGGCCGCGTCGGTACGCGCAACGAGGTGTGGATCCTCAACACCGTCGGCTGCGTGAACCACGCGGCAGAGCGGATCGCCCGTGAGGGCGCGGCGCTATTCAACGGTCGCATCGACGGCGTATACAACTTCTCGCACCCCTACGGGTGCGGTCAGTTGGGGGACGATCTGGCCCACACGCAGCGGGTACTGGCCGGCCTGATGCGACATCCCAACGCCGGCGGCGTCCTGGTGCTCGGCCTCGGCTGCGAGAACAACCAGATGGACGCGCTCCTCGAGCTGGCGGGCAGCGTCGACAAGGACCGCCTCCGGTTTTTCAATTCGCAGGACGTCACCGACGAGGTGGACGCGGGGCTGGAGGCCCTGGGGCAGCTCGTCACCGCCATGACGGGCGACCGCCGCGAGGAGTGCCCCGCGTCCGATCTCATCCTCGGCCACAAATGCGGCGGCTCAGACGGGTTGAGCGGCATCACGGCGAACCCGCTCGTCGGGCGCATCGCCGACCGGGTGACCGCGTTGGGCGGCGGGGTGATCCTCACCGAAGTGCCGGAGATGTTCGGGGCCGAGCGGCTGCTGATGAACCGGGCGGTCGACGAGACCGTGTTTCAGCAGATCGTCACCCTGATCAACGATTTCAAGGCATACTTCATCCGCCACGGGCAGCCGATCTACGAGAACCCGTCGCCGGGCAACGTCGCGGGGGGCCTGACCACGCTCGAGGAGAAGTCGCTGGGCGCGATCCAGAAAGGCGGCCAAGCCACAGTGACGCAGGTGCTGCGGTACGGCGCGCCCGCGGCGACGGGCGCGGGAGGTCTGGCGCTGCTCGAATCGCCGGGGAACGACGGCGTGTCGTCCACGGCGTTGGCCGCGAGTGGCGCAACCGTGCTCCTCTTCACGACGGGCCGCGGCACCCCGCTCGGTTTCCCCGTGCCCACGCTCAAGATCTCGTCCAACACCGCGATTGCCGCGAAGAAGCCGCATTGGATCGACCTCAACGCGGGAGCGTTCCTCGACGGTACCACGACGATGGACCAGCTCGCGGACGACCTGTTCGCGCTGATCCTCGACGTGGCGTCGGGACGAGCGCTCGCTAACAACGAGAAGCACGGCTACCGCGAGATCGCGATCTGGAAAGAAGGCGTGACGCTGTGACCTCCACCGCCGCGCCTCCGTCGCCTCGCGTGACCTACCGCTGGACGATCTGCGCGCTGCTCTTCATCGTCACGACGATCAACTACGTCGACCGGCAAGTGCTCGGCATTCTGGCGCCGACGCTGCAGCGCGAGCTGGGCTGGTCGGAGTCGCAGTACGGCGACGTCGTGTCCTGGTTCAGCTTGGTGTACGCGTTCGGCTTTCTCTTCGCCGGGCGATGGCTCGACCGGGTGGGCGTGCGGCGTGGCTTCGCCACGGCGGTCGTGGTGTGGAGTCTGGCGGCGATCGGCCACGCCTTCGCCCGTACGACGGCCGCGTTTTCGGCGGCGCGTGCGCTACTCGGGCTCGGCGAAACTTCCCCGCCGCGATCAAGACCGTCGCCGAGTGGTTCCCCAAGGAGGAGCGGGCGCTCGCGACCGGCATCTTCAATGCCGGCACCAATACCGGCGCCATCGTCACGCCGCTGCTCGTGCCCTGGATCGCCCTGACGTGGGGGTGGCGCTGGGCGTTCATCTTCACGGGCTCCATCGGCTTCCTGTGGCTGTTCCTGTGGCTTGCCCTCTACCGCCCGCCGTCCACTGACGCGCAGCCGGGGGATCCGGAGGAGGCCCGAGTCCCCTGGGTGCGCCTCCTCGGCGTGCGGCAAACGTGGGCGATCGTGATCGGCAAGCTGATGGCGGACCCCATCTGGTGGTTCTACTTGTATTGGTTACCCAAGTTTCTGGACGCCAAGTACGGCATCAAGCTGGCGCAGGTCGCACTGCCGCTCATCGTCGTCTACCTCGTGGCCGACGTCGGCTCGATCGCAGGAGGCTGGCTCTCGAGCGGTCTCATGAAGCGCGGCTGGACGGCGAACCGCGCCCGCAAGACGGCGATGCTGCTCATGGCGCTCCTGATCGTGCCGACGGCGTTCGCGCCGCACGCGGGCAGCATGTGGACGGCCGTGCTGATCGTCAGCGTGGCGGCCGCGGCGCACCAGGGCTGGTCGGCGAACGTCTATACGCTCGCGAGCGACATGTTTCCCCGCTCGGCGGTGGCGTCGATCTCCGGCATCGGCGGGTTCGCCGGCGCTATGGGAGGCGTGCTGTTTCAACGCGCCACCGGGCGGATCCTCGACGCCACCGGCAACGATTACAGCGTCATCTTCGCGGTCTGCGGGTTCGCGTACGTCACCGCCTGGACCCTCATTCACATTCTCGCGCCGCGGCTCGAGCCGGCTCGCTTCACGGCGCGCTAGGCTTTCAGTACTTCAGCCCCGCCTTCTCCGCAAAACTCTTTACCGCTTCCTGCTCCTCGGCGCTCAGCTTTTCCGGCAGCGTCACATGGGCTTCCACATACATGTCCCCGCGTCGCCCGTTCTTCTCGATGCCATGGCCGGAAATCCGGAACTTCTGCCCGTGCTGGGTACCGGCCGGAATGCGGAGCACGACGCGCTTATCGTCGAGTGTCTTGACCTTGATCCGCGAGCCGAGGAGCGCCTGCGCCAGGTTGATCGGGACGACGCCGATCAGGTCGAGTCCCTCGCGACGGAAGAAGCGGTCCGGCGCAATGTGGATCTGGACGAGGAGATCGCCGCGGCCTTTGGGCCCCTGGTTCCTCACGCGGATGCGCGCCCCTTCCTCGACTCCGGCCGGGATGTCGACGTTGATCCGCTTTTCGACGCGCACTTCGCCACCGCCCTGACAGGTGGGACAGCGCTGCGAGGGCACGGTGCCCTTGCCCCGGCATACGGGACAGGGACGATTCACCGCGAACCCGCCCTGCCCGAATGACACCGTCCCCCGCCCTTTGCACTCCGGGCAGGTGCTGATCGTCGCACCCTTTGCCGCGCCGTTGCCACCACACGTCGGACACACCTCCGACATCGCCAACGTGATCGGCACGGCGCCGCCGAGCGCCGCGACGCGAAACGGAATGGTGACCTCCGTCTCGGTGTCTTCGGGCTCGGCTTCGCGTCCGGCGCCTCCTCGGCGGCCGAAGATCGACGAGAAGATGTCGCCGAGGCCGCCGAGATCGGAGATATCGAAATTGCCGCTGTCTGGGGGCGCGGAACGCCCACGGCGGCCGCCCTCGGGGCTGAACGCGCCGTAGCGGCGCATCTGATCGTATTTCTTCCGCTTGTCGGCGTCGCTCAGCACGTCGTGCGCTTCGTTGATCTCTTTGAAGCGCTCGGCGGCCTGCGGATTGTTGGGATTGCGGTCGGGATGGTACTGCTTGGCCAACCGCCGGAAGGCCTTCTTGATTTCGTCCGTCGTGGCGGTCTCGGCGACTCCCAACACCTGATAGTAGTCGCGCTGTGCTGCCATTACTGGCCCTGCCAGGTCAACACCACGACGCGGGCCGGCCGCAACAACGTATCGCGCATCTTATAGCCCGGTTGCACCACCTGGCCTACGGTGTGGTCTTCCTCCGGTTTCGTCGCCGGCGCAGTCGTGACGGCTTCATGGACGTTGGGATCGAACGGCACGCCCGCTTGATCGATGCGCGTGACTCCGGCCGCCTCGAGCTCCTTCCACACCTTACGCTCGACCAGATCGACGCCATCGTGTAGCGTCTTTGAATCGATTTCGGCAGGATCGATGTGCGCGAAGCGGGACAAGTCGTCCAACGCGTCCGCGAGCCGCGCCACGAGCTCGGCCTGCGCGCGCGACCACACCTCGGCGCGCTCTTTCGTCGTCCGTTTGCGGAAGTTGTCGTACTCCGCGGCGAGACGCAGATGCCTGTCCTTCCAGGCGTCGACTTCCGACGGCCCGATAGGCTCAGCCTCCGGTGGCGCGGCGGCGGCGACCGGCTCCTGCGAGTCAGGATCGACGGAGGGCGGCGGCTGGCCCTGGTGACGTTTATGGGTCATAGATGGAAACTTCGGTCTGACAACAAGATAACCCCATGCCTCCGCGTCTGGAAAGCGCTACGCAGTTCGGTACGCTCCGACAAACTGCGTCATCTCTTCCAGAACCTGCGGCGCCGTGACCAGATCGTGAGACAGCTCGGGATGCCAATGGACTGCGGCGCGAGGAGTGAGGTGGTCGGCGAACTCGCGGGCCACGGCCGCATCGGTCACCGTGTCGGCCGCCCCGAGGATGAATAACAGCGGGCGCTCGATGCGCTGGAAGTCGGCGAGCACGGCTCGCTGCGCCCAATGCAGCTCGGCCCGTGCGCCGGCCGTCATGAATTCGGCGCCGCGTCCCGTCGGCAGAGTCGGCCAGAGGTCCGCCAGCTTCGCAGCCAGTCGTTTCCAGACAGCCGGCCGCGCGCGCGAGGCCAGCCAGGGGTTTTCGATGACGGCCGCGGCCGGCGGCTCGCCCGGTTGCGTCTCGAGATAGCGAAGTACAACGAGCGCGCCGAAGCCATGGCCGGCCAGAACCTGCGGAATGTCCTGCCGGCGCCGGACCGCGCGCCTGAGCGCCTGCAAGTCGCCCAGCAGCTGGCTGAAGCGGGAGAGATGTCCGCGTCGGCCTCCGGAGCGACCGTGCCCACGCTGGTCCAGGCAGTAGGCGGCAAACCCGGCGGCCTGCAGCTGCGTCCCCATCGCGCTGAATCGGTCGGCGGCGCCGGTGGGTTGCGGATGCCAGTCGTTGAGGAACAGCACCGCGACGGCGGGGCGGGCAGGCTCGTAGGCGTCGTAGACGAGCGGCGTGCCGTCGGGCGCGTTGATCTGGTTCATGGCACGTCCGCCAGCACGCGGCGCAACAAGTCGAGGGCGGCCTGCGCGGACCGCGCGCGGATCTCGCCACGATCACCGGGGAAGATGCGTTTGAGCGCCCGGGCGCGGGCCCCCAATCGCGCGGCGAGCCAGACGGTGCCGACCGGTTTGTCCGCCGTTCCGCCCGTGGGTCCGGCGATCCCGGTGATCGCCAGCGCGGCATCCACCGCGAACTGCCGTTGCACGCCCTCAGCCATCGCGCTGACGACCTGCTCCGACACCGCTCCATACTGCTCGAGCAGCTCGGGCGAGACATCCAACGTCCCGCTTTTTACGACGTCATCGTAAGCCACGACGCCGCCGATGAACACGCTCGAGGCACCCGGGACCGCTGTGATCCGGGCGCCCAGCAACCCGCCCGTGCACGATTCGGCGACTACCAGCCGACCCTTGCGCGCGCGCAGCTGATCGAGGACGACCGCAGCGAGGTCGGCGCCATCGGCACCGTAGGCATGCTCGCCCGCGCGTTCCCGCAGCACTGCCGCCACCTGTGAGAGGCGTCGCTCCGCCTCATCTTCACGCAGTCCCCACGCCGTTACACGCAGATCCACGCCTTCGGTCGACGGGAGGTACGCCAGCGTGAGGGGCGCGATCTCCTCCTCGATGGCGCCCACGCGCTCGGCGAGCGCCGATTCCGCGATGCCCGTCGTGCGCACCGATCGCGACCGTACCACGAGTCCCGTGCCGCGGGCCGCAAGGCGCGGGAGCACTTCTTCGGCGAGCAGCCCCCGCATTTCCGACGGCACACCCGGCAGCATGACGACGACTCGGGCTCGGTCCTCGACCCAGAGCCCCGGCGCGGTGCCACGCGGGTTGGGCAGCACCGTCGCACCCTCCGGCACCTCCGCCTGCGTGCGGTTCACGGCGGGCATCGCGCGGCCGAGGCGACGAAACCGGTCCTCGAGCGCGCGGAGCACCGTTTCGTCGAGCTGCAGTGCCTTGCCGAACACGGCGGCGACTTCGCGCTTCGTCATGTCGTCGCGTGTCGGACCGAGGCCCCCCGTGGTGATCACGAAGCCCGTCCGATCG
>Ga0209438_1000382_pt1 | contig 13279 bp, 11 predicted proteins | sample GraSoi_2013_20cm_FD_185825 | JGI IMG/M metagenome (GOLD analysis project Ga0209438, IMG submission 185825) | Grasslands soil microbial communities from the Angelo Coastal Reserve, California, USA - Sample 9_17_2013_20cm (SPAdes) (version 2) | ecosystem: Environmental > Terrestrial > Soil >...
TTTGCGCGAAGACGAGGTCGCCTGCCGCGCGCTTGGCATCAACATCACCACGACAAAGCTGACGGCGTTCGCGACGGGTGCCATGTTCGGTGGTTTCGCCGGCGCGTTCTTCGCGACACGGCAGGGTTTCATCAGTCCGGAATCCTTCACCTTCCAGGAATCGGCGCTAGTGCTGGCGATCGTCGTGCTCGGCGGCATGGGTTCGCAGCTCGGCGTCGCGCTCGCAGCGCTCACCATGATCGGCGGCTTCGAGCTGTTTCGCGGCCTCGACCAGTATCGCATGCTGGTATTTGGCGTCGCCATGGTGCTGCTGATGATCTGGCGGCCGCGCGGCCTGATCGGCCACCGCGCACCGACCGTGTTCCTGCGGCACAGCCAGGCCATCTCGTCCGATCTCGTCAAGGAGGGTCACGGATGAGCGGCGATTGCATCCTGACCGTCGATCATCTGTCGATGCGCTTCGGCGGCATCGTCGCCGTCAACGATCTGTCGTTTGCCGCCGAGCGGCGCAACATCACCGCGCTGATCGGGCCGAACGGCGCCGGCAAGACCACCGTGTTCAACTGCATCACCGGCTTCTACAAGCCGAGCAGCGGCACGATGCGGCTGGCCCACGATGCGGGAAAGGAAATTCAGCTCGAACGGCTGAACGATTTCCGGATCTCCAAACAGGCCAAGGTCGCGCGCACCTTTCAGAACGTCCGGCTGTTTCCCGGCATGACCGCACTCGAAAATCTGATGGTCGCGCAGCACAATGCGTTGATGCTGGCCTCCGGTCTGACCTTTCTCGGGCTGATCGGCGCGCCATCCTGGCGCTCGGCCGAGAAACGCGCAATCGAGCAGGCAACGTTCTGGCTCGACCGTGTCGGGCTGATCGACCGCGCCGACGATGCCGCCGGCAATTTGCCCTATGGCGATCAGCGTCGTCTCGAAATCGCGCGCGCGATGTGCACCGAACCGGCATTGCTGTGTCTCGACGAGCCGGCCGCCGGATTGAACGCGCGCGAAAGTGCTGCGCTGAGCGAGCTGTTGCTCTCGATCCGCGCCGACCACGGCGTTTCGATCCTGCTGATCGAGCATGACATGTCGGTGGTGATGGAAATTTCAGACCATGTCGTGGTGATGGATTACGGCGTGAAGATCGCCGAAGGCACGCCGCAGGATGTCCGCGACGACCCCAAGGTGATCGCGGCCTATCTCGGCGCCGACGAGGAAGAAGCGATCGCGGTGATGGAGAGCGGAACGTGACCGCTCCGTCAACGGCCCCCCTGCTCGCGATCCGGTCCTTGCGCGCGGCCTACGGCAAGATCGAGGCGCTGAAGGGCGTCGATCTCGAGATCAATCCTGGCGAGATTGTCGCCTTGATCGGCGCCAATGGCGCCGGCAAGTCGACGCTGATGATGACGATCTTCGGCAAGCCGCGCGCCCGATCAGGACAAATCCAGTTCGACGGCCGCGATATCACTGATGTGCCGACCCATGAGATCGCCCGGCTGCGCATTGCGCAGGCCCCGGAAGGCCGCCGGATTTTCCCGCGCATGAGCGTCGCGGAAAACCTGCAGATGGGCGCCGACGCCACCGAGGGCGGCGAGGCCGAGCGCGCCGCCGGACTCGAACGCGTCTTTATGCTGTTCCCTCGGCTCCGGGAACGCATGAGCCAGCGCGGCGGAACGTTGTCCGGCGGAGAGCAGCAGATGCTGGCGATCGGCCGAGCGTTGATGAGCCGCCCTCGCCTCCTGCTGCTGGACGAGCCCTCGCTCGGCCTGGCTCCGCTGATCGCACGCCAGATTTTTGACGCAATCCGCACCCTCAACCGCCAGGACGGCCTCACCGTGCTGATCGTGGAACAGAATGCCAATCACGCGCTGCGGCTCGCCCATCGCGGCTACGTCATGGTCAACGGCCTGATCACGCTGAGCGGAACCGGAATCGAGCTGCTGCAGCGCCCCGAAATCCGCGCCGCCTATCTGGAAGGCGGAAGGCGGGGGTAGTTTTTCGCGCAATACTCTCCCCGAGTCGTCCCGGCGAACGCCGGGACCCATACGCCGTGTCCTCTCGATTAAGCACTGTGGTAGTTGGCTTTTGCAAAAAACCGCCGCCGGTGGCTATGGGTCCCCGCTTTCGCGGGGACGACGACGAATGGACCGTGGATTTGCCTGAAATTTGCCGATGACTTCACGGCAAAATCAGCCGACAATGGCCGCGATTGCCCGGCGGCCTGCCGGATGTTTCCCGTAGCGACCTACCCGCGAGGACTCCTCATGAAATCATTAAAGCTCATCGGCCTGGCATTGGGCGCATCGTTTGCGCTGTCGACAGCAGCGCTTGCGCAGGACATCACCATCGGCGTGGCGGGCCCCATGACGGGCGGCGAATCCGCATTCGGCCGGCAGATGAAGAACGGCGCCGAACAGGCGGTGACAGATCTAAACGCCGCCGGCGGCGTGCTCGGCAAGAAACTGGCGCTGGAAGTCGGCGACGATGCCTGCGATCCCAAACAGGCGCGTTCGGTGGCGGAAAAGTTCGCCAGCGCAAAAATCCCGTTCGTCGCGGGCCACTATTGTTCTTCGTCGTCGATCCCGGCATCGGAAGCCTATGCGGACGGCAACGTGTTGCAGATCACGCCGGCTTCCACCAACCCGCTGTACACCGAGCGCAAGCTCTGGAACGTGGCGCGTGTCTGCGGCCGCGACGATCAGCAAGGCCTGGTCGCCGCCGAATACATTGCAAAAAATTACAAAGGCAAGAACGTCGCCATCCTCAACGACAAGACCACCTACGGCAAGGGCCTTGCCGACGAAACCAAGAAGGCGCTCAACAAGGCCGGCTTTACCGAAAAAATGTTCGAGTCCTACAACAAGGGCGACAAGGATTTTAACGCCATCGTGTCGCGCCTGAAGCGCGACAACATCGATCTCGTCTATGTCGGCGGCTATCATCAGGAATCGGGTCTGATCCTGCGCCAGATGCGCGATCAGGGTCTCAAGACCGTGTTGATGGCCGGCGATGCGCTGGCCGACAAGGAGTTCGCGTCGATCACCGGCCCCGCCGGCGAAGGCACGCTGTTCACCTTCGGTCCCGACCCTCGCAACAAGCCGACCGCCAAGGCCATCGTTGAGCGTTTCAAGGCCAAGGGCATCGATCCCGAGGGCTACACGCTCTACACCTATGCCGCGATGCAGGTCTGGTCGCAGGCAGTGGCGAAAGCCGGCACCACCGATGCGAAGAAGGTCATGGACACGATCAAGGGCGGCGCCTGGGATACGGTGATCGGCAAGATGGACTTCGATGCCAAGGGCGACATCAAACAGATCGACTATGTCGTCTACAAATGGGATGCCAAGGGCAACTACACCGAGATCAACCCCAAGGGCTCGTAAGGTCTTAGTAACGCGTCACGAGGTTAAGCGCCCCGGTTCGCCGGGGCGTTTTTGTTTGCGGCGCAAGCCGCGTTCGATAAGGTTGACCTCGGTGCAGCCCTGCGGTCATCTGCGCCCGGCAGGAACCATGCGATGAAAAACCTCCTCACCGACATATCCGGCGTCCGCGTCGGTCACGCCGATGACAAGACAGTGGCGTCGGGCGCCACGGCGGTGATTTTCGACAGACCGGCGGTGGCGGCGATCGATGTGCGCGGCGGTGGCCCTGGTATCCGCGAAGGCGCGCTGCTCGACCTTGCCAACACCGTGGAGCGGATCGATGCCCTCGTGCTCGCGGGTGGCTCGGCGTTCGGGCTCGAGGCCGGCGGCGGGGTGCAGGCCTGGCTCGCCGAGCAGGGCCGCGGTTTTGCGGTGGGCGACGCGGTTATTCCGATCGTGCCCGGCGCGATCATGTTCGACCTCCTGAACGGCGGCGACAAGGCCTGGGGCCGCTTCGCGCCCTACCGCGAGCTCGGCTACGCCGCGGCCGCGGCGGCCGGTACGGATTTCGCGCTCGGCAGCTTCGGCGCCGGGCTCGGCGCCACCACCGCGAATTTCAAGGGCGGGATCGGCTCGGCATCGGCGGCGACACTGGGCGGCGTCCGGGTCGCGGCGCTTGCGGTGGTCAATGCTGTCGGCAGCGTCACAATCGGCGATGGGCCGTGGTTCTGGGCGGCGCCGTTTGAAACCGACGGCGAATATGGCGGACGCGGAATGCCGGCGTCATTTACGCCGGACATGCTGAGCATGCGCATCAAGGGCGGCGCCGCTGCGACGTCGGTGGAAAACACCACGCTAGCGATCGTCGTCACCGACGCAGAGCTGACAAAACCCCAGGCCAAGCGGCTGGCGATGATCGCACAGACCGGCTTTGCCCGCGCCATCTATCCGGTGCACGCGCCACTCGATGGCGACGTGCTGTTCGCCGCCGCAACGTGCGAAAAGAAGATCGATCCGCTAGTAGGCCTCACCGAACTTGGCATGGTCGCGGCCAATGTGGTGGCCCGCGCCATCGCGCGCGGCGTCTATGCGGCGAGCGCACTGCCCTTTCCCGGCGCGCTGCCGGCCTGGAGGGATCGTTTTGGTTAGCCACAAATTTTTAGGAAATGGGTTGCTTTCGCGATTGAGTTCCGGCGACAGGCCATGCCATCGACAGCTATTCGCAATCTCTTCTACGTTCCGGCGAAGCGCGAATTATGGCTGACATTCGTCAGCGGCAGACGCTACGTCTATGCTGACGCTCCATCGGACGTTTTCGACGCGTTCAAGGCCGCGCCCTCACGCGGCGCGTTCTTCAACCACGAGATGCGCGACCGCTACACGTTCCGCGAGGTCACGCGAAGACCCTCGCAGACGGTTCGCTGATCTACGTTAGACGCTGACCGGGAGCGACGCGGTAGAGGATGCGATCGCCTGCGCCTCGCGCGCAATCATCCGCTCGATGACATTGTAGGACGAGGTCGCGGTGCTGGACGCCGTCGTTGCCGCAGGCGACGTCATGGTCACTTTCGACCCGTCGGCATAGGTCACCGACGTCGTGGTCGAGCCGTCGCTGTTGGTCACCGAGGTGCTAGAGGTACCCTGCAACGCTTGCAACAGGGGATCGGAGCTCGATCCATCGGCGCCGCCGGAGCCGCCGGCAACATGATGAGGGTGGCTGTGACCCTTACCTCTTAGCGCCGACCACATTTCGTCGAGGCTTACCGTGCCGTTGCCATCCTTATCGAGCTTGCTGAACACGTCGTCGGCCTGCGCGATATTGGTTCCGCCGGCGCCAAGGGCGCTTTCAAATTCCGATTGGCTGATCTGGCCGTCGCCATTGGCGTCGAGCTGCGAGAACAGATGCTTCAGCGCTTCAGACCGGCCGATCGGCGCCGTCGTAGCTGAACCCGCCGAGGACTGGCTTTGCGCCGCGAGCAGCGCGCTCATGGTAGCTGGCGATATCTGCGAACCCCCGCCCGGCCACGGCGGCGGGGTCGAACTTCCCGTAGCTGGTCCGTTCCCAGGGAAATCGAAGGGTTTCGTGGCGCCTTGCCCAAAACCGGTCGATTGCGGAGACGACGGTTTCGATGACGTCAGCGACTGCAGCACATCCAGTGCGGACGACACGGCGCCAAGAGCCAGCAGCATGGCGGAACTCCGACAGATGCCGCATGGCGCGGCCTTGTTTTCCCCGCTGAAGGATCAGCAAACGCCGTGCCATGGTCAAAAACCCAATAAATACGAGGCTTTTTGTACCTCGAAAGGTCCGACGACCCCGGCAATTGATGCCGTTGCGGCAGAAATTTCCGCCCCCACCGCGCGATCTCGCCCGCATTGCCCGCAGGGCTGGCGCGTGTTACGCGAGCCCTGCTGCAGGCTCCCAGAAGGTTCCGGAAAAGCGCACATGTCTCAGCAATTTGCGTCACGTCCCCTCGTCATCGCACCGTCGATCCTGGCTTCCGATTTCGCCAGACTGGGCGAGGAGGTCCGCGCCGTCGATGCCGCAGGGGCTGACTGGATCCACCTCGACGTGATGGACGGGCATTTCGTTCCCAACATTTCCTACGGCCCCGACGTCATCAAGGCGATGCGCCCGCACAGCAAGAAAATCTTCGACGCCCACCTGATGATCTCGCCGGCCGACCCGTATCTCGAGGCATTTGCAAAAGCCGGCTGCGATCACATCACCGTGCATGCCGAAGCAGGGCCCCATCTGCATTGCTCGCTGCAGGCGATCCGCGCGCTCGGCAAGAAGGCCGGCGTCTCGCTCAACCCGGCCACGCCCATCACGGCCATCGAATATGTGATCGACATGATCGATCTGGTGCTGGTGATGTCGGTCAACCCCGGCTTCGGCGGCCAGGCCTTTATTCCCTCCTCGCTCGGCAAGATCCTGGACCTGCGCGCGATGACGGCGGGGCGGCCGATCGACATCGAGGTCGACGGCGGCGTGGGCCCGGATGTCGCGGGAAAACTTGCCGCCGCCGGCGCCAACGCCTTCGTCGCGGGCTCGGCCGTGTTCAAGGGCGGCACCATGGAAGCCTACAAGGCCAACATCTCCGCGATCCGCAGTGCCGCGGCGCTGGCGCGCGGCGAAGCGATCTAGGCTCTCACCTCATCCGGCTTTTCGTCTGCACTCTCCTGCTGCAGCGAGGCTAGCCGCGGCGGCCGCACCACGGTGACTGTACAGGGCGCTTCACCCGCCACCTTGGCGGAGACACTGCCAAGCAGCGTGCGCGCAAGCGAATTCTGCCGCGCGCCGATGACGATGTGATCGACATGATTGGCAGCGGCAAATTCCAGGATCGCCGCCGCAGGATCGACGGCCTCGAGGACGTGCACCGTAAGCCGGTTTTCATCGAGGCTCAACGGCTGCGCCCAGTGGCGCAGTGTGACCAGCCGATCGATGTGCTTGTTCTTGCCCTCTTCGTCGAGCGTCCGATCGATGGTGATGCGGCCAAGCTTCAGCACGTTGAGGCATGCGAGCCTCGCGGACGGCAGCGTCGCCAGGATTCGCTCCGATGTCACGCGCAGCGCCTCGTTCAGCGCATCCGATCCCTCCACAAGATCGAGCGCGACCGCGACGATCGGACCTGAGGCCAGTTGGGCCGCGAGATCGGATCTCGCTTTCGGGTGCGTCAGCTCGCGATTGAAGCGCCGGCGCAGCACGGTGCTCAGGGGATCGCGCTTCAGCCGCTCCGACCGCGCGGTCAGCTTGACCTGGTCGGGGTGAGCGAGCTCGAATGCCAGCTGCGATGCCGTCGGGTGGCGCCACACCGGCTCGATCTCCAGGCAGCGCAGCGCGATTTCCTGCAGCCAGGGAGGATAATCGGGCCTCAGCTTGCGCGGCGGATACGGGTCGCGCCATAGCCGCCGCCGCATTCCGCGCAAGGTTTCGCTTTCGCCGAACGGCCGCTCGCCGGTGGTGAAGAAGTACAGAAGGACGCCCAGCGAAAACAGGTCGCTGCGCGGATCATCGCGCACGCCAAGCAGACGCTCGGGCGCCATGTACGGCGCCGTTCCGTAAGGCAAGCGGAACTCTTCCTGCAACAGATCGGGCAAGTGATTGTGGTGCGACAATCCGAAATCGATCAGGACGGCTTCGGCGCCTGGCCGGAACATGATGCTGCTCGGCTTGATATCGTGATGAATGACATTCTGCCGGTGCAGGTCGGCCAGCGCGAGCGCGATTTTTCCGGCGATGGCGCTTGCCTCTTCGTAAGCCAGCGGCAGCTCGCCAAGCCGGCTGTACAGCGTTTTGCCGGGGATGCGCTCCATCACGACATAGGCCTGCCGCGCGAAATCGCCGGTGCCGAAACAGCCCGGCACGTGCGGTCCCGACAGCCGCGGCAGGATCATCTGCTCCATCTCGAAACTGACAATCGCAGCCGGGTCCTCGCCTTCGGACATCCGGGGGATTTTCATCAATAGCGGCACCGTGATACCGGGGATTGTCACGCTCCACAGCGTCGCCATGCCGCCATGATGGATACACTCTCCGATCGTGAAACCATCGATGACCGCGCCGGGCTGAACCGAAGGTTTTGCCACCGCTCTACCTCCCGACCAGCAGCCGATCGGCCAGCCAGAACGGCAGGCCATTTTTTCGGATCCGCTCCGCGGCCGTCTCGACGTCATAGGGCACGCGGCAATAGGTGATTTCGCGGGTATCGGTATCGAACATCGCAAACGAGGCCGCCGGATCGCCGTCGCGAGGCTGCCCCACCGAGCCGAGCACGGCCAGCCAGCGCCGCCCCGGCAGCAATTGTACGCCCACGCCTGATCTCGGAACGAAGCTCGTCAGCTTGGCGGCTGCAGACATCGAATAGAGCGTCGGCTGGTGGATGTGGCCGCAGAATGTGATCTCGGCTTCCGTCGCCATAATGCTGCGCGCCGCATCCAGTGTCGTCTGCACGTAGTGCCATCTCTGGGGATTGTTGGCTTCGGAATGAACATAGAGCCGGTCATCTTCCTGCACCATCAGCGGCAACTCCGCGAGAAAACGCCGCTGTGCCGCGCTCAGCCTGCCGCGCGTCCATTCGATCGCGGCCTGGGCTTCGGCATTCATGGATACGGTCGTTGTGCCGATGGCGCTGTCGTGGTTGCCGCGCACCGCGATCGCCCCGCGCTCGACGAGATCCATCACCACCTCGACCGTCCATTCCGGATCGGCGCCATACCCGACGTAGTCGCCGAGGCAAATCGTCCGCTCCGCGCCGTGCGCCCGCGCGAAATCGAGGCAGGCGCTAAAGGCTTGCCGGTTGGCATGGATATCCGTGTAGACGGCCAGCCGCACGCTTTCCTCCGCGTTTACCGATATCGCCCACGCCGGGGCCGGATTTGATTGATATCAAACAACACGCAGCCTGAGGCGCGCAACATGTGGAAGGCGGGGATCGGGGTGGTCACGCCGTTTCTCTCCCGGACCCTGCAACCTCATGCCGCCGGCATTGGGCCGGCGTGTTCGGCGGGAAGGGTCTCGTTTCGTTGCAGAGGCAGGGTGAACTGAAAGACGGCGCCGCGCGGTTCATTCGCGGAGGCGCACAGCTGTCCCTTATGCGCCTCGATGATTGAACGGCAGATCGCCAGTCCCATGCCCATGCCGCCGGACTTGGTCGTGTAGAATGCGTTGAAGAGGCGATCGACGCTCGCCGGATCCAGTCCCGGACCCCAATCTCGCACCGCGACGAACACGCCGCCTCGCTCGGCTTGCCCGCTACTGATCAGCAATAGGCGGGGCGTCTCGGCGACGCCGCTCACGGCTTCAATGGCATTGATGATCAAGTTCAGGATCACTTGTTGCAGCTGGACCCGATCGCCGTAAATGAGCGGCAAGCCGTCCGCGAGATCCGTCTGCACCGAGACGCCGGTCTTTGTCGCTTCGCCTCGGGTCAGGGCAATCACCTCGCGGATCGCCTCGTTGATGTCCAGGCAAGCCTGCCGTGGCGGCGCCTTCTTGATCAGGGCCCGGATCCCGCCGATGATACTGCCGGCTCGCGTGCCGTCCTCGACGATAAGGCCGAGGGCCTCGCGAACCTCCTTGAGATCGGGCGGTTGAGCGCCCAGCCAGCGCAAGGCGGCCTCAGCGTTGATGACCGTCGCGGCGATCGGCTGGTTGACCTCATGGGCGATCGAGGCCGTCAGCTGCCCCATCGCGGTGACGCGATTGACGTGCGCGAGCTCCATTTGCGCCTCGCGCAGAGCTTCCGAGGCGAGCATATGCTCGGTGAGGTCGCGGATGATCACGAGCGCGGCCTCCACCCGCTCCGATTCAGGCCGCAGAGGCGAGTAGGTCACTGCCGAGTAGCGCCGGCCAAGAGGTGTGGTTAACCAGTCTGCGTAACTGACTTCCTCTCCCGCGAAGCACCGGTCGAGATACGCCTTGGCCATCTGCTCAAAGCTTTCCATTCCCAGGAGGTCGGCTACGTACATCCCGACGATCGTCTCCGCCGGCATACCCCATCTCCGCTCGAAGGCCGGGTTCACCCGTTGATACCGATAATCTCGTCCGACGATGGATATGCGATCGGAAGACCTCTCGAACATCTGTCGGGTCAGGTATTCCGCCCGTTTGCGCTCACTCAAGTCGAGCACGAAGGAGACCCCCTGGTTCTCACTTGCTTCGAGCAACGCCCCGCCCATCAGCACGGGCAAACGGCTGCCATCTTTCCGGAAGTACTCTTTCTCGAACGGTTGGACTGTCCCGACCATCTTCAACTCTGCAACGGTCACTGCGTCGCGGTCTTGCCACTCCGCCGGCGTCAGGTCCGTCCGGTTCAGACGACCCGAGGCAAGATCCTCTCGGTCGTATCCCGTCATGCGAAGAAACGCGTCATTGGCCTCAAGAATGCAGCCTTCGAGATTCCAGACGATGATCCCGATGATGTTGGCGTCGAACAGGCGCCGGATCTTCGTGTCGCGCTCTTCAAGGTCGCTGTGGAGCTGGACGTTCTCGTCGGTCGCTCTCCGCCGCCGTCTCGCTTCGAGTCGCGCGAGCGCCAACGCGCCCCCGGCGAAAACCGCGACAATGGCGGCCGCCGAAGCGATGAGCCACGTCTTGCTTTGCTCGAGCGCGTCGGCGCGCGTCTCCCAACCCGCGAGCAGAAAGCGCTCGTGATCCATCATCTGGTCGATTTGCGATCGGACCTCGCCCATGGTGCCGATCATCGCCAGCGCCGGATCCACTCCGGACGTGCGCGCCGTTTTGACGATATCGTCGACCTCGCGCAGCTTTGCTGCAACGGTCAGCGCCAGATGTGCGGCACGAAGGCTCTGCAACGGATCGTCCGCCACGAGTCTCTGAAGCACCTCGCCCTCCCGTCGCACGCTCTCGTCAGAGATGCCGTAGGGCTTGAGATATGCCGGGTCGAGGGTTAGCAGATACCCCCGCCTTTCGGTCTCCAGGTCGGCGATGTTTGCCCGCAGCCGATCGAGCGTATCGAGCACCTGGCGGCTATGCTCCACCGCGTGGCTTGCCGCCTGCCGCTCGTGCCAATACCGCACCCCCAGGAACCCGCTCGCCGCAATTAGCATCAGAGGCCCCGCGACCCCCAGGATCAGCGGACGAGCAAACCACCGCGAGGACGGGCGTGACGCGGGGAGTAGCATTGGCCTTTGGCCCTTAGATGCTGGCGACAGGCACGTCTTCTGGTGCGGACGCCGGGAAATTGATAGAATAGTAGAACACATGGACAACTCCGCATAGGCGAGACAGGGAGCCCTGACATTCTCAAGCGAGCAGGTTGCGCTGCCTTGGAGTCCGTCCAGTCATCTTGCGAGGTCATCCGCTCTGCCGTGTTGTGATTGACTGCCCACAAAGGAGCACCGACATCATGCCGGGGGAAAAGTCGCTGAACGGTCGAGTGCCGGCGAGCCGGCGCACTTTCGTCAAGGGATTGGGCGCTGCCGGAGCAGCCCTGTCGGGCATGGCCATGCTGCCGCGATGGAGCTTCGCGGAGGATGCCGCCACGATGTATGCCAGTGCCGCGATCGACTGGAAACAATTCTCGGGCCAGACGATCACGCTCATGGGCGCGACCCATCCTTGGTCAAACGCGATCACCCCGCTCTTGCCGCAGTTTACCAAGTTCACCGGTATCGACGTCGTCACCGACTTCCAACTGGAAACCGCATTCCTCGGGGCGCTGCCGATCAAGCTCGCCGGCGGCAGCAGGACGCCCGACGTCTTCATGTTCCTGACCTATGGCCAGGGCATCTCGTCGGGATGGCTCGAGCCTCTCAACGCCTATTATTCCGACAGGTCGCTGACCGATCTCGGCTGGTATGACGAGACCGACCTCCTCAAGACCGCCCGAGCCTTTCCGGTGTGGTCTGACGGCGAACGCTACGCCTTCCCGATTACCTCCGAGGCGGTGACCTTGTTCGTCAACAGCGATGCCCTGGCAGCCAAGAACCTGCCGGTGCCCCAGACATTCGACGAGCTGTTTGCGACCGCCAAGGCGGTCAAGACCAACGAGATGTCGGGGCTCGCCATGCGGGCCCAGGCCGGCGGCAACTCGTCCCCGGCGGCCATGAGCTTCGTGTTCTCTTATGGCGGACACATGGTGAAGGACAACAAGGCCGCTTTCGCGAGCCCCGAGGCGATCGCGGCGGTGGCAATGTACGGTCAGATACTCAGCCAGGCCGGGCCGGTGGGCGTCGGCAGGTATGAATGGTACGACGTGTTGAACGACTTCATTCAGGGCAGGACGGCTATGGCGATCGACAGCAGCGTCCTTGCCACGGACATTTCCAACCCCGCAAGGAGCCGCGTTGCAAGGCAGGCAGCCTTTGCCGCCTTCCCCCATGTCGACGGTCGCTCACCCGTTCCTTTCATGTCGCACTGGCAGGCGTGCATCAATGCCAAATCGCGAAACAAGCAGGCAGCTTTCTTGTTCCTGCTGTGGGCGACAAGCAAGCCGACCTCGCTGCAGACCGCCGCTGGGGGGCTGGCGACGACACGCCTGTCGGCGTGGTCAAGCGAGGACTTCAAGAAGGCGTTCGGCCCGCAAGCCGCCGCGGCGGCGCTGACCAACCTGCAAAATGCCGATGTCGACCGCGCCAAGGCGATCCTCTTCCATCCGCAATCGAGACCCATCCAGGACGCCTTCATGATCGGCGTCAATGAAGTTGTCTCCGGAGCGAAATCCGCGAGTATTGCAATGACCGCCGCGGCCGAGAAGGCCAATGCGGCGATCCGCGGATAGGAGAGCCGGCGGCGGCGCGGTTATCAAGCGTCAGACTTCAAGCGCTAGCGCTTACGCGGCGCTTCGAGACCCCTGAGCAACAGCGCCAGCAAGGCGTCGATCCGCGCGGGCAGCGCCGGATCGCTCCATTCCTCGGCATGGGCGGGATGATGGAAGCGGACGGTGGCGTCGAAAACCGCGCGCGCCGAGGCTTTGACGTCCGTGACATGGAATGCGCCCTGCTTCACGCCATCGGACAAAATATGCGTGAGCTGATCGCAGAGACGTTCCTTGTGCGCCTTCACCACCTCGCGCGCCTCTTGCGCCAGCGCCAGATAGGTCGCGAACATCTCGGGGTCTTCGCAAACCCTCTTGTATTTGGCTGCAAACAGCGCGCGCAGCCAGCGCTCGAGCCTGGCAGACGCTGGTCCTGACCCTTCCGCTATCTTCTCAAGCGGCGCGTTGACACGGTCGAGCCAGCGTTTCGCCACCGCGTCACGCAGCGAAGCCTTGCTCGGAAAATGACGGTAGACGCTGCCGTGGCTGACATCGAGCGCACGGGCGACATCGACGACCGTGGCCTTCGCCAGCCCGAAGCGCCGCAGCACGTCCTCCGTGACCTCGAGAATGCGCTCCGGGGTCAGAACCACTGTTTCGTTCATGCGCGCACCATCTGCCTTTCGCTATCCGGCC
>Ga0209438_1000384_pt1 | contig 13258 bp, 31 predicted proteins | sample GraSoi_2013_20cm_FD_185825 | JGI IMG/M metagenome (GOLD analysis project Ga0209438, IMG submission 185825) | Grasslands soil microbial communities from the Angelo Coastal Reserve, California, USA - Sample 9_17_2013_20cm (SPAdes) (version 2) | ecosystem: Environmental > Terrestrial > Soil >...
ATTTAACTCCTCTTGGTCATATACATCGCTAACATTAATACTGGTTAAATTACAAAATTGGAATGGTCTTAAACTAATTTCGCTACAAGGATTGAGCCCCCAATTCTGATCATTACTCATAAAGAATCCGGGCTCACCACTTCTACTTTTTTCTATCTTTTCCCACAAATTTAAAAAGTCTTGTTTCTTAATTTTATGCCTAAGTATTACCGCACTATTATTAGCTCTAGCTCTTTGCGGTGCTATTTCAAACCAATTACCAAACTTACAAGTTAACATCTCTTCATCGTTAAATGAAAATAATGCTATCATAGCAGCACGTCTAATGCCGCCAGCTAAAACGCAATCAGCTATGAAACAACAAATGTCGTGTACTTCTAGTGGAGTAAGATTGTCGCCTGTTTCTTTTCTATCCAGAATACGTTGGATATTATGTAAACAATTCTTCAACGGTTCTGGACCCGGAGCAATTCCACCACTAGTCTTAAGCGGAGCACCTTTAGGTCTTATGTCTGAGAAGTCATACAATGGAAGGGGATTACCTGTGAAATATGCTTTAAGCAGTACCTTTACACAATCAGCCCAACCTATGATAGAATCCTGCGCCAGAAACCTACGAGTTTTCTTTGGTCTTACAATTTGTGGTAATTTTTCTATGTGATGTTTTTGTACACTATAACCAACTCCGCAACCACTTAACAACAAAAACATTAATTCATTAAAAGCCAAGGGATCATCTATTGGTAAAAAACTACAATTAAATAACCTACTATTATTTAGTTCTATGGCCTTGCCTGCAAATTGCAGAGAGCGCATAGAAGGTAAAACTTTCTTTTCATATACGAATTTGTATGCATCTTCTATTTCCTCAGATAATTGAGGAAATTTTTTTAGATGCATTTTCTTATTACGATCTATTATTTCTTTCCAATCTTCGCGTCCGGTTCTCGCCGGGAATGTGTCTACTATATTTTGAATATATAATTATAGAACTTAATATTTCTGAGGACTTATCCATTGCTTTGCTCCAAATATTGAATCATATTTTTAAGTGTATTTGTGTTTTCTTTTATTAATCCTAGAGTTGAGTTACATTCTCGACAAAGAAGTTTTCTTATTTTATTAGTGATATGATTATGATCTATATATAATACTTTTTTATGTTCCTTACATAGAAAACAATTTCCCTTTTGAACTTTGTACATTCTATCATAATCAATTTTTGTTATACCATATAATTGAAATCTGTATATTTTTTTATGATATTTATTAGTCTTTTTTTGTAAACAGATAATACAATAAGAATAAAATTTACGACTTTTTATATGTCTGTAAAATTTATTTACTGATAGTCATTTTTTACATTTAAAACACTTCTTCTTACCATTTCGTACTTGTACGTTACCTTCTCCGCCTTGAGATAAAGAGTTTGCACATGATCTACAATTTACAGTTTTATATTTTTTCTTACTTAATTTACATTGTTTGATCGTCTTATAAATAATTTTGCATCCGACAAATCGAACAGATTCTCATTATATCGCTTAAAATTTTATTACTAGTTTCCATTTCTTAGCCCCTCGATCTTTTAAATTTAAATCATGCCATTCCGTCCCATGCTCCAGCATCATATTTTACTTTGTGTTCAAAATCTTTACAACAATTTACACAATGAACTTTTTGCCACTTTTCAGAATGTTCTATCTGGCCATAATGTTTACATTGTGGTCCTACTTCCCATTTTTTATAAAATTCTTTTCCATACCTTACATCATGAAACATTCTACAAAACCAGTTAGGCATTTATTCTCCTATTTAAATTTAACTGGACCCGCTCTTTGTCTATAATCTAATCTCTTTAATTCTTGTTGAACCATTTCCATTTGATGTTCTAAGGTTTGTAATCTAAGATCATCTCCAGAGTTTTTTGTTCCTACATAAAATATTTTATCATTACAATCTAAGCATACCCATTTATTAATTTTATAAGAATATTCTATTAAGTGTTTTTTCATATTATTCTCCTTCATACATTCGATAGTCCGAGTCAGACATATCATTTACTGTAGTTGGAGGAGGTTCTCTATCCTGAAATTGTTTTTTAAATTCCGCCCAAAAAGAATCATGGCAAGGGCATTCACAGCCCATATCAATACAAACTTCGTCTTTATCTTCTTCCAAACATTTCATACAATAAGAGCCGGGCCAACCGCTCCACCAATGTTCTCCAATCTTTTCACCATGTAAGGAATAGACTGAAAGACAAGCTGCTTTTTCTAAAATAGCACAATCTGGAATATGTTCCATTAGTGTTGTTTTTCCGGTCCATGTTCTTGTAGCCATTGCTTTTCTTGTAAACAAGTAAAACCCCAACGATTTTCTACTGGTCTATGTAAATCGACCATTAAACTTTCTGCATGAGTTATAGCCTGTTTATAAAATGGAATACATACACGATCATATTCATGAGTAAATTGTATTTTAAGTTCTCTATTATAACTTTCTTCACACGCACAAACAAATACAAGAGCAAATATTAATGGCCTAGAAAGGGAGATCATTTAGATCGTCCTCACTTTGAGTCGAGGCCGGTACTCCATTACTTTGCTTTTCATATTCTGTTTCTGCTGCAGCTAGAATTTGGTCATATAGATTCTGAGCCGCCGAAGTGAACTTACCATTTGCGTCTCTAGCTAGCCTTACAATATCACTATATTTTGTTTCTCCCTGAGCTTCATAACTACGGCTTGGGAATCCTAAAAATCTTCCATTACTTCCTTCTACTAATTTCATGTCCTCAATCGACAATGTTCCTAAGTCCGCACTGAAAAATGCTTTAACTGCGCCCTTCAAATTCTTTGTACGCATAAACTTTATCTTGATCATAATTTCATTTCCTTTTGTTTAATTTTTGTAGTTCTAAGTACCTTCTACCACTCTTCTAAAAACATTTCGTTTGTATTCAAACCTATAACTTTCGTATTACCAATAGTATCGTCGAAACTGCGGTGCATGTGGCCGAAGAAACTTTTCTTTGGTTTAAATATTAGTATTGCTTGTTCAACGAATTCAGCACTATTAGTTTCATTAACCTCTGTAATCATTTTTAAATAAGCCATCTTACGTAGTATACTAATTGGTGGCGAATGGGTAATTAACACGTCTAATTCTCTATAAGCCTTGGGCTTATAAACTCTATTCCAAGTATTTAGATTATCTTCTAAACGTCTTAAATCTAATTCTTTAATACCTTCATCCGCAAAGAGAGTTAATCCTGGCACAAAGCTGGCCCTGAATGGAGCAGGAGTTTCGGCCCCACCTAAGAAACCAACCAAAGTATCACCAATTAATTCTACCCATCCTCTGGGAATATACCAAAGCTTATTATTGAATTTACCAATTTCTGTTTCATTACGACTTAGATATTTAAGCTGATCTATTGAATCGTGATTCCCTGAAATAAAATAAATTGGATAATCAAAGATATAGGTTAATGGTGAATGTAGATGTGTATAACCAAAATCCCCAATTTGTACAATCAGATCAGTATTTTTGGGGGCCTGATTAAGCGTGGTATACACACCATGTATATCGCCCATTATACAAACTTTAATCATTTTAGTCTTTCTTTAAAGCTAATAGTAAAATAGTTTTTGTAGCTTTGAATATATCCGGATTTGTGCTTTCTCTATTTCCTGCAATATTGAGTACATTTATATTATTTTCTACCAACCATTTCATTATAATAGCAGCAGACACAACTGGAGGAAAATTAGTTGGAAATAATTCTATTAGAAATGGTTTATTGTACTTCTTACAGGCTCTAATGGTCAATGAACAACCAGGAGAATCTGGATTACCAAAGATTATGGTGCCATCAGAATCAGCAACATTTTGTTTGGTTCTGGGTGGATAACCTTTTTGAGGATGTTCCTTCATATTATAAAGGGCTAAGAAATCAGGACGCATTCCTTCTTCTGTTACCCAATTTCTAGGCATCCATCCACCAGTCTCAATTCCTAATTCTTTGGCAGCAGCTAGACCAGCCTGATCTGCTCCTGTTTGTCCTCCGCTTATTATTTTCATATTAATATGTTCCTGGTTCTTGTATTTGTTTATTTAAATCTTCTATTTGGGCCAATAAATCTTCTATCCATCTTTCCATTTGGATTTGTGTTCTATAAATTCCATACTGACCATCATCTGGATTTTTATATTGTTCTGGTATTTTCATTATATCCATATCACTTTCATTTTCTTTGTTTTTAATCTTATACAAGTTTTACAAGTTACTTTCTTTATATTGGTAGTTGTATTAGCTTTATCACCAAACCAAACCTTACTGCGGTACGGAACCCCACAAAGAGTCTGACCCATTTTTCTATAATGTATTTTCATGGCCATATGTCTTCTTGTAAGTCTTTGATTCCTTCCCATAATAAATATAAACTCATAATTGGAAGCCATATAGGAAATGTAATTATCATAATTAATCGTTTGAAAAAAGTTTTCATATATCAAACCATCCTAACTCTTTCTCTAGTTCTTTTTCTTTATGAGGGTCAACACAATGTTGACTCTGAAAAAATGGACAACTACGACAGAGCCAATCATACCCATCGTCGTAAACTGGCGCTGGTTTTCCTTGATAAAGAATCTGATACCACAAATCACCCTTGGTGTTAACCCATTCTTCCACCAAGTTATCTGGAAGGATTGGTACGTCAGGTACTTCATAAGACTCTTCTTTCCATCTTGTGGCCTGACTCTTTAAATTAACTGTAGTACCAGTAAGAATCAATCTACCAAAATCTATTATTTGAAGTCTTAGTTTCTTGGCATTAAATAGTTTTAACTTTTTTCCAATGTATCTATAAATATTAAGTTGTTTAACATACTGGTCTGAAATATGAGCACTCCAAGTGCCATTATTCTCACCCCTAACTAATTTTTCTACAGCATAGCTTTGTAAAGTTTTGGTATCATAGAGAGTCTTACGTTTCTTATCATACAAGTCTAGAGTTGCTGATAGAGACCAAGAACCAGATTTAGTAGTTACTGGCAATTCCATATGTTGTTCTATTAAGTAGTTCTTTTCTAATTCCTTTGACTTACCTTGTTCTACTAACGCATGAAGTAAAGAACCTCTAAGAGTTGGTAATCCTTGACTCGGCTCAATATAATAATCTTCTGTTCTTTCCAACAAACTCTTTCTTGAACAGCCTCCAACCAACATTGTCGCTGAAATTCTTTTGCCCTTATGTGGGTTGTCGTTGGTATGTTTCATTATAGCGGAGAGAACACCACCAGAGGTACATGGAGCTTTACAACCGCTTAAACAATATTTTAGTTCATTCTTTCCGTCCGGGCTCTTCACCATTTGTGGGGCACACGAAACCTTTAAGCATTGTCTCGTTCCTTTGCTAAAGCATCTATTATAATTTTAACCATAGGACTAGTTTCATATATTTGTTCTATTCCATGTATAGGACATTCAGAATGGTAACAAGTCTTATACCCATCAAAACAAATACATCCAGATTTTTCTAATACTTTTTTTAAATTTTTATGCATGTCTACCTTTATCTCTTTCATTCATGTCATTTAAAATTAAAATTATAATAATCAACATAATAATTACCATTTAGCATCTCCAAATTTAGATTGTATGTCTAGCTTAATTTTTGGTACACTACGTTCGGCTTGTCTAATTAAAGTTTGATTAACTTCTTTTCCTAGTATTCGCATAGTTTCTAAATATTTATAATTGTTCATCATACATACCACTAACCAAACCAATGCTTGCGGCCCCCACCATTCTAAAGTATAATTTAAAATCTTCAATAAATAATCTGCTGCGTCTTGTTCTAAAATTCCTTGATCTGTTGGTGTTGGTTCTATGGCCACAGCTAATGGCCCCTTTTCTCCAGACTTAATTGCGGCCTCAGCAATTCTTTCACCCCAAGGGAGTTGAAAGCGATCTTCGGTGGGAACTGGATGACGCTTATTTTTTTTATGACGTTGATGTGGAATATCTTCCGAAAGCCATTTAACTATTAATGAACTAGCTCTTTTAAGAATTTTAGTTTCATTTTTTGATTCACTGGTGGCTATCCAAAGAGCCTCTCTAGCCAAATCATCAAAATTACGAGTTTCTCCGGTGGGAGCAATAAATTTTTTTGTAATAAAAATGAATGAATAGCCCACTTTCTTAAAAAGTTTCGGAACCAACCTTTCCACTATTGCTAATTGTTTTGAAGTATTCAGTATTTTCTTGCCCATCGAAATAGTCATTTAATCCTTTATATGTTAATCGTCTGCCCACCGAAGATACGGAGAGATACCCAAGTCGTAAAAGCTTGGGCTCGATTGAATCAGTATAGCTTGCTTCGTCTAAACCCGCCATTATTACTAATGCGTTTTTAGCTAAGCTATGAACTATCTCACCTTTTATCTTCTTCGGGTTTTTATAAAGCAGCTCTAATACAAGTCTTTCTTTACTACGTAAACCATTCTGGTCAATTTGTAATAAGCCGCAAGCATCAAGCACATCTTCTAACCTAATTGTCCATGAGTCTTTTTCTGTAGCTATGTCTCCGGCTGTTTCATACAACTCATCTTTAATTTCCCACGGACTCCAACAACGTTCCGCCATTAATAAGGCTGCATCTAAATTTACTTCTCTTGGCTGTAACAAAGCAATCCATTGTTTATCTTCTATGGAGAGAGGTTCAAGAGGAATAGGAATCAATCTACGTCTTAATGCAGCATGAACTTTTCCTAAATCTGTAGTAGCCCCAATCCAGTGCAACCCATGAGGTAAATGTCTGAACATTACATCAGCACTATACATATAGATGTTGTCTTGTATAGCGGGGTACAAAGCATCTCTTACCGAACTAGGTAAGCCGTGGATTTCATCTATAAAGATTATACTGTTGGCCGGGACTTGTCTTAAGAATAAATCCAAGTCATTCTTAGAATCAAATTTGCCAGCAATTGTCTCATAATAATTATTAATCAATTTACGTTGTAACATTTCGTGCGCCAATACACGAACGAGGGCCGTCTTTCCCTGACCAGCAGGCGCATGAAATAAAGCTTTAATAGAACTTCCGGGTTTAAGAGCATTAAGTCGCAAAGTTAATCTGCGCTTAATGGCTTCTTGACCTCTATAGGTTTCAAAGGAAACCGGATCGCCGGGTTTACTGGGAATCATTAATTATTTCCCTTCTAATTTTCATTAATATTTTACCTAAATGATTCTGACCTTCTCTTTTATATACTCCCCAAAACGTATCACCCCAATTGTTTTCTTCTATTAATTCTCTAGTTCCAGTATTTGAGAGAGCTTTTTTGAGTGAAGGTTCGTTAAATTTTTCTCTTAATAAAAGCAACATCATATTTAATTTAATATCTTCCCAATTTGATCTGAGTTTAATTGTCTTTCCCAGTCTTTTTGCAATGCCCGGAGTAGGACATACTCTTATCATATCTCTAATATGTGGATCAATAGATTTAGAGGCCTGATAAGCATGTTCGACTGTAGGATATTTGTGTTGTTCAAATTCAATAGTTACAGGCCAGAAATTACTTAGAAAACGATATGGTCCGAAGAATCCTTTAATTGGGTTATCCATAAATTATTTATTATACCACATGATATGAGTGAATTCACCAGTATGTATCATAGGCCAGCCATAAAATAATGTAGAAGGTTTGGCTACTATGTCAGATAGTTCTTTTTCAGTAGCAAAATATCCAGAACCATCTTCATCCCAAACAGTTTTATGTTTAATTAATTCCATAAATTTTTCTATTGTAAATAAATCACCATAATCAGTAATTGGTTTTAGAGACATTTAATCTCCTATAACTAAAGCTATAATTTTGGCACGACAAATAGCCATATCTTTATCTAATTGTTTGGCTATTCTATCAGTAGCCATTTCATAACCTAATTGAATACCACACATCTCATCTAAAAGTTCCCCTAATTCGAGAATCTTTTCTTCTCTAGTGCTCATGATGATTTGTAAACTCCTTATCTTTTAATTGATTAATTACAGAGTCAATACTAATAGGTCTGTAATTCTGAGCATCTACTCCTACATCCATAGAACGATTTAGTCCAGGCAAGTCGCCATGGGAATGGCCATAAAGATGATATGAGCCACGATTAGACTTAGGCCACGTTCTATGAGCATAATGACTCAACCAAAACTTCTCATGATTATAACGTAAGTATTTAACAAAGTCAACTGATTCAAATAATTGGCCAGCATCTTTAATTGAAAGCCTACGTAAATCATGATTACCTAATATTAAATGAATCCTTCCATTAAGTCTTTTTCTAAAATATTCGGTCTTATCGCTCCAACAGAAATCTCCTAAGAAATAAACTTCATCTTTGGGCGATACTGTCTCATTCCAATTAGTAATGAGAGCTTCATTCATTTCTTCAATTGTTTTAAATGGGCGCTCGCTATATTCAATTACTTTAGTATGATCAAAATGAAGATCTGCTGAAAAAAATATCATAACTTTCCTTTACTTTTCTACTCTTCCATTTGTACAAACTAATGTGGCTACTGCGGTATCTCCATTAATAGTTAAAGCAGTTAATTTCCACATAGCAACATAGTTTGAATTAGCACAACTTGGCAAATGAACTTCTGCAATCCAATCACTTGTTGAACAGCTATTTAATAATAACCCACCTAATAATATCAATAAATATTTCATTACTTTTCCTTGTGTAATGATTTGAGTAAAGCCTCAACGATTTTAGCAGGATCAGAATCCCTAAGTCGATTGGCCATTTGTGCGCTATGAATTGCGGCGTTAGCTTCACCTATAATTGACGCTATAAATCTAATCAAAAATGTACGCCTTACTTCTTCATCCAAAGTATTATTAATACCTACTAGTCCGCCAAGAATTGCTTTAAATGCAATTCTAACTAGCTCTGGTTCGATGCCTTCTGGAATATCGGCGGTAAAAGTATAACCAGCAGGAACATGGTCTTTAATCTGTTTCTTCTTCATCTTCGTCTTCTTCGTTAGATAAATATTCATCAGCTATACCAAATTCTTCTTCACTTTTAAGCGAAGCTCTAAGAGCCTCTGTTAAATTTTCTCCATACAACTCTTCATCTGTAAATCCTTTTTGGAGAGGCGAGGTAATTGCCGAATTCATTATTGTGAGTTCGACTGCCATTTGTATTTGTCTGCGTGCATCTAAATAAATACTGGTAATGGCCTCAATAATTCTACCACGTAATTCTTCTTCCTCGATTGGCATTCCTAATATAACACTAAGACTGTCGCCAGTAGTATGCATTATATTTTTTAAAAAGTCTTTATGTTCATCAGTTAGCTTAGACTCTAGGTTATTATGTTGAAATTCTAATGTCCAGCTTTCGCAACTTTCGGTTAATTTCATTCTTCTGTACCTTTAGATAATTCTTTTCCTAGAAATTCAAGTTCTTTTATTAGGTAATCAAATAGAGCTTGTGTTTTAGTTTTCGATTTATCCCTTGTTACGGTTATAATATAAGTGTCCTTAACTTCCTCACAATCCGGATAAATTAGATTGGTTTTTAAATACTTAAACGTCGCTTTCACTTTCTATACCCAGAAAAGCTCCCATAATCTCTTCTACATCATCAACATGAAAGTTTGCATCGACCTTGTCGTCTACAATAAAATATACCATATTTCCGTTTCTATAAGCATACATGGTTTTTCCGTTCTTCATTTCAACGGAACTAATTAATTCACCATACTTCGAATGTTCTTTAATCTTAGACATTTTTGTAATTCCTATTTTATTTATTTTTATTGGTCGTGAAAACCTCTCAGGTGAAGATAACCAATGTAAGCTAGGGCTTCCTTGCGGTAGTCTAAACTACATAAGCGTTTCTTATCTGAGATGCTAATACAACCATTACCATTATATCTTTCTATACCACATATTACATCACCAAAACATTTCTTAATTTTTTCTACAAACCAAAGTAATCCACAATGTACATTAGTGTCATAGTTATCTCTTATAGCGGCAATAGTACATCGAGGATCAAGTTGAGTATATTTTTGACATGGACTTAATTGTAATCGGCCTAACTCACGGCATACTCTAACACTATCTCCTGGTAAACAAACAACGATTTTACAAGATTTGCCTGTTAATTTGGATGCCCAAATTCCGGGTCCGCGAGCAGAGTTTCCGGTCCTACCACTTCTAGTTTCTTTCCATGTTAAAGCTAATGCTGTAGAGTTTTGAAAATTAATTCCAGTCTGCCATCTAATAGTATCAGCATGAGCTATAATTCTATTAGCATCGACCTGCCCTGTCAATAAAGCCAAGGCCACTAATATAGAATCTATTCCCATTAATTTTGTAGGTGTTAAAAGCAATTGGCGTGTTGACATATCCACTGCTACGTGGAATATAACATCGTCATCCAAGTCTAGGGCTCTTACAAAACTTAGAATAGATAATCCTCCCGCCTTGTTCATTTTGATAAAATTTGGAAGTGCGTTACCGTCTAGCATAGATCATAATTACTCCTTCACCGAACCTACCACTTCTTCTAATAGTTTGGCAGCTTGAATTGGATCTTCTTTTGCAACAGCCCATTTTGCTTTAACTTGACCTTTTAATCCAGCACTACCTTTTTTAGCTAAGTCTTTTATCTGGTCAAGTACTTCTTGATGTTGACTCTTTTGTCGAGCAACGCTTTCCATTTCCTCTTTAGATGGACGACCTTTATCTACTAAATAACCAAGAGTAGCTAACGCGCGGCCAATTGCGCTGGTCTCACAATTTTCTATGAAACTCGTGGCATTTACATAGCCCTTACTTTCTCGTTCTTTAGCATAGCCGGTACTAACCGGCGGAGAGGCCGGATCGTTGTCCTTAAATATTTCTGCTTTTACTACAACAAGCCTATTAGGAAATTCTTCGTGGTCTAAATGTTCCATATGAGTTACTATTCTACCACTAGGATTCTTTTTCCAAAATTCATTTATGCGATCTTGGACCGGCACATAGTTTTCAACGTTAAATTTATCTGTCATAATTGTCCTTTTTATATATGTTAATTTAACCTCCTTTTTAAGGAAGCTTGTAGTATAATATAATCAATTCTTGAGTTAAAAAACAAGAGTTCTAAGTTGTTGATTTATAACACTTTAATGAAAAACATATTCTTTCCATTGTGCCATATCAAATCCGTTTCTTTCATATTCCCAAATATATACTTCATAACCTTGGTCTTTTTTAAATCTCGCAAAAGCAACCATAGCTTTTTGATCATGAAAAGGAATTGTATCTATTTGTGTAATTATTTGTCCAGTATGAAGTCCTCGTTTTATTAATGAAACTAAAGCATAAAAATACATTTTACCATTCCTCATTTGATTCAGTAGAAGACTCATATCGTTCATTATAATTACTACTTATTTTGCCAGCCACAACATCAATTGTAATTGTACCAAAAGCACCTTCATTAATTTCCCAGCCAGGATGGTGTTGCTCTAATAGGTCATATCCAAACCCATCAAGTTGTTTTACCAGTGTTTTTATTGGTTCATTTTTTTGATCTAAAGTTATATTGTTAATATCATGAACATCAATATCATTAATATAACCTTCATCTCCCTGACCATCATAATTAATTTCAACCTTAGCGATTTGTAATGCGCGAAGCTGTGCTAATAGTTCATTCCTGTCCATTTGATTCTCCGGTTGTGAGTTCTTTACTTAGTTTTTGAGCACCACGTCTCATCCAATCCTTCATTGGTAATTCACTTAACCAGTCTTGTATTGTAGGAATAAATCCACAATCCTCCTTTACGTGTTGTTCCGCAATTAATCTAGTTGGAATATTTTTATTATCAACTACGATTATAATTCCAAATCGTTCAACACACAATTGAATTCCAAAGGTAGAATGTAATATGCATCGGTGTCTAACATCGGCCCATGCATATTTTGTACGATCAAACCAATCATGTATTGGAACATAATCTTGTGGCTTTCCACCAAATCGTTTTGCGGAACTGATGGCATGATAATAACTTGTAGCCACTATTACTCCTTATCGAGAATTAAAATGCCGTCGAGATGATCTACTTCATGCTGAATAATGCGCGAAACAATTTCGAAGGATTGTTTGTCTCGTTCTTGTGGAGAGAGCAAATCGAGAATTTGTTTCCTTCCTTCTAAATCCATATATTGAGTTTTTATAAACTGATTTCTCTTAACCATAATATTGATGCCGGGCAAAGAAAGACAACCTTCATGCCTCACATGTTCTGTTTTGCTTTTTTCTAAAATCTCAGGATTAAGCATTACTAATGGTTTGCCAATTAAATCTACAACTATAATTCTCATTAACATTCCTACTTGATTACCAGCTAACCCAACTCCATTAAATCCATACATTATTCTGGTCATGTCGTCGGCTAACAATTTTGTATTTTGGCCTACCCACCAACTTATTTCATTAGCTTGGGCTCTTAGAATTGGATCTCCATATAATCTAAGTGAGGTTGCAATTTTAAATGGTTTCATAATTCGTTCTCCACTCTTATGATGAAATACTTCCAAAAGAATTTAATAGTTGCCCAAGTCGAAGGAGGATTAAATAATCGCAATTCATATTTATAAATTTCTTTTATTTTTTCAACAAATCTTTCTTTTAAAATTGTATCATATGGATCGCGAATGTTGGATTCATTTTCGTGGCATTCATTACCACACATAGGACATTTAGTATTAATCACATAAAGCCCAATCAGTATCTATATCTACTTTTTCGCTAATTGAGCACATAGGTCTTTGGCCTTCTTGTTAATTTGGGCCTTAGTTAATTTACTTATTTCTAATTCCCATATGGTTAGTTTACTACGGTGTCTAGGATTTTTAAATTTACGTAATTCTTTAAATCCAAATTTCTTTAATAATTCGGCTGATCTAACTTGTCTTTTATCTTTATTAGTTACAGCTAATACTAACCCTCTAGAAGCTCCTTTGGTTTCCAATAAAAAATCTCTAAGTTCTTGGATGGTATCTGATTTTCTCCATGGTCTATAACCCCCTTCGCCATTATTCATGGACGAGTCATAAACCTCTTCGATAGAACCATATAATCCTGTGATAACATCTATACCACAACAGCTAGGAAACTCTTCATTTTCCATAACTTACTCCGTAAGTTTTTTAAGAAATTGAATTATACGTTTATCCA
>Ga0209438_1000385_pt1 | contig 13244 bp, 9 predicted proteins | sample GraSoi_2013_20cm_FD_185825 | JGI IMG/M metagenome (GOLD analysis project Ga0209438, IMG submission 185825) | Grasslands soil microbial communities from the Angelo Coastal Reserve, California, USA - Sample 9_17_2013_20cm (SPAdes) (version 2) | ecosystem: Environmental > Terrestrial > Soil >...
AGCCCGCTGACATGATGGTCTTCCGGAGAGCGATTCCGAGACGCACGTTCCTGCGCGGCGCGGGAACCGCGCTCGCGCTGCCGCTGCTCGACGCGATGGTGCCGGCGTTCGCCTCGGCGGCGCAAATCGCTGCGATGCGCGCAGCCCGCCTGTCGTTTTTCGCGGTCCCGAACGGCATCATCATGGACAAGTGGACGCCCGCCGCGCCCGGCAGCGGCTTCCCGATGACGCCGGTCCTCGAGCCGCTGGCGGCCTTCCGCGATCGCATGGTGGTGATTGGCGGGCTGGCCAACAACGAAGCCCGCAAGCTGGAATTCGAAATCGCCGGCGACCATCCACGCGCCTGCAGCGCCTATCTCACCGCGACGCATCCGAAGATGACGTCGGGCGCCGACATTCACTGCGGCGTCTCGGTGGACCAGGTTGCGGCGAAGGCACTTGGCAGGCAGACGCCGCTGCCGTCGCTCGAAATAGGGCTCGAGACGCCGATGATCGGCGCGTGCGAGTCCGCCTACAGCTGCGTCTACTACAACACCCTCGCGTGGAGAGGTCCGGAAACGCCGATGCCGATGGAGAACCGGCCGCGCGCGGTGTTCGAGCGGCTCGTCGGCGACAGCACCGACCCGGCGGAGCGCTCCGCGCGCCTCCGCGAGAATCGCAGCATCCTCGACCTCGTCTCGCAGGATCTGGCGCGGCTGATGCGGTCGGTGGGGCAGACGGATCGACTGAAGCTCGATCAGTATTCCGAGGCCGTTCGCAGCGTCGAGCAGCAGATCCAGGTGTCGGAGCAGCAGGCGCCGAAGGAACTGCCGGACATACAGAAGCCGATCGGCATCCCGGACAAGTTCTCCGATTACACCCGGTTGATGCTGGATCTGCAGGTGCTCGCCTTCCAGGGCGACATGACGCGGGTCAGCACGTTCATGGTCGGCCACGAGATGGGTGGCCGGGCCTACCCTGAGCTCGGCTTCGGCGACCAGCATCATTCGCTGACGCATCATCAGGGCGACAAGGCGAAGATCGAGAAGATCATTCAGATCAACGTCTTTCACGCGACGCTCTATCAGTACTTCCTCGAGAAGATGCGGTCGATTCCCGACGGCGACGGCTCGCTGCTCGATCGTTCGCTGCTCGTCTACGGCAGCCCGTTGAGCGACGGCAACATGCATCTCTACAGGGATCTGCCCGTCCTGCTGGTGGCCGGCGCCGCGACGGGGATCGCGGGGAATCGTCACGTGCGATATCCGGACGACACGCCGATGGCGAACCTCTATCTGACGCTGCTGGACAGGCTCGGCGTCGACATCGAACGCTTCGGCGACAGCACCGGCCGGGTCGCTCTATGAAAACGATCGCCGCCGGCCTCCTTTCGATCTCGCTGTCGGTCGCCTCGTCAGGCGTGGCGGCTGCGGACACCCGCCTGCTCGATGCGGTGGCGAGAGGCGATCGAACCGCGGTGCGCGAGCTGTTGCGAAACCACGCCGACGTCAACAGCGCCCAGGCCGACGGTTCCACGGCGCTGATGCTCGCCGTGGAACGCAATGAGGTGGAGCTCGCCACGCTTCTCGTCCGGGCGCAGGCGCGCGTCAACACGGCGAACGACTACGGCGCCACCGCGCTGTCCGTTGCCGCCTCGAACGGCAACAGCGCATTGATCATGTTGCTCCTCGAGGCGCACGCGGATCCGAACAAGGCGCTGCTGTCGGGCGAGACGCCGCTGATGACCGCCGTTGATGCCCACAACGCCGAGGCCGCAGGGCTTCTGCTCGCGCATGGTGCGGACGTCAACGCAAAAGAAGCGAAAGGCGGTCAGACCGCTCTCATGTGGGCGGCCGCGAACCGCGAGCCGGCCATCGTCAAGCTGCTTCTCGATCACGGCGGCGATCCCCGCACCCGCTCGAAGCGCGGCTTCACGTCGCTGCTGTTTGCCGCGCAGCAGGGAGACGTGGAGTCGGGGCGGCTGCTGTTGCAGGCGGGCGCGGATGTCAACGACCGCAGCGGAAACGATCGCAAGACGCCGTTGATCGTTGCCGCTGCCAGCGGCGGCACAGAGTTCTCCGCCCTGCTCCTCGACAAGGGCGCCGATCCCGATCTCGCCGATGAGGGTGGCTTTACCGCGCTCCACTACGCGGCGCTGGACGAGAAGGGTACCGACATCGTGGGGACGCTTCTGACGCACGGCGCCGGTCCCAATCCGCGCACCACGAGGGATTCGCGCGAGTACGTCTACGCCGGCGTGAACCTCACGGGAGCGACGCCGTTGTTTCTTGCCGCGTCGCGCGGCCACGTTGAGACGGTCCGCGCGCTCCTTGCCGGCGGCGCCGATCCGTTGATGACGACGGAGAAGGGGACCCTGCCGCTGCACGTGGCGTCGTGGGGAGGCAGCCCCTACGCCGGGGATTGGACAGAGGACGAGAAGAAGAACCTGCTCGACGTGACCAGGCTGCTGGTCGAGCGGGGCAGCGATGTCAATTCGACCGGCGAGCACGGGTGGACCGCGCTCCACGGAGCCGCGTACAAGGGTGTGGATGCGGTCGTGCAGTTTCTCGTCGACCATGGCGCACGCCTGGAGGTGTTCGACGAGTACGGGCAGACACCATTGAGCATCGCCAACGCCGTGATCACGCCCGGCAGCAAGGACGCGTACTACCAGAGCTCACGCGTCGTCCGGAAGAGCACCGCCGATCTGCTGCTGAAGCTCGGAGCCAGACCGTTGTCCGAGTCGGGCGTCCAGATTTTCGATCGGTTCTACAAACAATGATGTTGAAGCTGATTTCTCGCCGCGAGTTGCTGAAGCGGGCGGGCGTCATCGGCGCCGCGGCTGTCGTGCCGGCGGGCGCGCGCCATCCGCCCCACGGTGATGTGGCGTTCGCACCTCCGCAGGCCGCACCTGCTCGCGAACCGCTCGAGCATCTGACAGCGACGGAGTCGGACGTGCTCGAAGCCATTGTCGAGAGACTGATTCCGAGCGACGCGCACGGCCCCGGCGCGAAAGAGGCGCGAGCGGCGCGGTACATCGACCGGGCGCTGGGCGGCGCGCTTGCCCCTTCGCGACCGCTTTACACCTCCGGTCTCGCGGCGGTCGAGCAGGCCGCGCAATCGTCCCGCGGGAGGGCGTTCAAGGACCTTCGTCCTGACGAACAGGACGAGATTCTGTCCAGGTTCGAAGCGGGAACTGTTCAAGGTGTCGCCGGCGCTGCGGCGTTCTTTGCGCTCGTGAGAGCCCACACCCTCCAGGGCACCTTCTGCGATCCGTATTACGGAGGCAATGCCGGCTTCGTCGGATGGGAGTTGATCGGATATCCCGGCGTGCGGACTTTCGTGACGCCAGACGATCAGCGGCTCGGCGCGGAGGTGCCGTTCAATCACAAGTCGGCGTACGACTACGAGATGTTCACGAAGACCATCGCAAGCGCGGCGCCGATGGGAGCCGTCACCCATGGCGACTAGGCTGAGAGAAACCGACGTCGTCATCGTGGGCCTGGGCGCGGTAGGCGGTGTTGCCGCGCTGCCGCTCACGCAGGCGGGCCTCGAGGTCGTCGGACTGGAAGCCGGCACCTGGCTCACGAAGCGCGACTTTGCTCCCGACGAGTTGCGCAACAACTATCGCGGCTGGCCGCAGTCGGCGCAGAAGGCGAACCAGGAGATCCCTACGCACCGGGCGACAGCCTCGTCTGCGCCGTTCCCGCGCCTCGCGATCCATCCGATGATGAACGGGGTCGGCGGCACGTCGCTGCATTACTGGGCCCAGAGCTGGCGGCTGAACCCGTGGGATTTCAAGGTGGTGAGCGAAACGACGCGGCGGTACGGGTCGTCACGCATACCGGGCGGGTCGACCGTCGAGGACTGGCCGTTCGGCTACGAGGAGCTCGAGCCCTACTACGACAAGGTCGAAGTCGAGATCGGTGTATCTGGCGCCGCGGGCAACGTGAACGGGACGATCGATCGGCGCGGAAACACGTTCGAGGGACCGCGGCGGCGCGAATTTCCGATGCCTCCGCTCCGCGGCACGGGTTTCACCGACCTCATGGCGGCCGCGGCGCGGACGCTCGGCTGGCACCCGTTTCCGGGACCGGCCGCGATCAATTCGCGCCTCTATCAGAGTCGCGCGGCCTGCATGTATCACGGGTTCTGCAATCGAGGCGGGTGTCACGTCGACGCGAAGGGGTCGACGGCGGTCACGACCATCCCGAAGGCACAGGCGACCGGGCGGCTGAAGGTCGTGACGCGCGCGCACGTGACGAACGTGGATGTCGACGGCGACGGCCGCGCGACCGGCGTCACCTATCTCGTCGACGGTGTGGAGTATCAGCAGCCCGCCAGGGTCGTCCTGATCGCGAGCTACACGTACGAGAACGTCAGGCTCCTGCTGCTGTCGAAGTCGAAACCGTATCCGAACGGCCTGTCGAACAACCACGGCCAGCTGGGGAAGCATTACTTCAGCCACAACCAGACAGCAGGGGTGTCGGCGCTCTTCCCATGGAACACCAACAGCTGGTACGGCCTGCCGGCGCAGGGGACGGCCGTCGACGACTGGGCCGACGACAACTTCGATCACGCGGGCGTCGACTTCATCGGCGGCGGGAACCTGTGGATCTACTCGGACAGGCGGCCGATCGCCGCAGCCAGCACGAGCACGTTCGGCAGGACGGCACAGTCGTGGGGCTCCGAGTGGAAGGCGTTCATCACGGACAACGCGGATCGAACCAACACGTCGTACCTCCAGAAGACGACGCTGCCGTACGAAGCGAACTACCTCGATCTCGATCCGGTCGTGAAGGATCCCCTCGGCTTCAACGTGTGCCGAATCACGGCGGAGTACAAGGAGAACGAACGGAAGATCGCCGCGTACATCCAGGAAAAGATGGAGCAGTGGTACCGCGCGGCCGGCGCGATTGCGGTCGAACGGGCGCCCGTCGGGCCGATGGGACCGTCGACGCATGCGTACGGCGGCACGCGCATGGGCGACAACCCCGGGACGAACGTGGTCGATCGGTGGGGGTTTTCGCACGAGGCGCCGAATCTCGGCGTGCTCGGCGCCTCGGTGATGGGCACCAGCGGCGCCCGCAATCCAACGCTGACCGCGCAGGCGCTCGCCTGGCGCACCGCCGAGCACCTCGCAAAGAGCTTCAATGCGATCGCGCGAAGGCGGACCTGAAGGTCCGCCTCTACGCTTCTTCGTGCCCTTCGTGGTGTCAGCTACGCTACGGACGTAGAGGCCGACCTTCAGGTCGGCCTTTTTGGTTTAGAACGTGGTGCGGAACCCCAGTTGCAGCATGCGCGGCTGGTACACCAGGCTCGGGTTCGGAATCGGCAGCCCGTAGCTCGCGTTGCTCTCCCGCGTCTCGTACGTTCCGAAATTCTCGTGGTTGAACAGGTTGTACGTCTCGAGGATCCCCGCCAGCGACACTTTTCCGCTGACGCGGATGCGCTGCTGCAGGCGGAGATCCACGCGGTGGATTGAATCGCCGACAAACGAGTTCCGCGCGACGATGGTGCCGTCGGGACGCAGGCGATCGCATCCCTGCCCGCACAGCCGCAGGTCGCCGCCGTAAGAGTTCCCGAAGCTCTGACCGGACCCGTAGAAGTACAGTCCGCTCAACTGGAAGCCGCGTCCGACCTCCCATATGCCGTTGAACGTTGCACGGTTCCGCTGATCGGTGGTTCCACGCGAGTATTCGCCACCGAGATCCGGCGCGACCTTGAACGGGACGACCCTCGTGCCACTCACCGCCGGCGCGGAGCTGTCGTAGAGCCATGACAGCGTGTAGGAGCCCGACGCCTGCCACCGGTGACTCAACCGCTTCGTGAACGCGGTCTGCAGCGAGTGCGAATTGGACAGGCCTCCCATCACGTTCATCGCGAGCGCGCCGAAATCGGGGAAGGGCCGCCTGCTGATGTCGGTGAACGGATAGTTCACACCCGTTATCGGGTCGTAGCTGAGGTTGATGTTGTTCAACTGCGTGCCCTGCGTCGTCCGCTCGTCGCGCCCGCCGACGAAGACATAGTCCACGTCGAAGCTCATCGTGGCATTCAGCTGTCGCTGCACGCCGAGTGACGCCTGGTGGCTGTAAGGCATCTTGGTGAACTCGGCGGGAGGCGCGAGGAAATCCTGGCCCGTGTCGCGCCGTACGCACGTGGGTGTACGCGCCGTCGAGCAGAAGCGCGCTTCGAGCTGCGCCTGGGTCGGCCACGGACCATTGAATGGATTGGCCGCGAAGTCCGGCCGTCCGTCGTTCTGCACTTCGACCACGGCCGACTTCGTAATGCCCGCCATCTGACCGGCGAGCCCGGTGATGAGATCGCCGTAGTAACGGCCGTAACCGCCGCGAACGACCGTTCGCGGCGTGACCGTGTACGCGAACCCGAGCCGCGGTTGGAAGTTGTTCAGGTCGTTCGGACGATCGGCCTCGACGATCGGCGCCAGGCCGTAGTGATTCGCCCATACGTTCAACGCAGCGTCGTAGCGCAGCCCGAGATTCAGCGTCAGCTTCGAGGTGATCGCCCAGTCGTCCTGCGCCCAGCCGGCGTAGTTGTACTCAGGCATCGCATTTCGGAAGTTCCCGTTGCCGAAGTTATACCGCCTCGTAATCGGTGACAGCGCCGCGAGGTTCCACGTCGACACGTCGTTCCAGACGGGAAACAGCGCCTCGATGTTGGCGGGAACGGGCCCACCCTGGGCGTCGATGTTGCCCATGCAGTAGCGACAACTGAACGCCGCGTTGATCGCGTACAGATCTTCGGCGCCGAGCTTCATGTTGTGCTGTCCGCCCTTGTCGAACGAGAGCGTCAGATCGTCGCGAAGCTGGTAGACGTTTGCGCTGTTGTGCTGGGGCGTGCGAACGTTGCCTCCAATCGCAAAGCCTCTGAACGTGATTCGAGGGTGGCCGTACACGATGCCCGCGGCCGCCTGCGGATGGTCCGGCCGGTAGGTGTAATTCGTGTTTTCATAGAGGTGACTGTTGAACCCGACCCTGACTTCGTTCACAGCCCGGTTCGACAGGACGCGCGTCAGGTTGGCAAACACTTCGTCGCTATGCCGCCTGAAGTTTTCCACCGCCGCCGGGTGGCTGCCGACCTGCGTGCTCTGCAGCTCGTACGGGTTCTTGTAGGTGAACGTGTTCCCACGCACCATCAGGCGCGTGCGTGACGACAGTTGATAGTCGAGACGCAGCCCGGTCATGTCAGTTTTCTTTGTCCCGGTCAGCGGGATGTTGAAGCTCGGATACGGCGTATTGAACGTGAGTGTCGCCGGCTCGCGCTCGTATTCGTAGTTGGCGAAGTAGTGGAGCCTGTCCCTGAGGATCGGTCCGCCGTAGGTCGCGCTGACCTGCTGATTCGAATATGGAAGGACCTTCCCGACGATGAAGTCGGCTGCGTTGAAGGCATCGTCGCGGAAGTAGCCGGAGAACGATCCCGTTGAAACGTTGCTGCCCGACCTGGTGATGGCGTTCACCTGAAGGCCGGTCGAGCGCCCTTGCGTCGCGTCGAACCGGCTCGCGAGGAACTGGAACTCCGCGATCGCATCGCGGCTGAATCGCGGCTGGCCGCGGTTGCCGCCTTGGGCGACCGAGACCTCCTGGCCGTCCATATTGAGCTGAAACTCGCGGTTCCCGTTCCGCTCGCCGGTGGTCGGCCCCAGGTCCGTCGCGTTGGCGCGCATGCCGGGCGCGAGCGTGGAGAGCGCCAGCCAGTCGCGGCCGTTGACCGGCAGTTCCTGCGTCTGGCGCGGATCGACGTTGCCGCCGATGCTCGACGTGGTCGTGCTGATGAGCGGCGCTTCTCCGGTCACCGTCACCGACTCCTGCAGCGCCGAAAGCGTCATCTGGAGATTCACCGCGATCTGCTGCCCCACGAGCAGTTCGAGCCCGGTGCGTGTCACGGTCGAAAAGCCCGGCAACACTGCCGTGATCTTGTAGGCTCCCGCGCGCGCGGGCATCCGGAACGTGCCGCGGTCGCCGGTCACCGCCTCGAACGTGTTACCCGAGGCTTCGTGTACTGCCGTGATCGTCACCCCGGGCAGGACAGCGCCCGTGGAATCGATCACCGTGCCGTTGATCGTCGCTTCCTGCGCGTACCCCGCCACCGGGAGCACGAGCATCGCGCAGACGATGAAGAACCGCCGGACGACGCACCAGCTGACGAAACGAAACATGGATCCTCCTGTCGCGACCTCGCGGCAAACACCGAGTTACGACCGATGGATCTGCGTGTGGATTCGACGTGCCAGCGGTCTATCGGCGAACGAAGGCCGTTGTCCCGCGGTCCTACGCAGCCCTGACTCCGGAGGGGTGATGTGCTCGACGACGACAAATGCGGCGTCAAGATTACGCCGCAGAATTCGGCGGTTCAAGGAGTCTGCGGGCATGGCACATAGGCGCCTGCAACTCGACACCAAAGGGTATGGCCAGCACATCAAGCGTAACCACGACCGATCCCGTCGTGGCTGTTGTTGACAAGTGATCTGTCCGCTTCCGTTTGACAAGTGATCTGACCGCTTTTCTAGAGTGTCGCCTGTGGGCGCTTGTGGGCCGCCGGCGATCTGGGCCGGCGGTCCAAGCGACTCGTGGGCGTCCGCCGCTCTGGGCGGACGTCCACAGGCGCGGCAGCGTCCACGGGCTGCCCGCCCTCGCCAAAGACGCCGAAGAGGTGCGGTCCGCGCGTCACGGTATAGCGGCCATCGAGGTGCCGGCGCACCACGACCTCCAAGCCGGCACAACTCCGCCGGCCCCGCTGGGGCGCGATTTGCAGCACCTGCTGGTGGAGGGTGACGGTGTTATCGCGCGCCACGATCCGCGTCTCTTCATGGCAGAGGATGGTGTCGAGATCGACCGCGCCCAGGGGGACGAACGCACTGGCCGGGTCGCGTGGCGGGCGCGCAAACGTCGCATTGTGCTGCGGCAGAAACGTGTCGGTGAGATACGCGTTGGCGGCCTCGAGCGAGCGGATGCCCGCGACCCGCAGCTCGTTGACCAGCCGGTCTTGGAACGTGCGATTGAGCCGCTCGCTGCGCCCGCGCGCCTGCGGCGAATAGGCGGGAATGTGCTCGACCCCGAGGCGCTGCAGCGCGCGTCCGACCTGGGTGCGCCGGGTTTTGTCGATCGGCCCCTTCGCCATCGGCGTGTAGAACGCCCATTTCGCCCGGTCGGTGTAGAGCGCCATCGGCAGCCCATAGGTCCGGAACACGGCGCCCAGGGCGGTCATCACGGCGTGGGTACTTTCGCCCGGATACAACGCCGCATGGAGCACCCGATTGGTGGCGTCATCGGGAATCGCAATCAGACAGCTGCGGTGCTCGGGCACCAACGCCAGCCACGGATGCCGGCTGCCATCGAGATGGAGCAGCTCGCCGAAGCAGGCCCGCGGCTCCCGCCGCCGCCGATGACGACCGCGCGCCCGAAACCGCGTCACGAGCCCGGCCGCCTGGAGGGCCTGTTTCACGAAGCTGTAGGACAGCGTGACCGCGTGCTCGCGCCGGATCGTCTCGTGGAAATGTCGCACATTGAAGCCGCGGTAACGCTCGCGATAGAGCCGGAGCACGCGCTCGACCTCCGCCAGCGGCACCCGTCGCTGCGACGGTCGCCGATGCCGTTTGTCAATCAGTCCGTCGTACCCGCCAATCTCATACCGCCGGCGCAGTCGCCGCAGCGTGCGCGGCGAAATTCCAATGATCTCCGCCGCGCGGAACCAATGCATCTCGCCACTCAACGCCCGCAGAATCACGTCCTGGACTTTCATCGCCCGCTCCCAGGCCGCGTCCGGATAGCCCATCGCGCCTCCTGCGCGCAGGTCGTACCCGAAAACGCCAGCCAATATGAAGCGGACAGATCACTTGCTACGCCAAGCGGTCAAATCATGTACTCGCTACATGGCTGCGGCATTCCCTTGACGCGCCTATGCTGCGCGACTATACTTGGCACTCGCAAGTGGAGAGTGCTAACTCCCCACGCGCGCCTCTAGCCGCCCGGATATTTTCCCCCGGTCTCCCGGACCAGAGCCCTCCTCACAATTGGAGTTTGATTCACATGAACGTACGACCGCTACACGATCGCATCATTGTCCAGCGCATCGATGAGGGCGAACAGAAAGTCGGCGGAATCATCATTCCCGACACCGCCAAGGAAAAACCGCAGCAAGGCAAGGTCATCGCCGTGGGCCTCGGCAAGCGCGAGAAGTCGGAACGCGTGGCCCTCGACGTCAAGGCAGGCGAGACGATCCTGTTCGGCAAGTATTCGGGACAGGACATCAAGCTCGATGGTCAGGAATACCTGATCATGCGCGAGGACGACGTGCTCGCGGTGCTCGATTCGAAATAACCGAGGTCAACGAAATATGGCAAAGCAAATCATTTACGGGGAAGAATCACGCCAGGCGATCCTCCGCGGCGTCAACCAGCTCGCCAATGCAGTCAAGATCACGCTTGGCCCGAAGGGACGCAACGTCGTCCTCGACAGGAAGTTCGGATCGCCCACGATTACCAAGGACGGCGTCACCGTTGCCAAGGAGATCGAGCTCAAGGATCCGCTCGAGAACATGGGCGCGCAGATGGTGCGCGAGGTCGCGAGCAAAACGTCGGACACGGCGGGCGACGGCACGACCACGGCCACCGTGCTCGCGCAGGCGATCTATCGCGAGGGCGCGAAGAACGTCGTCGCCGGCGCCAACCCGATGGAGCTCAAGCGCGGCATCGAGCGCGCGGTTGAAGCCGTCGTCGCCGAAATCAAGAAAATGGCGAGGCCGGTGACGGGCAACATGGTCGCGCAGGTCGGGATGATCTCGGCGAACAGTGACGCGACGATCGGCACCATCATCGCCCAGGCCATGGAGAAGGTCGGCAAGGACGGCGTCATCACCGTTGAAGAAGCCAAGACGCTGGAGACCACCCTGGACGTGGTCGAGGGCATGCAGTTCGACCGCGGCTACCTCTCCCCCTACTTCGTCACCGACCCCGAGCGGATGGAAGTGGTCCTCGAGAACCCGGTCATCCTGATTCACGAGAAGAAGATCAGCTCGATGAAGGAGCTCCTCCCGCTGCTCGAGCAGGTCGCCCGCCTGAGCCGCCCGCTGCTCATCATCGCGGAAGACCTCGAGGGCGAAGCGCTGGCGACGCTTGTCGTCAACAAGCTGCGCGGCACGCTGCAGGCGGCGGCCGTCAAGGCGCCCGGCTTCGGCGATCGCCGCAAGGCCATGCTCGAAGACATCGCGGTCCTGACCGGCGGCAAAGCGGTCACGGAAGATCTGGGCATCAAGCTCGAAAACATCAAGGTGGACGACCTCGGCAAGGCGAAGAAGGTCACCATCGACAAGGACAACACTACGATCGTCGAGGGCGCCGGCACGACCGACGCCATCCAGGGCCGCGTCAAGCAGCTGCGTGTGCAGGTCGAGGACACCTCGTCTGATTACGACCGCGAGAAGCTCCAGGAGCGACTGGCGAAGCTGGTGGGCGGCGTCGCGATCATCAAGGTCGGCGCGGCCACCGAGACCGAGATGAAGGAGAAGAAGGCGCGCGTCGAGGATGCGATGCATGCCACGAAGGCGGCGGTCGAAGAAGGCATCGTGCCGGGCGGCGGCGTCGCGCTCCTGCGCGGCGGCAAGGCGCTCGACGGACTCAAGCTCACGGGCGACCAGCTCGTCGGCCTGCAGATCGTGCGCCGCGCGATCGAAGAGCCGATGCGCCACATCGCGACCAACTCGGGCGCGGAAGGCTCGATCGTCGTGGCGAAGGTGAAGGAGATGAAGCAGGACGAAGGCTTCAACGCCGCGACCGAGACGTACGAGGATCTCGTGAAGGCGGGCGTCATCGATCCCGCGAAGGTCGTCCGGAGCGCGCTGCAGAACGCCGCGTCGATCGCCTCGCTGCTGCTCACCACCGAGGCGCTGGTCTCCGAGATGCCCGAGGAGAAGAAGGACGCGCCACAGATGCCGCATGGCGGCGGCATGGGTGGGATGTACTAGGCGTCGCCCTCCGTCAACATGGCCGGGGCCGAAAGGGCCCGGCCATTTTTGTGTACGCGTGACTCGTTAGGGGGCGCCGCGTTCGAAGGCCACGGTGCGCGCCAGCAAATTAGGCACAGCGGTTCGCCTCGCGGCCTTCCACGCGTCCGCATAGGCGCCGGCGGCCGTCGTCGTATCCGCGGCCATCCACCACGCACGGTCCGTTCGCGCCCGTGCAGGCAGCGCGAACCCGAGGATGTCTTCGATTTCCGAGAGTCTGAGAACGACGAGCGTCGCGTACCTGTTTTCCAGGTACTCGTAGAGCGGCTGATACGTACCAGCGGTCCGCGTCGGTAATCGCGCGACCGCAGCAATTGTCGCCACCGAAGGCCCAGTGCTCTTCCTGAACCAACGTGTCCAACTCGGCATGTGCCCTTGCCTCCCGAACCCATATTGACAGGTATTCAAGGGGTTCTCCGTTGGATTCGAGCCCGTAATGTCCTGTCCCTACCAGAAACGCACACTGTGGCATCGATTGCGGTCGTTCTCGTGCCGGACGCATCGTCGCGATGGATAGAGCGGTGATCCTAAGTCGTCGGTCGGCGATGCAGGCGTTCTGTCAGAACCCTGATCAGATCTCTTTCCGATCGGCTGTTTGTGAGGTCGAGATCCGATGCGGCGAGCGAGTCGATCAAGGCGCGAATGAGATTGGCGCGGCTGATACTGGTGCCGTTTGCGGCCCGAATGTCTGCGATCAACCGATCAAGAAAAACAATCTGCCGATCCATCAGCACCACTGTGACTTTCGTCCAGCGTTCGGCGTGCGAGGGTCGGCGTCCTCTGCGCTTCGCGACGTTCGGCTCGTCATGCCCGGCCTGAGCGAGAGCCGCAGACTCCATCGTGGCCGGTGTCAGTGCTGCCGCGTTTTTTTCGAGCAACATCTCTCTTCTCTCCATTGGCCTGCGTGGCGCACGCCCGATGCAATTCTGATGATGCGTTACCGTTCCGTTACCTTCCGGACGGCGATGGGTGGGAAATGTCCTCGCTGTTCATTCGAGATGCGTCCGGACACACGACGTCGCGGTGGCCGGCTGCCATTCGACGTAGCGCCGCAGTCAACCTATCCGGCGTACAGGAGGCCGCAATGACTGCCGCCAGACTTCCAAACGTGGCTTCGAGACCATGAGTCCGCTGCGATCCGATCCACAGGAGCGACGTGCCGATCACCGGTTGGCGCTCCCAGTCGCCGGCTTCACGGACAGCGGTACGCGGTCCTTCACCGTCTTGACCGGCACCTGCTCGAAGTG
>Ga0209438_1000386_pt1 | contig 13235 bp, 8 predicted proteins | sample GraSoi_2013_20cm_FD_185825 | JGI IMG/M metagenome (GOLD analysis project Ga0209438, IMG submission 185825) | Grasslands soil microbial communities from the Angelo Coastal Reserve, California, USA - Sample 9_17_2013_20cm (SPAdes) (version 2) | ecosystem: Environmental > Terrestrial > Soil >...
CTTCCGCCTGTCGCATTCCACCATCACCAACGCCTGATTTGCGCGCGCTGAGCGCGTGCGAACACGCACGGAGCGCCACATGCATCGTCTTGCCGGATTTCTTATCGCCCTCACGATCCTGATCGGATCGATACATTCGCCCGCATTTGCGCAAGACAAGAGCCTGACCGTGTTTGCCGCGGCTTCGATGAAGAACGCGCTCGACGACATCGACGCCGCCTATACCGCCAAGATCGGCGTCAAGATCGTCGTCAGCTATGCGGCGAGCTCGGCACTCGCCAAACAGATCGAACAGGGCGCGCCGGCGGATATTTTTGCGTCCGCGGACACCGACTGGATGGATTATGCGATCGCAAAAAAGAACATCAATGAGCCGACGCGGGTTAATCTGCTCGGCAACAGCATCGTGCTGATCGCACCGAAGGATTCCAAGATCGACAGTGTCGCGATCAGACCAAGCTTCGATCTCGCAAAATTCATCGGCGACGGCAAGATTGCCACCGCTGACGTGAAATCCGTGCCGGTCGGCAAATACGCCAAGGCGGCGCTGGAAAAACTCGGGGCTTGGGAAGCTGCCGAGCCGAAATTCGCAATGACCGAGAACGTGCGTGCGGCGTTGGCGCTGGTAGCGCGCGGCGAAGCCGCGCTCGGGATCGTCTATTCAACCGACGCCAAGGTCGAACCCGGCGTCAAGATCGTCGGCACCTTCCCGGCCGATTCGCATCCGGCGATCATTTACCCGGTCGCGGCGACCACAACCGCGAAAGCTGAGACGGCGGATTATCTCGCGTTCCTGCGGTCGTCGGCCGCCAAGGCCATCTTCGAGAAATATGGCTTCAAGTTCCTGATCAGCCCGACCACCTGAAGACCATGTTCGAACTCTCGCCGACCGAATGGACGGCGATCCTGCTGTCGCTACGGGTTGCCGTGATCGCGACGTTGGTAGCGACGCCGCTCGGAATCGGCGTGGCGTGGCTGCTGGCGCGGCGAGACTTCTGGGGCAAGTCGGTTGTCGACGCGCTGATCCACTTGCCGTTGGTGTTGCCGCCGGTCGTGACGGGTTATCTGCTGCTGCTGACATTGGGGCGTCGCGGCCTCGTCGGCGCGTGGCTGGCCGACCATCTCGGCATCGTGTTCGCGTTTCGCTGGACCGGCGCGGCGCTGGCCTGCGGCGTGATGTCGTTTCCCCTGCTGGTGCGGCCGATCCGATTGTCGATCGAGGCCATCGACCGGCGGCTGGAGCAGGCCGCGGGCACGCTGGGCGCCGCACCTTGGCAGGTGTTTGCGACCATCACCTTGCCGCTGGCGCTGCCCGGCGTGTTGGCCGGGATGGTGCTCGGCTTTGCGAAGGCGATCGGCGAATTCGGCGCGACCATTACCTTCGTGTCGAACATTCCCGGCGAAACCCAGACCATTTCCTCGGCGATCTATTCGCTGATCCAGACCCCGGATGGAGACACCGCGGCGCTGCGGCTGGTGCTCATCTCCATCGTCATCGCGATGAGCGCCCTGATTGCATCCGAATGGTTCGCGCGGCGCGCCACCCAACGCCTGCACGGGAATTGATCATGCTGCGCGTTGAAGTCATCAAGAAGCTCGGCGAATTCACGCTTGAAGCCTCGTTTACCAGCGATGGCCGCGTGACCGGACTGTTCGGCGCCTCGGGCGCCGGCAAGACGTCGCTGATCAACATGATCGCGGGATTGCTGCGGCCCGACCGCGGCAGCATCGTCATCGACGGCGAGACGCTCGACGATACCACGGCGCGCATCCACGTCCCGGCGCATCGACGGCGGATCGGTTACGTGTTCCAGGATGCGCGGCTGTTTCCGCATCTCGATGTGCGCCAGAATCTCGACTTTGGGCGGCGGATGAACCGCCTGGCCGACGATCCCGCGCAGCGCGCGCGCGTCACCGATCTGCTCGACATCGGCGGCCTGCTGGATCGCCGTCCCGGTCAGCTGTCGGGCGGCGAGCGCCAGCGTGTGGCGCTCGGACGCGCGCTGTTGTCAAAACCAAGATTGCTGCTGCTGGATGAGCCGCTGGGATCATTGGATGAGGGCCGCAAAGTGGAGATCCTGCCCTATCTGGTCCGGCTGCGCGACGAAGCCGGCGTGCCGATGGTCTATGTCAGCCATGACGCCGGCGAGATGCGTCAGCTGGCGACGCAGATCGTGATTCTGAAGCGCGGGCGGGTCATCGCTTTCGGCGGAGGCGAGATTTTACCGCTGGCCGCGTCGGGCTGAAAATCCACCAAGACAGTACCCGATGGGGTTAGGTTTCCCTTCCGTCCCCCGCTTGTCCTGATAGGATGGGCACCCTTAATCGCGTCCAAAGCCTGTTTCAAAGTCGAATATTTTTTTAAGGGAACATTTCATGACCGCAACCGCACGAGTAGGCGGAGCAACGGTTCTTTCCTTCCTTTTCGCCGTCGCTCCCGCGCACGCCCTTGAACTCAACCAGGCCATCGAGAACTGCCGTAACACCGTCGGCAAGCCGATCGTCATGGCTTGCATGCGCGGAGGCGGCGGAAGCCTGGAAGCCTGTCGCGCAAGCGCCGGCCCCAAGGTCAAGGCTTGTGTCCAGAGCGCGATGTTGGCCTCGCGGCCAAAGGCGGCGCTGTTCGATGCGGCGAAAGTCTCCGCGCCCAAGCCCGGCGAAGCCGCAGCAGATGCTGCGGCATTGGCCAACAAGGCGCCTGCGAGTCTCGTTGCCCCTCCGCGCACGATCTCGGACATCGCGGCCATTCTCGATCAGCAAAAGCCCGATGCCGCGAGAATTGCAGACCTAACGGCGACCGCCGATGCTGCCGTTCCCAAGGGACTGAAAGGCCTCGAACTGGCCGATTTTTACTACAAGCGCGGTCAGGCGCGATCGCTGCTCGGCCGGTCGGACGACTCGCTTGCCGACGCCGAACTGGCGGTGAGTAACGGACAGGGCAGCGACTACAAGAATGTCGGCAGCCGTTACGAACAACTTCTGATGCGGCGTCTGCGCGATGCCGGACAGCACAAACGTGCCAACGCGCTGGTCTCCAAGCAGCTGGCCGCCTTTGCTACGCAAGGCAAAGGAAGGCTGTTTGGCCTGAATCACGAGCTCACGGTTGGCTATATCAGAAACGGCGACACCAACGCGGCGGAAAGCTATGTCGCGCGCAATCGAACGCTGCTCGCTGAAGCGCTGCGTTGGCCGAGTTTTTCGATCTATGGCACCATCTGGCAGGCGACCACCGAGGACGGCAACGCCCGCGTTGCGGAATCGCGCGGTCGTTTTACAGATGCTGAGACCGCGTATCACAAGGCGTCCATCTTCTATACAGCGGCGTTGAAGACCCTTTCACAATGGGAAAGCAAACCGCCCGAAGGCGACATCGAACGCGGAGTTGACTGGGCGCTCGCCCAGGAGGGCCGTGTCAAGGTCAAGCAAGGACGGGTTGGCGAAGGCGAAGCGGACGTGCGACGGGCTCTGCTCAGCCGTTTAAGCAAGTCTGGGAAGTTTCATGCCGATACTGCCGGCATCCTTGCTGTGCTGGTTTTCGTGATTCAGGAGCAGGGACGATATCAAGAGGCAGAACAGCTTCAACGCCAGGTGATCGACATTTATCGGGGACTGGGGTTTGGCGTCGATTCAGGGCAGATGGTCGGCGCCCAGAGTTTCCTCGCTCAAATTCTCAATCTTGAGCGACGATACGACGAAGCGAGCAAGCTCTACGACCAGATCGACGTCTGGACGGCCAAGTGGGAACCGTCGCGTCGCGAGGCCATCAGCGGTGGACTGGCGCGCGTTTCCATCATGCTGACGCAAGGCAATTACGATAACGCGCTCGAAATTGCCCAGCGCACCTTCGACCGTGAACGCGACAGGTCGGGTGACAAGAGTTTCAACACCGCCCTCACCCGCGGTTTTTTAGCCGTTGCGCTTGCCCGCAAATCCAAGACGACGGAAGCAATGGAGGCGTTCAAGGTGTCGATTCCGGTTCTGCTGACGGCATCCGGCGGCAGCGACGACGACAGCGGATCGACCGCGGCCGCGCGCGAGGGACGCGTTCGCTTTGTGATAGAGGGCTACCTCCGCACGCTCGCGCTCAATCCGTCGATTGGCCCGGCCAATGTCGCCGAGGAGACCTTCGGTTATGCGGACGTGTTGCGCGGCCAGTCGGTTCAGCGCGCGCTGCAGGCTTCATCCGCCCGCTCGGCAACTGACAATCCCGAACTGGCAAAACTGGTGCGTGCGTCGCAGGACGGCGAAAAGCAGATCGGCGCGGCCGTCGCCACGCTGAATAATCTGCTGGCATTGCCTCCGGCCGAACGCGAAGAAAAAGCCCTCAGGGCGACACAGGCCGAGATCGCCGCGCTGCAGACCGCGCGAACGCAGACCCTGAAAGAGATCGCCAGGAAATTTCCGCAATATGGCAATCTCGTCAATCCGCCGCCGCCGAACGCGATCGATCTGCAGAAGCAACTCACCGATGACGAGGCGTTGCTGTCGTTCTATTTCGGGCGATTCGACAGCTTCCTATGGGTGGTCAGAAAGGATAGTCCGGTCCAGTTCGCGCGGATCAGGATGACACTCGGCGATCTCAATGCCAAGGTCACCAAGCTGCGCGAAGCGCTCGAGCCAAAAGCGGCGATGATATCGGATATACCCGCATTCGACGTGAAGCTCGCGTCGGAGCTCTATGATAGTTTGTTGAAGCCCGTCGAGGGCGGCTGGAAGCCCGCGAAAAATCTGATTGTCGTGACCAATGGCGCACTGGGTCTTCTGCCGCTGTCGCTGTTGCCGACCGCGGCAGCGGAAGTGAAGACGGACGATGAACCGCTGTTTTCAAGCTACCGCAATGTGCCGTGGCTTGCCCGCACCCATGCCGTGACCATGGTACCGTCGGCATCGGCGTTGCAAACCTTGCGCAAATTACCGCCCGGCAAGGCGTCACGGCAGGATCTGGTTGCCTTCGGCGATCCTTACTTCAGCAAAGAGCAGGCCGATGACGCGGCAAAGGGCGACAAGCCGGTTCAGCTGGCTGATGTATCCGGGACCACACGCGGCGCACCGTTGAAGCGGCGCAGCAGTCCGCAACTCGAAGGTGCTGACAACGCCGACCTCGCGATGTTGCCGCGGCTGCCGGACACGGCCGACGAACTGAAATCGATTGCGCTGGCGCTGCAAGCAGACCCGTCGAAGGTGCTCAATCTCGGCAAGGACGCCAACGAGAGCGCCGTCAAGAAGATGGATCTGTCGGGGTTCAAGATCGTCGCATTCGCGACCCATGGCCTGGTACCCGGCGAACTCGATGGATTGACGCAACCAGCTCTCGCTCTATCGGCGCCCTCGCTGTCGGGTTCCGAAGGCGACGGGCTCCTGACCATGGAAGAGATTCTCTCGCTCAAGCTCGATGCCGATTGGGTCGTGCTGTCGGCCTGCAATACCGGTGCCGGCGCGGGCGCCGGCGCCGAGGCCGCGTCGGGTCTCGGCCGGGCGTTCTTCTACGCGGGCACCCGCGCATTGCTGGTGACCAACTGGTCGGTCCATTCGCAATCGGCGAAGGATCTCGTGACCGACCTGTTCAAGCGGCAGGCGGATGATCCGAAGCTGACGCGCGGCGAGGCGCTGCGGCAGGCGATGATGGCGCTTGCCGACGGCAAAGGTTACACCGACGCCTCCGGCAAGACCGAATTCGCCTACGCCCATCCGCTGTTCTGGGCGCCCTACACGATCATCGGCGACGGCGGACGACGTTGACGCAAATCGGTGATGTCCGGTAACGTCCATACTGCAATGAATGGAGAATCATGTTCAGGCATCTTTTGACACTGACCTGCGCGGCAATTTTCGGCGCGGCGACGGCAATGCCGATTCCAGCTCGCGCGGCGCCGCTGATCACAGCAGAGGAAGCCGCGCTGCCGCCGCAAAAAGGCGCGGTTCCGAATTCGGGACGTGGCATTACACGCGGCCCCAAAATTCAAATGCCGGAAGCGGAGGCCGGCGTGCAAACTTCGCCGATGCGTTTTCAGGTCAAGTTTCAGACTTTCGGCGGGTCGAGTATCGACCTCGATGCATTGAAGGTCACCTACCTCAAATCGCCGGTCGTGGATCTGACAGCGCGCATCAGGCCTTTCGCACTGCCGACCGGGATCGATATGCCGGATGCGCTATTGCCGCCTGGCGATCATCTGCTGCGGATCGATATCAAGGATTCGGATGGCCGTGTGTCGAGCATAAGTTTCCTGCTGAAGATAGCGCCTTAGCGCCGATGCGATGCCCGTTCTGCAACGAGGAAAAGGACGATCTGGCTCCGGTCTGCGCCACTTGCGGTCGTGACACCGCGATTCCGGAATCGCTGATCACCGAACGCGCCGAACTGTTGACGAAGCGCGATCGACTGCGGTCCGAACTTGCCGAGGCAAATGCACGGCTTGCGGCACGCCGCAGGCGTAAACCGGCTTAGCGTCCGATGGAATGTCCCTTTTGCGCAGAGACGATCAAGGACGAGGCAGTTGTTTGCAAGCATTGCAACCGCGATCTGAGAGTTGCCTTGCCGATCATCGCGGAGATTCAGGAGACCGTCCTCGAACTCGACCGCCTGCAGCGGCAACTCGACCGGGTCAACACCTCGCTGGCATTGTTCGATCGTCCGGCGCGATTTCTGTTTCTGAATGGAGGCATATACGTCCTGCTGCCGTCGCTGCTGCTGCTCGCGGCTCACTACCTGGTGACGGTCGCGATGAATGTATCGCCGCTCTATTTGCGGATCGCCTCGGTGATCATTCCCATGCCGTTCGGAATGGCGGCGTTCGCGCTGAGCAAGATCGGATATCGGGGTGCGTTCGGCCTCGGTGCCTTGACCGCGGCCGTCAGCGTGACCGGCATGTTCGCCGTCGTCGCCTATCTCGATGGAACCTCGATGGTTCCCGCAACCCTGCAGGAGTGGCGGGAAACGTTTGAGTACGGCTTGAGCATCGCGCTTGCCTTCCTTACCGGAAATATTCTGGTGATACTCGTGCTCTACATCCTTCCCTCGACGATTGCATCGAGCGGGAAGCCGAACGCTGCTGCCTACCGAATGGCCCGAATGCTGGGACAGCATGTCGGGCAGGAAACCATGCGGCGACGGGCGCGGCGCATTCAAGACCTGATGCAGACCGTGGGGCCGCTGCTCGGCGTGGTCGCGACCGCCGCAGGCTCGATCTATACCGGGCTGAAGGGCGTATTCGGTCACTAGAGCATGATCCGGAAAAGCATGCCCTCGGGCCACGACCCGATGGGTGGGTACCGGTTTTCCCTCGGGACAAACGCGAAGCGTTTGCCCGGAGATCATGCTCAACCAAAAAGATAGAGCGGGATGACGATTCGAAGAAAAGTCATCCCGCACTAGGTATGTCCGGGGCGCTGCCTCGACGGCCCCCCGAACAGCGGACACTCTTCACGGCTGGCGACGCAGCCGCTGCGTGCCAACAGCAGAGCGATTCAGCGCTCGGAACTCGATGGCGCGACCGGGACCGGCGGCAGCGCCGTGGCTTCCCGCGTGGTCGCGCGAGGCTGATCGAGGTTCGATATCACAGGGGTGTCGGTGCCAAAACGGACACGATAAACCTGCAAATTCTCCATGACCCGCTGGACGTAGTTTCGCGTCTCGGCAAATGGAATGCGTTCCACCCAATCGATCGCATCTACCTTGGGATCGCGTGGATCGCCGTACTGTTTCACCCATTGCTGGACGCGGCCGCGGCCGGCGTTGTAGCCGGCGAAGGTCATGATGTGGCAGCCACGATACTCGCGCAGCAGCGCGCTGAGTTCGGCCGCGCCCATCTGTGTGTTGTAGACCGGATCGGAGACCATCCGGTCCCAGTCGTAGGTGACGCCGAACCTTTTGGCGGTGTCGCGCCCGGCGGCAGGCGTGACCTGCATCAGGCCGACGGCTTTTGCCGGCGACGTATCGCGCTGGTCGAACGCGCTTTCGGTGCGGGCGACCGAATAGACCACGCTGCGGTCGATTTCAGGACCGACCGGGCTGTGCTGCGGCACTCCGATGGTAGGGAAGGCGTAAAGGTCCAACGCCAGGCCGCGGGCGAGTGCCGTCTTGCCGATCTGCAGCATGGCGGGCGCATCGTTCCGGCGCGCGGTCAACTCGCCAAGCGCAACCAGCGCAGCGACGTCGGCACTCTGCTCCGCGAGATCGGCCACGAAATTCCGCACCACGTCGCGCTCGCCAAGCTCATAGAGCATGTCCGCGGCGCGCACGAGTTCATCCGAAAGCGCGGGACCATTACTCGGATCCGGCTGCAGGGGGGACCGCAGCTCGATTCTGTCAAGGCCGAGCCTGGCGCGCGCAAGCTGTCCGTAATAGGCCGTGCCATAGCGGGCGGCAGCTTCGTAGTCAGCGCGCATCTTCTCGTGATCGCCGGCGGCCTCGGCGGCGCGACCGCGCCAGTAGCTCGCCCTTGCGAGCACGATCGGATTGGCTGATCCGTCGTCGATATGAGCGAAATGCGAACGCGCCGTCGCGGGATCGTTGCGATAGCGCAGCGCGATCCACCCTTGCATAAAATGGAATTCTGCCCGGTAATTCTCGTTGGCCGGCAGCGCGGCGTTGCGCACGACCTGATAGGCGGTCTGGAACTCACCCAAATCGAGCAGCTTGCGGGCGAGAACCCGCCGCTCGCGCCACCATTCATCCGTGTCCTGCAGCGGCATGGTCTCGGACCGGGCTGCCAGCATCAGACGGGTCGCGTCGGCATACCGATCGTGACGCATCATCCAATGAATGCGGCACAGGGTGTAGCCCAGATCCTGGCGGGCCTCGGTTGGAACGGAATCGAGCAGATCGAGCGCCTTGGTCGAGCTCGCCGTGACCGCGGCGCAAGCCTTCACGATGGAGAGGTCGTCGTCTCCGAGGCGACGCGCGGCGCGCATCGCTCCCGAAAGATCCTTGGCGCCGATGCGCTTGTCCATGCGCGCCCGATGGTCGTCGCGCGTGAGGATATCGCGGAACGCATCGAGCGCATCGGCTTCGGCACGTTCCGACAGCTCATCGGAACGCCACGCCACGCTCACCTGACTTTGGGCGCCGTCACGGTCGCCTGCGGCAAGTAAAGCCCGCGCAAGCGCCATCCGGCCCTTGGCGCTTGACGGCTGATCCCCGGTGAAGCGCCGCACCGTCGCGGCATCGCTCTTATCTTGCCACAGCCGCGCTTCGGCGCGCCGGCGCAGCGGGCCCATGCTCGGCCAATTCGGGTTGTCGGCGATGAAAGCCGAGTACCGGGCGAAACCCAAGTCACCATCCTGGTAGCGCAGGATGAACCATTCGACGAGCTTCTGGGCCACCGGATCGCCGATGGTTTTTTCGATGGCAGTGGCTTCGCCGGTTTTGCCCTTGCGGGCCAGATCGATCGCCTGCTTGACCGCCGCAAGGTCGCCGGTCAGTGGCGCGGCCGTCGCAGTCTGAGCAGGCTTGTCAACAGAGGGCGCCGGCTTGTGCCGCGCCGCCGCGACATGCGCCGCATGCTTGCTCTTCTTCTTGTTGGCGGCGTGGCGCTGATGGCCGACCTTAGTCGTCGCATTTGCCTTGCCGGCGTGCTGAATCTGCTTGTGGCGGGTGCGCGCTACCGCATCGTCGGAAAGCGCGACGAGCATGGCCAGGCTGAAGAAACAGGTGAGCGGCCGAAAGCGTCGGTTCATTCCGTGATCCTCCGCGAGCCCGGTGGCACGACCCACGAGATCGAACGATCCGTATGGTTAGAATTGCACGAAGGCTACCACACCACCTCATCGCAACTGTCACGTTTCGGCAACAGCGCGAGGAAAAACGCGGAGCCTCTTGGAACCAAAACCATTGCTCGTAAACCTGTACGAACTGGCATGTATCACCGCAGCATCACACCTTGCGCGAAGCGGCGCAAGACATGCCGCGCGTCTAGATCCCAGCCACCGACGACCAGACCTCCGACAGCTTGCGCTTGAGCGAGCCCAGCCGCGTCACTGGCACGGTTTCTTCTTCCTCTTCGGGCAGGCGAAGGCCGACGATGCTGACCCTGCCGCCGCTGAGGCTGCGCGCCACCAGAACGATGGAGTCGAGCTCCAGCGTCGCGCCTTCTTTCGGCGCATGATCGAGATGAACGTCGAAATAATCGGCAAGCGTAAGCTCCGATTGCTCCAGATCGACGCTCACGCCATAGGCCATCGCAATGTCGCCAAGCTTGATCTCGCCGGAGACGACAAAATCGCCGAGCAGATGCGGATCGGGCGCCGAGCTCGGCAGCATGTCGACAAAAAACCGATCCAGCGCCTCGGCTTTCTCCGGCGGCGCCAACAGATAGATGTAGTCGCCTGGAGCGACGGGGTCGGCCTCGGCGGGCGAGAGAATCCGCTGGTCGCGGATCACCAGCGTCGGCCTCGACCAGGATGGAATGAGCCCGCGCCGGAAATACAGGCTTTTCGCGCGGACGGAATAGCCGACCAGCTGCTGCTCCAACTGGCCGGGCAGATCAAGCTCCACACGCCGCGGCCCGCGATCCGCGCGCGGCAGCGCCACGTGCAGGCGGCGGGCTGCGACGGCCAACGTCCAGCCCTGCAGCAGCAGCGAGATGATGACGACGACGAAGGCGACGTCGAAATAGAGGTAGGCCTTTGACAGTCCCACCAGCATCGGGATCGACGCCAGGAAGATCGCGACCGCGCCGCGCAGGCCGGTCCAGGCGATAAACGTCTTCTCCCGCCAGCTGAAGCGAAACGGCGCGAGGCAGAGAAACACCGCAAGCGGCCGCGCCACCAGCATCAGCACCAGCGCCACGATCACCGCTGGAATCACACTGCTCACCAGCCGCTGCGGCGAGACCAGAAGACCGAGCAGCACGAACATCACGATCTGCGCCAGCCAGGTCGCGGCATCGAGAAACGTCACCACCGAATTGTGCGCCCGGGTCGGCCGGTTGCCGATGATGATGCCGGCGAGATAGACCGCGAGAAACCCGGAGGCGTGCGCGATCTGTGCCGCGCCGAAAATCACCAGCGCGGCGGTAGCGACAAACGGCGCGTGCAGGCCCTGCGGCAGCGCCACCCGATTCAGCGCCAGCACCACAAGCCTGCCGCCAGTGACGCCGACGATGGCGCCGAGCACGGCCTCGCGGCCGAATTCCAGCGCGACATGAAGGGCCGAGCTTTCGCCGATCGAAATGAGTTCGACCAGCATCAGCGTGAGAAATACCGCGAACGGATCATTGGTACCGGATTCGACCTCCAGCGTCGCGCCGACGCGCGGACGCAGGCGCAAGCCCTGCGCGTGCACCAAGAGAAACACCGCCGCCGCATCGGTCGATGCCACCACGGCGCCCACCAGCAGCGCTTCGGTCCAATTCAGATCGAGCGCATATTTGGCGACCGGTGCGGTGATCAGCGCCGTCAGCAACACGCCGATCGTCGCCAATACCATCGAAGGCGCCAGCACCGCGCGAATGCTTTGAAACCGCGTTTTTAAACCCCCATCGAACAGGATCAGCGCCAGCGCCACCGAGCCGACCAGATAGGTGGCGCGGACGTCGTCGAACCGCAGCTGCCCCGGGCCGGAGTCGCCGGCCAGCATGCCGATGAACAAGAACACCAGCAGCAATGGCGCGCCGAAGCGCAGCGCGAGCAGGCTCGACAGAATGCCGGCCATCACCAGAGCCGCGCCGAGAAGAATGGCTATGCTGACTGAATCGAGAGAAGCCATGAACCTCCGCAATCATCGCAAATACCTGGAAAAATACTTGCAATCGCATCCTTATCGTCGCCACAGTTCGACGCCAACCCATTTCTGCGACCAGCGGCAATGTGCCCGATTTGCCGGCTTAACTCATTGCATTGGCGTGTTGTATCGATGGCGTCGGCGCCGCGGTTGTGGGAATCTGCCCGGCATTCGAATCAAGTTATCCGGCGACGCCGGTCTGCCTTGAGATGAGATTTTGCCGATGGACCTGAATGACATCCCTGAATTTCTGCTGTCCGCCGCGCGATCGGTTGGCGCAGAGATCACATCGCCATGGTTCTATCTGCAGCTGGGGCTCATTCTGGCCGGCGCCGGCGTCGCATACGCCGCCGGTGCGGCGATCCGCGCCCGGATCGACCTGGCCGCGCTTGCCATGGGCTGGCCGGCAGCGCTGCGGCTGTTCATGCGCGTGCTGGTCGGCAGTGCCTCGACCGCGGTGTTCGCGGTGCTGATGACGCTGGCGCGCGTCGTCATGCTGACGTCGACCTGGCCCAGCCGCAGCTATCTGCTCGCCGTCGCCGCCAATCTTGCCTTCGCATGGCTGATCATCCGGCTCATTACATCGGTCATTCGCAACGAATTTATCGTCCGGCTGGTGTCGCTGTCGGCGTGGCTGGTCGCCGCCTTGAGCATTCTTGGCCAGCTCGATCCAACCATCGAAGCGCTCGACTCGGTCTCCGTCGTGCTGGGAGGTCTGCGGCTGACGCCGCTATTGCTGATCAAGCTCGGCGTGCTCCTGGTTGTGGCGCTATGGTTGACCAACATCGCCAGCAACTTCGTGGAGAGCCGGATCACGCGGTCCGGCGATCTGACGCCGTCGATCCAGGTGCTGCTGGTCAAGATGATCCGGCTGGCCCTGATGATATTTGCCGTCGCGGTCGTCATGAGCGCGGTCGGCATCAACCTCTCGGCGCTGGCGATTTTCTCGGGTGCTGCCGGTGTCGGTATCGGTTTCGGCTTGCAGAAGATCGTCGCCAATTTCATCAGCGGCATCATCCTGCTGGCGGATAAGTCGGTGAAACCCGGCGACCTCGTCACGATCGGCGACAGCTCGGGGCGCATCAGCGCGATGAAGACGCGCTATATCTCGGTCGCCGCCGGCGACGGCCGCGAATTCCTGATCCCTAACGAGGATCTGGTGACGCAGAAGGTCGTCAACTGGACCTATACCGACAAGAACACGCTGGTGAAGGTCAGCTTCGGCACCAACTACGACGCCGATCCGCGGCTGGTCTGCAAGCTGGCCATCGAGATTGCCGCGGCGGCGCCCCGTGCCATCAAGAGCAAGCCGCCGAACTGCATCCTGACCGAATTCGCCGAGGTCGGGATGAAGTTTTCGCTCACCTTCTGGATCGGCGATCCCGACGGAATGGACAATGTGAAGAGCGACGTGATGCTGTCGCTGTGGGAGGCGTTCAAGCGCGAGGGCATCCGGGTGCCCTATCCGGTGCGCGAAATCCGCATCCGCGGCGGCGGCGCGCTGCCGGTCGAGACC